>Ga0255336_100478_pt1 | contig 61372 bp, 78 predicted proteins | sample MeOH1_35cm_T3_17_FD_189102 | JGI IMG/M metagenome (GOLD analysis project Ga0255336, IMG submission 189102) | Sandy soil microbial communities from University of British Columbia, Vancouver, Canada - MeOH1_35cm_T3_179 | ecosystem: Engineered > Artificial ecosystem > Sand microcosm > Unclassified ... | reverse complement strand
TGACGCACATGTCGTCAGCTTGGACGGATTTTATTGTGTTTCCTAAGTTTTTGGGCTTCAGCGGGACGACGGAGCGTCCCGCTATGCAACTCCTGTTTACGTTCTTGCATAATAAAAGCTGTCCCGAGACTTTGTCGACACTCTGATGTGGGGGTTCCACCCCCACTCCCCCTGGTATGGATTTTATATGCCCATTTCCGGGGGCGCGGGGGTGGAACCCCCGCGTCCTTCGTTATCGTCCGTCTCTTTTTCCTCCTGGAGCCGTTTCACCAGCTTTTCGATATTCTCCACGGTGCGGCGGTTGAAAAAGTGCTCGATCAGCTCCACCTGCTCCAGCTCCTCGGGCGAGCCGTTCACCAGGCAGAGGAACGCGTGGAGGACGCCGTGGCGGTACAGGAGGTAATCGCCCTCCTCGGCGCCCTGCGCCGTGAGCTTGAGATAGGCGTAGGGGTGGTACTCGATAAACCCGCGCGCGGCGAGCTGCTGCATCATTTTGGTGACGGAGGAGGGCTTGACGTTGAGGTTTTCGGCCACGGCCTGCACGCGCACCACGGGATCCTCCCGGGAAAGGCGGGAGATCATCTCGAGGTAATCCTCCATTGTGCGCGTCAGCGCACGCTTTTGCACGCGGTCGTAACCGTCGAGCGTACGGAACTCGCTTTTCATCATGCCTCACCCCTTTTTTCAGCATATGAGGGGGGAGGGGACGGTATGCGGCGGCGCGCCGTTTACGGTATAATGGAAGCAGAAGGAAGGGAAAGCGAGGGGCTATCAATGGAAAGCGAACGGATCGTGATCACGAGCAGGGAACGGACGCGGCCCAAGCGTCAGAACGTACACCCTCCCTACGAGTATACCAAGTACGAGCTGCTGCCCGGAACGGGAAAAGACGGATGCCGGCTGTCGCTGTACGAGATCCCGCCGGGAAAATCCAACTATCCCTTTCATTATCACGCGCAGGACCGGGAGGTGTTCTATATCCTCAGCGGCGGCGGGACGCTGGAGACCTCCGGCGGGGAGCGCGCGGTCGCCGCGGGCGACGTCATCTGTTGCCCGCCCGGCGAGGGAGGGGCGCACAAGCTCATCAACACGGCCGATGAACCGCTCGTCTATCTCGATTTCGATACCCTGCACGATCCCGACGTCTTTTATTACCCGCATTCCAATAAGATCGGCGTCCGCAGCAGCGCGGACGGGCCCGACCGGTATTTCCGCATGGGAGAGGCCGTGGAGTATTACGACGGGGAATAGATAGGGGGTCAGCTCCCGGACAGCCGCGCATACAGCGCGAGCAGTTGGTCCGCGGGCAGCGCGCAGGCGCGCGCGTCGGGCGGGATGGAAAGCGCGGACAGCGTTTGCCCGATCTGTTCGCGCGGGAAGCCCATGGCGAGAAGGTTGTTGAAGAGCGTTTTGCGGCGCATGGCGAAGGCGTCCCGCAAAAAGGGCAGAAAACCGGCCGGAAGCGCGGCGCGGCGCGTGAGGAGCACCACGCTTGAATGCACGTTGGGCTGCGGGAAATAAGCGGAGGGCGGCAGGTACAGCGTCTCGCCGGCGGTATAGGCGCAGGCGGCGGCGACGGTGAGGGGGCCGTATACGCGGTGGCCGGGCGGGGCGAAGAACCGCTCCGCGGCTTCCTGCTGAAGCATCAGCACCATGCTCCGGATGGGCAGGCCGCAGGCAAGCAGGCGCAGCACGATGGGCGTGGTGGCGTAATAGGGGAGGTTCCCGGCGACGGCGAATTCCCCGCCGCCCAGAAGCGCGTGGAGAGCGAAAAGATCGGCCTTCAGGAAATCCGCCTCGATGACGGTGAGGGATTCGTCCGCGAGGGTCTCGCGCAGCACGCGCACCATGGCGGCGTCCTTTTCCACGGCGACCACGCGGCTGCCGCGGGCGAGCAAACCCTCGGTGAGGGCGCCCAGGCCGGGGCCGATCTCAAGCACGGGGAGGGATAAATCCGTCATGCCGCACAGCGCGTCGCGCGCGGCGGGGTCAGTTAAAAAATTCTGCCCCAGCGCCTTGTTGGGCGTGAGGCCGTATCCGGCGAGGCGGGCGCGGACGCCGGCGGCCGAACACAGCGGCGGGAAAGCGTTCATAGCCCGTTCCTCATATCGTTATCGTCCATAATAAATAGGAATATACAATAATATTCATTTGAGGATATACACCGTGACGTTGTGCTTGCGGCCCCACTTGACGCACTCGCGTTCGGTCTCCATGTACAGGTCGATCTGGTTCTTCATGCCGTCCTCCTCGTTGCGGAAAGCGCCGGTATCCTGCGCGGTGCAGTAGCCGTAGCCGGGGATATAGAGCTTGGTGCCGTAGGGGATGACGTTGGGGTTGACGGCCACATAGCCGATGCGCGGCCATCTCCCGGTGGCGGTCTTGTAGCCGGTGGCGGTATAGGCGGTGATGTCGGTGACGACGATCTTCTTCTTGATCTGGTCGGCGGTGGGCTTGGCCTTCCAGATGCGGGTATCGCCGGTGAGGCCGGTCTGGTAGCGGATCTTGGAGCCTTCGACCGTGACCTTGTCCACGGGCTCCTTGAGGATGATCTGGTTGACGATCTCGCGGGAGGACAGGGCCCCGTCGATATAGGTCAGCCGCCGGACGATGCGGCGGGCGCCGTCTTCGCCCTCGGTGCGGACGTGATCGATGCCGATGTAAGTATCCGGGTCCTTGATGACCTCCTCGTTGTACTCGATCACGTCGTCCACGTTTTCGTACTGGATGGAGACGTCGGTATGGCGGATGTACATGCCGGGGGTGACGTCGGCGTAGGGGAGGGCGGTCAGCCCGTCGTCGGAATCGTAAGAGATGCCGGCCCGGGCGAGCGCCTCACCCACGGTGCCCTCGCGCATGTAGAAAACGGCGGCGTTTTCGCCCGAGGCGACGGCCACGGGGAACGCCGGCTGAACGGTAACCTGCATGCCCGGCGTCAGGGAGGAATCGGTGGCGTAATTGAGGGCGTCCCCCTCGCGGAGCGCGATGCCGTTGGCGCTCAGAACCTCGCCCACGGTGCCCGCCTTGGTGAGGATGGTGCGGGTCGCGCCGTTTGCGGTCACGGTCACGGGGATGGAGGGATCGCTGTATATGAGCGCCCAGCCCAGGAACAGGCCGGAGCACGCGAACAATACGGCAAGGGCGATATTGAGCGCGCGAAAGGCTGCGGGGCGCATATTGGGCGAAGGGGCCCCGGCGCGTTTCCCGCGGAGCGCGGCGACGGAGGGGATGGCTTCCACGCTGCCGTCGGCGGCGGCCGCAAGGGGAGCGGCGGCGGGCGGCCGCCTTTTGCGCGGGCGGAACAGGGAAGCGAGCGCCGCGAAGGGGAAGAGCAGCACATGCAGCAGCGTGACAATTAGGCTCTGCAGCGAAGAAAAGGCGCGGCGGCGGAACGTCCCCCGGGTTGCCCGCGGGCGGCGTCTGCGCGGCGGAATATGGTTGGCCGAATACGGCGCCTGCGGCCTGCGTGACCTTCGCATGCGTGCCTCCGTATGATTTCGCAAGTGGTTTGCTTCTTAGTGTACCAGCCTGAAAGGAACGCTGTCAAATGAACGAATTGTGGCCGGAGCCGCGATCAAACGGGCATGGGAAGCGCCGCCAAGGGGGGGGCGGTGGCCGGACGGCGGGCGCGCGGGGAAGAAGAAACGGGCTTGCCTAGTTCTCGCCGGGGTCGGCGGGCACGAGGGCGTTAAGCATCGCCTGGTAGATGCCCTCGGCCTGCCGCGGCCACGCGTCGCACGCGGCCTGCGCGAGCTGCGCGGTGGGGAACCGCATGGAAATATCGAGGATATGCGAGGTCTTGTCCAGCAGCCGGAGCACCGCGAGATAGCCGCCGTCCGGCATGGCCGTCTGGCGCGCGTAGAACTGCGCCTCGCTGCGGACGGCGTCCCGGTTTTCGGCGGCGGAGGCGGAGAGCTTTTCGCGCAGGGAGTAGGGGAGTTCCTCCAGGAACATGGAAAGCGTCTGTTCGCCCTGCGGCGTGATGCGGTAGCCCTGGCCGAAGGCGCAGGGGATGGCGGCGACGAGCGCGTCCTCCTCAAGCTCCGTAAGGCGCGTCTGAAAATCGAAATAATCCATCCAGTCGTTCTCCGCAAAGATGCGGAAAAGCTGGTTGCGGGTGATCTCAAAATCCACCTTTTGCAGGAAGAACAGGAGCATCAGCCGCTGGCGGGTATCGCCGTGCGAGAAATATGCCATTACGCGTTCGCCTTTCCGGCTCACGGCTTAAAAAAGAGCGCCCCGCCCCGTGAGCCGGGAGGCCGCGCGGGCGCTGCAGGGAGAGGTGGCGGGGGCCGCTTTCGCGTACCGCGGCGCCCGTTTGGGGGCCGCGGCAATGCCCCGCAAAGCCGGGCTTTTTCTTTGAGTATAGCACAGTTTGCGGGCGTTTTGGGAGCCCCGCAGGGGGAAATTTCCCCTTGCAATCCCCTGCCTTTTATGTATAATAGTAAATGCACCCGAAAATGGGCGTGGGGTTATAGCTCAGCTGGTCAGAGCGCTACGTTGACATCGTAGAGGTCGTTGGTTCGATCCCAACTAATCCCACCAAAAATCCTATGGTGTGCGTCACGTTTATTGTTATAAACCCACAAAGTGACGCCGGGAGCACGCGTTGGCACGAGCCGGCCACGCCCGGTACGACCGGGAAGGCCACATCTGCCGTAGTGCACCCACCTGCCTTAGAGGCGGGTGTTATAACAAGACGAACGGCACCACGGGATTTATTTATACAGAAGATTGCGGAATTGTGTAATGGTAGCACCTACGACTCTGACTCGTATTGTCTAGGTTCGAATCCTAGTTCCGCAGCCAGGCGAAACCCCCTAAATTAGGGGGTTTTCCTCATTCTTGCCGCTTGAAAATCTATGATCTTTTGGCTGACTGGCAACTTTTCGGCAACTTTTTTTTCAATGTCCTTCAACTCGGCAACAAAATCAAATGCTGTGCGCAATTTGGCCGCGCTTTGTTTCTCCCGTTTGGCCTTGAGCTTTGTATAAATCCCAAGCGTGGTTTTGACATCCTTATGGCCGAGATATTTCTGTGCGGTCAGGACGTCCACGCCTGCGTCGTAGAGGATCGTCGCAAAGTTATGGCGGAAATAGTGCGCTGTCAGGATCGAGCCTTCTATGCCCGCGCTTTCATCAATCATTTCGTGCTCGATACCGGGGGCGACCTCCAGCATCGCAGCCATCAGGCTGTCCCAGTAGCGGTTATATGTAGAGGCGCACCAAAACGACGTGCCGTTATCCGCCGATAGGAGGTATTTGTTGCCTAGTCCCCGAAAGGGCAGCAACGCCATGTACAGCCTGTCCGGAATTGGAAGTTCGCGCTCCGATTCTGTCGTCTTTAACTCACCGACAGCATTCGTGACATAGTCTATATCACGTGTGATGTATGCGATGTGATGGTCATAATCGATATCGCTAACCATCAAACCAAGTGCTTCGCCTTTGCGTAGTCCAAGATAGTACAGTAATAGCAATAGCAGCCCGTATTTGTGATGAGCTCCCACGTACAGAGCCGCAGCAGACTCATCCTCGGTCAAATCGCGTCGGGGCGTAAAGGAGTGCTCCGGCTTTTTTAGCCGCAAAGCCGGGTCCTTGTCGAGGATACCGTCCTCGGTGGCCTGCCCGAACATACCCGTGAGGACAGCATGAATATAGGTAATGGTTGTCTGCCCACGGCCAGCGAACTGGTTAATAAAGGCCCGCAGCTCCATCGGCGTGATCGACCGAAGCTGCCGGTGTTCGAATGCTGGGATGACATGTTTGTTTATATTGCAGCGATAATTTCGTTTCGAGCTTTCCCCAATAAACGGCTCCTTGCAGGTCCTATACCACTGCCACAGAAACACCTCAAAAATAACATCGCGCTGCACTTCCTGGCCGCCGACATATTTTTTGCGTATCTCAGCCGCATTTTCCTCTAGCTCCTTGTTGGTTCGGCCGGAGGCCCATTTGGGGATAGGCTCGCCGTCTGCGTCGTAGCCGACGGTGATCCGCTTACGGCGGCGCTTGTCCACCTTGTCGGACATCTTCTTTTTTGCTGGCATTGAAAAATACCTCCATCTTGTGTATATTGGAGGTACAGAAAAGACGCCCGGCAAGGCTTTTTCTGTACCGAACCGCTTCTCCTACCCCACATAGGAGGAGCGGTTTTTTCATTACTACCGAAGCAACTTTGCTAACGGCGCCAGCATAATAATGGTGGCAATGATGTTTGCAATGGTCAAAATCATAAAGAAGATGACCATGTTTTTCAGACTATGAACATCGGGCGAAATTCTAAAAGAAGAATCCGTCTGCATGCTTTTTATTGCGGGCAAAATTTCGGCTTGCTGTTTTGACAGCCTATTAAGCAACTCTAACTGGATAATGCGATCAATTTCTTGATCGGTGAGTTCGTTGCATTCAACCTCGTGCTTATAACCCCTTTCTACAAGGTACTTCTTAAGCTCGTTACTTAGCTTTTGGCTTGCCATAATCGCAATTCTCCTAATCTAATTGATTCAACCTGTAAATAATCAAGTCTTCAGGTAACTCTAAGGAATTAGCAATATCCATAACACCCATATTTCTGTAGTCTACAAATGAATCGGCGGGCAGCAGCAAATCAATGGCGAAACGGTCCGCTTCCGTCTCATATTTTTTATGCACGAAATGCGTTCGACTATCCAGAAACACAGTGTTCATTCCCCCGTGCAGCAGTGAGTGGCCCAACTCATGGGCACAAACAAATTGTCTTTGAAACCCCTCAAGCCGGCTATCAACATATATAAAGTGATTACGCTTATAGCGCTGGTAAAAGCCCCGCATACCGTCGAGTGGCACGCTGAACACGACGCGATCCAGTGCGACCGCGAGCGCAAACGGATCGCGCGTAAAGAACCTATCCGCCAATTTATCCGCGATGGTTCTCATTTCAAGCTAATCTCCCGTTCTAGGGTTTTGCTTTCATTTTATCGAATGGCATGTCCTATATAGCGGACAGTATTATTCTTTTGGCTTACGGTATTTTTTCGGCGTGTACTTTTCCTTGTTGCGGAGCTTCGCAGCCTCAACTCCAAGTTGCATAGCATTTAGCAGCGATTGCTTCTGCTCAGGCGTAATCGGATTGCCGTTAAACATAAGTCCTTCTTCGGACATGAGGCGTTCCGTCAACTCCTCCATAGACTTCGCAATATCTCTTTGGTCGCGGGCGTTAAGTGTAGCCGTTTCCTTAACAGGATTCTCCCGGCAAAGCAGATAATCCATGCTCACTCCAAAATAATCTGCAAGGCGGGAAGCACTTTTACTGGAGGGCACTTTTCTACCAGCCTCCCAGTCTGAAATGGTGGGTTGAGTAACCCTCAAATCTGCCGCGAGAGCCTTTTGACCTATACCCTTCTTTTCTCGCAGCTCTTTAATCCTGTTCACTTCCATCACCTCCCATATATCATATAGCTATTTGAAATACGAAACAAGCGTGAATTTATGCCTAATAGCTATTGACAAAACGGTAGTTTGTGATAGCATATAGCTATAAAGCATACAGAGGTGATGAAAATGGAGTGGTTGAAAGCTATAAGGCATGACCGTGGGATGCTTCAATCACAAGTTGCAAGAAGTGTTTTTATTTCCCAGCCCGCATACGCAAACATAGAAAACGGGAAAAGGATCCCATCGGTCCCTACCGCAAAGAAAATTGCTGAGGCGCTCAATTTTGATTGGCAGCGTTTCTACGAGGACAGAGACCAGCCCGCATGAAGGAGAAAGCATCATGTATCACGCCTTGCTCTTTTTCGCCCTGCTGGCTATCTCTATTGGCTGCTTGATCTGGTGGCGGATCAGGATGCGAGAATCATTTGGCGTCTATCTGGGCTGGGTGCTCTTTTTCCTTGCGGTGGCGGCGTTGCTGTTTGAACCGTGGCGGATTTTTTGAGAAAGGAGGTGATGGATATGCCCATCCTATCAACTGACTACACAAAGATCGTGGTGCTCAACACCAAAACAGGCGAGGAGGTAGCCGTGATAACCAATGAGCTGATTACCACGGCTATGGACGAGATCGTCGTGAAGCTTACACCCAGATACGATTAATGCTCTTTGTCCACGGGCGGGCACGAATCAGGGCCGTAGCTATCCTTGCTTCTAATCCGGCCATTCTCACCTTGAACAATGACTTCGCTACCTTGGTTTTTTGCTATTTGCTTTGCGCAATCGATAGCATCTGACTGGGTTTTGAACTGTTTGGTGTCTTTTTCGTTTCCCTCGCCATGCACGCCCCATTTACCGCCGCGAGGGGATACCCACTGATTTTTACCCAAAGTTTTCACCTCCCTTTATGGGAGATTATACCACACAAAGGAGGACAACCATATGCCCCGTAGAATCAATCCCGCCCCATTGGAGCCCATGTCGAGTATCGAGGAGAAGTGGGTCAGGGAACACGGCGAGACCTTCAAAAACTACACCGAGGCGGGCCAGCAGCTCGGCATCTCCAAGAAAACCGTCGTGGCAATGGTTAAGGCTGGCCACATCCAAGTAACCCCCACCAAGCGCATACTCGTTCGTTCCGCTGCCGCCTGGGCCAACAGCAACCGCCCGACACGCAGAAACCTGGTGATCGCCCAATGACCCCGCCGCGCGCGGAGTTCCTGGCCGGACTCACTCGTGAGCAGGACAAGCGTCACAAGGAGCGCTGTGTTAAGCGCAAGGCAGGGGACAGGCTCGTGTACGACTACACGTGCCAGATCTTCGCCAAGCAGTACAGGAGGTACGACAGATGCAAAAGACCGTGAGATACCGCGACTTCTACGGCTGCACGGCGTCGAGCACGCCTACGCGCGACGGCCGGTATCGACTCAAAATGAGGCCGCCCCACAGCATCCTCTGCGCGAACAAGGTTTACAACACCTTCCGCGGGGCGCGCGTCGCCCTGGGCAAGCTCTCGGATTGCTGGGAGGAGGTCGCACCAAAATGCTCACGTTGCTCTTGACCACGGTCCCCGGCTGGTTCGCACTGCTGATGCTGGGTGCGTGCCTAGTGGACAAGCTGCCCGCGTGGCAGCGGCTTGCGGCGTGGGCGGTCAGGCGGATGGAGAGGAGGTGACAACGAGGTGCTAAGCGCCGAAGAACGAGAAGCCTACGCGGAGAAAAACCTGAAACTGGCGTATTGGTTCGCCAATCGATATCAGGCCAAGTTCCCCGGCTTGGAGCTCGAAGAAATCAAAGGCTATGCCCTACTCGGGCTTGCCGTGGCGGTTAATCAATTTGATCCAGAGGTCGGTGCCGCGTTCTCCACGTTCCTCGGCCATGTAATTTTCAACAACCTGCGGCAGGCGGTTCGCAAACCCCGAGTAAAAACACTGTCCCTTGAAACCCCGATTGCCGAGGATTTGACGCTGGGCGAAACCGTCTTCGACAAAACCAATTACGAGGAGCTTGCAATCGACCGGCTCACCCGGGAGGAGACATGGCACGCCATCCCGCCTTTCTACCGGAAGATCCTGCAAGCTTATGCCGACGGCATGACACAAAGCGAAATCGGCATAACAATGGGGATCTCACAAGCGCATATCAGCAGAATCCTCGCCCGGACGCGTACGGCATTGCTCATAGAAAGGAGAAGGGCAGCACTTTGAAAAACAAGTTGAGCGACCTAAACAACCATTTATTTGCCGAGTTGGAGCGCCTCGGCGATGAGAGCCTTTCCGGCGATGCCCTGCAGGCTGAGATTGCTCGGGCTCGCGCAATCACCGAAATCTCGGAACAAGCAATCGCCAATGCGTCGGTTGTACTCAAAGCGGAAGCTCTGCGGGCTGAATACATGGGCGTCAATTTTAAAATCCCGGGGCTTCTGGAGGACGGAGATGGCTAAACCGCGTCGCGTATACTCGCCCGAACAGGTGGCTTTTTTGGAGGAGCATGTAAAGGGACGCAGCGTTGAGGAACTGCGCGGGTTTTTTAATGCACACTTTGGCGTGAGTTATAGCTATGAGTCCGTGCGGGCTGCTCTCAAAAATCGCAGCCTGTCGAGCGGATATGATACCCGCTTTAAAAAGGGCATCGCATCATATCACCCGCCCAAAGGAATCCGCCAAAGCCCCGCTACCGAATTTAAGCCCGGAAACATTCCCGTCAATCACCGCCCCATCGGGAGTGAGCGCGTGACCGTGGACGGATACATCGAGGTCAAAATCGAGGAGCCGCACAAATGGCGCATGAAGCATGTTGTCGTGTGGGAGGCCGCGAGGGGTCCGGTACCTAAAGGCAACGTTGTGCTTTTTGCAGACGGGAACCGGCTTAACCCCAGCCTCGAAAACCTTCTCCTTGTTACCCGCAGCCAGCTGGCCGTGCTCAACAAGCACCGACTCTTGCATAAGGACCAATCGCTCAACGATACCGCATTACTTACGGCGGACCTGATCTTAAGAATAGGGGCCGTGAAAAGAAAACAGAAGAATAAAGGAAGGGGTAACCCATGAAAGCAACAGGTATAGTCCGCAGAATCGACGAATTGGGACGTATCGTGATCCCCAAGGAACTGCGCCGGACGATGGGCATCAATGAAGATGACCCGATGGAGATCTTCATTGATGGAGAACAAATCATCCTGCGCAAGTATGTCCCCGGCTGCATCTTCTGCGGGAGCATGGAGGACACGCTCGATATGAGCGGCCAGCCGATCTGCATCGCTTGTGCCCACAAGATCGCGGGGTCCCTCAAATGAGCAGCATGGAACAAAGAGCGCCGCTGTCTGGTGGCACAGAGCAGCAGCGCAAGGACTTAACCCAAGATCAGTATATCGCGATCGGTCGCCTTTTGCAAGGCTGGGGATACGACCTGCGCACCATCAGCGACATGACTATCGCCATCAAGCGAGTGCTCAGGGGGGAAACAGCATGAAAAGCCCATACCCACGAAATCGAGACCGGGTTGTGTTGCCGCCCTCGCGGCCAATGCCCGATATGGAGGGCCTCCTCTATAAGCTTAATCGGCTCGCGGATGAGGTCAGCGAAGGTGGCAAATACCCGGTGAGAGGCTATGCCTGGATCAGTCAAGCCAATCGTACCTGCGGCAAAGCGGTGTTTCGCACCGACTCTCAGCTTTACAGTGATCCGCCCACCGTGGAAGGCCCCGCAAAATATCTCGGACGGATCGATATCGCCGATCCGCGGATTGATGCGCAGCCGTGGAGCAAGCGCAAGCACGACAAACTCACGGCATCCCTGAACCGGCTCCGCAAACGCGGATATCTCGTAGAGGAAATCAATAGACCAGCAAAGGAGGCAACACCATCATGACACCGAATCTGACCATCAACATCACCGTCTCCACGCCCGAGGCCGCTGCAGCGCTGCTCCATGGCCTCGGCATCCAGCAGGACATGCCCCCGGCGGCCGTCAACCCGATGATCATCTCGCCGCCTGCGTCGGCAACACCTTACGCGCCGCCGGAGTACACGACTGCAGCTATGCCCTCGGCCCCGGCCAATACGGCGGTCCCGACACAGAGCTCGCCGCCGGTCAGCATTGCGCCCGCCGTCGTCCAGACGCCGGCAGTGCCGACGAGCATTCCCTCCTATACGTATGAGGACCTCGCGCGCGCGGCGGCGCCGCTTACGGACGCAGGCAAGATTGCCGATCTTCAGGCGCTGCTTCGTTCCTTCGGAGTTCAAGCGATTACGCAATTGCCCAAAGAGCAATATGGGGCTTTTGCCATCGCACTACGCAGTATGGGGGCGCGGATATGAGCCAACACGCTCTACTGTCCGCTAGCAGTTCGCATAAATGGCTACATTGTCCGCCCTCAGCGCGGCTTGAAGAACAACTCCCTGACAAGGGGAATATCCACACCGCCGAGGGCACCTTGGCCCACAAGATCGCGGAACTCAAACTGCGCAAGCACTTCACCCCCATGGGGCCGCGCACCTACAACAAGGTGCTCAAGGAGCTGCAGGCTGACCCACTTTATCAGTCCGAGATGTTGGGGCATACTGACGCTTACTTGGAGTACGTGCAGCAGATGTGTCATGCTTACGCAGCACCGCCGCACGTCGCAATTGAGCGACAACTGGACTATTCCGAATACGCGCCCGAGGGGTTCGGCACGGCGGACTGTATCGTCATCGGTGGAGGCCTGCTTCATGTCATCGACTTCAAGTACGGCCAGGGCGTCCCGGTGGAGGCAGAGGGCAATACCCAAATGATGCTTTATGGCCTAGGCGCACTCAGCGCCTACAGCATGCTCTACGATGTAGAACGGGTTCGCATGACCATTATGCAGCCCCGCCTTGCCGCTGTCCCCGAAGCCGAGCTCAGCGTGAAGGAACTGCGCGCATGGGGCGACAGCATCCGGCCCACCGCGCAACTTGCTCATATGGGAGCCGGCGATTTCTGCAAAGGAGACTGGTGCGACAAGGCATTTTGTAAAGCAAGAGCCCAATGTCGTACCTATAATGCCGAGAACACCCAAATTGTGACCGCCTTGGAGGCGTTCGGCGGCGCTAAACCGCCGCTTATCTCCAACGAGGAGGTGGCTGACATCTTACGCCGGGCCCAGCCAATTGCGGTATGGATAGCGTGCCTTGAAGAATATGCCGAAAAAGCCCTTCTGCAAGGAGAAGTAATTCCAGGTTTCAAACTGGTAGAAGGGCGAACATCGCGTATCTGGAGGGATGGGGTGGACAAGGCCTTTGAAGAATTAATAAATCGCGGCATCGAAGAAGCACTACTCTGGGAACGGAAAGCCGTTACGCCGCCAGGATTGGAAAAAGCACTGGGCAAAAAGTTATTCAAAGAAGCAGCCGAAAATTTAGTTGAAACAAAACCCGGGAAACCGACATTCGTACCCGAAACCGACAAACGCGAAGCGATCACCCTCAACCCGACAGCCGCCGAAGTATTCGGCCAACCCGCATAATTTATAGGAGGTAAAAACATCATGGCAAACAAGCCTACCCAGGTCACCACGAACGAGACACGCATCAGCTACGAGCATCTGCTCAAGCCGTATGCCAATCAACCCGGCGCGGAGGAGAAGTACAGCGTCACCCTGCTCATCCCCAAGACTGACATCGCCACCCGGCAGCGCATCGATGCGGCGATCCAGGCAGCCGCGCAGGAGGGCCTCGCAACCAAATGGGGCGGCGTGCGCCCTGCGCAGCTGACCGTGCCGATCTATGACGGCGACGGCGTGCGCCCCAACGGCGAGGCCTTCGGCCCTGAGTGCAAGGGGCATTGGGTCATGACGGCCAGCAGCAGGCAGCGCCCCGAAGTCGTTGATCTGTCCCTGGCCCCGATCATCGACGCCACGCAGATTTACAGCGGCATGTACGCAAACATCAGCATCAACTTCTTCGCTTATTTCAATTCGGGCAAGAAGGGCGTGGGCTGCGGTCTCGGCCCTGTCCAAAAGACCCGTGACGGCGAACCGCTGGGGGGTCGTGTGAGCGCCGCCGAGGCTTTTGGCGGGGCTGCCCCTGCCTATCAGCCGCAGCCGTATCAGACACCCGCGCCGACCTACCAGCAGCCCTACCAAGCCCCGCAGCCGCAATACGCGCCCCAGCAATACGCACAGCAAGCGCCCGCTGGCGCGGCCCCCTGGATGGCCCCCACTCAGCCTCAGCAGTATCAGCAGCCGCCGGTACCGCAGTACCAGCCGCAGATCGACCCGATCACCGGACGGCCGGTGCAGCCGCCAATCATGGGGCTGTAAGCCATGGAGCGCCATCTGTCCATCGACATTGAGACGTTTTCCGACGTCGACATCAAAAAGGCGGGGCTGTACAGATATGTGCAGTCCCCCGCCTTCGAGGTGCTTCTTTTTGCCTACTCGCTGGATGGTGAGCCGGCGCGCGTTGTGGATCTCGCGCAGGGGGAGGAGATCCCGGAGCATATCCGCTCGCTGTTGCAATACCCGGCGGTCATCAAGCACGCCTACAATGCCGCCTTTGAGTGGTACTGCCTGTCGCGCTATCTCCATTATGACGTCCGGCAGATGATGGCATGGCTGGGGCAATGGCGCTGCACGATGCTGCATGGCCTGTACTGTGGATACACCGCGGGGCTGAGCGCGACCGGGGAGGCCCTGGGCCTGCCCCAGGACAAACGCAAGTTGGGCACCGGCCAATCCCTCATAAAGACCTTCTGCGTCCCCTGCAAGCCCTCAGCCAGCAACGGCAACCGCACCCGGACGCGCCCCAAGCACGAGCCGGATAGGTGGCGGCTATTCAAGGACTACTGCGCTCAGGACGTCGTTACCGAGATGGAAATCGAGCGCCGGCTCTCCGCGTTCCCCGTACCCGCCGGCGAGCAGGAGCTCTGGCAGCTGGACCAGCAGATCAACGCCTGCGGCGTCCGCGTGGACGCGCAGCTGATCGACAGTGCGCTGGCCATGGACGACATGATTACCCGGCAGCTTACCGCTGAGGCCATCCAGCTGTCCGGGCTCAGCAACCCCAAGAGCGTGCAGCAGCTCACCGCCTGGCTGGAGGAGGAGCTGGACGAAGAAGTACCGGACCTGCGCAAAGAGACCGTCAAGGACCTGCTCAAGACCGACCTGGAGAGCGACACCGCGCGCCGGGTCCTGGAGATTCGACAGGAGCTGTCAAAGACCAGCACCAAGAAATATGCAGCCATGCGGGAGGCCATGTGCTTCGATGACCGCGTGCGTGGGCTGCTGCAGTTTTACGGTGCGAACAGGACCGGCCGATGGGCGGGCCGCTTGGTCCAGGTGCAAAACCTCCCGCAGAACCATCTGCCCGCGCTGGAGCTGGCCCGCAGCTGCGCCGTGGCCGGCAAAAGCGAGGCGCTGCGGCTGCTCTACGGCAGCTTGCCGGACACGCTCTCACAGCTGATCCGCACGGCCTTCGTCCCCTCCGACGGGCATGTTTTCATCGTAGCCGACTTCTCGGCCATCGAGGCGCGCGTGATCTCCTGGCTGGCTGGCGAGCAATGGCGCATGGACGTGTTCGCCACGCACGGCAAGATCTACGAGGCCTCCGCATCCCAGATGTTCGGCGTGCCGATCGAGGAGATCACCAAGGACAACCCGCTGCGGCAGCGCGGCAAGGTCGCGGAGCTCGCGCTCGGATACCAGGGCGGCGTTGGCGCGCTCACAAAGATGGATACCGGGAAAAAGCTGGTCCCCGAGGAAATGCCGGAAATTGTGCAGAAATGGCGGCAGGCCAATAGGCGCATCGTGGACCTTTGGTATACCGTCGAGAACGCCGCGCTCACCGCCATGCGCACCGGGCAGCCGGCGGGCGTCGATAAGGGCATCATATTCGCCCGCGAGGGCGACGAGGCAACCGGCCAAGATTTTTTGACGGTACGGCTGCCCAGCGGCCGGAAGCTATTTTATGCCCGCCCATACCTCGCGCCTAACCAGTGGGGTAATGACAGCCTGCATTACTACGGCATGGACCAGACGACGAAAAAGTGGGGCACGGTCGATACCTACGGCGGCAAGCTCGTCGAGAACATCGTGCAGGCGACCGCCCGGGACTGCTTGGCCGAGGCAATGCGCCGACTGAGCGCCGCCGGTTACCAGATTGTCATGCACATCCACGACGAGGTGGTGATCGATCGCCCGCTTTCCGCCGATCCTGCCGCGGAACTCGCCGTCATATGCCGTATCATGGGTGAGCCGATCCCTTGGGTGCCTGGTCTGCTGCTTCGGGCGGGCGGGTTTGTGAGCACGTTTTACAAAAAGGAGTGATACGGCGTGAATGGAAATTTTCTTAAACAGTGCCCTGTGTTTAACGTGCAAGAAGCCATTCAGCTATACCGCAGATTGGATTCTCAACCTATCGTATCACGAAATGTGATTAGCTCATTTTTTCCTCCGCATTTGTCCTCCAAGTATAAGGCCGAAATGCTCCCTACTGTAGAAACCAGTATTGAAGCCCTTTACTTGCCTTACAGCCCTATGTGTTTGATTTTTAACGCGAGAACACTGAACACAAGCGAGGATATCGACAAAGGGTTTATCGACGCCGCCTCTATAAAAGCCGTAATAGAACTTACTTACGCCGTTAAATTGGAGGCAATCACTATTGCCGAAGCAAAAAGGACGTGCGTATGCGGAGAAATATACTTTTTCCATCCAGAAAAGCGCGAATGGTATAAGTTTAGCTCCTGTCTTGTAAACCCAGACGGGACAATTTCTACGTTCGAATTGCAACAACCCGCGAGCTCAATAGCCATATTTCAGAAGAGCCTTTTTGCGCTCGATCTTCTCAACTGTAAAAATACGTCCTTAGAAGAATATAATCCGATGGAGCATATAGCTAGGCCGCAAAGACGCGCGCGGGAGCGGAAGAATATTCAGTTACTTCAATACAAAATCCTCCACATAAATCCATTTAGACAAAAGCAATCGCATGCGCAAACCGAGACCGCCTCCACACAGGATCGTGCGGTACACAGCGTGAGGGGGCATTTTAAAACATTTACAGCAGAACATCCGGCGTTTGGAAAACCATGGGGTGTAGGTACTTTTTGGACGGGACCGTATGTCTGCGGGAACCCTGAATTCGGCATGATTTGGAAAGACTACCATGTCGAAATCGAGGTGTCCGCATGATATATGACCGTAAAATTGTTATCTCCACCGGCAGCAGCCGGCGGGCGACCAAATGGCCGCCGTCAACAATTTGGGTGTCCGAATTATATGAACGCCTACGCACGCCCATCCGAGGCATCGAGACGCTGGGGGCATATCTGGCGCTGCCGAAAGCCAAGCAGGACGAGCTCAAGGACGTGGGCGGCTTTGTCGCCGGCACGCTGCAGGGCAACCGGCGCAAGGCCAAGGCGGTCACCGGCAGGGACGTGGTCACGATCGACGCCGACAGCATCTCCGCCGGCGCGACCAGCGACGTACTCCGCCGCGTGGATGCGCTGGGCTGCGGCTACTGCGTCTACAGCACCCGTAAGCACGAGGAGGCTAAGCCTCGCCTGCGCATCCTCCTGCCGCTCTCCCGGGCCTGCAGCGCGGACGAGTATGAGCCGATCGCGCGCAAGCTCGCCTCACTGATCGGCATGGAGCTGTGCGACCCGACCACGTTCGAGGCCTCCCGCCTCATGTACTGGCCCAGCTGCTGCGCGGACAGCCAATACGTCCACGTTTACGGCGACAAGCCCTTTGTGGATGTGGACGGTACGCTGCATATGTACCGGGACTGGCATAACGTCGCGGAGTGGCCGCAGGTCCCCGGGGTGGACCAGGCGCAGCAGCGCCTCGCCGCCAAACAGGGCGATCCCACGGAAAAGTCCGGCGTCGTGGGCGCGTTCTGTAAGACCTACGACATCTACCGTGCAATGGACACGTTCCTGCCGGGCATTTACGCACCCACCGATATCCCCGACCGCTACACCTTCACGGGCGGGAGCACCACCGGCGGCGCCGTCATCTACGACCACGGGCAGTTTTTGTACTCCCATCACGCCACCGACCCCTGCAGCAACAAGCTGGTCAACGCTTTCGACCTGGTCCGCCTCCACCGCTTCGGCGATCAGGACGACGACGCGCAGCCGGGCACCCCGACCAACCGCCTGCCCTCCTACACGCTCATGAGCCAGCTGGCCGTGGCCGACGTCGGCGTGACCGCGCTGCTCAATACCGAGCGGTACGAGACTGCAGTGGAGGCCTTCGCCGGCGCGGGCGTGCCCGCCGAGGAGGAGACCGCCAACTGGATCAGCCTGCTGGCCGTCAGCGCAACCACCGGCGCGCCGGCAAAGACGACGGACAACGTCCTCATCATCCTGGAGCACGACCCGCTGCTGCGCGGCAGGCTGGCGTTCGATGAGTTCGCAAACCGCGGCCTTGCCCTGGGCGCACTGCCCTGGGACAGCCGCGCAGGCCGCCGGCAGTGGACCGACACCGACGACGCGGGCCTGCGCCATTACGTTGAGAAGGTATACGGCATCACAGGCGAAAAACGGATAATGGACGCCATCACGCTATGCGCGTTCAAACAGCGGATCAACGATGTGCAGGACTTCTTGGTCGCCCTCAGATGGGACGGCGTTAAGCGCCTGGACATGCTGCTGATCGATTACCTGGGCGCGGAGGATAACTTGTATACCCGCGCCGTCATGCGCAAGAGCCTGGCCGCCGCCGTCGCGCGCGCCATGGAGCCCGGCGTCAAATACGACTACATGCCGATTCTGTCAGGCCCCCAGGGCATAGGCAAGAGCACGTTCCTGCGCCTGCTGGGCCGCCGCTGGTACTCGGACAGCCTCTCCACCTTCGAGGGCAAAGAGGCCCGTGAGATGGTGCAGGGCACATGGATCAACGAGCTGGGAGAGCTCAACGGCATGACGCGCTCGGAGATCACCGCCGTCAAGCAATTTCTGAGCCAGCAGGAGGATATCTACAGGGAACCTTACGGCCGCCGTACAAACGCCTACCCGCGGCGCTGCGTGTTCTACGGCACCACCAACGACAGCGAGTTCCTGCGGGACCGCACGGGCAATCGCCGCTTCTGGCCGGTGGACGTCGGCCGGCGGCCGCCGACGAAAAGCATCTTCCGGCAGCTGGATGGCGAAGTGGAGCAAATATGGGCGGAGGCGTTCGCCGCTTGGCAGCTTGGAGAGCCCCTATACCTCTCCGGCGAGGCTGAGCGGATATCCATGGAGGAGCAGGAGACGCACAGGGAAAGCAACGCCAAGGAAGGCATCATACGAGCATTTGCAGAACGTCCTGTGCCCCATGACTGGGCAAAACGTTCGCTAGGCGACCGCCGCCTGTATTGGTCCGACAGCTTCCAGCGGGATGCGACCGCCACCGTGGAGCGCGACAAGATATGCGCCATAGAGGTTTGGTGCGAATGCTTCGCCGGCGATATCAAAACCATGAAGCGCCAGGACAGCGCGGAGATCAACAGCATTTTGGCCGCAATGCCGGGATGGGAGCGGATAGATATGCCGTTGAAATTTGGCCCATACGACAGTCAACGAGGGTTTAAAAGGTCAACTACATTTACTACAAACGCTTACTACAATCAAAAAGTTTGTAGTACTACAAGTACTACATCTACTACAAGCGATTTGGCGAATGTAGTAAAGTTTGTAGGCGGCTGAAAAGCCCTAAATCTCTAAGGAAAAGAACGTTTTACTACATTTACTACATTCTTTTCCCTAGGAGAGAGAAATAGAGAAAATAGGCATATACGTATACGCCTAATACGCCTAACGCGTATACGTCTCGCGCGCGAGGGAATGTAGTCGCCGTAGTAAACGGCTTTTGGAGGGAAAATCGGATGGTTGAACGGGAGGTTGAAGCCTATCTGCGCAAGCGGGTGAAGGCGATGGGAGGCCGGGCCTATAAGTTTGTCTCGCCGGGCAACGACGGGGTGCCCGATCGCCTGATATGCCTGCCGGGCGGGAAGATCGCGTTCGCGGAGCTGAAAGCGCCGGGGAAGCAGTCCACGCCGCTGCAGCAAAAACAGCAGGCAGATCTGCGGGCCATGGGATGCCTGGTGTTTGCAGACGTCAATAGCAAGGACATGGTCGACCACACTCTGGCGATCATACAGTGCACGGGAGGGTGTTGAAATGGGCAGACCAAGGGCTGGAGAACCAGAAACCTGTACCCGCTGTGGCGCTGCGATGTATAGATCACCGTGCAAACGACAGGGCAGGCCATTCTGTAGCCGTCAGTGCCATATGGCTACGTTGAATGAGGAGCTGAATCCTACGCGCATGACGCCGCGGACACGAACGAAGCTGCGAAAAGCGCGTCTTGGAACAGGTGAGGGTAAGACCTACGCAAAGCGGTATGGCCGACATGAACATCGGATAGTCGCGGAGCAGATGTTGGGCCGAAGGCTTAGAGCGGGCGAAGTGGTCCACCACCTCGATGGAAACAAGCGAAATAATCGGCCAGAGAATCTGTGGGTTTTTAAGAATCAGGCACAGCATGCAGCTTGGCATGCTGCGCAAAAGGAGGTGATGCCCGATGAATTTTAAGCCTCATGCCTATCAGACCTATTGCATCCAGCGTATGATCCAAGACCCGTACTTGGGAGCATTTTTAGACATGGGCTTAGGTTGACGAGCAAGACGGTAATCACGCTGACGGCCGTCAACGACCTCAAGTACAACCGCTTTGAGATCAACCGGGTGCTGGTGATCGCGCCGAAGAAAGTGGCCGAGGCGACCTGGAGCAAAGAGGCGGCGAAGTGGGATCATTTGCGGCATCTGCGGATCTCGCTGGTGTTGGGCAGTGAGAAGCAACGGATCCGCGCGCTGAACACGCCGGCGGATATTTACATCATCAACCGGGAGAACGTGTGCTGGCTGGTGGAGTATTACCGCAACGCCTGGCCGTATGACATGGTGGTGATCGACGAGAGCAGCAGCTTTAAGAGCCATCAGGCGAAACGGTTCAAGGCCCTCACCTGGGTGCGGCCGCATGTCAAACGCCTGGTGGAGCTGACCGGCACGCCGGCGCCGAACGGGTTGATCGACCTGTGGGCGCAGCTGTATCTGCTGGACCAGGGCGAACGGCTGGGGAAGCACATCGGCCAATACCGCGAGCGGTATTTCTTGCCGGACAAACGCAACGCCCAGCAGGTGTTCTCATATGCGCCGAAGCCCGGGGCGGATGAGGCGATACAAAAACTGATCGGTGATATCTGCATCAGCATGAAGGCCGAGGACTACCTGCAGCTGCCGGATATTACCGTTGACGATATCCCCGTTGTCCTGGATCCCGCGGCGAAACGCAAGTACGAGCAGTTAGAGCGTGAGATGCTGCTGCAGGTAGGCGATAGCGTGATCGATGTCGGGACCGCGGTGGCGCTGTCCAACAAGCTGCTGCAGCTGTGCAATGGCGCGGCGTATGACGATGCCGGCGCGGTCGTGGAGATCCACCGCTGCAAGATCGAGGCGTTCTTGGAGCTGATCGAGGCCCTGAACGGGCAGCCGGCGTTGGTGTTTTACAACTTCCGCCACGACCTGCTGCGGCTGGAGAAGGCGTTGGAGAAATCAGGCCTGCGGGTCCGCCGGCTGGACGGGCCCCAGGATGAAACTGATTGGAACAACCGGCAGATCGACGTCCTGCTTGCCCATCCGGCCAGCGCTGCCTACGGCCTAAACCTGCAGGACGGCGGCAATCATGTGGTGTGGTTCGGGTTGAACTGGTCCCTGGAGCTCTACCAGCAGGCCAACAAGCGGCTGCACCGTCAAGGGCAAACGCAAAAGGTTATCGTGCATCACCTGGTTGTCGAGGGTGGCCGGGATGAGGACGTGGTGGCGGCGCTGGCCGACAAGGGGGCTACGCAGGACAGGCTGATCGAGAGCCTCAAAGCGCGTATCGAGCGTGTGAAGCAACAATCTGCATAAAACTTGATTTCGCGCGCATGGCGCGCGGGGGCGGGCCCTTACCAAAATCTGTGCCGCAGCTATTATACAGATAGAAAACTTTGAAGGAGGGAATTCGATGATTCACGCTGTATCTGCCCGCAAAGGGAACTGGATCGAAACTTTTACTGGCCGTCAATTCTACCCGCTGGACCCGCGCCCGGAGGACGTGGATATCGAGGATATCGCACACGCGCTGTCGTTGATCTGCCGATTCAACGGGCACACCAAATACCATTACAGCGTTGCCCAGCACAGTGTATATTGCGCGCAACTGGCCCTATCCCGTGGCTATACCTCGCTGGTCGCACTGTATGCACTTCTGCACGATGCCGCCGAGGCCTATTGCTGCGATATTCCACGGCCCCTCAAGCCCAGCCTGACGGACTACGCCGCTATCGAGGATGGCATCATGGCGGTAATCTACGCCCGGTACGGCCTCACCGTGCCACGCGAGGACATGCATAAGATCATCAAGCAGCTGGACGATGCGGTGCTATGTTCTGAGGCCCGCACGCTGATGTCCAAGCATGAATGGGTGCCGGCTGGCAAGAACGTGGTGCGGATCCGTCCGATGTATCCCCTGGATGCACAGGTAGAGTTTATGTGGTTGTGGCGGGAGCTGGGGCCGAAGGAGGACGGAGAAGGAGCGGTGAAATGAAGAGATATTTTGATTTTATGGATTCGAGAATTACATTGTGCGTGGAGGTTAAAGCAGGGTCTCCCGCTGCGCTCGCTTCGCCAGAACGGATACGCGATCATTTTGAGCAAAAAGGTGCTGTTCGTGAGGTTGAGCGAAACGAATATGAGAGGCTTACGCGGGCTTACACCACGCCAAAGCCCGCCGCACCTGTGCAGGAGTAAAACAACGCCACCCCTGCCGTTAAAGACCGGGGCCGCCCAGCAAAGGGCAGCTTCCACGGCGGTCAGGGGTGGCGCGAAGGATCCGCTGGCCGTAGGCCCGGAGGTTTAAGCGCAAGCGCTGATACTCCTACGGATCCAAACTAAGAGTATTAATGGTGGAGTAGGTCGTTAGTGGACGAGGCCAGATCAACCACGGCGTCATTTATGCGCACTCGACGATTGATTTCTCGCTTGCTCAATCCGACCAATGCACCCCAGAAACGTATTAACGACCTGGAAAGGGCTTTGATTAAGCCCACAACTAGTGCACTAATCAGTAGCGGCCGAAATACAATTGGCCACCATACTGCAAAGCCCTGCAGGAGAGCGTTAGAACACAATTTCAACCAATCAATGTTCATGGATATATTTTACAACGCCCAATGGGCAGAAGCAAGGGGTGGTTACATGGGAAAGAATCCGGACAAGAGTTTTGAGAAGATCATTGAGTTGGCCGTTCAGCGCGCATTTGAGGCCGGACGGCTCTCAGCTGGGCAAACTCAAAAAGATGCATACAAAACGACCGAAAGGAGGCTGTATGCCATTCCTACTCTCCGGGCGAAGCTCGCTGAGGAGCGAGATGATTTGGCGCGACTCGTCGAAGAGCAAGCGCCGGATATTGTAACACATAGTACCGACATTGTTCGTTTCCGCAGGTCGGGCGTAAGGTTATCGGACGACGATTTACTCATGGCCCAACTTACTGATCTGAGGGCCAGGATTGCTGCCAAGGAGTATGAAATCAAGGAGATCGAGCATGCGCTTGACCAGATTAAAATGGATTACTACTATCGTACGGTTTCCCAGAAGTATTTCGAGGGGGTTGCGGATGAGGTAGTAGCAGATCGGCATCATTGCGATCCGAGTACAGTGAGAAGAAATCGTGCGCGTCTTGTCAGGCACATAGCTATATGGCTGTATGGTCCCGGGGCAATATAACGGCTTCTTGTAGTAGCAGAATATTCCTGATAAACTACATATAGGAGGTGATTCTTTTGGCGCAAAAGAAGTTAGGGTACTTGGCGAAAGAGCGGAATATTATTGTTAACAGTAAATATGCCGTGGATAATTTCCCCATTCTGCATGCATTTATGCTAACATGCAAGGCTCTTAAACAAAATGAGGCCGAAGTTTTGGAAAACAAAGAGTTGAGCCCGTATCTCGATAGAAAGATAATCAAAGATATCCTTGCGGAATCGAAAAAAGAATGGCGTCCGGTTTCGGAACACGGGACCCTAAAATTCGAGCAACGAAGAATTCGTGATAGGCAGTGCCAAATATGCGGGACCAAGATCCAAAATCTTTTTTATGTAGAGAATCCTACGACATCAGTTGAATTATGCGCCGGATCAGAGTGTATTACGCAATATGGGATGGATCAGCGATATGTTAAAGATTTTAAAGCCCAGGCCGCTCAGACCAAGAGAATTTACAGGCGGCTTGATTTCATAGCACAAACAGGAGATGCGCTTCAAGAAATTGAAAGACAAAAGAGTCTTTTGGCCGAGACGAGTATAATTATTCCAATTAGATTATCAGAAAAGCACGATCGCCAAATTCAGGAGCTTCTTCGCTTGGCGAACCAGTTCATTGTGGAGGAAATGGAGATAAGCATTGATGAGTTTCTGCTCAAATTCGAGCAATTCACAAAGACAAAACAAGAGATAATCGAATACGAAATTCACAACAGGGGAAATGAATGGGTTTTTACTAGAGCGTTAAACAATCATCTGAGACCTGGGCATAAAGAGCAAGAATTGCGCTTAAGGGAAGATGGGTATATTACCGCAAGAACTCTCAGCCTTGTCACCGATGACGTGTTTTGTAGAAACGTTATAAAGTTGTTAGACCCTTACGCAAAAAGTATTGGGTTTACAATAAACTCTGCGTATCCATCAAGTGATAGGTTGGATGTCACATATTCAGACCCACCTGTTAAATATTCGATGTCGATAAAATACACCGGTTTTATCGATGAATATGGAAAATTGCTATTCGAGTCTACAGCCGAAGCAATCCCGGCTGAAGATTTTTTCGCAAAACATCCAGTTCAAGCGTTGCCGTTGTCACATGGTGCCGCATTGGCCCTAATAAACTCATTCCTACCCGCTAATATGCATTTTGATACCGAAGGCGTATTTGGTGATGAGGTTTATTTAATTTTTGAAAACGAAGGATTCAAAACCTATCAGGATGAAATGGTTATTGGAAGTCTATTTTCCCAAGCGCTTGCAAATAATAGCGAAGCAATATCGGAATGGGTGAGCAGGGCAATCAAGGGTGATCGCGACCCGTTATCTAAATTGAAGGAACGCAAAAACGCCTTCGCGAAGGCTTATGCTACTACTGGTGAATACCGGTACCTTGCACGTCGTAGGTAAGAAATAGGTGCCCGTGACGTGTACACAAATGAGTGGTATGCTATTTTTAAGCTAGAAGAATTGGATGAAGCCCGCCGGAAATACCGAGCGGGCTTTTCTTATGCGTGGAATGAGGTGACGCCATGAAAGCGTATTGCTCCCGTGAGCACTGTGAATGGCGCAAGGACGGTATGTGCATCAGACTGATTTGCCCGTATCAGGAAGGAGGCGAAGACCATGGCAAACCTGACCGACAAGCAGGCGGCGTTTGTGGAGGAGTACCTGATCGATCTCAACCAGACGCAGGCTGCCATCCGCGCCGGCTATAGCCCCCGGAGCGCCTCCCGGATTGGTGACCAGCTCATGGACCACTCCGGGGTACGCGATGCCGTGGCAAGGGCTAAGGCTGAGCGCTCCAAGCGCACGGGTGTCAATGCTGATCGGGTAGTGCGTGAGTTAGCCCGGGTTGCCTTCTCGCAGCCGGGCAAGGTCATCAGGTTCGACGACGCCACGGTTTTGAAGGATGCCACCGAGGACGAGCTGGCCGCAATCTCGGCGGTGCGCGTAAAGGTCATCCCCACAGAGGATGGTGAAGGTATCGAGCGCGAGATCCGTATGGCGGACAAGGTCAAGGCGCTAGAGCTCCTGGGCAAGCACCTAGGCATGTTTACCGACAAGCTGCAGATCACCGGGGAGTTGCCGGTGCGGATTGTAGACGACGTACCGCATACTGGCGTGATAGGATTCCAGGCGCCCAACGATGATGGGGATGATGAGGAGTGACGCGGCTTTCGCAACTCATCGCTCCCGCGTTTTACGGCGTCCACCACGATATCGCTGACGGCGGGCATACCCACTACTGGCTGCCCGGCGGCCGTGGGTCCGCTAAGTCCTCCTTCGCCAGCGTCGAGATCCCGCTGGGGATGATGCGCGACGCGGCGCAAGGCCTTATGACGCACGCCCTGGTTATGCGCCGATATGAGGTCAACTGCAGGTCGTCGGTGTACGAGCAGATCAAGTGGGGGATCAACGCTCTGGGCGTCGCCGATCAGTGGGACGTCGGCGTCAGCCCCATGCAGATCACCTACCGCCCCACCGGGCAGAAGATCTTCTTCCGGGGCGCCGACGATACCACCAAGATCAAGTCCATCAAGGTAGCCGCGGGCTGGATCAAATACGTCTGGTACGAGGAGCTTAACGAGTTTGAGGGCCCGGAGGCGATCCGTTCCATCAACCAGTCCATCCTGCGCGGCGGCGACCGCTTCGTGGTTCTGTACACGTACAACCCGCCCCGGAGCGCCGGCAGCTGGGTCAACCGGGAAGTCAAGCTCCAGCAGCCGGATAAGCTGGTGCAGAACAGCGATTACCGCGGCGTCCCCCGGGCGTGGCTCGGGGAACAGTTTTTAGCCGACGCCGAGCACCTGCGCGCCGTCAACGAAAAGGCCTATGAACATGAGTACCTGGGCGAGGTCACCGGCACCGGCGGCGAGGTGTTCCAAAACCTGCATATCCGGCCGATCACCGACGAGGAGATCAGGCACTTTGACCATATCCGCAACGGCATCGATTGGGGTTATGCCGCGGATCCGTTCCACTTCGGCCGGCACCACTACGATAAAACGCGCCGGCGGCTGTACATCTTCGACGAGATCCATCAGGTGCGGCTGTCCAACCGCGCGGCCGCGGCTCTGCTTAAACCGATCGTCGGCGGCGAGATCATCACCTGCGACAGCGCCGAGCCGAAGAGCATCGACGAAATGCGTGATTACGGCCTGCGCGTGCGCGGCGCCCGGAAGGGTCCCGACAGCGTGGAGTACGGCGTCAAATGGCTGCAGGACCTGGAGGAGATCGTCATTGACCGGACCCGCTGCCCGAACGCCGCGCGGGAGTTCGAGGAGTACGAACTCGACCGCGACAAAGAGGGCAACTTCAAGGCCGGATTTCCTGACAAAAACAACCATTCCGTCGACTGCGCCCGGTACGCCTGCGAAGATGACATGAAGCGTCCGGGCGTATCTGTTTTGAAATGAGGTGGGTAAATGCCGTACATGACCCAGTCTGACCTGATCGCGCTCATCATCAAGGGCAACGCCCCCATGACGCCGGCCCAGATCGTCACCGAGGAGGTTAACTGCTATCGGACGTCGCCCGAGTACAAGCTGCTGTGCGATGCCGAGCAGTACTGGCGCAACCGCAGCGCCGTGCAGAATAAAACGGTTCGCACCGAGGGCCGCAGCAACGTAAAGATCGAGCACCCGGCGCTGCGCAAGCTGATCCGGCAGAAGGTCAATTATTTGCTCGCCAGCCCATTTTCCATCTCCAGCGAGGATAAGGCATATGCTGATGTGCTCAATGAGGTGTTCGGCGACAAGCTTCGCGCCAAGATCGTGGGCTGGGCTGCGGACGCCATCAAGTGGGGCGTCGGATATCTGCAACCCTACTTCGAGGACGGGGTGCTGCGCTGGGCGCGGATCCCGGCCACGGAGGTCGTGCCGCTGTGGGAAGATGCCGAGCATGAGCAGCTTAACGGTTTTATCCGGTTCTTCCCGCAAGAGATCTACGAAGGGCTGTACAAGCGCACCATCATGCGCGCCGAGTTCTGGACCGCCTCGGGTGTGGAGTACTTCGTGGCGGACCCGCCGGACGGCGCTTTCGTTCCTGATCCCGACCGCGCGCCGGCAGCGCATTTCCTCCGGGGCGATCAGGGCTACAACTGGGACGCGCTGCCGCTCGTATGGCTCAAATACAACGACGACGAGCTGCCGCTGCTGAGCTTCGTGCGTGAGCTGATCGACGATATTAACTGGCAGAAATCAGTCACTTCGGACGTTTTGCGCGACGTCGTGAATTTCGTGTACGTCCTGAAGGGCTACGGCGGGCAGGATCTTGCGGAGTTTTTGAACGAGCTTCGCGACCATTTTGCGATCAAGATAGAGCCCGGCGAGGGGAATGGCGTGGATAAGCTCACCGCAGACCTCAACATCGACGCCGTGATGAAGTTCTTGGAGGAAGAGCGGCGGGACCTGTATGACTATGCCAACGCCGTGGACACCAAGGACCCCAACCTGGGCACCGCGAGCGGCGCGGCGCTGAATTTTCGCTACATGGATCTGGATGCCGATTGCCGGGACCTCGGCGTCAACCTAAAAGATGCCCTGCAGCGCGCCAAGCTGTTTATCGACTTTTACCTGCAGGCCACCGGCAAAGGTGATTTCTCGGGCTCCGCCTTTGATATTACCTTTGCGACGGATATGCCGGTAAACGAGACGGATACGATCAACAACTGCAAGGCGTCGGTCGGCATCATATCGCAGCGCACGATCGTAGCCAATCACCCCTGGGTCGAGGATCCCGATGAGGAGATCGAGCAGCTGCAGAAAGAGCAGGCCGAGGCGATGGAGCGCGCCGCCGCGATGTATCCCGGGGATGATGACAGTGCCCAGGGCGGTGAGGGCGAATGAAGTCCGAAGCGTACTGGAAGCAGCGTGCTGAGGCCCGCATGACACGCGCGCATGCGTCGGCCGACGAAACCCTCGCCCAGCTGCAGACGGCCTACGCGAAAGCCAGCAAGGAGATACAGGGCGAGATCCGCCGCCTGTACGAGCGGTACGGCGACGAGCACGGCCTGTCCTACGCCGATGCGATCAAGTACATTGACCAGTCCGATTACCGGGAATGGCGCATGTCTCTGGCTGACTATGTCGACCGTATCAACAAGACCGGCGACGAGGAGCTGCTGCGGGAGCTGGACACCCTTTCTACGCGCAGCCGCGTCACCCGCCTGGAGACTGTCCAGACGGCTGTCAAGGTCAATGCTGCGGAGCTCGCCCAGAAGGGGCAGGATGCCGTCACGCAGCTGCTCAGCGACACTTACACCGACACCTACTACCGCGCCGCCTACGATATGCAGATGGGCGTCGGGATGGGCAGCACCCTGGAGATGCTCTCCCCGGGGGCAGTGGCCAAGGCGGTATCCTACCCGTGGAGTGGCGCGGATTACTCCAAGCGGATATGGGACAACGCCGATCGCATGACCTCCACGCTGCAGGCTACCATCACGCAGGGGCTGATCCAGGGCAAGGACATCCGGCAGATGACCAAAGCCATCACGGACGCCACCGGGGCCAGCGTGTACAACGCCGAGCGGCTGGTGCGTACGGAGACGGCTTACGCGGTAGAATCGGCAGAGCTCAAAAGCTATGCAGATGACGGCATTACCCAATACGAGATCCTCGCGGCGCTGGACGAGCGCACCTGTAAGATCTGCGGCGGGCATGACGGCGAGGTGCACGATACCGATAAGGCGGTGGTCGCGAAAAACTACCCGCCCTACCACGCAAGATGCCGTTGTACCACTATAGCCCACTTCTCGCAGGAGCAATTGGATGAGTGGGGCGACACAGGCCCCAGCGTGCGTTTTGCCCGGGACGCCGAGGGCAAGGGCGTTATGCTGCCCGCCGATACCAAATACAACGACTGGTTCGATCAGTACGTCAAAGCGGATAAGGCCTACGCGACCAAGGTCAAAGCGTACCAAAACCACTTTGCGGACGCCCGGCAGATGAAGAGATACACCGACGCGCTTGGTAAGAAAACTGTCACGCAGTCGCTTGATAAATTCCAGGCTATGAAGTACGGCGGCGGGGACGACTGGCAGGAATTGAAAGCAAAATACCGCGAGAAGCTAGACAAAACGGGCGTTTCGGGGTATAATAAGGGTGTACCCGGTGACGTCACGCGGACCCGTATGCTGACAGAATCCGGAGCGGAAAAGTACCGTTACCTGCAAACCGACGCAATCCAGAAGCTCCAAAGCAGCGAGGAGGTCGCAAACCATTTCAGGTATGTCGATCAGTGGGGTGACGAGGAATCGCCGATCGATGCCAGTTTCTCAAAGCTCAAACTGGAGACGCAGAAAGAGCTGGCCGAGGGGTTGGCATATGCTCAGGAGCAGTACGGCATAAAGAACATCCCGTTTACCGTTGGAGTTGAAAAACTGCCGGCGGGGACTTGTGGTGAATTTCGGATTCGGAACGGCGTGCGGTCGATCGCGTTCAACGGCAACCTCGATGATAAACTCTCCGAGGCGTTCCAAACGTCGGTCCACGAAATGACGCACTACATTGACAGCAAGAATCGCGATATTTCGGCGGGCATCTACAAAGATGCGCTGAAGAATCTGGGGCTGCGGACGACCTCAAAAGAAACGGATCGGCTGGTGTCCGAGATCGTTGGAACGCAAAACTTTATGCATGGGGTCGGAAAGGACCCGGCCGAAATTCTGGCGTATGCCGCCGAAAAGCAGGCGGTCAATAAGGGAAACCGCCTCGCTGACGAGATGGTCAAAGGCCTTCTGGAAAGGATAGCACGATGAATTGTTTTAGAATGTCAAACGAGGCCCCTCCGGCGATAGAACGGGAAATCGCCGTACTGTTTGAAAAATGGGACAAGGAAATCGACGATAACAACTATGTGCCGCTTGACGATTTTGTTTATGAGCACGCTTCGCCGGAGTTGAAAGCTTGGGTCGATGAAGGGCGCAAGGCCTTAGCTGATGCTAAAGCACGCGGCGACATGATCGGCTAACCGCCCTGCAAGCGCAGGACGGTTTTTTCATGCTATCAAGCATCCCAATGGGGTGCTTTTTGTTTTGCCCTGCCGCGCCGGGCTGAGAGCGCGGGCTGAAATGCGGGCGGGTTACCCGTTAAAAACCTAATCAGGAGGATTTTATGATACTCGATAGCATCAAGACGTTGCTGGGCGACGAGCTGACCAAGCAGGTCGAGGCGGCGCTCAAAGGAAAAAGTGAGGGCGGCAAGGACGTGGACCTGGTCGTCGGGAACGATGGGGGCTATCTCCCCAAGGTCAAATTCGACGAGCTGAACGAAAAATACAAGGCCGCCGATCAGCTCGCCAAGGACACGCAGAAGGCCCTGGACGGCCTGAAAGCCGCCGGTGACCCGGCGAAGCTCAAGGCTGATCTGGAGGCAGCGCAAACGGCTGCCAGGGAGGCCGCCGAGAAACACAAGACGGATATGGCCGCGAAGGATCTCGACTATGCCATCCGCAACGCGATCACCGACGCGCACGATCCCGCCCTGGTGGCTAGCTTGGTTGATCAGGGCAAGCTCAAGCTGCTCGACGACGGCAAGGTCGCCGGACTGGATGAAGCGCTCAAGGCCATCCGGGCAGAAAAACCCTTTTTGTTCAAACCCGCAGGCAATCAGGATCCGCCCCTGAACGGCGGCAAGCCCGCGCCGGCGGGCGGCTCGGGCGGCGGCGGGGGCACGACGAAAAAGTTCAGTGAGATGAACTATACCGAACGTCTCGAGCTGAAGACGAAGAATCCCGAACTCTACAATCAATTGGCAGGAGGTAAATAAACATGCCTGGAACCTACTTGAATTACCCGTTCGACGAAGAGATCTTTCTTCAGATGTGGAACGAAGCTCCCGATCCCGTCCGCACCGCGCTGCTCGACAGCGGCGTAATGGTCAACGACAGCGCCATCGCGGGCCGGATCCAGAACGACGGCAACCTGTACACGATCCCCTTCTACAACATCCTCTCCGGCGATCCGGTGAACTACGACGGCGCCACGGATATCACAGCCGCGGAGACCACGGCGGACAGCCAGACGGGCATAGTCTACGGCCGCGCGAGGGGCTTTACCGCTCGTAACTTCGTGGCGGAACTGTCCGGCGCGGATCCCATGGGCCACATCGTCGCCTCGGTGGCGCGGTACTGGTCCAAGTACCGCCAGACCGTGCTGGTCAAGATCCTGACGGCCATCTTCGGGATCACCGGCGCGTCCGGCCTCCCGAAGAAGTGGCACGACGGTCACGTCGTGGATCTCGGCTCCAGCACCGCAACGGCCGCCACGATCGGCGCCACCGACCTCAACAACCTGGCCACGACGGCGATGGGCGACAACAAGTCCCTGTTTAAGCTGGTCATCATGCACTCCAGCGTCGCCAAGACGCTTGAGAACCTGCAGGTGCTCGAGTACTGGAAGCAGACCGACGCCAACGGCGTGCAGCGTCCCACCGCTATCGCCAGCGCCAACGGGTATACCGTGATCATCGACGACGGCGTACCGGCTGCGCCCGTGGGAGGCGCCGGGGACAACAAAGACCTGATCAAGTACACCACGTACCTGCTGGGCGAAGGCGTCATCCGTACAGCCAAGGGGCGCGTGACCGTGCCTGTGGAGAACGCCCGCGACCCCAAGACCAACGGCGGCCAGGACACGCTCTACACCCGCATGCGCGAGACCATCCACCCCAATGGGTTCAGCTTCATCGTGCCCGGCTCGGACTGGACCGAGAGCCCGACGGACGCGCAGCTGGCGGCTACGGCGGACTGGACGATCAAGTTCGACCCCAAGGCCATTCCGATGGCGGCTCTCATCACCAACGGCTAAGGGAGGCGCTCACCATGACCATGCTTGACACGCTGCAGGGCCTTCTGGGCGCCGGCGTCAATGAAACGGCGGCGCAGTTTTGCCTCGACGACTGCCAGCGGCTCGCGCTTGACTACTGCAACCTGGAGGAGCTGCCGGTAGGCCTGGAGAGCACCGTTGTACGCATGGCCGCGGATCTCTACCGGTTGCAGGGCTACGGGCAGGCCGCGGTACCCAAGGGACCGGTGACCAGCCTCAAGGAGGGCGACCAGGCCGTTTCCTATGCCGCGGACCGCGCCGGCGCGATCGCCGGCAGCGGCGCGGTGCTGCTCACTAACTACGCCGGCCGGCTGAACGAATACCGCAAGCTGAGGTGGTAAAAACGATGTTTGAGGATATGGCCGCGGTGATCGCCGCGGAGATGCACAACGACACCGTGCAGCCCCTCCAGCGCGGGGAGAAGCACAAGGGCGCGGAGGGCGGCGTCTACTACGACCCGCCCACGCCCCAGGGGGCCCCCCTCTCCTGCAATGTGCAGCCGTACAGCGCGGAGCTGGCGCAGCGGGATTACGGGCTTGAGATCATGGCCTCACAGCGCCTTTTCGCGCTGCCGGACGATCGCCTGCAGATCAACGCGCTGCTGGAGTGGCAGGGGGTATGGTACAAGATCACCGCGCTGCCCGCGCCGCGAAGCATGGCGGTGGCGCTCCTGGAGGTGGATCGCAGTGGCTGAGTTTGAGATCATCCTCAATACGGACAGCGTCAAGGCGAGCTTAGCCGGCACGATCGAGGGCTACAAAGATCGCGTCAAGCCCGGGGCGCGTACCGCCGGGCGAATCATTCAGGCGGACGCCAAACGCCGGGCGCCTTATAAAACCGGCACCCTCCGCCGCAGCATCAAGTCCCGCGTGATAGAACAGGGCGACGAGGTAGTCGTGCAGGTGGGCACCAATGTCCACTACGCCATCCACGTTGAGTACGGGCATCGTACGCGTGCGGGCACCGGCAAAAAGGCATCCCAGCTCATCAATAAAAAGGGCAAGCCCGTTGTACGGTACGTGCCGGGGGTGTTCTTCCTCCACAACGCTTTTACGGCAAAGCGGCAGGCGGCTACGGGGGCGATCGTCGCGGCGCTCCAAAAGGGGGAGTAGCGCATGCAAAACAGCAAGCCTGAGGTGGTGGCCGCGCTCGGACGCGCATTTGATCCGGAGCGGGTCTCTTTTGTTGCTCCGGACGCTGACGCGGTGCTGCCGTGCATCTCCTACATGGAGCTCAACGACGTCCCCAACAGTGACGCCGACGACGAGGAGTACACCACGCTTGAGGAGTACGCCGTCGACGTTTGGGGCGAGACCTCCGAAGACGTTACGCCGATCGCCGGCGCGGTCGATGATGAGATGGTGGCGCTCGGGTTCCGCCGCACTCACTGTACCGACGTTCCCAGGGCAGACCTGGACGACGTCTACCACAAAAACATGATCTACGAAAGGGTGATATAACGATGGCTAAGCAGGGCATCAAGGGGTTCTCCGCGCTGCGGATGTGGCCGGTGACCACCAACACGACCGCTGCGTACGCGGTCGGAACCAGGACGGACATTCCCTCGGCGGTATCCGCGAGCATGGACCGGCAGACGGAGAATTACAGTATCCCCGCCGATGACGGCATCTACGACAGCGGCGCGGAATTCACTGGGGAGAACATCGAGATCGTCGTACGTGAGCTGGCGCTCGATTTGATGTCGGCACTGGACGGTGCAGACTATGACGACGACAACATGGTGTACAGCTGGGGCCCGGATGCGATCGCGCCTGAGATCGCGATCGGCTTCCGCGCGCTGCGTCGGGATGGTACGTACCGCATGGTCAGGTACTGGTCTTGCCGCGTAACCAGCATCAAGATCGACTACCAGACCAAGGGCTCCAACAATGAGGGCAGCACCTACACCATTTCGCTGGCGGCCGCTACCCGCATGATCGACAACAAGCTGTACGACGTCAAGGACACAGAGGTCCTTGAGGACCTTGCGTGGCTGAACGCCACCGTCGCGCTGCCTGGCGGCGAGGGCTAAAAACAACACGGCGGGAGGCAAACCCTCCCGCCTATCTTTTAGGAGGGGCATATGGCATCGTTATTTCGCAAATCCCTGCGCACCACCGCTGAGGTGCGCGGTTACAAGCTCCAGCGCCTGCCGCTGGAGGGTTATCTCAACGCCACGGACAAGCTCAAGGATCTGCCCGGCGGGCTGCTGCAGGCTTGCTTCCCCGGCGCGACGCTCTCGGGCATCCTGGACGAGCTTAAGCAGGTCGACGAGCAGACGCTAGTCAAACTCGCCGGCAGCGCCATGACAGTGGCGCCGCAGTACGTGATCAAGCTCGTGGCGGAGCTGACGGGCATCCCGGAGGAGCAGCTGCTGCACGATCAGCAGATCGGGCTGGACGGTCTGGCCGAGATCGTGGAGGCCTTCTGGGAGCTCAACGGCCTGGGAAATTTTATGGCAGCGGTCAAGAGGCTGGGGCCGGAGATCAAGAGTATTGGCTCCAGGACTTGATCGCGATGGGGGTTAAGCTTGGCATTAGCAAAGGCGAGCTGATGCAGGAGTACTACTTCGATGAGATCCCGCTGATCTTTGAACGGTACAGTGCACTTTTTGGTGAAAAGTCGCAGGAAAAAGATGCGTACGCTGACGATTTGTGGTAGAATGATGCCATAAATCGTCAGGGGGAAATGTAGCATGGCGACATGCAGGGGTTGCCAGCAAAAAGGATTATTTTTAAGACTTAATAGCAATGGATATTGCTCGAAGTGCGAGCAGGAGATTTCCGATGCCATTCGCGATGGTGCCAATGCTTGCAGGACCGTCATAGATGCTTTTAAGCGGACAGATGACGAAGAATTACTACGTCGCAAATGTGAAACCGCAATAAGATCTTTAGATGCCGCAAACGCCAAACTGCAAGCTTTGAAATGGGATACGTCGGATATTCCAGGACTGCGTAAATCTATCGAGGATTTACAAGCACAAATTAAGCCTAAGGCGCCCCCAAATAATAAATCCGTTGGTATCGGCACCGACGCCCCCCTCATTTCTGACAAAATTGTTGACGCTGATCTGGAGGTGCTAAGACGCCTTAATAAAACAGAGGTAAGCATACAACACGACGGAGATATTGTCGCGCAATACGCCGGCGGAAACGTCAAGGCCTGCGCAGAAAAACTGTTAAAGCATGAGTTGCTTTCTATCCAAAAAGGCTACAATGCTCTTGATTACTATTCAGTTTCCGATCTAAAAACGGTGCTGAAAAAAGCAGGGCAAAAGGTTTCGGGGAAAAAGCAAGAATTAATCGAGCGAATTAGGGAGACATGTGAACCCGGGATTTTAGATCAAACAATAGGCGACGTTCAATTGTATGCTGTAACGGTGGAGGGGCGAAAAGTTTTAGACGAATATGCTATCCGCATAGAAGTCGAGTTCAATGCTTTACTCGATGAGATGACAGGATTAAATTCTTTACAGCGGTTTCAAGATGCTCATAAGCTGATGGCTGCTTATGAAGCACGAAAGCCATTGGCCAGAGGGTTGGGGGTAAATTGGAACTCCGAAGTGCAACAAGGAGTGAGCACACCAGCATTAAAGAGTTATGAATCGTTTTTTAATGCCCATGCGGAACCTGCTTTAGTTAAGGGATGCTTAATTAGCTGCCATATGCTGGATATGCCGTATACAAAAGCCCGAAATAAGCTTGAGCGCCGCCTCAATGGAACGGGCTACGACTTGAGCTGTTGCACAGATGAATATATAGGTGCTTGCATGACCGAAATGCACAGCTACGAAGATATTGAGGACTATAAGGAGGGAGGGATTTCCAAATACGAGATTTTGACAACGAGGGATGAATCAACTTGTCCGGCGTGCAAAAAGCACGTGGGTAAAAAATACAAAGTTTCGGAAGCGAAGGTTGGGGTCAATTTACCGCCTTTTTGCGACCATTGCCGCTGTACTACAGTTGCATATTTTTCTAAGAAGCAGGAAGCTGAGTGGGAGAGAACAGATAAGGAGAGAATGGACCGATGAAAAAGCTGCTTGTGGCCCTTCTGGTGGTTTTAATGCTTGCTGGCTGCGCGGCGCCGGCGGCGAAGCCCGTTGCGACGATGGGCGCTGCTACGCCGACGCCCACCCCTATTCCTGCGCCGACACCTACTCCAGCACCTACACCCATTCCCGATGCCGATTTTCGGAATATAACGTGGGGAATGTCTCGCAACGAAGTAATAACAAGTGAGGGAAAAGAGCCTTCTCGTGTGGGATCTGACGGAGATTATTATGATGGGCTTGAGATCATGGGATTTCCTGTAACCCTTGGGTATACTTATAATGGCGATAAAGTTAGTTCTGGCGTTTATTTTTTTGATCAACAGCACACCAACAAAACTGACTATGTAGACGATTATAAAAACATTAAAGAGGCTTTGGTCTCCAAGTATGGGCAACCGGCAGAGGATAATGAAATCTGGAAAGATGATTTGTATAAGGATTCCCCAGGTGATTATGGTATGGCGGTATCTGCCGGGCACCTTGCTTATTATACTAAATGGAATACAGCAACTACAGAAATAATTGCCTTGTTAAGTGGGGATAATTTTAACATAAGTCTTTTTATACGCTACAAAGACAATAAAGCCCCAGATGTTACTCCCGACGCGTCGGGGCTTTAGAAAAAATCATTCACATTAAAAGCGCCCGGCTATGGGCGTTTTTCTTATGCCCTTAGGAGGTGCGTTTATGGCTGATCAGGTAGTTGACAATCTCGTGCTGGAGCTACGTATCCGCATGACCGCCTTGGAGCAAGGCCTTGCTGCGGCGGGGCAGCGCCTTGACGAATTTACGACCAAAACAAAAAACGATGCTAAACAGCAATCCGATGCAGTAAAAAACTCCTCGCAGGATCAGGCAGCGTCCTATGCTATGGCATCAGCAGCAGCGACAGCCGCTTTCGCAGCGATCGTACGCGCCATAAAGTCCGGCATCGACGCGGCGAACCAGTATACATCCGCGCTTACCGGCCTTCGCAGCGTTACCGAGGGCACTGGGCAGGACTTCGGGACGATGCAGCAGGCGCTCAGTAGTCTGACCGCTGACGGGCTCATCCCTGTATCCGACGCCGCGACTGCATTCAAGAATCTTCTCTCCCGCGGTTTTGATACCCGGCAGGCGGTCGATATGCTGAACCGCTTGAAGGATTCAGCCGCTTTCGGTCGGCAGGCGTCCCTTTCGATGGGCGAGGCGGTCCGCAGCGCAACGGAAGGTCTAAAAAACGAGAACAGCATCCTTGTTGACAACGCGGGCGTGACGAAAAACGTGTCAGTCATGTGGAAAGAGTACGCCCAGCAAATTGGCAAGGGCGTTGATTCGCTCACCATTGCCGAGAAACGGCAAGCCGAATATAACGGCATCATGAAGGAAACCCGCTTCCAGGTGGGCGACGCCGCAAAGTATGCAGCTACGTTTGCTGGTACGCAGGCGGAATTAAGTGCCGCGACGCTCAAAGCAGAACAAGCTTTTGGCTCTGCTATGCAAAATGGGCTCCGTCCGTTTTTAGGCTTACTGACGCCGGTAGTCGAGGAAATCACCAAATTTGTACAACAAAATCCTGCGCTTGCTGCGGCGCTGACGGCCGGAACGGTCGCTTTTGCAGGAATTACGATTGTGGTCAATGGGTATCGCACGGCGATGGCCATGGCGGCAAAAGCTAATATCGAGTTTACGGCATCCCTGGGCGTTATCGGTATTATTGCTGGGGTGGCTGCGGCGCTCGCAGGTTTAGCTGCGGCCTCGGAGAACGCGGCGCAAAGTGCTACTAATTACACCCAGACTCTTCGGGATAGCATCAGCGCCGCGCAGCAAGAACAGGCCGCGATTCGAGATTATCAAGCTCTTTTGCAAAAAGGCACTGCGACCACAGACGAACTTGCCGCCGCCCGGCAGAAAATCGCGGATCAATCTCCCGAATTGGTAACCGGATATGATAACGAGGGCAACGCTATTGTCGCCGGTAATGCAAAGATTCAGGAGCAGATTGATCTTGTTGACGAGCAAATTAAGGCAAAGAAAGAGCTTCTGCTACTTTCAGCGGATCAGACGCTCAGGGAAAACGCTGAAAAAGAAGAGCAAGCCGTCCAGGGGATCAGCGCGGCAATTAAGCGGCGGCAGGATCTGCAGAAAGAACAGGCCGAAAACGAAAAACGCCTCGCATCCGGGGATATAAGCGGAGACCTCAATGGCCGCAGCGCGGAGGGAATCGAGCTGCGAAATCTGCAAATTCAGCAGGAGATTGCAGAGGCCTTAGAAGATGAAATTACGGCCAGAAAAACACTCGCAGGGCTTCAATCTAGCGACGCGCAAACCCGTACCATTCAATATGAAGCGGAAGTCCAGTCTCTCGGCACGCTGACCGCCGCTCAACAGTACTTGGTCAACCTCGAAATGCAAAGGGCACAGCAATATGGTTATACAGCTGAACAGTTCCGCGCCTATGTCGAGGAAGCGATTACGAACACCGATCGCTTGAAAGCCGCCCAAGAACTACTGAACCAAGCGACGGCGGACGGCTCCGAGGCTGTCAAGCAATGGGCCGATCAAGAGAAAGCGCTGGATAAAATCCAGAAGTCCAACACGGCCGTGACGGAAGCAAAGAAAATCAAGCAATATGCCGATACCGTCAAGGAAGGAAAAAAGGGTACCAAAGAATATAACGAGGCGTTGGCGGGTCTGGCCAAGGAATTCCACACCACAAAGGGAGCCATCGAGGGCAATATCACTGCATATTCCCAGCTGGCGGATCAGGGTCTGACGGAAGCGCTCAACGCTCAGGAGCTGCTGCGCGTTTCTCTGATTAAAACGATCGAAAGCCTAAAGCAGACGGGTCTGGCAGGAGAGGCGGCCGCCGCTCAGCTGGCTCCGTTGCTTAAGCTGCTGGGTCAACCTGGGGTTGAGTTTAAGAGCGGCGGCGGCTCCGCCCGTAAAAAGCCCTGGGAGGAAGAGCTGGACATGATCGACCGCGTGAAGGACGCGGAAGGGGAGTACGCCCAGGTCTATCTCGATCACATCGACGAGCTGCTCCAAAACGAGAAGCTGTCCTCCAAAGAACGCCAGCGTCTGGAAAAGGAACGCGAGTATGCCCAGCTGCAGGTCAACAACGAGCTGGAGGACGCGAATATCGCGTACCTGCAGCGCCTCCTGCAGCGGGAAAAACTGACGGCCGATCAGCGTCTGGATATTGAAAAACGCCTGTACGAAGCCCGCAAGAGCATGATGGAGCAGTATGACGACTTCGCCGACGCGATCACCAGCGCTATCACGGCCAGCGTGGAAGAACAGCGGGACGCGGAGCTGTCGGCCATCCAGGACAGCATCAGCACGGTGAACGCCTGGGAGCAGGCGCAGACCGACGCCGTCCGCGCCGCGGCCGACGAGCGGATCGACGCCATCAACGACCAGATCGCCGCGCTGGACGCCCTGTACAAGGCGCAGACCCGCGCCGATCAGGACGCCACGGACGCCGACAAGATGCAGCGCCTGCAGCAGCAGCTCGCCTACGAGAAGGATGAGCAGAACCGCCAGAAGCTGACTGAGCAGATCGCCGCGCTGGAGGAGAGTATATCCAAGCGGCACGCCCAGGAGCAGCTGGAGGATCAGAAACAGGCCCTCAAGGATCAGCAGGACGCCATCCGGGACGGCGCCGACGCGCAGATCAAGACTATCGAGGCGCAGGCCAAGGCCGAGACCGACGCCCTCAACGCCCGGCTCAAAGCCGCGCAGGATTACTGGGCGGCGCGGCTCACCGCCGAGAGCATCCAGCAGCAGGCGCTTGCATTTCTCAACGAAAAGACGCAAGCCGATATCATCGCGCTGCTGGAGAAGTACGCGCCGGAGTATCTGGAGAAGGGCAAGCTGCTGGGCTCTCAGCTGTACGGCGGGTTGAAGCCCAAGATCGACGCCATCCTGGACGAGATCGCCCGGATGCGCACCGAAGCACAAAAGCCCATCACCGTGACCACGGTGCACCGCGACGTATACGAAAGCGCCGGCGGCACATCAGGCAAAACAAGCGCCACCGCCGGGGTGAGCGATATCGCCAGCAGGATCGCCGCTTTCGCCGCGGCGCCTGACGCTGCGATCACCGGCATGTACACCCGGGCGCAGCGGGCCATGGACAACTGGGCGTACAACAACGTCCGTCCGGCCGCCATGGCCGCCCAGGCCGCAGTCGCTGCCGGCAGCGGAACCCGGCGGGATACCGGCGCCAAGCTCGTGAAAGTCGAGCAGACTGTGGTGCTGCAGCAGCCCGTGCCGTCGCCATACCAAACCGCCAAGGCGCTGCGGCGTGAATCGGAGAAGCTCGCCAAGCTGATCTAAGGGAGGGATGCAGGTGCGCAGGCTCAAATTTATCTCCTCGCGCGGCGAGGCGGATTTTACGCTCGACAGACCGACGCCTTTTGTGTTCGAGGATCTCCGGGGCAGTGGCAAGCCGGAGATCCTCATTTTATCGTCGCAATCCTCCGCCCAGGACGGCGAGACGCTGGACGGAGCTTTTTACGAGCCCCGGGAGATGGATTTCTCCGGGTACGTCTACGGCGAGGACCAGTACACGATGTACCAGCGGCTGCAGCAGCTCAACGCCGTGATCGGCAGCAAGGAGCCTTTGCGCATCGAATACACCAACGACTACGGCAGCTACTGGATCGCCGGCGTCGTTACCGACCCGCTGGACGAGGACGCCCGCATGCAGATCAACGGCCACTACAAGCCGGTCAGCCTGACGATCCACTGCCCCGATCCCGTCTGGCGCGCGATCGTGGCCACCAACGAGGCGGCGATCGCCTACCGCACCGGGCGCTTTCAGTTCCCCTTCACAATCCGCCGCCCGGGCGTTACGTTCGGGCGCGGGGGGTACCGGGCGACGGTCGTCAACCTGGGCGACGTGACGACGGGCTTCGAGGTATGGATCACCGGCCCCGCGGTGCTGCCAAAGATCACCAACCTGACCACCGGCCGGTATATGGCCTTTAACCGCGCCCTGCAGGTCTACGAGACGATCTATGTCAATACCAACACCCTGGCCAAGACGGTGGAGCTCATCAACGGGCTTACCGGGGAGCGAGCCAAGGCGCTGGATATCCTCAAGGACGTGGACCTGACTGGCTGGGAGTTCTGGCAGCTGCAGCCCGGCGCCAACGATGTCGCGTATGACAGCGGCGCGGATGATATCGCGACGGCCACCGTCACGCTGCGGTGGGCGAGTGCCTTTGCGGGGGTGTGAGCCATGTATGAGCTTTACCGGCCGCGTCCCACCAACCGCGATATATGGGTGTACGACCTGCCGTCTTTTGAGCAGGTGGGCTTGATCAGCGAGTACACCAGCCTCGCCATGGAGCGGCAGCATACCGGCATCGGCCGTTTTAGCCTGGCGCTGCCTGTACGGGCCGTAGACGCGGGCAAGCTGCAGGAGGGGCGGATCATCTGTCTGGGGCAGTCCGACGCCAGGGCGGGGCTCGTACAAAGCGTGGACACCTCTCGCGACCGCGGTCCCAAATACGTTACGGTCGAGGGGCGCATGCTCAAGGGCCTTGTGCACCGGCGCGTCATCGTGCCGCCCACGGCGACTGAGGACCCCGCGGCGCTCGGCTGGGACCGCGTCGCCGGCACCGCCGAAGAAGTATACCGGCATTACGTTGACAGGCACATCGTCAGTCCCACTGACGCCAATCGGGCGCTGCAGGGCGTCGTACTCGATGATCTCGCGGTCCCTCCCCGCGGGATCACGACGCCCTGGCAGTGCCAACACGACGAGCGCCTGGAGGACGTCCTGCCGGCGATCGGTAAGTGGACGGATATGGGCTGGGACATGCGCCTGGACGTCCGCAACAAACGGATCGTTTTCGTGGCGGTCCCCGGCCGGGATCTCACGCAGGGCAACGCCGAGGGCAACAGCCCGGTGGCGTTTTCAGAGGGCTTCGGCAACATCATCGTGAGCCGGTACCTTTGGGATAAGAGCGAGTTTGTCAACGCCCCGTACCTGGGCGGCGCGGGGGAGGACGAGAACCAATTGGTGCTTACCGCCTACGTGAACGACGCCGGGCAGCAGCTGACGGACCCTATCGCCGGCTGGGACCGGCGGGAGGGCTGGATCAGCGTCGGCAACGAGGACGACCCCGCCGCGCTGATCTCGTCCGGGCTGCAAAAGCTGCGGGACGGATGGAAGTACATCCGCGGCCTGGAGGCCACGGTGACGCCCGGAGGCTCGTTTGTCTACTGCGTGGACTGGGACGTCGGGGACAAGGTCACGGCCATCGTGGACGTCCTGGGCGGCCGCCTGCGTCTTGATGCGCGCGTCATGGCGGCCCGGGAGGTCTACGAGCGCAGCGGCTCCACCGTGGAGGTCACGCTGGGCAGCAGCGCCCTGGAGCTTAAAGACCGGATCATTGAACTGCAGAAAAGGATGTGAGGGCATGTGATACAGGAGAAAAGCGGATTTTGGGACAGTATCGATCCGACGCCGGGCAGCGCCGGCGACGAGCGCGTCTATGTCGCCAGCGACATAACGATCCCGTTTGAACACCTGGTAACCAACGGTGTGCAGGAGGGAGGCACAAAGCTCAAGGTCAGTCCGGGCAGCTATGACTACTCCACCCAGATCGCCCCAGGGCTGGCCTGGATCAAGGGGCGGTGGTACCTGCTCGCGGACGACGGTACCGGCGGCGCCGCGGTCCGGACGCTGCTGCATGACGCGCCGATCCAGTACAACCGCATCGATCGGGTGGTGCTGCGGTACGACGCCAACTATACGCTCTCCGGGCGCAAAATCGCAGCGGCCGTCGTCAAGGGCACGGAGGCCGCATCACCTTCCGCGCCTGCGCTCACTCGCACGGAGGAGGTCTACGAGATATCTCTCGCGCGGGTGCTCATCAAACCGGGGCAGCCGGCGATCCTCGTCGGCGACATCACCGACGAGCGGTTCGACGGCGGCGTCTGCGGCGTAGCGGAATTTGCCCCCCAGCCCGACCTGCAGCCGCGCATCGACGAGATCATCGCCGATCTGCAGGAGTACATCGACGCCATCATCGCCAGCGGCGGCCTGGCGGCAAGCCAAGTCAACACCACGGCCCCCTCCGGGCAGGCGGCGTGGACCACGGCGCAGCTGTACCTTGCGGGGCTCAAGGCGCTGGTAGACGCCAAGGCGCAGGCCAGTGATGTGACGGCGCTGCAGAACATCAATACGGTGCTTACCACAGCCGGCACGGCTCCATCCTACACGGTGGCAGATGCCTCTATCACCGGCTATACCGCAGGCTTACGGCGCACCGTGAAATTTCACGCGGACGGCGCGGCCGTGACGCTCAACTTCAATTCGTTGGGTGCGAAAAGCCTATATAGTTCCACCGGAAAGGCGGCCAACGTCAAGGCCGGGCAGATTGCTACGGTGTACTACGACGGTGCAAATTTTTTTACTGTTAGCGCTGGCGGTTCGGCAGAATTTATAACCGAACTGATTACAGCCAGCGGAACATGGAACCGGCCGGATGGCGTCACATCTATATTTGTGCGCGTGATCGGCGGTGGCGCTGGTGGTAGTGTCGGAGGATCTAATTATGGTGGGGGTGGCGGCGGTAGCGGTTACATGGCCTATATGCCGAGCCTGATTGATGTAAGCGCTATTTCATCTGTAGCCGTTACAATCGGTGCGGGCGGTTCAGTTGGATCGGCTGGAGGCGTTACGTCTTTCGGCTCCTACATTTCCGCGTCTGGTGGTTCTGCCGGTATCTCTCTTGGCAACGGGGGCAATGGAGGGTCTGGGGGTGGCGGTGGTGGTGGGCAAGCCAGCTATCCAGGAGGAAACGGGTCATACGGCGGTGGCGGCGGTGGCGGTGGAATTATGTCATCCGCCAGTGGCGGCAGCGGTGGGAATGGTGGGACCTATGGCGGCGGCGGCGGCGGTGGCGCACCTAGTAGTAGTGGCGGCAGTGGCGCGGGTGGCGGAACCGGAGGAACTTATGGCGGTAGAGGCGGATCCACATGGAATACCACTACTGCATTAGCAGGAACAAATACAACAAGTTTAGGCTTTGAGTTCTCTGGTTCTGGTGCTGCTGGAGTTGGTCCTTATGTAAGCGGTGCGGGCGGCGGCGGCTACGGTGGAGTTGGCGGTAACAGCACGAATGCCTATTCCTCCGGGGGCGCGGGCGGCGGCGGTTTCGGCGGTACTGGTGGTGTAGGGGGCGTAGGAAATGGAGCCTCCTCCGCTGCTGGCGGCGGTGGCGGTGGCGGGTATGGTGGTGCTGGAAAAAACGGAATGAACACCAGCGGCAGTGTCTATGGCGGCGGCGGAGGCGGCGGCGGTTATGGCCCGTCGAACTGTGGGGCCGGCGGGAACGGTGGTAGTTCTGGCGGCTCCCAGGCCGCGACAGCGGGCACAAGCGGCGTTTGCGTGATCCAGTACATCAAGGCAGCATAGGAGGATGACGTATGAAAATCATGCAAATCTTTAACGGCCTCTGCCACTGGGACGCGACCGCAAAGCATCCTACGCTCGAATCTACAGAGGGCCTTTACGCGCCGGATATCCAGTTCGTGGAGGCCCCGGACTATGTGCGCGAGGGCTGGGGATTCGAGCCGACCGCCGAGGGTGACGCGCGCTTTATCGAGCCAACGCCGCCTGAAGGATGGGGGTATGACCGGGAAACCGGTACGTTTTATCTACTGGAGGTGATCACTTGAACATCCGAGAACTGAACGAGCGCATGCTCAAAGATTATAATGCCGCCGGCATCACCGCCGACGGCATTATTGTTGATCTCTTCGACACCGGCTGCCCACCGCTCGGCCCGCTTAAAGGCCGGGTCAAGGCGGGCACGCCGGACGGCCTGACGGCCACCGCTGACCATGGGCGCAGCGTGGCGTCGATCCTGGCGCAGGTGCCGGGCCTTGAGGTCTGCTCCTACAGGGTATTGCCGAATGGCGTCAATGACCCCACCGGTCCGATCATCGACTGGCTGGAGAAGCTGCTGCCCATCGTCAAGGCCGATACCACACATCAGCATATCGTCAACATGTCGCTTTCGGGCCTTGGCAACCTGGCTGACCCGGAGATAAAGCGAATGCAGGCGGCGATTGATGCGCTGGTTGCCTACAACGTCCCCGTGGTGGTGGCAGCGGGCAATGATGGTCACGAGACGCCCAACCTGTACCCGGGCGGCTTCGAGAGCCCGATCACAGCCGCGGCGCTGACCGAAGATGCCCGGCATGCTGATTTCTCCACGCTCCACAACGAGGTGGACTTCGCGGAACTGGGCGCCGGCGTTATGGTACTCAACCCCACCACGCTGGGTTATCACACCTCGGTGAGTGGGACGAGCTTTGCGTGCCCGATCGTGGTATGCAAGATCGCGCTGCTCATGGCCGCCTACAAAAAGCACATCGGTAAGTGGCCCACCGAGCCGTGGGTGTATACACAACTCAAGCTCATGACGCTGGACCTTGGCGACGGCGGCCGTGATCCGCTGTACGGCTGGGGATGGGTGGATATCAAGACGCCGGCGGCGGTGGAGCTGCCGGGAAAGGAGGAACCGATCGTGACAAGGCGCACGCTGCGCAAGGGTATGACAGGCGACGATGTCCGGGAGCTGCAAACTCTGCTGCTCAAACACGGCTTTGACCCGCAGGGCACCGACGGGGATTTCGGCACCAAGACGGAGGCAGCCGTCAAAGCGTTCCAGGAGGCCCTCGGCCTCACCGTCGACGGCATCGTCGGCCCCAAGACCTGGGCCGCGCTGGATGCATCCACGGTCGCGCCTGCGCCGCCCTCCGCGCCCGGGAGCACCGGCAGGGACAAGCTGGTCGCCGCCGTGCTGGCCAACGCCGCGGCACTGTTGGGGACCAGCTACAGCCAGGACTACCGCAACAACATCTGGCCGGGCGGCAAGATGGATTGCAGCAGCTATACCGCTGCGATCTGGGGCGCCGCCGGGTACCCGCTGCTGACGGCCGCCGGCGACGAGCTGCGCACGTCCTACCGCGAGGTAGACGCCGCCGGCTTTGACCTGGTCTGGCCGGCCAGCCGGGCGCTGATCGGCAAGCTGCCCAGCCCCAGGGGGCTGCTGCAAAGCTATGGCGCGCAGGCCGGAGACATCGTATTTTGGTGCTTTAACAGCGCCACGACACGCCCGGGCAAGATTACCCACGTCGGCAGCATCGACGTGGGCGGGAAGAACATCATCCATATCGCCAACAACACCGACAAGTGCTGCCGCAAGCCCTTGGACTACGGCGACGGCAAGGTGTGCGCGATCATCCGGCTCCGGGAGGACTTCGCGCTGCCGGCGCTGCCCGACGTCGCGCAGACGGCCGAGGGCACCGTGCGGGCTGACGAGTGGGTCGTGCGCGCTCTGCAGGTCGCGCTCAATCTCAGGCGCGGCACCAAGCTCACGGCGGACGGCATCCCCGGCAGCAAGACCGCCGCAGCTGTGGCGGCCGTCAACAAGGAGATCGGCGTGACCGGCTCCATCTGTACCACGGCCACCTGGGCGGCGCTGGGCTTTGCCAACAACAGCCAGACCACCGTACCGGCGCCGGAAGAGCCCCGGGGCGAGACGTACATCTACACCGGCGCCAACTACGTCAACATCCGGAGCGGCCCCGGCACCGAGTACGACAAGATCAGCAAGCTTAATGCCGGCGAGCAGTGCACCCTGTACGAGGTGCAGGCGGGCTGGGCGCGGATCGAGAAGGAAGGCATCACGGGGTGGTGCATCTCAAATCTGCTGCGTAAGGCGCAGGCCTAAAAATACATGCAAAGGATGGTACAGGGATGGAAAATACATTTGCGTGGCTGAAAACTGCCATTGCGGCGATCGGAGGGGTGCTTGTGTGGCTTTGGGGCCCGTGGGATACGCTGATCGCCGTGCTGCTGGCGTTTGTGGTGCTGGACTACCTCATGGGCGTTATCAACGCCATTTGCAAGCAAACGCTCTCAAGCGCGGTGGGCTTCAAGGGCCTGCTGAAGAAGGTCGCCATTTTTGTTTTGGTGGGCCTGGCCGCACTGCTTGACCGGGTGGCGCCTACCAACGGCGCGATCCGCGCGGCGGTCTGCCTATTCTATATCGCCAACGAGGGCATCAGCATATTGGAGAACGCCGGCGCGCTCGGGCTGCCGCTGCCGGACAAGCTAAAGGACACTTTGGCACAACTCAAAGACAAGAGCCAGTAAAGCAAAGCCCCGCTGCCCTGATGGGTGGCGGGGCTTTTTTTTGTATAACGTGTTATTCTATGAAAATTTTTCTCAAAATGCAAGAGTTTTTTTGTTGCATTTCAGAATTCTTCGGATATAATAATAGTACCAGCAAATCAGCTGGTGGCCAGATTTTCGACGGGGCTATTTGATCTTCGGATCCATAGCTCCTTATTTTTAGCCGTTGGGGGAGTAGCTAAAGATGTTACGTACAATGGTTTTTATTGATTACTTAAATTTCGACATTGCTCTTAAAGATCTTTTCACGAAATATAAGGAACCTTTTCCGAGACTAGACTATGCAAAACTGGCAGCCAAATTAACGAAAGAGATCCCTAATTCGATTTTGACAAAAACATATCTCTGCTACCCTGAGCCGGATGATTTCTTAAAGGGGGATACATACTGGGCGGGCTTTGAACGTTCGATGTCAGGATGGCAAAATGTACCCTTTTTAGATGTCATAAAGGGCAGATATGTTTCTCGTGATGCGCCTGGGGCAAAGCGAGATATCGCTGACCCACTTTCTTATGTCAAACAAGAGAAGGGCACCGACATTAATATTGCGACACATATGCTAACGAAAGCTTTTAATAATTCGCTGGATGCGGTTATTCTATTGAGCGCAGATACGGATTATTCCTCTACGCTGGAAGTACTGCGAACAATAGGTAAGCTATCGCTCGTTGCCGTTATGGATGGGCAAACTTCAAAGCTATGTTCAATAGCCGATAAGCAATATATTATGAAAAAAGAATATTTTAAGGATTGCTTACGATAGAAGGCTCCCTCCCGCGCGCGGGAGGGACTCTTTTATTTTTGGGGGATACATCTGATGAACAGGGCCGATACTTACTTCGTTCGCTCGCGGCCTTCTTCATCTGTGGGCGAACCCCCCTTTACCCCTTCGGTTCAAGACGGAGGGGATTTTCATTTTTGGCATTGCCCATTTTGTCTTTTACCGCGGCCCAAATAAAAGCATTTACGCTTGTTCCCGCCTGGGCTGCGGCCTCCGCTATTGTGGCCTTCTCGCCCTTGGGCACCGTCAATTCTATGCGATCATACGCCTTTTCGTTATACTTTCGATTCGCCTTTGTCCTGGCTGTTGGCATATCCTCACCTCCGCTTATATAGTGCCATAACGTTATTACATAATACAATACCGTAAGTACAAAATATTTTGGCAAACCCTATTGAACATGTACTAACGTTATGGTATATTTACGTCAGGATACAATTACGTTAGTACATGGAGGGCGCGACAATGACAAAGGCTTATATTTTAAACATGGCAAACCGCGAACTTTTAAGGATGATCGAGAACGAAGAAAACCATCTGAGAGAATACCCGGAAAACACAATTTCAAAAGGCAGGCTCGAAAGGTACTACGCAGAAGAAAGAGAGCTCCATGAAATGATCCTTGAGGCGGAGAAAACAGGAGCGACAGCGTAGCAACGACGCCGAGCGGGGGCGGCCAATCCCCCGCAGAAAGGATAAAGCCGTGAAAATCAGCGAAATGAATGTCAGGCAGAAGAAAGCTTTTAAGAACATCTATTATGCAGCCAGAAATCATATTGGGGGGCTTGAAAACGGCACCTACGACAACCCGGAAGGAAGCCAGGCATACAACGATTACTTGACTGCATTGAACGATCACGCGGGGCTGGTAGCGGAAATCTACCACATGGCCACCACGGATATCTACGACGAGGGTTTTGTTTCTTTCGGAAAGGGCGCCGAGGCCTACATGCGAGACATCCGGTTTTGTGGTCGGGATTGGCTGATGGAGCCGATTAAAACTCAGGTCAAGAAACTGGGTTACTGATCGCAGAGTGACGGGGCGGCTGCCCCGGTAATGCGGCAGGCCGGTCACAAGCCCGGCGGAAAGGGATAGGTTATGATAAAGAGTTTTGCAACGCTCAAGGTCGGGGATAGACTGCATTACGGCTTTACCAACGAGGTAGTCAAGGTTGTGGCAATAGCGCAAGGCCGCGTATTCATTTGCTTTGAGGACGGGACGATGTTAACCCCCAGAGTAGATACAACCCTCGATTCGTGGCTTCGCGCATTTTCACTACTAAGCAACCCCGCCTGACGATGGCCTGCCGGGCACAGGCCGAAACGCCCTCTCCGGGCGTCGCGGGAACCCGTCGGCCCAGGGGATCACATGCCGCCCCTTTTCAATAAACTGAATATTTTGGCCTGCCCTGCCCGCCATGCTCCCCGTGGCGCGTGCGGGCGTACAAATCACTTGTACGGCTCGAATGCCGGGCCCTGCCGCTCGTCAACCATAATGTTTATCGGCCGCATCGGCGTAGGGTTTCCCTCTGTATCACAAAAATAATAGTAGATCACACGCTGCGCGAATACAGGATGCTCGGGATACATCGAGACCAAGGCGGCAAAGGCATCAATAACACTTTCGCAGTCAGTGGTAATCGTAGAAATCGGCGTGCAATAGCAACGGCCGCTGCGTCCGCCACGGCGTAAAGCCTGCATACTGCGACCTAAATCGCAAAAATTCGACGCAATCATGCGATATACGTATTTTTGCACCACCTCGTATACAGTTTATCGGCATGATTTTGGGACAAGCGTTGTTCTATATACGATCCTGCCCTCCGCGCGCCCCGTGGTGCAGGCGGGGAAAATGCGCAGAAAACTCTCATGCTGCGCCGTCAGCTGCAGGACGGGCGGCTGCAATAGGGTTCACACACTCGTCGGCTGGTACTGTATATCCTCCATCGCATAACGCAGCACATCGAGATCGCCCTTCAGCCACGCCCGCCTGGCCGCCCGCGGGAGGATCACCGGCATGCGGCGAGTTGGCACTTAGCTACTGACATGCCCGTGAAGCGTTTGCGAAGCCGCTGCGGTGTACGCTACGCCGCCTTCTTCGTCACCGTCAGAGTAAATTCCCATTGTGCTTTATTCCCGGCATACCGGCCCTTGTCCTCGGTAACAGTAGCGGTTTGTTTGATGGTATTCTTCCCGGCCTTCAAGTCACCCACCGCGAGCTTAAACTCACAGGAGCCGGTATCCGGGGTTTTGTCCTTCTCTTGCGCGGTACATATTACCGTGAGCGTGCCATCCGCAGCAACTGTGACCGTGACGGCTTTGCCCTTCTTCAATGCGGTATCGCCTATCGCGCCCCAGGTGGCCCAACTGTTACCCACATGGTCGTTACTGAGCATCTTGGCGGTGTAGGATACGGTGATCTTGTACTGTGATGGGGCAGCGGTGGCTGCGAGTGGGAGGCATACGACGATGGCGAGCACCAGAAGCGTGGATATGACTTTTTTCATGGCTTTTCTCCTTTGTATTATAGGTTCAGCCATTATACAAATCAATCCCCATCAATTGGGACAGCATACTATATTTTTTCTGATAATCTGTCCCAAAACGACATGCGATTTTTGTATATAGGATGTTGGTTCGCTGTCGTGGGCATCATCCCCCGTAATACCTCATAGCGGTATTGTCCCTTTGCATGGCTGCTGCAATAGGGATGCAACAACCAAGTGAGGCCCTGCGCAAGCATTGCCCTATTATACAAACAATAGTTCGATACAGAGGGCACAAGCATGGAAAGCATCCCTGACCACATCTTTGTTGACGTCAAGCTCGGTGAACCACCGGCAGATCAGGACCTCGGGTTTCTGGTTCCTGTGGCGATCATCGACGGAGGTCAAGAGTATCCTCTCAAAATCATCAGCGTCCGAGAGCTACGCGGGGGCACTGTGCGCTGCCTGGTGCAGGCCGGAGAGTACGAGTATTACATCTACGGCCGCGGGGGTCGGTGGTGGATGGTGGCGTAGCCCACACTGGTGGCAACTTTTCGGCAACTTCTGTACTACACCAGCAGTTACCGAGTTACTCCTCAAATGCCCTATTTGTCTGTTGCTTTGGTAATCTGGGGATACCTCTGGGCGCGAAAAAATTGACTCTGACTCGTATTGTCTAGGTTCGAATCCTAGTTCCGCAGCCAAAGAAAAGCCCTGTGAATGGGGCTTTTTGTTTTAAGGTTCAGACACCCCCGCCTTAGGCATCGGCGGGGGTGTTTGCCGATGCAACCCGTGTGCAGCCTACACCCGGGTTGTGTGACTGCCTTAGTATCGGTTCAAACCATATACACTTGAGCCCGATCCATTTGGGACAGCCGTTTTGTCAATCCAATAATAAACCTCCTCCCGCACATGGCGGGAGGAGGCGGCGAAGGAGGCCCGCATGCCGCCCGATTGCCGCAGCGCACCGTGGGACGCGGGAAGGGCATGCCGGCCCAAAAGAAAAAAGCCCCCTCGGGCCGAAGCGGGAGGGAGCTTTTTTGTTAATACCGGTTCCGGGATTTCCCTTGAAAGCAATCGCTGCAATAGACCGGCTTGTCGTTGGATGGCCGGAACGGAACCATGGTCTCCCTGCCGCACTGGGCGCATACTGCGGGATACATTTCCCTGTCGCCGCCGCGGCGCTGCTGATTCTTCCTTGCAGCCCTGCACGCCGGGCAGCGCTGGGGTTCGTTGGTGAAGCCCTTTTCAGCGAAAAAATTTTGTTCGCTCTCCGTGAATACAAATTCTGCTCCGCAGTCCCTGCAAGTAAGTGTCTTGTCTGCCAAAATAAATATACCTCCGTTTATAGCGGGCATTCTTGCCCGACATTCTAATTATACCACAAGGCGGAGCACAAATACGATAGCATTATCAAAATAGCTTATCTCGGCAGCCCTTCCCGCATGGCGGGAGGGCGGCGCTGTCCTTTTTGCGCTTGAAAGCCCTATAAATCCTGCAGATCGGAAGCGCCCAGATCGTTTTCGACGTTGTCCCTTGCAAGGTCGGTGTCGATCACGGGATATATTTCCTCCGGAATCGGGGCCTCCAGCTCGCCCTCGATAAAAACCCTGGTTCTTTTGCTGCTTTTTTTATCCATGGCTTACACTCCTTTCAATAAGGGGTATCCCGCATGCCCAGTCACACGGGATACGATGCGGATTTTAGTCCTTGGGCACCGCCATACCGGCGAGATCCTTATATGCCTCGCGCTCGTCATCGTTCTGGGGGAGGCTGGGCATGAGGCCGGTGCAATCTTGAGATGACGCGGTAGTCGATATATCGGGATACCAATCACGCTCTTCCATGGATTTCACCTCCGCGTATATAGTTTGCGCACGCGAAGAAGCATTTATGAATTGCGGGCATGACAATCGGATGCCTTAAAGATTTGCATTCGCCGATGCGGCCGGGCAAACCGGAAACGGGGGCCGTAAGCCGCCGCCGTTCGCGGATGGCCGGCCTTCTACACCAGCCAAAATCCGATTACGCCGATGGCGAGGCCAACGAGCATCCCCGCGAGCATGTCACGGGGAAAATGGATGCCGGCGAGAGGGCGGATCACGGCGATCAGCAGGGCGATCACCGCCATGACAATGCCGGCCGGCGCGCAGACGTACCAGCAGGCGACCGCGATGATGGTTGCCGAAGCCATGTGGCGGCTGGGGAAGGAGCGGCCCTTTTTTTCACGCGGGATCAGCGGTTCTATATCGAGCGTCTCATACGGCCGCGGCAGGTCCCAGAGGAGCCGCAGGGCCGTTACCGCGCCGAGGGCCGCGGCCGGTACCAGGAGGACCCGCCAGAAACGCGCGTCACCGTTCAGCGCCAGCGCCGCCAGCAGCAGCGGATATACGCAATACATGACGCGCGGCAGCCAGGCGTTCAGCGCCCGCAGGAGGTTCAGCGAGCGGGGATGCAGCAAAAACCATGTTCTGATCGTATCGTACCGCGCTTTTGTCAGCATGGCGCCTTTCCCGGATGATCTGATTTTGCAGGTTTCCCGCCTGACGGCGGTTTTTTTCATTATACCCCTTCCGGGCGGGGTTGTCCCGGCCCGGCCCGATTTTTGCCCGCCGCATATTCCGCCCGGGAGCACGACGTTTTTGCGGCCGGCCGATCGCAATCCGCCGAAAATGGCCAAGCTATACGGGAAATCATACTGGAATGCGGGAACGCCATGGACGCACAGATTTGCAGAGCGATTCGGGAAAGGGAGATCCTCCGGTTTTATTATCATGGCGGGGTCCGGAAGGCCGAGCCTTTCTGCTATGGGTGCAGCACAAGGGGCAATGACGTGCTGTCCGCGTATCAGGTGGAAGGATACAGCGCATCGGGCAGCCCCAGCGGATGGAAGCTGTATAAAGTCGCCGAAATGCGCCAAATCCGGATGACCGGCGAAAAGTTTTCCGGAACAAGGGCCGGCTACAATGCGGACAACACGGGAATGGTGCGGACCTACTGCGGCATATAGCGCGCCGGGCGATTCGCACCCGCCCGAAAAACCACCGGAATCATGCGAGAATCCGGTGGTTTTTCTTTGCGCCAACCAAGCCCCTTCCGCCGAGACGGAAGGGGAAACCGCTTCTTTCATCACCTCCGGCAACAGCTTTGCTGTGCGGCGGCCGCGGATTGCGGCGGATACCTTGGGGGAATGGCGCCCGCTGCAATGCAGTAACTTCCGCACAAAACGTCACTGTATATACACACAACAGAGTATAATTTGGGACAGTCGTTCTACAATTTTTGTTCATTGCGTATGATGTCGAATTATGCCATAATTTACACATATATTATTATGGTAAAGGAGCAATATGTCTTTTATCGCGACGGGGGAAGCGGTAGCGCAATTATTCCTGCAGGTTCATCGTTCGCTGGAGAATCTTGCGATGACCTATGTGAATGACCGCGATCAGGCCATCGACGTTGTGCAGGACGTGATCGTCGTTTTGCTTGAGAAGGAGCTGACATTCGAAAGCAAGGCCGCCTGCGTCAGCTATATGAAACAGATCGTGCGCAGCCGCTCGAAAAATTATCTGCGCAAAAATTCCGGGATCGATCTGATGGAAACGTTCGACGACATCGGCGATCCCAGGAACGAAGATTTTGACGTTGTCGATTCCAAACTCCTGCTTCGCCGTCTGCTCCAAAAATATCCGCCGGAAATACAGGACGCCTTTATCGCGCATGTGCTCGACGGGGAAACGAGCCACGTCCTCGCCGAGCGCCTGGGCATCAAGCCCGATACGCTGCGCAGGCAGTTCACCCGCATCAAACAGGAGCTTGTCAAGAACTCCGAAATCATTAGTAAAAAAACTTTGCTGTTCCTGATTTTGTCAGTCCCATTTGACTAAAGAAAATGTGTATATATGCAAACGGGCAAAGGGGACTGGCGCATGAAGTGGTTATGTTTAAAAAGGAAAATACGCTCTCACCCCGCCTTGCTTGACCCGTACAGGACATTGAGCGGCCGGCAGGCCCGCGCGCAATGGAAGAAGCTTGGACGCCCGACCGTTGCGGAGCTGATGGAAGGCTCCCGCGTCAAGGCGAACAAGTCCGAAAAGGAATGGAGCGAGCTGACGGGCTATTCCGATAAACGGCGCCGCGCGAAGGGCGCGCGTTCTTTCGGCTTGCCCCGGCGCTGGGCCGTCGCCTGCATCGCGGCGCTGCTGATCGTATTGTTTATGGCCTTCACGGCGCCCGGCCGCGCATTGGCGCAGAGCATTTACAACACGGTCTCCACGATTATAGGAGATATGCTCTATATTCAATCCAAAGAGACGGATCTGGACGCCGTATACACGGAGCCTCAATCCAATAGCGCCGGCACGGACAAACAGCTAAGCTTACGGCAGGCTTATGAGCAACTGAAACGGCCGCTGCTTTATCTGAAGGAGGACGAATATACCCTAAAAAATGTGAGCGTCAGCGAATCCGAATTTATGGGGGCCAGCGTTGAGTCGGAATACCAGGCGGATGACATCACAATTGTCATAACGCAGCGCTGGCCCCTTGCGGGGCAGCCGGCAATGTCGAGCATTGATGTCCAAAATGGAGAATACCATTCCGTCCGGTCTTCAATCGGATTCACAATTGAGGGGGTTTACAGATCGGCAGATTATACTTATGTTGGCAGTGCAACAACGGATACAATGGTATTTGCTATCAGCATTCAAGATGTACCACAAATACACACCGTCGACAAGATTGCGGCAGGTGTTGCATATTATAAAGAATGATCCCTCGGTTTGTCACCGGGGGATCATGCGCTAAGGAACCGTATATCAGGCTATATGTTGTAATATCTGTAACATGTCGCCGTTCCCGTAGCCGTCGTACAAGTGGCTACTACCTTATAGGACCCGGAAGTGGTGATGGTGATATACATGCTTGTGTCAACGCTCGCCGTATAGCCTGTTGTCGATGTTGAAGTCACGGACTTCCATTCGCCGCCGGAATACAAATACAAGGTGGATGTAACCGTCTTTCTCTCGGCTACGCCAAATCCGCTTCCCCATAGGATATGGGTGTTCCCGCTTACGTAAACCAATCCCCCATCGACATTGGATGAGCCGTACGGCGTCACGGTAATTGCATAGGATGTAGATGCAAACGCCGTGAGCAGGGCAAACAAGAGCGCCAACGCAACAATCCTCTTTTTCATACGCAATACCTCCTACTTATTCGGAGCACCATAGTATGCTCCTGCCCTATATACACACGGCGGGCGGCCAAAAGGGACAAGCTTCTATAAATTTCTACATTTTTTCTGTTTTTTTTCGAATCAGAAAGCCCGCATAACGGCGGGCCTTCTGAGTAGGGGATGAGAACCGGGGGAACCACTAGTTATCATTATAATGATTTTGATAGGCAGCGCAAGAAGGAGCCGCCCAGCTTATCCCTTGAGCACCCGCATCAGCTCCGCCAGTACGCCTTGGGAATCCACGTCCAGGCACACCTTGGCGACGGGACCGGGGAAGGGATGCAGCCTTCTGTCCGCCACCACCATGCCGCGGCAGAAAGCGCCGCCGCACTCGACATGCGCCCGGAGCCGGGAGGTTTGAAACAGTTCCGGATGCGCCGCCGCGATGACGGCGGAAGGATCGTGCAGGGGGCAGTCCCCGCTGCCCTCCGCTTGATGGTAGAACGCCAGGTAATGGCGCATGGCGGCCTCGATATAGTCCCATACGGCGCGGTTTTCCGGCGCGCAGCCCGTTTTGCCGTCCGCGATGTGCGCGGGCGTGAAGCGCGTTTTCGTGGTAACGTCCAGCCCGACCAGCGTGACGGGGACGCCGGAGGTCAGCACAAGCTCCGCCGCCTCGGGGTCCCCCGCGATGTTCGCCTCGGCAACGGGGGAAACGTTGCCGGGCGCGAGGAGCGTGCCGCCCATGGCGACGACGCGGAGCCGCCTGGAGAGACGCGGGTATTTCTGCAGTGCCCGCGCAAGGTTGGTGAGCCTGCCCAGCGTGATGAGGACCATATTCTCCTCCCGCTCGGCCGCGCGCAGCAGGAACTCCTCCGCGCCCTCCTCCCAGGCCCTTTGCGGGGAGGGAGGAAGCTCGGCGTCTCCCAACCCGTTCTCCCCGTGGACCTCGACCGCGGGGCCCTGCCATTCCGTGGCGAGCGGCTTTCGCGCGCCGATGATGACGGGCACCTCGTACCCCGGCCGGGCCAGCGCGATCACGCGCAGCGTGTTTTCCGCCGCCTGCCGCGCGCTGGTGTTGCCGCAGCCCGTCGTGATGCCGATGACCCGCAGCGCGGGATTTTTGAGCGCGTAAAGAATCGCGATGGAATCGTCGATGCCGGTATCCGCGTCAAGCAATACGGGAAGACGCATATGCAGTTCCTTTCACGGCCCGGCCGCCCGCAGGGCGCCGGAAGCGGTATACTATAGGTATTATTTTTACGCCCGCACGCGAAAAAGTCAAGGCGCGGCGAACAAGCCAAGGAAGAAGGAGGCGGATGAAGATGCCGGAAACCCGCGGGGAATGCCCCTGCCCCAGGACCGGATGCGAACGCCGCGGCCTCTGCGCGCCATGCAGGGAGTACCATGCGCGCAAACGCTCGCCGCCCTACTGCGAGCGGGGCGGCCGCAGGGAAAGAAGGCGGGAGGGACCGCAAGAAAAGAACGCCGGGGGACGAAAGACGGCTGACCCGAAAGAAGCGGCAAGCGGCGGCCCGCGGCAAACACCCGGGCGATAAAGCCGGAATGGGGTTTGCGCCCGGGCGCCTTTGCGCAATACCGATTCTCTCCGGGATGGCTTATTGGAGAGCAAAAAGAAACAGACAAACCTCTTGCCGAAATTTGTCTGCCCTTTGGCGTTCCCGGCGCGATTCGAACGCGCGGCCTTTCGCTTAGGAGGCGAACGCTCTATCCTGCTGAGCTACGGGAACAGAAGCGTTCCTATTATACAACCCCGCGCGCGGGGTTGTCAATTCGTCCGCGGCGCGTCAGCCCGCGTCCGCGGCGCACTCTCTTCTGCCGTACGTTCATCCAGCAGCGCGTCGATGTCGGCCGCAGTGATCTCGTCGAAGCGTTCGATGATGCGATCGGCAAGGCGAAGATCGAGCTTAATGTGGCCGGGCGGCGAAAAAGCGACCACGCGCATGCCCGCGGCGCTGGCGCCCTGCACGCCCGCCCTGGAATCCTCAAACACCACGCAGCGCACGGGCTCCGCGCCGAGCAGGCGCGCCGTGCGCAGGAATACGTCGGGCGCGGGCTTGAAAGCGGCGGTAGTCTCAAAGGAAGAGATCGCCTCCACGACCGGGAGCGCGTCGTTGTTGCGCAGCGTGCTCTCCACGTTTTCCAGGAAGTTGGAGGTCGCCACGCCGATGCGGTACCCGTGCATGCGAAGCGCGCGCATCAGCGCGAACGCGTGCGGGAAGACGGGGATGCTGCCCGCGCGGAAGCGTTCGCTCATGACGGCGGTCTCTTCCGCCAGCAGCGTTTCCACCGGCACGTCCATATCGTATTTCTTTACAAGATATTCAAACGTCTTGGCAGAAGGCACGCCGAAAAAATCCGTGGCAAAATCGGACGGCAGCGCGACGCCCCTGCGGAGCATGATTTCGGAAATGCAGCGCTCATAAACCGGCTCGGAATCCACCAGCACGCCGTCCATATCGAATATTGCGGCCTTTACCATATCGTTTCCCTCCCCGGGCGGCAGGCCGGACGCCCATTTCCCGGGAAATTCCAAGGGACGCCGATGCAAGCCGAAACCACGCGTCATTGTATCACAATGCGTATGCGGGCGCAACTTCCGGGGAACGCTTCTTTTCTAATTATTAGGGAGTACGTTTCTTTTCTTTCAAGAGAAAGAAAAGAAACAAAAGAAAGCAGGAAGGGGATTCTAAAGGCCTTTCATTGCAAACCGCCCTAAGCAAAAAATCCCGCCACAGCGGCATCGCAAAACGCTCCGCCGTTTTGCGGCAACAAACCGGCTTAGAAGAACGGCAGGCTTTCATTCGTCCAAACCGGCGACCTGCGCGCCGGTTTAGGCCCCGGGGCATCCGCAAGCGGATGCCCGTTTCGACCTGCAAACGCTCCACTGGAGCGTTTGCCGCTACGCACCGGCCTCAACCCTTGCACGCCCGCCGGCCGCGCCGAAGGCGCAAGTGAACGTGAAACCCGCCGCAGCGACCCATCCAAACGCCTTAGGCGTTTGGATGGCCCAACATTTTGCTATTTTTGCACAAGTTATTGTAATGTCAACGGCCTGCGATGCCGGTATAATAAGGCTGTAGGCGCACGCCAGCAGAGAATCAGGCGGCAGAGTAGTCAAAAACCCCGGGATTGTCAAGGGGCCGCAACCCCTTGACTTCAATCTGGCTCCGGCTGCGTGTACGCCGGAACGGATGAAAGCCGCAGGCTTTCTACCTTGCACGCTTTGCCGCCCGCTAAACGCGCAGCGTTTTAGCCAAAGCGTGTAATCTCAAAAAAGTGGCGCAGCCACTTTTTTGACAAAATAAAGCACGGATCGAGGAGCGAATATGGAAAGCATAAAACCGTTGTCCAAGCCCGAAAAGCCGCGTATCGGCCTGTATTCCGTCGGCCTGAAGGCGTATTGGAACCAGTTTGAGGGCCTGCGGGAGCGGCTTTTGGGGTACGGCCGTTTCCTGGCCGAAAAAATGGGCGAGTGGGGCGAGGTCTCCTTCTTCGGCCTGGTGGACGACAGCGCCAGCGCCCGGGAAGCCGGCGAATGGTTCGCCGCGAAGAACGTGGATATTCTGTTCTGCCACTCCGCCACCTATATCACCAGCGACAGCGTGCTGCCCGTGCACCAGCGCTGCAAGGCCCCGGCGGTTCTTTTGAACCTCCAGCCCGCCGCGCAGATCGATTACAAGCGCACCACCACCGGCGAATGGCTCGCTTACTGCGGCGCCTGCCCCGTGCCCGAAATCACCTACGCCTTCAACCGCGCGGGCATCCCGCTGCGCGTCGTCAACGGTCTACTGGGCATGGCGCAGTCCTCCCCCGGCGCGCTCGCGGATGAAAACACCGCCGGTCGCCCCGAGGCCCAGCGCGCGTGGAAGGAAATTTCGGAGTACTGCCGCGCCGCCCTCGTCAAGCGCATGCTTTCTTCCGCCCGTTTCGCCTTCCTGGGCGGCAATTACAGCGGAATGCTCGATATGTACAACGATTTCACCATGTACGAGGCCGCCTTCGGCCTGCACGTGGAAATATTCGAAATGTGCGATCTCGCGCACGCCCTGCATGAAGTGACGCAGGCCGAGATCGCACAGAAGCAGGAGGAGATCCGCTCCTTTTTCGCGATCTCCGACGCGCCCGTCGCCGACAAAATGGCCGGGAAGCCTAGCGCCGAGCAGCTTTTATGGTCCGCCACCGTCGCCGCCGCGCAGGAGAAGTTCGTGCGGGAGAATAAGCTCGACGCGCTGACCTATTACTACCACGGCGCGGACAACAACGAGTACGAACAGATTCAGTCGGGCTTCATCGTGGGGCACTCGCTCCTGACGGCGCGCTCCGTCCCCTGCGCGGGCGAGGGCGACATGAAGACGGACATCGCCATGAAGATCTGCGATACGCTGGGCGTGGGCGGCAGCTATTCCGAGATCGTCACCGTGGATTACTGCAACGGCACGATCCTCCTCGGGCACGACGGCCCCTTTCACATCGCCATTTCGGACGGCAAGCCGATTTTGCGCGGCATGGGCGTCTACCACGGCAAGAAGGGCGCGGGCGTGTCGGTGGAGGCCAAGGTCAAGCACGGCCCCATCACCACGCTGGGCCTTACGCAAGGCCGGGACGGCAGGTTCAAGTTCATCATTTCCGAAGGCATGGCGACGGATTACGAGATCATGAACATCGGCAACACGCAGACGCACGTCGATTTCGGCGTTGACCCGGACAGCTATATGGACAAATGGTTCAAGGAAGCGCCCCCGCACCACTGCAGCATGAGCGTAGGCCACAACGCCGCGCTGTTCCTCAAGGTGGCGGAGCTGCTGGGGGTAGAAGCCGTAGTGGTCTAAAAAACGGCATATTGCATGCATAGAGGAAGGCCCCCAAAAAATGGGCGGCCTTCCGTTTACCGCTTTGAAAAACCCGCTGACAAAGTCCTTTAGGCTTTGTCAGCGGCCTTTAGTGGTGTTCGTGCCTGTCGATCAGATTGCCGGCCTTTTTGTTACCGGTCTTGGCGCCGCCCTGTATTTCGGTGACGGGCGGCACCTCGTTCTTCTCTATATGCTGCTTGCGGTTGCTTTCGGTGCCGTGCGGATCGCTTTCATCCGGGCGGCGCATGCCTGCCTTTGCCATAGAGCGCGCTCCTTATACGTCGTTGTGCTGTGCGGATTGCTTTTTGTCGTTCTTGCTTTTGTTGGCGCTTTCACGGGTGGACGGGGTCTGCCCGTTCGCTTTCCTCCCGCGGTCCCATTTGTTATCCTGCTGGCTGTCCTTGGGCAAGGGAGTTCCCTCCTTTCTGCTTTTGCACTAGTATTTGCACGGAGGGAACGTTTTATAAAACAGCCCGGATATCCGTTTACAGATATTTTGCGGCGTACCGCTCTACCCCGTAGGCCCGGATCAGCGCCTTGACGGTGGAAGGCCCGGCGATGCCGTCCGCCCGAAGGCCCTTGCTTTGCTGGAACAGAACGAGCGCCTCTTCGGTGGTTTTGCCGAAGTAGCCGTCCGCCTTCACAGGGTACCCGAGCTTTGCGAGCATCGTTTGCAGCCGGGACACCCGTTTTCCGGGCTTGCAGCCGTACTGCGGCCATTTGAAGGTCCGCTCGAACAG
>Ga0255336_100477_pt1 | contig 61564 bp, 42 predicted proteins | sample MeOH1_35cm_T3_17_FD_189102 | JGI IMG/M metagenome (GOLD analysis project Ga0255336, IMG submission 189102) | Sandy soil microbial communities from University of British Columbia, Vancouver, Canada - MeOH1_35cm_T3_179 | ecosystem: Engineered > Artificial ecosystem > Sand microcosm > Unclassified ... | reverse complement strand
AAATCCAGGTTCCAAACTCGGCTCGCGACTCGAAGCTTTGAAGCCGCTGATAGCCGCGCAGAAATGCCTCCTGTACGACCTCGTCGGCATCGGCCTCATCGCCGGTGATGCGGAAGGCGACACGAAAGACGTTTTGACTATGGCGAGCGACGAGCGTGCCATAAGCGTCTTTGTCTCCGGCCAGCACTGCCCGGATAATCGCGTGGTCGTGGACTTCCATTCAGCGCATTAGACAAGGAAACCGGGAAGCGGTTATGAGATTTTTTGTGGGATTCTGAAGGAGGCCGATATTTCAGGCCTCAGGTGTTCTGTCGCAGATACTTCCAGGTTGACAGCGCCAAAGACGATCTATAGGGTTAGCGCGGAGTAACCGCTTACGGAAGCAACACGACAAGGAAGATTGCATGGGTTTAGCTCGCACAACGAAGACCATCCTTACCGACAGCCACTTTCTCGTACCGTTTTTCGTTCTGCTGGCAGGCATCGTCCTGCTGGTGGTGCTGCACTGAGGTGGCTCACGTGGCTGAAAAAGTAAAGCAGCATGGTCTGTCGCTGCATGGGCTGGGCGTTATCTGCGGGCTTTCTGCAGGGGTCTGGCTGGGAGCGGCCGAGGCTCCGACGAAGCTGGTAAACGCGGGACTGTCGCCATTTGCAGTCTCACTGTGCATGGTTGCCGGAGTCTTCACGGCGCGCTGGACCTTCCCCACTCTGCTGAAGGGCACCGGATATGTCTTCGCGGACCTGAAGGAGAAGAAACATCTGATCGTGTGGGCTCTGCTGGCTGGAGCTCTCTGGGCCGTGGCGAATACGCTCACTGTCTTCGCGATCCGCGATGTCGGGCTGGCGATTGCCTTTCCGTTGTGGAACGCGAATTCGCTGATCGGCCTCTTCTGGGGGCGGGTTCTGTTCAAGGAGCTTCAGGGAGCGAACGCGGGCAATATCAGCAAGGTGGTTCTGGGGACCGTTGCCGTCGTCGTCGCTGCGATCATGCTGGGCTTCAGCACGATTCATGGCCAGACTGCGGCGGGACAGCACGCTGTGCGAGGCATTCTGGCTGCAGCCGGCGCGAGCCTGATGTGGGGAACGATGTACGTTCCTTATCGCAAGGCTTACATCAGCGGGATGAATCCGCTGTCGTTCGTTACGGCATTTACTCTGGGTGAGTTGGGAACGGTGCTGGCTCTGACGCTTGCGCTGGATGGAGGTCTGAACTCGCCTTCGTTCGCTTTGTTCCATCAGCCCGGGCTGGTCTTCTGGCTGTTTCTGGGCGGATTCGTATGGGTGATCGGCGATCTGTTTCAGCAGTTCGCGGCGAAGTATCTGGGCATCGGGCGCGGCATTCCACTGTCGAATACCAACCAGCTGTGGGGACTTGCATGGGGAGCTCTGGTCTTCGGCGAGCTTGCAGGAGCGGATTCGCGGCATCGTCTGCTGGTCATTGCGGGTTCGGTGATTATGATTCTGGGCGCGCTGGCGATTGGGACGGCGGTGGCTTCGGCGCGCGAGCAGACCTCGAACAATGAGGCTGTGCTGCGCGAGTGCGACCGCTATGGCCTGGACTACAACCGCACGCTCGCAGCGCAGGCGGGAGATGAGTTCAGCGGCCGCAACGAGCGGAGACGATGGTGGGACTATGCGATTGTGGCCGCCGCTACGGGCGTCTTTGTGTGGCTGGGCGCGAAGGCTGTGGTTCCTCCGCTGGAGATGGATTTGCGCTGGGTGGCTGGGCTGGGGGTGGTGCTCGCCGTGAGTCTTGCGGTGGGTGGCTGGAGCCTGTGGCGCAGGACGAAGTTCTCCTAAGAGGACTGTTTCTTGAGAGAGATCGTCCCCGATTCATTGAATCCTTGTACGATGGTGCTGTTATGGCAGTCAGGCTGAAAGATATTGCACGGGATCTTGGTGTGTCGGTCGTTACCGTATCGAAGGTGCTGCGGGGAAACAGCGACATTGGCGAGGAGACTCGAAAACGCGTATTGAAGCGCATGAAGGAGCTGAACTATCAGCCCAACATGCTGGCGCGCGGTCTGGCGAGCGGAAAGACCTACACGGTCGGGCTTGTGGTTCCAGACCTGGTGCACCCGTTCTTTGCAGCGTTCGCAAAGTCGCTGAGCGGCGTGCTGCGGAACAGCAGCCGCGCGTTGATCCTTACCTCGTCGGAAGAAGACCCGGAGATCGAGCGGCAGGAGATACGGACGCTGCTACGCCGAGGCATCGACGTGCTGCTGATCGCATCGTGCCAGCCGAATCTGCGCAACTTCTACGAGCTGGGGGACGAGCGGACGCCTTACCTTCTCTTTGACCGCAACTTCCCTCACCTGGCGGCGCATTTTGTGGGCTCGGACGATCTTCGAGTGGGCGAGATGGCGACCGCGCACCTGATCGAGACCGGGCGCAAACGCATTGCGCATATCGCGGGAAAGAACACGAGCCCCTCTTACGAGCGTCTGCGCGGTTTCCGCAACATGATGACCGAGCATCGCCTTCCTGTTCCTGACGAGTATGTGATCGTCTGCGACCAGACGGAGGAGCGCGGCGACAAGACCGGCTATGAAGCCATGCAGCGCCTGCTTGCGCTGAAGGATCGGCCCGATGCCGTCTTCTGCTACAACGACATGACGGCGATCGGCGCGATCGAGGCGACGACCGCGGCAGGACTGCGGGTTCCGGAAGATATCGCCATCATCGGCTGCGGCAATATGCCTTACAACGACTACCTCAGGATTCCTCTCAGCTCAATCGATCATGGGACGACGGAGCTGGGGCGGATTGCGGGAGAGGTGGCGCTTGAGCTGGCGAGTAACCCGGAGCAGCCGCCCAAGAATATCCTCGTGCCCCCTACGCTGGTCGCACGAGCCTCCACGACCCGACCTGCCTGATAGGTACCCCCTATCCTTTTGCCGTAAAGTATTCAGGATAAAAAGCTTAAGTCTCTACCTCGACCTACATCCAGACCGGAAGAAGCCCGGATGCTCTCCGGGCTTTTCTACTTGTTTCTAGTTTAACAAGGTGATGGGAATTCATCGGCAGTCTCAACGGCTTTTGGATTGTTCGGCTTAGGCTGGTTTTGGGTTTGACGGGTACTTAGGCATGCTGCAAATGGAGATACAGGGATTCTTCGCTTCGCTCAGAATGACGACGCAACAACTCAAGGACGAAGCAATAGCTCGATGACGAAGCTCAAGGAAGGAGTAGCCCGGGATGCGAGGTCTAACGTTGGGTGGATTTATTTGACTCCTTTGGCTGGATCCCATGCGCCCTGGGCTTTGCGGACGAGGATGATCTGTCCGATGTGATAGGCGTTGTGGGCTCCCACGTGAGCGATGAGAGAGGCGTTGGCGGCGATCTTTTTGTCGTCGGCGGCTTCGACGGCCTTCTCCCAGTCGGTCATGATCTGGTCGAGCTGATGGACGAGGGAGGTCCACTGGGCGGAGTCGAAGTTGTTGAAGGTCTCGTCGTTGTTGCCGCTGAAGGCAGGAGCCTTTTCGCCCTTGAACTTGGCCAGCTCGGATGTGTTCCAGAAGACGAGATGATAGGTGAGCTGACCGGCGGAGTGGTTGCCCTTGCCGTCGGTCCATCGAGCCTGTTCGGCGGTGAGACCTTCGACGGCGGTATTGGCAGGCACGAACCAGTCCTTGACGTTGTGAGTGGTGCGGAGCTGCTCCAATAAGACGCCTTTGAGAGTGGTGGGCGGCTTGGGGGCGGGTGATTGAGCCGAGATGATGCCGGGGCTGAGACAGAGAGTCAGAAGAAGGCGAACAGCGGATTTCTTCATGGGGATGACCTCCTCGGAGAAGCGATGAATGGCCTCTAACTTCGTGTGCCCGCCAGTTTAGGAGGGTTGGAGGAGAGTTGTGACAAGCGGCTGGAGTTTTCAGGGGGAGATTGTGACGAGTGGCGGAGGTACCGGAAGAGATAACGGCGCAGATCATGTTCACAGAGAAATCCTCCGCGAGGGGTGCCATGCTTTGCCCATGACGGGACACTCTCGCACTCTTTTTCGCTGTTTTCTGATTTTGGCTATGGCGGCTTTATTCATCGGGGTTCGGAGTCAGGCCCAGAACAACCCGGAGTGGACGGAGGCATTTCCGCCACACCAGATTGCAGGAAACCTGTACTACGTGGGCAGCAAAGACCTGGCCGCGTACCTGGTGGTGACGCCGCAGGGGACCATCCTGATCAACAGCAATCTGGAGAGCTCGGTGCCGCAGATCAAGGCGAGCATCGAGAAGCTGGGATTCCGGTTCAGCGATACGAAGATTCTTCTGATCAGCCATGCGCACTACGACCATGACGCCGGAAGCGCCACGATCAAGCAGCTGACAGGAGCGAAGTACATGGTGATGGATGCCGATGTTCCGGTGGTGGAGGACGGCGGCAAGAGCGACTTCGCATACGGAAAAGACAAGAGCAACTGGTATAAGCCGGCGAAGGTGGACCGGGTGCTGCACGATGGCGATAAGGTGGAGCTGGGAGGAGTGGGTCTGGTCGCCCATAAGACAGCGGGGCACACGAGGGGCTGTACTACGTGGACGATGAAGGTCACCGGTAACGGCAGGACATACGATGCCGTCATCATAGGCAGCCCGAACGTCAATCCCGGCTACAGGCTGGTTGGCAAACCGAGCTATCCGGGGATTGTGGCGGATTACGAACAGACCTTTCGGACGCTGAAGTCATTACACTGCGACTTGTTTTTAGGGGCCCATGGGGGCTACTACGGGATGAGCAGCAAATACGTCCGCTTGAAGAACGGCGACAAGGAGGCGTTCGTCGACTCTGCGGGTTATACGAGCTATGTTGCTGAGCGGGAAGAGGCTTTCCGCAAGGAGCTGGCACGGCAGCAGAAACAGTGACAAGTGGCAATCGGGCCGTGTACAGGGCTTAGGAAATAAGTATGAATTTTCACTTGCCAGCAGTGGTTTTGGCATCCTATAGTTACCGCTAACTAATGGCTCGACGCCCGGAGGGAAACAAATGGCCGCAACGACGATCGCACCGAATGCTCCGCTGAAGGACATGGACGAGTGGGATGATTTTTTGACCGGGCGCTACAAGGAAGGAAAGAGCCAGGAGGAGTTTCGCCAATATGACGAGCAGGCCAATCCTGGGGTAGCGGAGTTTTACCGGCTGAATCATCAGCACCAGAGCTTCGACTATGTGATGGCCAAGGAAAAGGAATATTTCGGCCTGAATAAGGGCGAGAAGAGCATCTGGGAGGCAGCCGAGTTTCTGAATACGCTGGTGGACGACAGCGATCCGGATACCGACCTGACCCAGATTGAGCATCTGCTGCAGACCTCGGAGGCCATTCGCAGGGATGGGCACCCGAGGTGGTTTGTGCTGACGGGATTCATCCACGATCTGGGCAAGGTGCTATGCCTGTGGGGCGAACCGCAGTGGGGAGTCGTGGGCGATACGTTTCCTGTGGGATGCGCCTACTCGGACCAGATCGTGTTTCCGGAGTACTTCAAGGCGAATCCAGACTACAAGCATCCCGTATACAGCACAAAATACGGCACCTACGAGCCAAACTGCGGTCTGGACAAGGTGCACATGTCGTTTGGGCATGACGGCTACATCTACGAGGTGATGAAGAAGTATCTACCGGAAGAGTCCCTGTATATGCTTCGGTATCACTCGTTTTATGCGGCGCACAAGCATGGAGCCTACCGGCACCTGATGAACGACCACGATGTGAAGATGTTTGAGTGGGTGAACAAGTTCAATCCGTATGACCTGTACTCGAAGGGGCACACGAAGCCCGATTTGAAGGAGCTGAAGCCCTATTACGACGATCTGTTCGCCGAGTTTTTCCCGGAAAAGATAGCGTGGTAGGCTGTATCGATTAAATACACATAAAGAAGCTTAGGAAGCCCCGGGTGATTTTCTTTCAGCCCCTGGGGCTTTTTCATGTCTTTTTGTGACGGGTGTGCAAGGAGAGTTACCGCTTATTTATCGGGATTTTACATAGAACGGGCAAGATGGTCACACACGCCTATTCTTCTTTATTCAAAGTGAAGGCAGAGGAGATATGCGTTTACGCTTACATTCGCTGAAACAAGAAGATAATTACAGCGTTTTCTGAAACTTGAGGCAAATAAACCAGTGATTTACGTAATCGGTATCTTTCGATCAAATTTCATTGACAGTCCCAAAGTACGGTGAGTAGTGTTTTGCCGGTCCGGAATGACAGGAACTGATGTTCGAACAGACGGATGATCCTGCCGGCGAGAGAAGAACAACTAACGGGAACCAACAGATGATGCAAGAGAGGCACATCCCCATGAAGACACTTCCAGAGTTTGTACGCGCGTTTTTAGAGAAACGTCGATTATCTCCCAGTGACCCAGCAACCGGCAGTGGAACGAAAAAGTGGTTCTCGCTGATGGCAATGGTTCTGCTCCTTTTGACCGGGACGTCGGCGTGGGCACAGTTTGAGTCGGCCTCGGTACTGGGTTATGTCCATGACAGCTCGGGCGCGGCGGTTGTAAACAGCACGGTAACGCTGACCAACAAAGGCACGGGAATCAAGCAGACGAAGACGACGGATTCCGAAGGCAAATATGAGTTTCCCAGCGTGCAGATCGGCAACTACGAGATTGTTGCCGAGGCGAACGGCTTTGACCGTACACGCACAGAGACATTTACGGTACTGACGAATGCACGTCAGCGCGTGGACGTGTCGTTGAGAGCCGGCTCCGTTTCGGAAGAGGTGACGGTAACCTCGGCTGCTCAGCTGCTGGACACGGAGACGAGCTCACACTCGACCGTGATTGGAACGAAGCAGGTTGAGGATCTTCCGCTGAATGGCCGTTCGTATGCGGACCTGGTGCTGCTGGTTCCGGGCGCTCGCAAGTCGCTGCTTGAGACCAACGGCACCTCGAGCCGCGAGGGTTCATTCAACATCAACGGACAGCGTTCGGCGTTCAACAACTATCTGCTGGACGGTCTGGACAACAACAACTACGGTACGTCGAACCAGGGCTTTGCGAACGAGAACATTCCTCCTTCGCCGGACGCGGTCAGCGAGTTCCGCGTTGAGACGAACAACTACGGTGCGGAGTATGGCCGTTCGACGGGCGCTGTGATCAACGCTTCGGTTCGCCGCGGCACCAATCAGTTCCACGGACGCGCATGGAACTATGACCGCAACACGATCTTCAATGCTATCGGGCCGTTCCTGGCTCCCGGGGCGACGAAGCCGAAGTTCATTCAGAACCAGTTTGGTGGAACATTTGGCGGGCCGATCTGGAAGGACCACACCTTCTTCTTCGTGGACTACGAAGGTCTCCGTCGAATCTTCAACAACGCGAACACGACCTCGACTTTGCCGACGCTCAACCAAAAGAACGGTCTGTTTTATCTGAACGATAATGCGTCTGACCCGAACAGCGCGATTCCGCTGAAGAACCCGATTACGGGCAAGATGTACACCGGCGCCATTCCCCGGGGAGATATGACTCCCTTTGCGCGGGCCGTACTCGATGCGCTCCCTGCGCCGAACGTCGGCGGTCGCCTGTCGAACAACTTCGCGATTACACCACGCGGAACAATCAACGATGACAAGGGTGATGCCCGTGTCGATCACACCTTCAGCGACCACTGGACTATCTTCGGACGCTATAGCGAGCATCGTCAGGCTCTGTTTGATCCTCCGGGAATTCCGGGGCCCGCGGGTGGCAACTCCAACGGCAACGTGAACATTCAGAACCGCAATATCGCCGGTGGCGCTACGTGGACGATCTCGGCAAACAAACTGCTCGATATCCGCTTTGGATGGTCGCGCAACCTGGGCGGCAAGTTCCCGATCGGACAGGGCCAGCCTTCGCTGCTGGTAGCGAACGGCATTACAGACGGCCTTCCGACCGATCCGCTGGTGGTGCGTTCGCTGAATGCACAGTCGGTGACGGGATACTCGCAGTTTGGCGCGCAAAGCTCGAACCCTCAGTTCCAGAATCCGACGATCTATAACCCGAAGGCGAACTTCACCTGGATCAAGAGCAAGCACTCGATGAAGTTCGGCTACGAGTGGCAGGCTGTGAACACGGAGCTCAACGACTTCAACCCGAGCTATGGCCAGGATAATTACCAGGGCTTGTTTTCCAGCAATGGTGAGCCCACCAATAAGACCAGCACGGACTCGACGACGACCTATGCGGCACAGCTGCAGCAGGCTCGGAACCTTGCGGACTTCATGTTCGGCAACCGTTCGCAGTATTCACTGACGACGTACGCGATCGTGCATCTGCGGCAGCGATATAACTTCATGTACTTCCAGGACGATATGAAGTTGACTCCGAAGCTGACGGTGAACGCGGGTCTTCGGTACGAGATCGTGACGCCGCAGTATGAGAAGGACAACAAGCTGGCGAACTTCGATCCCAACACGAACTCTCTGATTCAGGCGCGTTCAGGTGGAGTCTTCAGCCGGTCGCGTGTGAATACGCCTCTGAATAACTTCGGACCGCGTTTTGGTTTTGCCTACTCGGCTAGCGATAAGACTGTCCTGCGCGGCGGTTACGGCATTGTCTATTCGCAGTGGAATCGTGCGGGAGGCGAGAACAACCTCACCTACAACGGCCCGAACGTGGTAAACGCAAGCATCACGCAGGGAACTTCGGCGGCGACCGCGCCTTCACCCTCAACGCTGTGCGCTAATGACACGCAGGTGCAGGCGAACTGCTTCCGCCAGACTCAGCAGGGCTACGCTGCCAATCTGACGACCCCGGCGTACTTCAATCCGCTGAACGTGCTGTCGCGTTACATTCCACCGAACTTCAAAACCGGTTATGTGCAGCAGTACCAGATCGGCGTTCAACAGCAGCTGCCGTTTGGCATTCTTGCCGACCTTGCTTATGTTGGAAACAAGTCCACCCATCTGCAGGTTCTGGCCGACTACAACCAAGCCACTCCCTGCGTCGCGTCGAGCTCTGTGACCTGCGGAAACCTGCAGTCGCGTCGTCCCGTGTCAAACTTTGCCGGCATCGAGATCGCGTATGGCGCCGGCTCGGCAAACTATAACTCACTGCAGTTCAAGCTGGAAAAGCGCGCCTCCAAGGGACTCTACCTGCTGAACTCGTTCGTCTACGGCCGCATCTTCGACATCTCGTCGGGCCACCTCGAGACGTCGACTGGAGACAACTCGCGTGTGAACTACGCCAACCCGAGCCGCGATTACGGTCCGGGAGGATATGACCAGCCACTGGCCGATACTCTCTCGGTGGTCTACGACCTTCCATATGGTCACGGACGCAAGTGGGGTGGCAGCACGGGCCGCCTGACCAACACGGTGCTGGGCGGATGGCAGGTGACTCTGATCAACACGATGACCAGCGGTATGCCGATCAACGTGTCCTACTCACTCTCATCCTCGTCATCTCTGTATGTCTCCGACATAGTGACGTACCGCCCGAACAACCCAACCAATGGCCGCATTCTGGGACCTTCGTCGGGACGCGTGAAGACAGCAACTTCGTTGAACAACTACCTCATTTCAACGAATCTTGCCAATCCCACGACGTACCCATGGGGTAACGTGAGCCGCAATTCCCTGCGGTCAGACGCGTTCTATCAGGCCGACCTTGGACTGCATAAGGCGTTCCCGCTATGGAGTGACAGCTCAAACTTCGACTTCCGAGCCGAGGCTTTCAATGTGCTGAATAAAGTCAACTATCTGCCAGCCGGCAATAGCAACTTCAGCAACTTTGGAAATTCCAGCTTCGGTCAGGTTACGAGCAATTTCCCTGCGCGCCAACTTCAACTTGCCGCGAAGATCATCTTCTAGGCAGCCGTGTTAACGGTTTTACACTGCGAGAAGCGCCGCGTTCCTAACGGGACCGGCGCTCTCGTTCTTTTGAGAGCAGTTTTTGCAAGCAAGAAGGAGAGCAGGAATGTTTCGGAGTGGAATTGGAATTGTCGCTGGAGCCACGCTTATAGCTTCAACCTATGCAGGCCTCGCCCAGCAGACTACGCAGGCTGCACAGGACAAGGTTGTGCACATCAATCAGATTCAGGTGATCGGCTCGCATAACAGTTATCACTCAGGGTTTGCGCCGAGCGAGCGAAAGTATCTGGAGATGAAGAACCCGAAGGCGCTGCGTTCGCTGGATTACAGCCATGCGCCGCTCCCGGTCCAGTTCGATGGCGGCGTGCGACAGATTGAGATCGACGTCTTCGCCGATGCGAAGGGTGGGCGATATGCGCATCTGCCGATCGACGATGCTGCGGTGAAGGCAGGATTGCCGACCGATCCGAACTTCGACCCTCAGCATGAGATGGACAAGCCGGGTTTCAAAGTGATGCACGTGCAGGGTGTGGATGAGCGCAGCACCTGCCATACCTTCGTGAAATGTCTCACCACTGTGCGGGAGTGGTCGAAGCAGCATCCGCAGCATCTTCCGCTCTTCGTCCTGGTAGAGACGAAAGAAGACGGAGGGAAGCCGCGACCGGATACGATTGCGACGGAGCCGTTTACGTCGCAGGTCTTCGACGCTCTGGATGCGGAGGTTCGTTCGGTCTTCAAGCCCGGCGAGTACATCACGCCGGATGAGGTTCGTGGCAACGCCGCTACGCTTAACGAAGCCATTCTTGCAGGGGGATGGCCTACGCTCGCAAAGGCGCGCGGACGTGTGATCTTCCTGCTGGATCAGCGCAAGGTTGAGACGATCTATACCGAAGGGCATGCTTCGCTGAAAGGCCGCGTATTCTTTACGAACGCCGAAGCCGGCAAGCCGGATGCTGCGTTCATCGAGCAGAACAATGGATCGCGTGAGGACATCGATGCTCTGGTGAAGAAGGGCTACCTGATTCGGACGCGGACGGACGAGGGCACAGAGGAGGCTCGTACGAACGATACGACTCGGCGCGACCTGGTGTTCACAACCGGAGCACAGATGATCAGCACGGATTATCCACCGTCGGAACCTTCGCAGTGGACATCGTTTGTCGTGGCTCTTCCTGATGGACTGGTGGCCCGGTGCAATCCGGTGAACAAGCCAGAAGGGTGCGTCGATCGGCTGCTGGAGCCCTCGATGAGGACGACGACAGCAAAAAAGTAACTGTTACAGGAACGAATCGAACTGGCTGGGGCTTATCGCTCCAGCCAGTTTTTTATGCGGGACCGGTAGGTACGGCTCATAGGAATCTTCTGGCCGTTGAGAAGGTGCACACCATACTCGCCATCGACCTCGGGGCGTACCTCTTTGACGTACTGCAGGTTGACGATGGAGGAACGATGGACGCGGAGGAAGGTGCTGGGGTCGAGCTTCTCTTCCAGGCGCGTCATGGTCTCACGCAGCAGGTGAGTCTCTGACTGCGTGCAGATGCGAACATAGTTCTCTTCAGCTCCGATCCAACATATCTCCGAGACCGGAAGGAAGAGGATGCGGCCCTTGGACTTGAAGACGATACGTGTGGTGTAAGGGGTGCCGCATCAGGATTCTGTTTAGAGGACCTGATCTGATCGAGAGCTCGCTGCGTGGCCGAACGGAAACGCTCAAGCGTGAATGGCTTGAGGAGATAGTCGACCGCGTGGATCTCAAATGCGCGCAGAGCGTAGCGATCGTAGGCAGTCGTGAAGATAATGCATGGCATGGTGGGAGCACCAGCCGCCTGGAGTTCGCCGACGACATCGAAACCATCCATGTCGGGCATACGCACATCGAGGAAGAGCAGATCGGGTTTTGTCGTGCGAACGAGCTCGATCGTTTCAGCAGCAGTTGCACCTTCGCCTACAACCTCTATCTCGGGAAACTCCCGTAACAACTGCCGTAGTTTTTGCCTTGCCAAAACTTCATCATCTGCCAGGACTGCCTGAATCATCACGCACCATATCCTGTTGTTTGTTCTGTTGGACGTTCAGAGAATCGGAGAGGAAGCGTCATGACGACCTGGACCAGATTGCCTTCGAGCTCGGAGATGGAAAAGGTCTGATCGTCGCCATAGTGCATGCGGAGACGATCCTGGACATTGGCCAGCCCTACTCCCTTACCGGGAATCTTGTTGGTTGCCGGACGAAAACCGACACCTGTGTTTGTCACGCTGAGGCGCAGAGTTGGGCCTTCTGACGAGGCTTCAATGAAGAGCATCCCGCTTGCGCTGAGACGAGAGAGACCGTGAGCGTAGGCGTTTTCGACGATGGGTTGAAGGATCATCGTCGGAACGATAGCGTCGTGAACGTGAGGGTCGATGTTCATCTGCTGTCGCACACGCCCGGCAAACCTGCGGTCCTGCATGGCCAGATACATCTCGATAAACTCCATCTCGTCGCTTAATGGGATGAACTGCGACTCCCCGCGATGCAGAGTTATACGGAGGAGTCGACTGAGTTGTTCCAGCATCAGGTCCGCCGCGGCGATATCGGTACGCATGAGGCTGGAAATACCATTCATCGTGTTGAAAAGAAAGTGCGGATTGAGCTGCATCCGCAGCGCCCGCATCTGTGCCTGTATCAGTTGCGATTCCAACTGCGAGGCCATACGTTCTTTTTCACGGTAACTCTGGTAATAGCCTATGCCACGAAAGAGGAAGAAAGCAGACCAGAAGAGAACGAGACTGTCGATAAACTCTGCGTCGAGATGAAACGACAGCCGTTGCAAAAACGGCATCGGTGGCCTACCCATCGGAAGACGTGGAAATAGCAGAACCCAGATGGTCTCTTCAAGCACGCTGGTGAAGATGCTGAGCGGAAAGAAGAGCAGCAGCATCGTCTTGAGATTCGCTGTGTAGATCTTCGATCTCAAGGTCCACCATAAGATCCAGCAAAGAAGACCCCAGAGGAAGTATTGTGCTCCCCATGCCTGAAGTAGCAGGCTCAGTTCGACGTGCGGCTCGTTCCAGAAACGCAGACGACTGTTCCACTCCTGCAGTGCAAAGAGAAGTCCCAGTGAGGTCACCCCGGAGATAAAAATGAGGGGGTGCATCCATATGGGTTGATGGGTTTCGTTCTTCCAGCGGTTGAAGGTCAGTTGCGTGGTCCTCGGCTTTCTACTGTCATCCAGATGCCGTACATCCTAAGCTCAGCGAGATGCCTGAGGGCAGTCGGATGTGCCCGCCGCAGTATCGACAGGTAGTCCATGGCTCGAGGGGATATAAGCAACGGCCGCGAAGAGCAACAACGAGATCAAAAGGATGTTTTGTTTCATATGAAAAGCTTGCATCGCAAGTTCCTCCGGACAATGTCAAACAGGCCCAAGACATACCCTCAAAGAGCTCCTAATGTCTCTTTGCTCGCAGGGGAGATTGGGACCCGATTACAAAATGGACGAATTGAGCGGGTTTCCGTCATCCCTGTCACAACACCAATGAGGTGTCCTACAGGGGACAGGAACACACTTAGACAAGCTTAAACCTTGCACTATCTGCGATCTTCGTCACTGGTCACAAATTCGACCGATTTACGAGAGATAAGAATTCATTTGGCCTGTGAGGTCAGACCAGCTCCACGCCCTGTGAGCTGATGGATGAGATCGACCTCGCGCTGGCGATAGGGAGTGCCGTCGTTGCGAAGGACCTCATGGAACCAGATTGGAGGCTGCGAGAGAACGTAAGGGCGCTGCCATGAGTCCCATGGGAGCCAGGTCTGAGTTTTGCCGGCGACGAGTCCCCAATTAATTGCTGCGACATTTAATTGCTTTGCGAGAGGAAGGATGGTGTCGAATGTGCTTCCACTTCCCCGGGCCATGTATTCCGTGCAGAGTATGGGCCGGTGCAGCGGCTGAAGAGAACGAACGCGAGATTCGAACTCCTCGGGCCAGCCATAGTTATGGAAGGTAATGATGTCGCTTTCGGTAAGCTGGATCTTCATTACAGGGTTTTCTTTCGCGGGGTCGGTCCAGTCTCCGTGCCATAAACCGCTGGTGAGCGGCTGAACAGGATGAGCCGATCGTGCCCAGGCAAACGCCTTGGGAAGAAGAGCCGCAACCAGCTCGGGCTTGCTCTCAGGCTCCTTGAAGCGATTGTCGTTGGTGTTATCGGGCTCGTTCCAGATGTCCCATGCGAGAACGCGGTCATCTTTGGCGAAGGCTGAGACGACGCCGGTGACGTATTCCTTCAGACGGGGTTCGTATGAGGGATCGGAGAGCTCGGCACCACCCGGGCTCTGGACCCATCCGGAGTTATGTATGCCGGGGATGGGCGGGTGTTGCAGGCCGAGATGGGGATTGGGCTCCCAACAGGAGTCGAAGAGTACGAAGATAGGCCGGATGTGATGACGGGAGGCGATGGCGAGAAAGTCGTTGAGGCGACGAACGAATCCCCTGGGGTCCTGCTGCCAAAGCTGATCCTGGAGGAAGACGCGCATGGTGTTCATGCCGATTGCCTCGGCGAGGCCGAGTTCGCGGTCATTGATCTCCGGGTTAAACGTTGCGACCTGAAACATCTCCAGCTGATTGATCGCATCGGAGGGGACGTAATTTGCGCCTACGAGCCATGGCTGGCGCGCGTACCAGGCATTGGCCGATTCCTCAGTCCAGCGTGCCGAGGACGCGGTTGACTGGCTATGGAGGGAAGGGATGGCAAGGGCAGCAAGAGCGAGGATAAGGGCGCTGATCTTCATCGGCGCCCATCATACGCGAAGTCGTGCAGGGTCTTCAGTAAGAAGGGACTGCGTATGGGAGCGCAGCATCCCATACGCCTGAAGTCAAGGCCCTATTCAGGTGATCGAAAAGCAGAAGAAAACACTATACGAAACGGAAAAGGAATGGGATTATCGGAGGACATACATACCTTTTGCTGACGTTTGTATAGGAGATTCGCCGTCTTTGCGGACGGCTTGATTAAGCTTGATTAAAAGGATAGAGAACGGATGAGATGGCGGCGGTGGGCAGGCTTGATGGGACTGCTGGGATGGTTGAGCATAGCCTGCTGGGCGCAAAGCGCGAAGGGCGTTGGTGGAAAGCTGAGGGTTTACTTCATCGATGTGGAGGGTGGTCAGGCAACACTGTTCACCACCCCCGCAGGGCAGTCTCTCCTGGTTGATACAGGCTGGGGAGACAATGAGGGGCGGGACGCCGAACGGATTGCCGCCGCGGCAAAGGACGCTGGACTAAAGAAGATTGACTACGTGCTCATTACGCACTTCCACGACGATCATGTAGGCGGCGTGGCGCAGTTGCTGGAAAAAGTTCCGGTGGGAGCCTTCATCGACCATGGTCCGAACCGCGAGGATGATACTTCGGCCACGCGCGGATATGCAGCCTACGAAAAGCTGACCTCAACGAATAAGATCAAACGCATCACTGCCTCCCCGGGAGATGTGCTTCCCATCGTCGGCATGAAGGCAACTGTGGTCAGCGCCGATGGCAAGTTGATTCCAACACCGCTGGAAGGTGGGGGAGCGGCAAATTCCTTCTGCAAGAACGCCGAGGTCAAGGCTGCCGATACGACGGAGAATGCCCGTTCCGTAGGAATTCAGGTTACGTTCGGCAAGTTGAAGCTGCTGGATCTGGGCGACCTGACGTGGGACAAGGAGATGGAGATGGTGTGTCCAGCCAATAAGCTTGGGCGGATGGATGTGTATATTGTCTCGCACCATGGGTGGGATCACAGCTCGAGCCCGGCGATGGTGGACGCGATTGGCGCCCGGGTAGCGGTTATGGACAATGGAGCGCACAAAGGGGGGTCGGCTTCGGTTCTGGATACGATCCTCGATGCACCGGGCCTTGAGACGCTGTGGCAGCTTCACTTTTCCGAAGAGGGCGGCGAAGAACACAATACGAACGATGCATACATCGCCAACCTTGAAGGACAGGAGAACGGCAACTTTCTGGAGCTGACGAGCGTAGGGGATGGGAGCTTCGAGGTACTCAACTCCAGGACGGGTGAGACGAAACACTATGGGGCTGCGGCCACCTCTGCGTATTGAGCATGCAGCCAAAGAGGTTATGACCTGAGAAACGGTCGACATGCCATGGGGCTTTTGTTACCTTGTGTGAAATGCGAACCACAGCACCTCGAACTGTGACGACTGCACCCCGACAGGGAAAACGCTACTATCCGACGCCCGCCCTTGAAAAGGGACTGGACATCCTCGAGCTGTTTGCCAGCACGCCGGAGGGGATGACGGTGAGCGAGGTGGCGCGTCGGCTCAATCGAACAATGTCGGAGATATTCCGAATGCTGCTGTGCCTTGAGCATCGGGGATATCTGGCGCAGTCCGCGAATAAAGACCGGTATCATCTGACGCTGCGTCTGTTCCGGCTGGGGCAGGAACATCCTCCGACAAAGAGGATGGTGACGGAAGCCCTTCCGGTGATGCATTCGCTCGCCTACAAGACGCGGCAATCTTGCCATCTGGGCGTGCTCGACGGCGGCCATGTCGTCATTCTGGCCCAGGTGGATTCACCGGAGTCGACGGGGTTCTACGTCAAGATGGGGTCCAAGGTCGACCTGATGCACGCGGCGACGGGACATGTGATTCTCGCTCACCAGACGGAGGACTCCTGCGAACGAGCGATTCAAGAGTGGATACGGGAGACGCAGAAGAAGAAGCCGACTGACCTGGACGATCATCTGGCGAAGATTCGAGCTCGCGGGTATGAGAGGCGTGCCAGCTACGAGGTTACGGGTGTGATGAATATCAGCTTTCCCGTGCTGAACTCGCAAGGGAACGCCATTGCCGGTCTCACTGTGCCTTATGTGAAACGAATCGAGGACCCGATAGGTGTGCCGGAGATTGTCGAGGCTCTGGGCGAGGCGAGCCGCCAGATCTCGGAGGCGATGGGAGCGCTGACCGAAGAGCCGCCAACGGCTGAGGTGACTTCCAAGAAGTCGCCTGCCAAGACAAAGAAGTAGTTAACCCGGTCTTGTGTGTCCGAAAGTGAACAACACTTTTTGTTTATGGACATCCGCACTAAGATGACCGGCCCTAACTTATAGAAAACACGGACTGCTGATTGGCATTTCGCTTGCGCTTCCTCTTAGCGCAATGGACATTCAGAGACCAGATATCAAACGGAAGAAAGTTCGCCGGCAGTGGATTGCCGGAGGCATTGGCGTGCTGGCACTGGCGGCAGCGGCGCTGCTCGTCTCAAGGTTGAAACCTGCCGCTCCCACGGTAGACCGCGCGACGGTTTGGACCGATACGGTGAAGCAGGGACCACTGCTCAGACAGGTCCGCGGTCCCGGCTCCCTGGTTCCAAGGGAAGACCGCATTCGTCTGATTCCCGCAGAGACGGAGGCGACGGTCGTTCGGATTCGTGTGCTTCCGGGTGCGAAGGTGGAGCCGGAGACTGTGCTGATGGATCTGGTGGATCCGACGTTGCAGCAGGAGTTGCTGGATGCTCAGCTGCAGCTGAAGGCCGCACAGACGGATCTGACGAACATCAAGGCAAAGCTGCAGAGCGACCTGATGACCCAGAAGGCAGCCGCTGCGACGGTGAGCGCCGACTTCAGTCAGGCGAAGCTGCAGGCCCAGACCGACAAGTCGCTCTATGACCTGGGAGTGATCAGCGGATTGACGTACAGCGCGTCGAAGGGCAAGGCGGACGAGCTGACGACGCGCGATGACATTGAGAAGCAGCGGCTGGTGGTCAACGAGAAGGCAATTGAGACGCAGGTCGCTGTACAGCAGACGAAGGTGGCCCAGGCACAGGCTCTACTGGCGTTGAAGCAGAGACAGCAGGACGCGCTGAGCGTGAAGGCAGGGATCAGCGGTGTGCTGGTGGATCTTCCGCATCAGGTGGGCGAGCATGTGGCTCCGGGAACGACGCTGGCCAAGGTGGTTCAACCGGATCAGTTGAAGGCCAGTTTGAAGATTGCGGAGACGCAGGCACGGGATATTCGGATTGGCCAGCCTGCGGAGATCGATACACATAACGGCGTGATCAATGGAAAAGTGATGCGGGTTGAGCTGGCGGTAGTGAACGGAACTGTGACTGTTGACGTAGAACTGGAAGGCACGCTGCCGCAGGGAGCGCGTCCTGACCTGAGTGTGGACGGGACGATCGACCTGGATCGAATGGCGAACGTGCTTTATGTGGGCAGGCCAGCGTTCGGTAACGAGAACAGCACGATCAGCCTGTTCAAGCTGGGCCAGGATGGAAAGACCGCGGTCAGGGTTCCGGTGAAGGTTGGAAAGGCCTCGGTGAATGCGATCCAGGTAATCGAAGGGTTGCAGAACGGGGACACAGTGATTCTGTCGGACATGAGCCGATGGGATAACACGGACAGAATTCGTCTGGAGTAGGCAGGAAAAGGAGAGAGCGAATGGCAGAGGCGATTATCGAGATTGAGCAGCTTACGAAGGTCTTTTATACCGACGAGATCGAGACGCATGCGCTGTCGGGTGTGCACCTGAAGATTGAACGTGGAGAGTATGTGGCGATGTCGGGGCCTTCGGGCTGCGGCAAGTCGACGCTGTTGTCGATTATCGGGTTGCTGGATACGCCGACGAGTGGACGCTATCAGCTGAACGGCAAGGAGGTCGCGAATCTGGACTTCGCTGATCGCTCGCGAATTCGGAATCAGGAGATCGGCTTCATCTTCCAGAGCTTCAACCTGATCGGCGACCTGAGCGTTGCCGAGAATGTCGAGCTACCGCTGACGTATCGCGCGGGGATGCCTGCTGCGGAGAGGAAGAAGCGCGTTCAGGAGTCGCTGGAGCGGGTGAACATGGCTCACAGGATGCGGCACTACCCTGCTCAGCTCTCAGGAGGTCAGCAGCAGAGAGTTGCGGTGGCGCGCGCGTTGGCGGGATCGCCGTCGATTCTGCTGGCGGACGAGCCTACCGGAAACCTGGATTCGAAGAATGGCGAAGCGGTGATGAAGCTGCTGAAAGAGCTGCACGATGAAGGGGCGACGATCTGCATGGTTACGCACGATCCTCGTTTTGCTGCTCATGCGGAGCGGCAGATTCATCTGTTCGACGGCAAGGTGGTTGCGGAAGGAGAGCTGAGCCAGTTGATGGCGGAGGCGTAGTCATGATTGGTGGAGTGCTGGAAGAGGTAAGACAGATCGTGCGGGAGATGCCTGCCTTTGCAGGAGCCTTCCTGCTGCTGGTCGCGATGTGCGTGGGAGTTCACGGTGCCGTCTTTTACGAGGCCGATGGAGAGCAGTTGAAGTTGATCGCCGATGGCAATGCGAACCACGCCTCTTTAGAGCATGGCAATGCAATCGCCCGGATGCGCGAACGCGCGGAATGTTCGATGAGGAAGACACCGGGGATCACAGTGATCGTTGGATTGCGGCAATACGACGTGGAGCTAAGTGTCTCTGTTGCGAGTGTTCGGGCTTTGTTTGAGAACGCGCAGATGAATGTAGTGGGCGCATGCGTGACCAAGGGTCGCGGCACTGCCTAAACGTGAGACGAGGAGTTCGCTATGAATCGACTAATACAGGACGTGAGATTTGCCTTGCGGCAGCTGCGGAAGGCTCCTGGATTCACCCTAACGGCGATCATAACCCTGGCGCTGGGGATTGGAGCGAATGCTGCGATCTTTACGCTCGTCCATGCAGTGCTGCTGAAGAACCTTCCTGTGGCCGATCCGAAGATGCTTATACGGGTAGGTGACAAAGATGATTGCTGCGTGAACGGCGGCGTGCCGGAGGGCAATACTTATTCGCTGTTTTCGACGCAGCTCTATGAGCATCTGCGAGACAACGCGCCGGAGTTCGAGAATCTGGCGGCAATGCAGTCGGGCATCGGGTATGGAGGGATCACGGCGAGGAGCAGTCGGCCGGGCGATCTGCCGAAAGCCGCTCGCGGAGAGATCGTCACAGGGAATTACTTCCAGGCCTTTGGACTGCAGCCGTATGCAGGACGGCTGATCACACCTTCGGACGATGTGATTGGGGCTCCGATGGGAGTTGTGATGAGCTATCAGGCGTGGCAACGCGATTATGCGGGCGACCCTGCCGTAGTGGGAAGCACGTTTGTGCTGAATACATATCCAGTGACGGTGCTGGGCATTACGCCCCCGGGATTTTACGGCGACCGCATGACGGATACACCTCCGGACTTTTACATTCCAATGTCGCTGGAGCCGCAGTTTGGACCGGCTCATCCGGATACCCTGAGGAACCGCAGAGGAGCGAACTGGCTTTATCTGCTGGGCAGAGTAAAACCGGGAACGGATCTGAATCAGCTGCAAGGAAAGATAAGTGCGTCCCTGCGCAACTACCTGGCGACGTTGCCGGTGTATCAGAAGCATGGCCAAGAGAAGAACCTTGCGGAGTCGCATGTGGTGCTGACGCCCGGCAGAGCGGGAATCGAGAATATGCAGCAGGAGTTAGGCACGGGACTGAAGCTACTGATTACGATCTCCGTGTTGGTACTGCTGATCGCTTGCGCCAATATTGCGAACCTGGTGCTGGTGCGCGGCATGGCGCGGAGGACGGAGACGTCGATCCGGATGGCTTTGGGAGCGCAGAGGACGCGACTGATACGGCAGATGCTGACGGAGAGTGTCGTGCTGTCGTGCCTGGGTGGAATTGCAGGCTTGATCGTGGCGTATCTGGGAACGAAGGTACTGCTATCCATGGCGTTTCCGGATGCCCGCAATCTGCCGATCGATGCGAGTCCGTCGCTGCCGGTGCTGGGATTTGCCTTTGGCCTCTCGTTGCTGACGGGCCTGATCTTCGGCGTAGCGCCGGCCTGGGTGACATCGCACTCGCAACCGGCAGATGCGCTGCGCGGATCGAACAGGTCGACGAACGATCGGTCGGGATGGGTACAGCGATCGCTGGTGGTATTGCAGGCAGCGTTGTCTCTGGTGCTGCTGGTAGCCGCAGGATTGATGGCGAAGAGCCTGAGCAGACTGGAGAACCAGGACTTCGGAGTGGTGACGGAGAACCGCGTGGTGACACACTTCAGTCCAGAGAACGCGGGATACAAGCCGGAGCAACTGCAGGGTCTTTACGACAAGATCGAGCAGGATATGCGTGCGCTGCCGGGTGTAGAGAAGGTGTCGCTATCGCTGTATACGCCCCTGGAAGGTAATAACTGGGGCGAGGGTGTGTATATACAAGGGCGACCAGAGCCTGGAGTAGATGCGAAGATCGGAGCGTCGTGGCTGCGGGTGGGGCCAGAGTACTTCGATATCGTGGGACATCGCGTACTGCGTGGACGCGGCATTACGGAACACGACACGGCGACCTCCGCGCCTGCGGTGGTGGTGAATGAGTCGTTCGTAAAAAAATTCTTCTCGAAGGGCGAAAACCCCATCGGGACGCACTTCGGCGTATCCGGCATGGAGAGCTCGGGCGACTGGGAGATTGTGGGCGTGGTATCGGACATCAAGTACAACGATCTGCGGCAACCGACGCGGGCGATGTATTTCCGGCCTTTGCTGCAAGTGGCGCATACGCAGCCTGAGGACGATATGCGGTCGCTCTATGCAGGCGCGATCATGCTCACCACGAAGGGCTCAGTGGAAGGATTGGAGTCTCAGATGCGGCGCACGCTGGCGAACATCAATCCGAATCTTACGCTGACGAGCTTTAACACGTTTGCCGGGCAGATTCATGGACAGTTCAACCAGGAGAGGCTGATTGCGCGGCTGACGCTGATGTTCGGCGTGCTCGCGCTAACGCTGGCGGCGGTAGGACTGTATGGTGTGACGGCCTACTCGGTGGCACGACGGACGCCGGAGATTGGTATAAGGATGGCGCTCGGAGCCAATCGAAGCAGCGTGGTCTCTATGGTTCTGCGCGAGGCCATGACACAGACAGGTATCGGACTCGCTATCGGGATTCCAATGACGTGGATCTGCGCACGATTTGTGCAGTCGCAGCTTTACGGAGTCGGGGGGCACGATACCGCGGTCCTTGCGGGCGCCGTTCTGGTGCTGGTTCTCTCTGCCTGCGCGGCAGGACTGATTCCGGCTCAGAGAGCGGCAACGACCGATCCAGTCAAGGCACTTCGGACGGAGTAGAAATCATGATTGAACTGAAAAATATTGAACGCAGCTACAAAGCTGGGCATACGGAGACGTGGGTGTTGCGCAGGGTAAACCTGACGATTCACCCCTGGGAGTTCATCACGATTATGGGGCCTTCGGGTGCCGGCAAGTCTTCGTTGTTGAATGTGTTGGGAATGCTCGATGACCAGTGGCGGGGAGAGTTCGACTTCGACGGCGAAGCGGTTCATCGGATGAATCGCAAGCAACGCGCAGACCTTTCGCGTCGACGCATCGGGATGGTCTTTCAGAGCTATCACCTGCTGGATGACCTGACGGTAGCTGAGAATATCGACCTTCCCCTGTCGTACAAAGACATTCCGCGGAATGACCGCATCGGGCTGGTGGCCGACACTCTGGATCGTTTCAACATTGTGGGCAAGAAGGATCTGTATCCGCATCAGCTGTCGGGAGGTCAGCAGCAACTGGTGGGAATTGCGCGCGCGATGATTCATAAACCCGCGCTGCTGCTGGCCGATGAGCCGACGGGGAATCTGCAATCGAAGCAGGCGAAGGAGATTATGGAGATGTTTCGGCAGTTGAATGAAGAGGGGACCACGATCGTCCAGGTGACGCACTCGGAGGCCAATGCAGCCTATGGCACACGAACGATCGAGTTGCGGGATGGATGGATTTACTCCGATACGGCAGGTGCAGCCTCAAACTCTGTGGAAGAGGTGCATCCATGAGGGTTGCTCTTCCCCGATACGTAAGTGCGCTTTTACTGGTTGCTGTACCTACATGGGCACAAAATACTCAGACCGCCGCAACTTTGCAGACGCCTGCACTGCGGCTGGATATACCTCACTCTTCCAATCCGCTGAACACTTATCGCGCAACGCTGGTACCGCAGCCGAATCTTGCGAATACTCCGCGTATCGATGCTCTGGTCCACGATGGAGTGCTGGAACTGAGCTTGAGAGATGCGATCATGCTGGCTCTTGAAAACAATCTTGATCTCGCGATTGCCCGCTACAACATTCCTATCGCGCAGGCCGACATTCTTCGCACACAAGCGGGAGGATCGTTTCGCGGTGTAAACACAGGCGTGGTGCAGAACACTCCGGGGGGCGGCGTTGGTGGATTCGGATCGGGCGCCAGCGGCGCCGGGGCTGGAGGAACCTCGGGCGGCGCGGGCGGCGCCGGTTCGGGCGCCTCGGGCCTGGTGCAATCGACACTCGGTACTGGAACGAACGTGCAATCCTATGATCCCTTGGTTTCGGGTACTTTGAGCAACGAGCATTATACGCAACCGCTCTCTAACCTCTCGCTTTACGGTGTACCCACGCTCCAACAGAACTCAACCATCGGCAACGTCACCTACACGCAATCCTTTCCAACAGGCACCACATTCTCTGCTGTCCTCAACAACGATCGCGAGACGACCAACAGCCCGCGAAGCCTTTTGACGCCCACACTGAACACTTACTATCAGGTGGTCTTACAGCAACAACTTCTGGCAGGATTTGGTTTCGGCCCTAACCTTCGCTATCTGCGCATTGCAAAGAACAACCAAAAGATCTCCGACCAGGCATTCAAGCTTCAGGTGGTCACCACCGTCACTCAGATCGCGAATATGTACTGGGATCTTGTGGCCGCCTACGAAGACGAAGGCGTAAAGAGCCGTGCACTCGACTTCGCTAAACAGACGCTCGACAGCGGCCGCAAACAACTCGCGCTGCAGGCGATTCCTGCCATGGACGTTATGAAAGACGAGGCCGAGGTCGCCAATCGTGAACAGGATCTGACTATTGCAAAGACGGCCCTGCAGTTTCAGGAGCTCCTGATCAAGAACGCGCTTACCAAAAATCTTGATGATCCCACTCTTGAAGCGATGCCGGTTCATCCGACGGATTCCAGCGCAGTGGATGCTGCGCAGGCAGGCAGACCAATCGAGGACAGCATCGCATTAGCCCTGCGCGACCGCATTGAGTTAACCGAGTCCGACATCGATCTCGAAAACAGGAGCATCAGCAGAGACGCGGCACGCAACGCGCTTTTGCCCACGGTCTCCCTGACGGCCTACTATGGCGGGACCGGATTGGCAGGTCTTCCGAATCCGGCGGCGAACGCGCCCTCGACGGTACCTGTCGATTGGGGAGGCTCTCTTCGAAACGCCTTTAACAACACGGCGCCTGACTATTTCGTTGGCCTTACGGTTAAAATTCCCATTCGCAACCGTGTTGCCAAATCTGACCAATATCGATCCGAGCTTGAGGAACGGCAGGCGGAACTCCGTCTGCAGCAGCTGAAGAAGCAGATTCGCATTGAAGTTCGCAATGCGGAGTATGCTCTGGAACAGAGCAAGGCAAGAGTGGAATCAGCTCGCAAGGCCCGTGATCTGGCGCAGAAGACCTTCGAGATTACAGCCAAAGAGCAGGAGCTGGGTGCGGGGTCAAACTACCAGACGCTGACGGCACGACGCGATCTATCAGCAGCGGAGTCGGCTTTGGTAGCAGCGATGACGGCGTATCAGAAAGCGAGGATCGAACTGGACCGCTCGATAGGAACAACGTTGGATGCGAACCAGATTTCGATAGAATCGGCGAGAACGGGTATTGCGCCGGGCGGAGAGTAACGAAGAGGTCTTCATGGTGGAAGAGATAGCAGCGAAGAACGCGCGGTCGATCGAACAGAAGGTGCCGTGCAGGCTGCTGGTTGCGGACGATCAACCACACATCCTGGAGGCAATCCATCTGCTGCTACAACCGGAAGGCTATGAGCTGGAGATGGTTCGAACACCGGCTCTGGCACTGGAGGCGATGTCGCGAGAGAGTTTCGACGGCGTGCTTGTCGATTTGAATTACACGAGGGACACCACTTCAGGTCAGGAAGGACTGGATCTTGTAAGACGTATTCGCGAGATCGATGCACAGGTTCCAGTAGTCGTGATGACTGCGTGGGGGAATATCGATCTCGCGGTAGAGGCGATGCGCCGAGGAGCGGGAGACTTTATCCAGAAACCGTGGGAGAACGCGCGGCTGTTGAGCGTTCTGCGAACTCAGATTGAGTTATACCGCAGCCAGCGACGGGCACAGTGGCTTGAGGCCGAGAACCGCATTCTGCGCGCTGCCGGTGCGCCTGACTTTATCGCATCCGCTCCTGCGATGCGGTCCGTTGTGGAGACGATGGCGAGGATAGGGCCTTCCGATGCGAATGTTCTTATCACGGGCGAACACGGCACGGGCAAGGAAGTTGTAGCACAGACACTTCATCGGCTTTCGACACGTGCGGACCGAACGCTTGTTGCGGTCAATACGGGAGCCCTGCCGGAGGGTACGTTCGAAAGCGAATTGTTTGGGCATGTGAAGGGAGCCTTCACGGATGCGCGCGCAGACCGAATCGGGCGATTCGAGCTGGCGAATAACGGCACGTTATTTCTGGACGAGATTGCGAATATTCCGGTTCGACAGCAAGCTAAGTTGTTGCGTGTGCTTGAGACCGGCGAGATGGAGCGTGTGGGATCGTCGAAGACGCAGCGCGTCAATGTACGAATGCTGTCGGCCACTAATGCGGATCTGCACGCGGAGTGTTCTGCCGGGCGTTTTCGAGAAGATCTGCTCTTTCGGTTGAACACGGTCGAGATCACTTTGCCTCCTCTGCGGGATCGCCGTGAGGACCTTCCGACCCTGGCAGCACATTTTATAGCGCGCCACGCTACTCGATATCGCAGAGCACTGCAGGGCTTTGAGCCGGCGGCGATGCAGCAGATGCTGCAGTATGGCTGGCCGGGAAATGTGCGGGAACTGGATCATACAATTGAACGCGCAGTGCTGATGGCACGAGGCGAGCGAATTGAGACGGCAGACCTGGGACTGCATATGCAGCGTGGCGGAGCATCGCAGAATCTGGATGAGATGAGTCTTGAAACGGTTGAGGCAATTTTGATTCGCAAGGCGCTGGCGCGCACAAATGGAAATGTGAGCCATGCCGCCGATGCACTTGGCCTGAGCCGGGGAGCGCTCTACCGTCGCATTGAAAAATATGGCCTTTGACCCGCAGACACGTGGACGAACTTTTACACGAGTTCCCCTGGGAAAGACACGACGCAGACTGAGCTTTGAACGTCGTTTGCGGCTATGGCTCCTTTTGACGGGTATTCCACTCGTTGTCTTGTGTGGTGTAGTTCTACACGCACAAAAGACAGATACAACCATCCAATGGCTGACATTGCTGATACTGGCAGGAGCATGGAGCGTTCTCGTCTCATTGATTCTGGAACAGATAACTCGTCCTTTGCAGACGCTGACGAATGTGGTCGCGGCCTTGCGCGAGGACGACTATTCTTTTCGCGCGCGTGGAGCCCTACGCAATGACGCGATGGGCGATCTTGCCCTGGAGATCAACGCTCTGGCAAGTATGCTGCAGGCTCAACGAGCCGGTGCGCTCGAGGCCATGGCGCTTGTTGAACGGGTGCTGAACTCGATGCAATCTCCTGTATTGGCCTTCGATCCCAAAGGGAGATTAAAGCTCATCAATGCGGCTGCCGAACAGATGCTTGGTGTCGATGCAAAGAAGGCGCTCGACCATCCGGCGGAGGAGTTCGAACTTGCCTATCTCATCGACGCTTCGGACGACGATTTGTTTTCGTTAGGCAACGGCCAGCACGCGGCACGGTGGATTGTGAAGAGGGCTAGTTTTCGTCTCAGTGGTGTTCCGCACACGCTGGTGGTACTAGCCGATGTAAGCGCGGCGCTGCGCGAGGAAGAACGACTGGCGTGGGCCCGATTGATTCGAGTATTAGGGCACGAGATTAATAATTCGTTGGCTCCCATCAAGTCAATCGCTGAGAGCCTGCGCGGACGTATCTCCGCTGCCGTACCGGAGAATCAGATAAGCGACTTTGAACGAGGGCTCGAAGTGATCGAGAATCGGGCGGAGTCGCTGAATCGTTTCCTGCAGGCTTACCGTCAGCTTATGGGTCTTCCGGCTCCTCGTCTCGAGATGCTCTCCCTCGCTCCTCTCATTCATCGAGTTGCACAGCTGGAGACTCGAGTTCAAGTAAAGGTGGCAGAGGGCACAGATATCATGCTTCCCGCCGATTCAGATCAGATTCAACAGGCACTGATTAATCTGATACGAAACGCCGCGGAAGCCGCTTTGGGACCAGACACAACGAACGACGGTTCACCATGCGTTGAAATCGGATGGGAGAATGTTGCGGGAGAGGTTGTGATCGGCATTGTAGATAACGGTCCGGGACTGACCAATGCCAATAACCTCTTTGTCCCTTTCTACACGACTAAACCCAATGGAACCGGCATTGGATTGGTTCTGGCACAGCAGATTGCTCAGGCTCACCGAGGAGCTGTGGAGCTGCGCAATCGAGTCGATGGAAAGGTCGGATGCAAGGCGGAACTGCGATTGCCTCTCGCCTCTTCCGGGCGAGGGGCAACTTCCTGACCGCCTCGCCTATTCCTTACCTTTGCGACGAGCAAGCTCGGCACTGAACTCTTCCCGGGTCATCTTCAACTTGTCCGGATGCCGATCGATCCAATTCGCGAACGCTTGATACTTCGCGGAGGTCCATCCGCCTTCGAACTCCGCCCCATTTTTGCCCGATGAATTCAGCTCGAAGTTGAAGGCGTCTTCGAGATTCGTGAACTCTGCTGAAGCCACAGCTGCGGAGGCGAGAATGGCGGGTACAAAGATGATTCCATCCTGCTTGGCGATGACAAGATCACCCGGCAGGACAGTCGCCCGCCCAATTCGAACAGGAGCGTTGATAGCGGTGAGAGTCATATCCTTCCAGGCAGAGGGATCGCTCCCGCGATAGAACCCATTCAGGTTCTGAATCTCTTTATTTTCTTCTACATCGCGAATGCCGGCGTCGAAGACGAAGCCCGTGTGTGAGTGTGCGGCGATCCCGCTACCGAGATTCGATCCAATGAGAGTCCCTTCGACGATTTTGCCGAAGCCATCAGCAACATATACATCACCGATCTGGAGCTCGTTAATGGGCCACATATTATTACCGCCGGTTCGTCCCTCAGATTTGCCCTCGGCCTTTATCGCCGAGACCATATCGGGTCGTGCGGGCATATACTGCGCGGTAAGCGCACGCCCAGCCATCGGTTTATCTATATGGAGCGCCTGCCATCCTCCGTCGTATTGACAGTGATAACCGCGGCTGCCTAGAAAGTCCCACAAGTCTTCGAGGGTGACATTCAAGGCTCGCTGAACCACGGAGTCGGGAATCTTCGGGCGTCCGTCGGGAAAGCGCTCCCCCTTCCAATCCGAGGTATAAAACAGGATCTGCCCCTTGCTCATCTTTACCTGAGCCAACATAGAGACCGTGTTCGCAGCAGTTACTGCATAAAGCACGCCACAGAGAATCCGTTTCAGCATTCCATTCCCTCCCGCCATCTACTCAAACTATCTTATTTTCAACTGCAGCCTAAGAAGAGGGTATCCACCCCACGAAAAGATACGCAGAATGCGAGCTGACTAAGCGGAAAAGTTCAACCTAATAGACAGAACCTTCACGGCTTCCGTATATTTGTCTTTCGCTCCCAGATACGGCTTGCGCGGAGCCCCAAAAGATACAACTAAAGCGCAAACACAGTAAATTCAGCTTTATATGGATAGGAGTTCATCATGTCGAATCTGCCAGGCGTTGAAATTAATGCTCCCATTCCGCCCGCCTTCGCTGAGATTCTTTCCCCTGCCGCCATCGAATTTCTTGCTGATCTTCAGCGGCAGTTTGGCGCCAGGCGTAAGGAGCTGCTTGCTGCACGCGTAGTCCGCCAGGCCCGGCTGGATGCCGGAGAGCGACCCGACTTCCTTCCGGAGACGAAGCATATCCGTGAAAGCCAATGGCGTTGTGCTCCCATTCCTGCCGACCTTCAGGATCGGCGAGTGGAGATCACCGGCCCGGTCGACCGCAAGATGATCATCAACGCACTTAACTCCGGTGCATACGTCTTCATGGCGGACTTCGAAGATTCGTCTACCCCTCTGTGGAACAACCTTATCGAAGGCCAGGTCAACCTGCGCGATGCCATCCGTCGCACGATTACCTTTGAGGATTCAAAGACCGGCAAGAGTTACAAACTGAACGACAAGGTTGCTGTCCTCTTCGTGCGCGCGCGCGGCTGGCACATGGTGGAACAACATGTGCTCGTTGATGGAGAGCCCATGTCTGCCTCCATGTTCGATTTTGGACTCTACTTTTTCCATAACGCCAAGGAGCTTCTAGCTCGCGGCAGCGGGCCTTACTTCTATCTCCCCAAGATGGAATCACATCTGGAAGCCCGCTTATGGAATGAGATCTTTGTCTACGCACAGAACAAGCTCGGTGTTCCGCAAGGCAGCATTCGAGCTACCTGTCTAATCGAGACGATTCTGGCGACCTTTGAGATGGATGAGTTTCTCTACGAGCTCCGCGACCACTCTGCAGGCTTGAACTGCGGACGATGGGATTACATCTTTTCTTTTATCAAGAAGCTCGCTGGAGATCACTCGATTGTTCTACCCGATCGCTCTCAAGTAACAATGACTACACACTTCATGCGCAGCTATTCAAAGCTGTGCATCAAGACTTGTCACAATCGAGAGATCCATGCGATGGGCGGGATGTCAGCGTTCATTCCCATCAAATCGGATCCGGTCGCCAACGAAAAGGCTCTGACTCAGGTACGTGCCGACAAAGAACGAGAGGCGACGGACGGCCACGATGGAACCTGGGTGGCGCACCCTGGCCTGGTTCCTGTTGCATTGGAAGTGTTCAATCGCGTAATGCCGCAACCGAACCAGATAGATAAAAAGCTGACCGATTACACTGCGACCCCTGCCGATCTTCTGGAGGTTCCAATCGGCGATATCACCGAAGCCGGACTGCGACAGAATGTAGCTGTTGGCCTGGGTTATGTAGAAGCCTGGCTGCGCGGTATTGGCTGCGTTCCTTTGTTCAACCTTATGGAAGACGCGGCGACGGCGGAGATAAGCCGAGCGCAGCTGTGGCAATGGGTCCATCACAACGCCAGCCTGAACGATGGCCGTAAGGTCACGGTGGAGCTGTGCGATCAATTTATCGACGAAGAACTGGCAAAGGTGAAACCGACGGTTGGAGAAGAGCGGTATACGGCCTATGAAAACGCTGCAACTCTCATGCGAGATCTGATTCGAAGCGAAAAGTTTATAGACTTCCTTACATTGCCTGCTTACGATGAGGTTCTGAAGGAGGAGGTTTTCGCTTAGTCTCTATCAATCCCGAGACACTGAGCTTCTCCACTCACTAACTTATGCGTTCGTCACTCACACCCGGTGTGCTTTCTGAATTGCGCAATATCGTCGGAGACAGAGGTCTCATTACGGCGGCCAATCAGTTGCAGACTTATGAGTGCGATGGCCTGACTGCTTTTCGAGTTCCCCCTTCCGCAGTCCTGTTGCCGGAGACAACGGAGCAGGTGCAATACATTCTCCGCCTCTGCCATCGAGAGCGTATTCCTTTTGTGGCGCGAGGCTCCGGGACTGGACTTTCCGGAGGAGCACTTCCGACCGAGGGCTCTATCGTTATCAGCCTCTCGCGGATGAATCGCATTCTCAATATCGATCTTCCAAACCAGCAGGTTACGGTGCAGCCAGGTGTCATCAATGCGAACGTCACCGCTGCTGTTGCTCCTCAGGGATACTTTTACGCTCCCGATCCAAGTTCGCAGACTGTCTGTTCGATTGGCGGAAATATCGCTGAGAATGCCGGCGGAGCTCATTGCCTTAAGTATGGCTTTACAGTCACACACGTTCTTGAGATGACAGTTGTGCTTCCCAACGGAGACCTGGTGCTGCTCGGGAGCAAGACACCGGATGCCCCGGGCTACGATCTTGCAGGTGTCTTTATCGGCAGTGAAGGAACGCTCGGGATCGCCACGGAGATGACGCTTAGAGTGATGAGAAAGCCAGAGGTGGTGCAGGTAATTCTGGCAGCGTTCGATACTATCTCCGCCGCGGCACAGTCGGTCTCCGATGTGATTGCAAGTGGCCAGCTTCCCGCTGCCATGGAGATTATGGACCGCCTTTCCATTGAGGCAGCAGAGATCTCCGTCCATCCCAACTATCCCGCATGCGAAGCGCTTTTGTTGATCGAACTCGACGGACCGGAAGCGGAAGTCAATCTGCAGATGGAGGTCGTTATCGATATCTGCAAGAAGAATGGAGCGTGGGAGACACGGCTGGCTATCGATGAAAATGCTCGCTTCCTCGTATGGAAAGGACGTAAAGCCGCTTTTGCAGCCGCCGGAAGACTTTCACCAAACTACATCGTTCAGGATGGCGTGATTCCACGAACTTCGCTGCCAGCAGTCCTTGAAAAGATAAACGCTATGGCGGCTGCGGATAAGCTCCGTGTTACGAATGTTTTTCATGCCGGAGACGGCAATCTTCACCCCATTGTTCTTTATAACCGCGACAATCCTGGCGAAGAAGAACGTGCGATCAGTTTGTCTCTTCGCATCCTTGATATCTGCGTCGAAGCCGGTGGCTCTATTACTGGAGAGCATGGTGTAGGACGCGAGAAGCAATGCAGCATGAGTTACATGTTCGCAGATCCGGATCTGGAGACGATGCAGCGCGTGCGCCATGCCTTCGATCCATTCAACCTGGCTAATCCCGAGAAGCTGTTTCCTACTCCTCGCATCTGTGGTGAGCGCTCGCGAGGAGCTTACGCACCTCATCCGATCGAAGCCAGTGGCATCGCGGAGATCTTTTGATGAGCACTTCGACTGCAACATGGCCATACCAGGTAGCAGAGCAGCTTGCCTCCATTACGGGATCCGATCATGTCCGCATCGACGGTCAAAAGGCTATTACCGTCTCACCCGCGGACACGACACAGGTGTCGCAGGTTCTTGCCTTCGCTCAGGAAAAGCGCCTGACTGTTTGCCCTCAGGGAGGGGCTACAAAACAGCACTGGGGACAAGGTGGGCAACCCAATCTTCATCTTTCACTTGCTCGCCTCAATCGAATCATCGAGCATCCCTGGCAGGATCTTACCTGTACGGTTCAGGCCGGATGTAAGTGGTCGGCTGTGCAGCATTGCCTTGCAATGCATGGCCAGTTCATTGCTCTGGATCCCCTCTTTAAAGAGAAGGCCACTGTTGGCGGGATCCTTGCTACCAACGATTCCGGAGCACTGCGGCAAAGATATGGCAGTCTGCGCGATCTGGTGATCGGCATGACCCTGGTTCTTGCGGATGGAACCGTCGCCCGAACGGGAGGCAAAGTAGTGAAGAATGTGGCCGGCTACGATCTCTGCAAGCTTATGACCGGGAGCCTGGGAACGCTGGCCATCATTACTGAAGCTAACTTTCGATTGCATCCGCTGCCGCAACATGCGCGAAATTTTACAGTCGTCGCATCGCAGGCCTCTCGTCTTGCGCCACTCCTTGCGTCCATTCGCGCGAGCCATCTTCTCGTACAGTCGCTTCAGCTACGTCATATTGGCTCGCAATTCGAATTAGACGTTCAATTGAACGCCCATCCGGAAGCTCATCAAGAAGAGATCCTTATGCAGATGGTGCGAAGTGAAGGCCTCGCTCTTGAATCCGCCTCTGAAGAGATATGGGAGGCGCGGGAGACATTATTCGCGTCGGACGCAACCGTTCTTCGCATCTCGACATTGCCTTCGCAGATATGTGCTTATGCGGATCACCTGCAGCTTATGCAATCCGGAGTCGACATATCGTCCGTTGCGCAAGGAATTGGCTTGCATTATGTCGCTCTTCGCGGCGCTCCTGAAGCTATCACAAAAGCTATCCGCAATATTCGGGAAGATGCTGCGCGCTCGCAATCTACCGTCGCGGTGTTGCTGCTCGGCCACGGAGTGGATGCTGCTGCATTCAATATTTCATCTCCCGTTCTGTCTCTCATGCGATCGGTGAAATATCACTTCGATCCAGATGGCATTCTTAGCCCAGGTAAGTTCTTTGCAGGAAACGTAGCGGAGTAACTATGGCCCACCTCACACAGATTGCGAGCTCCGAAGACACGACGAAGCACAGCAGTTTCGATGCGCATAATCCTCCGTCCAAAGAACTTCTATCCGATTGTGTTCATTGTGGCTTTTGCTTGCCTGCTTGCCCCACCTATGTTCTTTGGGGAGAGGAGATGGACTCTCCTCGCGGCCGAATCTATATGATGGCGAAGGCCAGTCAGGGGGAAGCCCCTCTGGACCAACACTTCCGCGAACATATGGATAACTGCCTTGGCTGTATGGCCTGCATGACCGCCTGTCCTTCCGGAGTACAGTACAACAAGCTGATTGAAGATACGCGTCCGCAGATAGAACGTCACATCCCACGTTCAGTCGATGATGTGAGCTTTCGCAAGCTTCTTTTCGCGACCTTTCCGTATTCAGACCGTCTCCGTATTCTCGCGATCCCTCTGTTTCTGTATCAACGCACAGGACTGCAAAAGCTTGTGCGCACAAGCGGATTGCTCAAACTATTGCCCAAACGCCTTGCTGCGATGGAAGCGTTATTACCGACGGTGCCTCGCGGGCTTTTCCACCATTTGCCACAAGTGACACCGGCTGCGGTATCTGATCCATCATCAACGAAGCAAAGCATCAGGGTTGGAGTGCTTGCAGGCTGTGTTCAACAGGTATTTTTTCAACATGTCAACGAAGCGACCTTGCGTGTTCTTTCTGCCGAAGGTTACGAAGTTGTAGTTCCACCCCAACAGTCCTGCTGTGGTGCGCTCATGTTCCACAGCGGCTTAGAAGAAGAAGCACAGTCTCTCGCGCGAAGAACAATCGCCATGTTCGAAGCCGCAGAGGTGGACCACATCGTCATCAATGCCGCCGGATGCGGCTCAACGATGAAGGAGTATGGCCATCTTCTTCGCAACGACCCCGAATGGGCCGCAAGAGCAAAAGCGTTCTCTGCCAAATGCTGCGACATCTCCGAGATTCTTCTTGCGCACCCTCAACGAAAGCCTCGCAATCCTCTTCCATTGCGAGTGGCTTATCAGGATGCGTGCCACCTTCGTCATGCTCAGGGAATTCAAACAGAACCGCGCACCTTACTTCGGAATATTCCAGAGCTCGATGTTGCTGAGATAGCCGAAGCTAATCTTTGCTGTGGTTCGGCCGGCGTCTACAATCTGCTGCATCCTGAACCGGCAAACGAACTGGGAGACCGCAAGGTTGAGAACCTGCTGGCAGCAAAAGCACAGGCTTTGATCAGCGCCAATCCTGGATGTCTTCTGCAACTGCAGGCAGGTTTGCGACGACGTGGGCTTGCTGAAGTTCCCACCTTTCATATGGTGGAGCTGATAGACGCCAGTATTCGAGGCTTGAGCGCTCAGGAACTTTTGAATCGACGCATCTGAAGGCGCTCTAACCGCAATTATTCCAGGACTGATCTCGCGGGCTGCTCGCCTTTATATGCGAGGATGTTATGGCTTCTCTGGCCATGCGTGCTTTGGATAGCGACGCATCAGTTCTCTACGAACCTGAGGATAGAGGCGCTCCCAAAAACCCGCCAGGTCGGATGTTGTTTGTACAGCGCGGTGATTGGGTGCAAGTAGATGAATAACGACAGGCGTCCCATCTGGTCCTATCCGAGGGGTATCTCGCATTCCAAAGAAATCCTGAAGCCGCGATGCGATCCACGGTGTTTTGCCTTCCTCATAATGGACCTTTGCCTGACGGCCGTTCTTGAGACGAATCGTAAGAGGCGCAACTTCATCAAGTCGCCTGGAATTCAGTTTATGTTCAAGAAGTGGGACAAAGTTTGCCGCAGCGTTTTTCAGTTCGCCAAAGCTCTGGAGCCCCAGGCACAGTTCGTGCAGTGTCTTGGAAATATCCGGCGACTCCAGCTTTGCGAAACTTAATCTCGCCAAGAAGGAGTCCAAGGCTTCCCTATCGACAAACTGTTCGAGACCAACCTCGACAGCCTTTTGAAATAGCAGATCGGCGGCCTCTGACTCAGAGGCAGAGCCTCGTGATTCCTCAATCACGAGTTTTTCGTAGAGTAATGAACTAACTTTTTCGACACGTTCTGAGACACGATTCCAAACGATGCTTGTTTTCTCTTCTATGTGATCAGGGAAGAGATCAAGCAGCCATTCGGGCTCGATTCTTCCGATCATGCGAATAAGCGGCGACGAATTCTCCTGACGATCCTCCGCATCGATCGCAAGCATAAATTCGTAATGCGGCGGCTCGCCCATCACTTCGGCGGAAATGCCTGTCGAAAGCGTTACCTGACTGCCGGATCGCAATCGCGCTACCCGATCGGGAAACCCAGCAAGAACCGAGAGCAATAACGAGGCATCGTCGTTGCGTGTCTGTTTCGGAGGCCGGGCTATTCTAAATAGCTGTTCCGTATGCAGACGCAACAGGTGATCCTGCGGCAGCTCCAGAATCTCAAGAAGGTCGTTCTTATCAGCCCGAGCCCCAAGACTAAGCAGTGCGGCCGCACGACACCCATCCTCTCCCACACCTCGATTTATTGCCTCAACAACAATTCGCGATAGCCGGGGATGCAAGGGCAGTTGTGCGAGGCGCTGCTCCATCCCGCTATTTGCACCTAAACGATCGAGCAGCGATTCGGCACTTTGAACAGCGTCAGACGGTGGAATATCCAGCCAATCAAGGTCCTCAAGATCCATGATCTTCATCGCTCGAAGATTCAACAAGAGCTGGGAAAGGTCACTCCGCACAATCTCAGGCATGTCGTGTTCAGACCGCAGACGATAGTCCTCTTCTGAATAAAGACGTACAACCTGTCCCGGACCTGTGCGCGCTGCTCTTCCGGCTCGTTGTGCTGCAGATGCTTTACTGACTCTTCCGACTCGTAACGTCGGCAGTCCGCTCCAAGGCGAATGAGCAGCAAATCTCGCCAGACCGCTGTCAATGACCGCGCTCACGCCTTCGACAGTGACAGAGCTTTCAGCGACGTTGGTGGCGAGAATGAGTTTTCTTTCGGAAGAAGGCAAAACAGCTCGATCCTGCTCGGCTGGAGAGAGGCTTCCATGTAACGGCAGGATAAGTAAGCCTTCCCGTCTTGCAATGGATTCGCACTCTCGCATGGTTCGCCTGATCTCTGCCGCGCCTGGAAGAAATGCCAGGATGTTGCCAGAATGGCGTTCAGAGCTCAATAGTTCCACGGCCTCCCGTACCTGAGCATGAAGAGGCCTGGACGAGTACGGCGTATGCCGAATAGATAGCGGAAAGATCTTCCCTTCAGAGCGGAGGATCGGACAGTTGTCCAGGTATTCAGCGATCGGAGCGGCATCGAGCGTGGCCGACATTACAAGGAGGCGCAGATCCCGTCGCCGTTTTTGCAAACGCTTCAACAATGCCAACGCAAGATCGCTGTCCAGATGTCTCTCATGAAATTCATCCAGGACAACTGCGTCGACTCCCTTCAGGGTTGGATCCGTCAGCAACCGACGATTCAGAACGCCTTCCGTAACGAATCGTAGTCGGGTGTTGTGTCCGATCTTCTCTTCGAAGCGAACCTGATAGCCGATAGTGCCGCCGACCTCTTCACCCAGTTCCCATGCGACCCGGCGAGCTGCCAACCGAGCGGCTATTCTGCGAGGCTCAAGTACGACGACCTCACCTTTGACGAGGTCCAACAGAGCAGGTGGAACGCGGGTTGTCTTCCCGGCGCCAGGAGGAGCTTCGAGGACAAGGTTAGTTATCTGCTCGAGAGACGAGAGAATCTCCGGCAGAATCGCATCTACCGGAAGTGCCGGCTTTCGACTCACTTCGTCGATCGAAACATGGTGCTCCCCTATTCGTCAATAATGGCTACACGTCAGCTTAACGGTACAAGGCTGAATGATCTCTGTCGGGATGAGTTACTTCCATCCACCTCCAAGAGCGGTGTAGACGTCAACAAGAGATACGGCCTCTCTCTGCTGTGCCTGGACAAGATTTAGCTGTGCGGCGTAGAGGTCAGTGTCCGTTGTCAGTACTTCCAGATAGCTGGTGTTACCACCGGAGTATCGCAATCGGGCGAGACGTACAGCGTCGGTCGCAGATTTTACCTGCTCCAGTTGTTCTTCGCGGCGTTCCCTTGTCTCCTTGTATGACACCAAGGAGTTCGAAACATCCTTGAGAGCATTCAGTATCGTCTTCTGGTACTCCAACAATACCTGCTGTTCCTGCGCCTTTGAGAGACGATAGTTGCTGCGAATACGTCCCCCATCAAAGATCGGTTGCGAGATCGAGCCCGCAGCATACCAATAGGCATTGGGACTACTGAATATGGAGTTCAGCTGATTGCTGGCGGCTCCTCCCAAACTGGTAAGCGATATCTGGGGAAAGTATTGGGCGCGCGCAACTCCAATGCGAGCGTTCGCAGCTACCAGCTTCGCCTCAGCCTGTTGGATATCCGGCCGCCTTTCGAGAAGCTGAGAAGGGATGCCGACAGGAAGCTGCTGGGGATGAGGCTGCTCTTCAATGGACAACCCTCGCTGGATAGTTTCCGGATTGTGCCCCAACAGAATGCTGATCGCATTTTCCTGGACCACCATCTGACGTCGCAGCTCAGGCAGGTTTGCTTGCGCGGCATGGAGCAGCTCTTCCGCCTGACGAACATCCGCCATCGATCCCGCACCATGTTGTTCCAGCGCCTGTGTAAGCCGAAGCGAATCTTTACGTGCCTTAATCGTGTTTTCCGTTACCGTAATCTGAGCATCGAGGCTGCGCAGCTCGAAATAGGCTTGTGCAACAGTTTGGACGAGTGTGGTGCGTGTGGCTTTTTGTCCCCATTCGCTGGCCAAGAGTTCTGCTCTCGCCGCTTCTGACTGACGACGGTATAGTCCCCAGAAATCCAGGTTCCACGCAGCAGAAGCGCTTGGACCGCCTCCATTGAAGAAGGAGTTCGCAGGCGTTCCATCGCTGTTGTTGCCGGCGAGTGACGATGGAATCTGGAGGGCAGTGTAGCCTCCACTGGCGTTTACAGAGGGAAGCTGCTGCGACCGCGCCAACCCAACCTGTGCCTGCGCTTGAAGTACACGCTGGGCTGCTATACGAAGATCGAGGTTGTTAGCCAGAGCTTCCTGAATAAGATGTTGCAGAGTTGAGTCCTGGAAGACCGCAGACCAGCGCTCGTCTGCGATAGATGCCCCCGACGAAGATGACGTAATATCAGGAGCTAGAGCCTGGCGGTAGCTCCCGGGCACGTCGGTCACAGGACGCCTGTAGTCAGGCCCCGCCTTGCAGCCAACCATTAGAAGCGCGACCAGTGCAAGAAGCACGCCTCCGACGATTTGCCCTACTCGTTTTATAACCAATATTGCAGGCATAGCAATCCTTCCATCGCTCCATCGGGAGCCGACGTGGCGTTCAACGTACTTCTACGTTCTGTCCTTCATGAAGCAGATCACTGGGGCTGGCAACGAGGACGTCGGAGCTCTGAATGCCGCTCAGCACCTCAATTTGTGTTCCCATATCTCTGCCAACTACAACAGGGCTAAAGTGAATCTTTTGGTTGTTCTGCACTGTGACAACGTGCATCCCTTTGCTATCGATGACGAGCGCACTTGTGGGAATGATGAGCGAGTTGCGCTGTTGTGCGAGTGTGAACTTTACCTGCGCATACATTCCAGGCAACAGTGAGCCATCGCGATTGTCGATCTGTACTTCGGTCAACATAGTGCGTGCCGCACTATCGAGCGAACGGGCGCTGCGAACGATGGTCCCTGTGTACTCGCGGCCAAGGTGCTCTTTGACAGTGATCGAGGCGTTTTGACCATCCCGGATATTGATCGCTTCGGACTGCGGCACATCGATCTGAATGCGCAGCGTGCCGCTTTGGGCGATATTGAAAAGCGGCTTGCCGACCGATGCACTTCCTGTACTGACGAGATCTCCACGTTCCACATTGCGAGCAGTGATGACGCCATCAAATGGTGCCACAACCTGCTCGAAACTTTGCAACTGCTGAAGACGGGCAACATTCGCTCGATTCGCCACTACATTTGCTTGTGCAGCCGCAATATTAGCTTCTGCCGCAGTGACATCTGCAACACGAGCGCTATGCGCCTGAACCGCTTCGTCTACAATCTGCTGCGAGATCGCATGCTGCTCGCCAAGAGGAAGATCGCGTTCTTTCGTTAGGCGAGTAAGCTCCGCGTTTGCCTTTGCCTGTTCAAGTGTGGCCTTGGACTGCTGAACAGAAGCTTCGGATTGCGCCAGCGTTGCACGTGCCTGAAGTAGCTGTTGATCGATCTCGGGAGATGAGATCACGGCCAGGACCTCTCCCTTCTTCACCCTGGAACCGATATCAACATTTCTCCGTTCGATGTAACCTTCCGTTCGAGCATAGACAGCCGCGCTGTAGAGAGGCTCGATATTGCCGGGCAATAACAGAGCAGAGGTCGGCTCACCCATCTGGGCATGAACGATTGTCACGACCGGATGCGTGATGGGGGATTCACGCATCGCCGCAAGGGCCTCTCTATGGCGGCCCAAACGCGGGATAGTGCCAAGGGCCACCAGAGCGGCGACCAGGGCCCCGGCTCCAGCCAATCTAGTCTTAGTGCCGAAGGTGGTCTTCTGCTTCTGCTCGGTCGGTATCGTTTCGGTCTGCTGTGTCATACGGCCTCCTGTGAGGTATTGGCATTTCTTCCGTGAATCAACGTGAACATCAAGGGGACAAAGAAAAGTGTGGCGAAGGTTGCAACACTTAAACCACCGATCACCGCACGCGCCAGTGGAGCATTTTGTTCCCCGCCCTCCCCCATACCCAGAGCCATGGGCAACATGCCGATGATCATGGCAAAGGCTGTCATGATGATGGGGCGTAGCCGTGTGTAGCCAGCTGTTACCGCGGCCTCGAAAGGAGACATCCCGGTTACTCGAAGCTCATTGGCAAAGGTGACCAGAAGGATCGAGTTTGCCGTTGCCACACCGACGGACATAATGGCACCCATCAGGCTAGGTACATTGAAGGTAGTCTGCGTTAGGAAGAGAGCCCAGACGATGCCGCAAAAAGCTCCCGGCAGAGCGCAGATGATGATGAAAGGATCCAGCCAGCTTTGATAGTTGACGACCATCAGCAGATAGACGAGAAGCGCGGCAAACGCAAGACCCAAACCGAGCCGATTGAAGGCCTCGTTCATGCTCTCCACCTGTCCTCGCAGCACGATCTTTGTTCCCGGAGGAAGGTTCCTGCTTTCTTCCTTGACGATGCGATTGATCCTGGCAGCAACTGACCCGAGGTCACTGTCTTGCGTATTCGCGTAGATGTCGAAGACAGGCGCTCCATTGTGGTGGTTGATAACCACGGGAAGAACTGCGGGTGTGAGAGTAGCCATATTGCCCAGCAGCTCACTTCGATTGCTGACCGTGTGGATTGGGATTGGCGTGTTTTCCAAAGCGTTGATGGAATCGAGACGATACTGTGGCGTTTGGGCGGCAACGAGATAAGTGATTCCCATCTTCGGGTCGAGCCAGAAGTTCGGTTGCACTGCGCCACTCGAGCTCAGCGAGATGTAAATACTATTCGCTACATCCTGCTGAGTAAGGCCGAACTGCGCTGCACGGACTCTGTCGATATCCAGATGAAGATCCGGAGCATTGACGACCTGATGCATGTGTACGTCAACAGTTCCGGGAACCGTTGCCAGCCTCTCACGCAGACGCCGCGCAATCTCATAGTTTGCCGGATCGTATCCTTGAACCTGAACGTCGATCGGTGAAGGCAGGCCAAAGTTCAGAATCTGCGTGACGATGTCGGCAGGCTGGAAGAAGAATGTAAGGTCCGGAAACTGCTTCTGCAGCTGCGATCTTAGAGTCTTGATGTAGCCATCCGAGGAGTGGTGATGCTTCCCATTGAGAGCTATCAGGATTTCACCGTCAGCGGAACTGATCGTCGCTCCATCGCCAAAGGCGTAGTTGAAGGTCTCAGGCGAGAGACCGATATTGTCGATGATCAGTTCGGTCTCGTTAGCAGGGATAACCTTTCGGATCTCTTCTTCTACCTCGCTGAAGTCGGCCTTGGTTGTTTCGATTCGAGTTCCAGGCTGGGCTCTTACATGCAACCTGATCTGCCCTGAATCGACAGCGGGGAAAAAGTCCCTGCCGACAAACGGCAGAAGGACGAACGATGATGCCATGATCGCGATAGATGTAATCATGGCAGGCCTGCGATGATCGAGTACGGTCCGCAGCGCGTGCGTGTAGCGATCCTGTACCCAAAAGTATCCCTGGTTGAAGCGATCGTTTATACGTTCGAAGAAAGAGGTCTTTTTCGGTTTATGAGCTTCGGAATCGGAGTGCCCCTCGAAGGTGTGCTCCGCTCCCAGCAGGAAGTTCACGAGTACGGGAACCAAGGTTCTTGAAAGAAGATACGAAGCAAGCATGGCGAACACAACCGCGAGGGCCATGGGAGTAAACAAGTACTTGGCAGGCCCAGTAAGGAATACAACTGAAACAAACACGATGCATATCGTCAGTGTGGAAACCAGCGTTGGTGTCGCGATCTCGGAGGCTCCGATGAGTACGGCCTCCTTCAGAGGTTGAGATCCCATGTGACGATGAATATTTTCAATCGTGACGGTGGCGTCGTCGACCAGGATGCCGATTGCCAGAGCCAAGCCACCAAGCGTCATGGTGTTCATCGTCTCGCCCATGGCGCTAAGCACGATGATGGAACTGAGGATGGAAAGCGGAATCGAGATCGCAATGATGAGTGTGCTTCGCCAGCTTCCGAGGAAGAGCAGAATCATCAGGGCAGTCAAGCAGGCAGCGATGATGCCCTCTCGCAATACGCCTTCGATTGAAGCACGTACAAAGAGAGACTGGTCGAACAGCTCCGTGATCTTCAGCCCTTTAGGTGCCGCGGCACGAGATGTAGGAAGGACATCGTTCTTAATCTGATTCACGATATCCAGCGTCGAGACCGATCCCGTCTTCATCACAGAGAGCAGGACATTGGGCTTTCCGTCGGCTCTGGAGGCGTTTTGCTGAACGGCCCAACCGTCTCTTACATGCGCGATGTCGCGCATATAAACAAGCGATCCATTGACGGTCTTAACCGGTACATCATTCAGAGTGAGCGCATCAACCGGGCTTGAGTTCGTGCTGACGGTATATTCGCGCGAGCCAATCTTTGTAGTACCGGACGGAAGAGTGAGATTTTGAGCGTTGATCGCAGCGGTTACATCTGTCGGCGTGATCCCTTTGGCCAGAAGGGCGTTCTGGTCCATATCCACCATAATCTGTCTGGCCACACCACCGTAGGGAGCAGGAAGCAATGTTCCCGGCACTGTGGATAATTGCTGACGAACCCGGAAGAGGCCGTAGTCGTAGAGCTCCGATTCAGACAGGGTATCGCTGGAGAGTGACAGCTGAATGATGGGAACCGTGGATGCGCTGAAACGCAGAATCCATGGTGGATTGACACCCGGTGGCATGCGGAACCGGATTGAGTTCACAGCAGCACCTATCTGGGACATGGCGGCGTCGATACGCACCTGCGGCTGGAAGGAGATCTTGATGACACTTGCTCCATTAACCGTTTGCGAATCTATTGCTTTAACGTCGTTGACGACAGCCATCACAAATTCGCTAAATGTAGTGACGCGCTGTTCCATCTCCTTGGCAGAGAGGCCTGAGTACGACCAGATGACAGTAACGACCGGAATATCAATATTGGGGAAGATATCCGTAGGGGTCGTAGCTATCGACGTAAAACCCAGAACCAGGATCAGAATGGAGACTACAATGAAGGTGTAAGGTTTATTCAGCGCAAGTCGTACAATCCACATTTTGGTCTCTCCAGCAGGACTTCGAGGGTAACGTGTATTTAGATGGCCATCGAAATAAATGGATTCAAAACCCTCGCTGTCGCGTCTAAAAAATGGGACGAGCGCTTAAAAACATGAAGAAGATAACGGACGACGAAGTTGCACAAATCGGGAAAGCTTTGGGAGATCCGAACCGTCTCGCGATCTACACGCAAATCGCACAGCACGACGAGTTGTTCTGCGGTGAGATGCATGCGAAACACGCCATCTCCGCGCCGACGCTTTCCCACCATCTCAAAGTACTCGCGGATCTTGGGCTGATCACGTCTCGAAAAGACGGCTTGAATATGTATTACCGTATTGAGCCGGAGAGATTTGCGGCGTATTTGAAGTATCTATCGGAGATTGTGCCGAAATTGCGTCCGTAATTTTGCGCTTCTCTATCTGCGGCTCTTCGATTATTTAGGTGACGCGATTATGGCCAGATCGGGCAAGAAGTAGAAGACGATCGCCAGAATAATGTAAACGGCCAAAAGCTGCGTTCCTTCGAGCCAGTTCGTCTCTCCGTCAGCAGCAACCTGACCTGTTATAAGTACTGCGAGGAAGATTGCCAATACCTCTGCAGGAGAGAAGGCGAGGTCCATTGGGCGAGGCCCAATAAAATGGCTCAAAATTACCAGAAGAGGCGCTACCAGCAACGCAATCTGCAAGCTGCTCCCAACGGCGATCCCGAATGCGAGTTCCATCCGATCCTTCATGGCCGCCATGACTGCCGTGCTGTGCTCTGCCGCGTTGCCAATAATTGCTACAACAATTACTCCGACAAAGATCTCCGTCATTCCGAAGGCCTTTGCGGCCTGCTCTACTGAGCCGACGAGTATCTCGCTGATCCACGCGATAAAGGCGGTAGCGACTACCAGGCTAAGCACAGCTTTACGAAGGCTCCAGGCAACGCTCTCCTCTGAGCTGTCCTGTTTCCCTTGAAACAACACTTTATGGGTGTGAAGAGAAAATACCAGATGGGCGACATATGCCAAGAGCAGCACTATCGCGATATCGAGCCCCAGGGCATTCTCTGGAGCCACATCTGTGGAGCCCTGCAAATGATGGAAGGCGGCAGGAATGATGAGTCCGATTGCTGCCAGGGTAAGCAGAATCGCCTGAGCGCTGGCCGCTGTTGAATTGAACCGTTGTGATTTATAGCGGATGCCTCCTGCCAGCGCAGAGGCGCCAAACACTAAAAGAATATTTCCGATGATGGAGCCGGTGAGCGACGCCTTAACAACATCATAGAAGCCCTTATGGAGGGCAGCTATTGCAATAATCAACTCTGCCGCGTTGCCGAATGTGGCGTTCAGCAGACCACCTACTCCTTCGCCCGCGTGATGAGCAACCTGTTCGGTAGCGTGTCCTAGCAGACCCGCGAGCGGTACGATGGAAAGGCAGGAAGCAATGAATATATAGGTGTGTGCTTCCGGTTTAAGAAATTCCAGTCCTATCGCGATGGGGACAAAGATTAAGAGCCAATTGAGCATAAGCAGTACGACAAAAATAGCCAAACACCGGAGTTTCGGCAATCAATTTCGATGTCCCAGGTGAAACATTCAGTATTGAGCCTTGACGGTTAAAATTCGCCCGTGAGATATTTCAGCTGTGAGTTTCCCTACCTCGTCCACCTCGACCTGTTGTCGCGACTTGTGCGTTGCCATCATGAAGTGGAATGATTTCGCGGCTTTCTGAGCATATCAAGAGTTTTTGAGACAGTCACATCCAAATTAGTCTCTCTGCGGGAACGAGGCGGATCCTGGATTCTTAACCGCTCATAGCCTAACTTGCAACTGTGAGTGGCTGGTGTGATCGCATCATCTCTACATACGCTGCTCCCAGCTACAGATCGATGAAGGTATCTTTTTAATATGGAATCGCCCAACCAAAACTCGTCGGAGAATCAGGAAAAAGCTGCGCATGCGTGCTGCACACCAACATCCGCACGCCCTGACACAACAGAACCGAAATATAATGTCCAACCTAACGAAAGGTTGGCTTCCAGGCCCACGATTTCGCTACCTGGTGGAACTTTCCTGATGGGAACGGATTATGCCCATGCCTTTCCTTCGGATGGAGAGGGACCGGTAAGGCCCGTGGCTCTGGCTCCATTCGATATCGACGTCTACCCGGTGACCAACGAGGACTTTGCGATTTTTGTGAAGGATACCGGATACGAAACCGAGTCTGAACGTTATGGCTGGTCCTTCGTGTTCTGGATGCATCTGCCTTCCGAACGGCTTGAAGAGCTTGTCGAAGATACTGTCGCCGCTGCCCCATGGTGGTGCAAAGTATCGGGAGCGAACTGGAAAAATCCAGAGGGTCCAGGATCGAGCGTGAGCGATCGTTTGCGTCATCCAGTCGTTCATGTCTCCTGGAATGATGCTGTTGCCTATGCCGGATGGGCAGAACGATCTCTGCCAACAGAGGCGCAATGGGAATATGCGGCGCGCGGTGGACTTTCGCAGAAGCTTTATCCATGGGGAGATGAACTTACACCTGAAGGTAAGCATCTGTGCAATATATGGCAGGGCGAGTTTCCTCGTGTAGATACAGGCGACGATGGATTTATCGGCAGCTGTCCTGTTGATGCTTTTCCTCCTAATGGATACGGACTCTATTCCATGACAGGGAACGTCTGGGAGTGGTGCTCCGATTGGTTTCATACCCGTTTTTCAAACACACTCGACGAAGATCCTGCCGGACCTTCGCAAGGAACGACGAAAGTGATGAAGGGTGGATCTTTTCTCTGCCATGCCTCTTATTGCAATCGTTATCGCGTAGCTGCCCGAACTTCGAATACTCCCGATAGTGCAACCTCCAATATTGGTTTCCGATGCGTTACCAACCATACCTCGAAGAAATAACTACAACCTGAATACAGGAGCCACCCTGATTCAGGTTGTGTGCAGGCATATATCTATGGGGAGTTCAGTTCGCCTGTTACTTTCACCCGGAGGATTCTCAAAGGTAAGACTGCAGAAAAGCTTATCTTTCTGTGCTCTGCTGGGCAGGCAGCTCTATCGTGCACCGAGCACCTGCTGTGAAATCCTTATCGAACCAGACGATTCCACCCATTCTTTCTACTACTAGTTTGGTGATGGAGAGTCCCAGGCCGGTTCCATTTTGCGAGCCTACAGGCTCAGCTGAACCCCGATAGAAGCGTTCAAATACACGATCATGTTCTCCAGCAGAAAAGCCCGGACCGTGATCCTCGATTGTGAGCCGAATTACAGGAGCCAAGGCTGGACGCTCGAAAGCAACTCTGATGATCGAGTTGTTTGGAGAAAATTTGACTGCATTGTGAATAACATTCAAGACAGCTACACGAAGAAGCCCACGATCTCCTCGAACTATCGATGCACCAAGAGCATCCCCCTCCCGTATTACGGTAATCTGGCGCTCTTCTATTAGTACTGCCACTAGATTCAGTACCTCTGACAAAAGAACCCCGATAGGGAACGATTGAATATTAGAGCCTGTTTGCGTTACTTCCGCTCGCGCGAGTAATAGAAGACTGTCGATGGTTTTGCTGAGTACTTCTGTCTCTTCCAGAATGCTGCTGATCGCTTCACGATATTCTTCCGCGGTGCGTTCCGTTCCGATGGAAACCTCACCAACAGTTCGAAGGGATGCCAGCGGCGTCCTCAGTTCGTGCGCCGCATCGGCAGTGAACCGATGCAGCTGTTGGAAAGCCTGTTCTAACCGCTGCAGCAAATGATTGAACACAGCAGCGAGGTTTCCGAGTTCATCAGTTGGATTCGCAACGGCAAGGCGATCATGCAGATTATTCGCGCTGATCCCTTCCGCGCGGACTGTCATCTCCTCCAGCGGTTTCAAAGCGCGCTTCGCAATGGCCTGCCCTGCAAAAGCTGCCAAGGCCAGGGCGATTGGCAACGCAATGAGAAGCATGATGAGAAACTGCCACATCCGATCTCGTAGAGGCACGAGACTGTAACCGAGACGAATAATCAGGGTCCGGCCATTCATACCATGCACATGGCTAATAACAAAGACATGCCGTCCATCAGCAAGCCGCAGAATACGCTCGTTGAAGGAGGTGTCGCCTTCATGCGGCTGAATCGGCCCTCCAAGAGGAGATCCCCGCAAGGTAGAACTGCGATACAGGACCACACCCGAAAGATCGCGGACCTCCATCATGCGATCGATTAGAAGATGAGATTGCGGGCGTGAGTAGTAATCCTGTCGCAGCTGAAGATCACCATGAGAATCAAAGTAGAGCAGGCCTTCGACAGTCGCGATGTCCTGCACCTCATCATGGAAGATTTGTTTGGTCAGCGTAACGTACTGAAAAGCGAAGACTATAACCGCATAGGTGAGCAACAGGAGCGCCAGCACGCTCACATACCAGAGCGTGAGCCTTGTCCGGATGCTCCTTCGCGCAGCGATGGTCAAGTCTGCGGCTCCTTGAGCGTGAAACCTATCCCACGAATTGTCTGCAGCAGCTTGATTGGAAATGGATCATCGATCTTCTTACGAAGGCGCGCCATCTGCACATCAATAACGTTATCGATGGGCGTATAACGGGAGGTCTCCTGCCAGATATCACGGGCGAGCATCTCTCGAGAGACAGTGCGCCCGCTGTTTTCAACCAGGTAAAGCAACAGGTCGAATTCGCGCGCGGTGAGTTCGAGTTTTTGTGAGTCTCGTGACGCAATTCTTGCCTTCGTATCCAATTCAAGATCTCCGACGGAGATTCTTTGGGGAGGCGTCGGAGGAAGAATGCGTCGCAGAAGAGCCTCGATCCGCGCAAGCAGTTCCGGGAAAGAGAATGGCTTCCCCAGGTAATCGTCCGCACCTGTCTTTAGCCCCGCTACCCTGTCCTCCACTGTATTGTGCGATGTGAGAATGAGGACGCGAACATCAATCCCTTCCTTGCGGATCTGCTGGAGAATATCGAGTCCATTGCGGTGCGGCAGAGTGAGATCCAGCAGAAGAAGATCCGGCTGCAGACGATGAACGAGAAAGAACCCCTCCTCCGCTGAACTCGCCGCAGATACATCGTAGCCAGCCCCTTCTATCCCGGAGACGAGCGCCGTCGACAGCTTATTGTCATCCTCAACAATCAGAATCTTTGGGCGCGCCTGCACCATGCGACAAATATCTCCGTTTACATAATTTCGCAGAATTCAGGCCGGGGACAAGCCTCTCCTATCGATGTCAGGAATTTGTAAGGCTATGTAAGCCAGGAAACTGGTCAACTCCGGCGTATCAGGATTCGCTCCGCTGGGGGTCATATGACAGATCAACGCCTTCTCATCGCCGCATTGCTCACATCTTCTATCGCCTTTGCCCAGAGCAATAAACTTCAAACTATCGATGCACCTACGGTGCTTCCAATTATTTTTACAGGTTCCGTCAGCGCCGATCATGCCAAAACCGGCACCCCGGTTGAAGCGAAAACGACCCAGCGCGTGGAACTTCCCAATGGAGGTTCAATTCCTCCCGGAACCCGAGTCACCGGACACGTCGTTTCCGCCAACGGATTTGTCTATGACAAAACACCATATGCCCATCAGAAATCGGCAGTCCTTTCAGTACATTTTGATTCTATCCAGGTAAGCGGAGAGAGCGTTCCGCTCAATGTCACTGTGCGAGCTATTGCCAGTCCGATTGCCAGTTGGGATGCCCAAAGGCCCCAGGCCAGCGATATGGATCCTCTTGGCACCTTGACTCAAATCGGTGGCGACCAACTGATTCCCTCTCAGTCCGAGGTCAGGAACATGGAGGGAGAGGTGGTTGCATACAACAAGCGGGGCGGGGTGTACGCGCACTTGATTGCGAAGAACGATTGCGACAGTAGCAATGTTGAGGTCTCGGTCGGCATCTATTCTCCCTCCGCATGCGGCGCATACGGATTCGGAGATGTAACCGTCACCGAGCGGGGTTCTGTTGAAAGTCCATCGACGCTGACGTTCGTCTCTTCGCATGGATCACCGAAACTCTGGAAGCATACAACCGCTCTGCTTGAGATTTTGCCTCGACAGACTTCCGTAGGACGGTAACCCAAGGATGACTTTTCGCACAGTACTGATGGCGGCGGCAAGTCTTCTTCTTGTATCCGCAGGCCTTCACGCGCAAGCTGATTCCAATGCAACGCAGCCTTCAGTGCTGACACTTGAACAAGCCGAGAGTATTGCCCTCGCAAATCAACCGCGCTTATTAGCTGCACAACTGCGTGCCCGGGCTATGGCACAACGCATTCGCGAGGCGCGGTCTGCCAGTATGCCCGCCGTGGCGTTCAACGCCACTGGTGTTATCGTCGCCGATACCGGCACCTCGATTTCAGCCGGGAATATTACTACCTCTGCCGTTTCCGACCGATTTGCCTATGGCGGAAATCTTACACAACTTGTTACCGACTTCGGACGGACAAGTGCTCTTGTAAGCAGCTCGAGGTATCAGGCAACAGCGCAAAACGATCTTGCCACACTCACAAGGGCACAGGTGAAGCTGAATGTGCGGGAAACCTATTACCAGGTCCTTGGAGCAGAGGCTGTTCTGCGCGCGGCACAGGCAGCACAAGCGAATCGACAGCTGATCTCGCGTCAACTGAATGCGTTGGCACAAAGCGAACTACGTTCTGCTTTAGATGCCCACTTCGCTAGTGTTCTGGAGAGTGAAGCTGATCTGGCGGTCGTCCGGGCGCAGAGTGTAGTCGCGCAGCAACGTTCACGGCTTGCCACGGCCATGGGCCAGCAGCAGCCGATCAAGGCAGCTCTGTTTGATGCGACAACTACGAATCATCTGCCTCCACCACCACCAGAAGGATTGGAGCAACAGGCTCAGGCACAACGGGCCGACCTAAGTGCTATGCAAGCTCAGCAGAGAGCCGCACAGGAGTTTGCAGTTTCTGAAAAACGCCTGAGTTATCCATCCCTGAATGTTCTCGGAGCAGCCGGACAGATTCCATTCCGCGATCACACTTTGCGTGACACCTACGCCGCTGCCGGCTTCAATCTCAATATCCCGGTTTTCAATGGAGGGCTGTTTGCAGCACGACGTGCCGAGGCCGAACTTGAAGCCCATGCTCGCACTCAAGATGTAGAGCAGGTACGCCTCCAGGTAAATGAGCAGGTGCGCGAAGCCTGGTACCGAGCCGATGAAGCGTTTCGCAGCCTCGATGTAACAGCTCGCCTCGCAGCACAGAGCAAAGAGGCTCTCAGGCTCGCTCAAGACCGCTACGATGCCGGCCTCGGAAGCATTGTCGAACTGAACGAAGCACAGCTTAATGAGACCTCCGCCGAGATTACAGCCGCTGATGCCACGTACACCTATCTCTTACGCCGTGCCGAACTCGATTTTGCGACTGGACTTTTGAACTGAAAGGCGACATGGTGATGCCACGAAATCAAACCTTAGCCGCTGGAGTACTTGCTGCCGCTGTTCTCGCTCAGGGTTGCAAGTCAGCACCTGCTCCGGTGTCTTCCATTCCCACCGTTCCTGTGGCAACTGCAGGTTCAGCGAGTCTTGAAAACAATCTTGTGCTCTCTGCCGAATTTCGTCCGTTTCAGGAGGTCGATGTAATGGCGAAGGTTGCAGGTTATGTAAAGACGATCAATGTAGATATAGGAAGCCACGTACACCAGAATGCAGTTCTTGCAACACTGGAAGTACCCGAGATTCAGGACGATGTTGCCAAAGCGAGAGCGGGAGTCGCTGCAGCGGAGGCAAATATCGCCACTGCTGAAGCCGCCATACAACGCGCACAGGCGGGGGCCAATCTCGCATCCCTTTCCTTCCAACGCATAAAGGACGTAGCCGCTCGTGACCAGGGGCTCGTTCCCAGGCAAGAGATCGACGTTGCTCAATCACGCCAGCTCGAGGCCGCTGCACAACTGGCTAGCGCCAACTCCTCCCTGAAAGCTGCGGAGCAGAACAAGCTTGAGGCAGAGTCCGAATACTCGCGCTCGACAGCGATGATGCAGTACGCCACCATTCGAGCTCCCTTCACCGGAGTAGTCACGAAACGATACGCAAATACAGGCTCCATGATTCAAGCGGGCATCTCATCGCAGACGCAGGCCATGCCGGTAGTAAAACTCGCGCAAAACGACGTACTTCGTCTGGTGCTTCCCATACCGGTTAATGCGGTTGCGGAGATTCGTGACGGGCAGGCAGTGGATGTCGAAGTTACGAGCACTGGTCGCAAGCTACAGGGCAGAATCGCTCGTTATGCCAACTCAGTACAGATGGCCACGCGAACGATGGATACCGAGGTCGACGTTCCGAATTCCGATGGCTCTTTGGTGCCGGGAATGTATGCGGAGGCGCATCTTCATCTCGCCAGCCGACCGGCTGCGCTCAGCGTGCCTATCGATGCGGTAGACGGTCTGGGCACAAGCGTTCAACAGGCCTATGTCGTTCGAGACGGCATCGTGCATCTCGTGACCGTCCAGGCCGGACTGCAGACAGCAAGCCGTGTCGAGATACTCTCCGGTCTACAGAACGGTGACAAAGTCATCGTTGGGCGGCATACAGGTCTCTCCGATGGACAGAGAGTAGATGCTCAACCGGCAGCTTACGAAACTTCGCCGAAGTAACTAGAAAGGAAGACGCAGGAAATGTCGGGATTCTCCATCCGCAACCCATATCTGATCGTAGTGCTCTGCCTTGTGGTCATGATCTTGGGCACGGTCAGTGTCGGGGATATGCCAGTCGACATGTTCCCTCCTGTCAACCTGCCGGTCGTGGCTGTTGCCACCTTCTATTCCGGCATGCCGCCGCAACAGATTGAAGCGAACATCACCTACCACCTTGAGAGACAGTTCACTCTGGCGGCGGGAATCGACCACATGGAGTCGAGGTCTCTTCCAGGCGTCTCCCTTATTAAGGTGTACTTCCGCGCAGGCACCGATCCTGACGCCGATGCAGCCAGCATCTCTTCGCTCGCAAGCAGCGACTTGCGAGACATGCCGCCTGGAACCTATCCGCCCATCGTGCTCAAGCAGGATGCTGCCAGCACTCCCGTGGCATTGGTAACGTTAAGCGGCTCCGGTCTAAATGAAAGCAAGTTGAAAGATGTCGGCCAGAACTTTGTTCGAAACCAGCTCGCGAGTGTCCCGGGAGCCTCCGTCACACAACCCTTCGGCGGAAGATGGCGGCAGATCATGCTTTACGCCGATCCCTATAAGCTGGAAGCAAATCAGCTTAGTCCAATGGACGTCGTACGTTCTGTCAACGACGCAAACGTGATCCTTCCTGCCGGTGATGTGCAGATCGGCCGATATGACTACAACATCTACACAAATTCCATGCTCAAAGGAGCGGCTGACATCGCGCAGGTCCCGTTGAAGATGGTCGGGCAGTCGCCGGTCCGCGTGGGAGACGTAGCTATACCTCAGGACTCTTTCGGCCTTCAATACAACATCGTCCGCGTAAACGGACAACGCGGTGTTTATTTGCCCATCTTCAAGCAAGGCGGCGATTCCAACACCATTGCCATCGTCAACGGCGTCAACGATACGCTAAAGAAGTTAGTGGATGTGCCTGCCTCACTGAAGACCTATGTCGAGTTCGACCAGTCACGCTTCGTAAAAACTGCGATTGAGACATTGATCCACGAGGGCGGTGTCGGACTCTTCCTCACCTGCCTCATGATTCTGATCTTCTTAGGCAGCCTGCGAGCAACTATTGCTGTATTTTTTTCCATACCGCTGTCCCTGCTCGCAACGTTCTTCGTGCTGAAGCTCAGTGGAAGCTCGATAAACAGCATGGTACTCGGCGGCTTGGCTCTTGCTCTTTCCCGTCTTATCGATAATTCTGTCGTCGTACTCGAAAATATCTTTCGGCATTTGGAAGAAGGCGAATCCCCCGCTGAGGCCGCAGAAAAAGGTGGCCAAGAGGTAGCACTACCGGTGCTCGCCGGAACATTGACGACCGTAGTTGTCTTCTTTCCCGTCACGATGCTTTACGGAGTCAGCAAGTTCCTCTTTTCGGCGCTCGCGTTAGCTGTCGTCATCTCGTTGTTCGCCTCCTACTTTGTGGCTCTCACTGTCGTTCCATTATTCTGCGCACGCTTCATCAAGACCCCGCATGGAGAGGTGATGCATGAGTCCGCCGAAGACGAGATAGCGATCACGCCGGACCCCGGACACGAGCATCACGGACTTTGGTCACGTTTCAATGCAGCGTTCACTCGGGGCTTCGACACGATGTTGCATCGGTATGATCGTCTCGTAGCCAGAGTGCTGGAGAGGCCGTGGCAGACGCTTGGGTCTGTCGGGCTTCTCTTCGTGCTTTCTCTGTTTCTCTTCCCACTCCTTGGACTCTCTTTTTTTCCCAGGACTGATGCGGGTCAGTTCGTCATCAGCTTCAAAGCGCCCTCAGGAACAAATTTGGAGGCCACAGAAGGTGAGGCCGCACGAATCGAAGACATCGTTCGACGTATCGTGTCGAAGCATGATCTCGGCATTCTCGTTACGAACATCGGCGTCGATCCAGGCTTTTCCGCACTATTTTCTCCGAACGCCGCTATGCACACAGGCTTTACACAGGTCGCGCTCTCTCATGATCACAAAACGAGCAGCTTTCAATATATCGATCAGGTAAAGGCTGCGGTTGCAAAAGAAATCCCGGAAGTTCAGACCTTCTATTCCTCCGGCAGTCTGGTAGACGGTGTTCTGAATATGGGTGCCCCTGCTCCCATCGATGTGCGCATCATCGGCAACGATGTAAATTCCGACTTCAGCCTTGCCCAAAAGATCGCATCACAGATAAAAAGCATCAAGGGTGTTGCCGATGTTTACATCCCGCAAGATATCGACTATCCCTCAATTCGCATCTCTGTCGATCGCACCCGCGCCAGCGAACTAGGGCTCACCGAAAAAGAAGTCGTGTCGAACATCATCACGGCGCTTACATCGAACCAGATGATCGCACCCTCCATTTGGATCGATCCCAACAGCGGCAATAATTATTTTCTTACAGTGATGTACAAAGAAGGACAGATCAAGTCCCTCGAGGATCTCAAGGCGATCCCATTGCACGGAACGAATATTACCCAACCAACACGCTTGGATATGGTTGCCAATATCGAACAGTTCAATGCTCCGACCGAGATGAAGCACACGCAAATACGCCGCAATCTCGATATCTATGTTCGGCCACAGGAGGAAGACCTCGGCACCATCACAAAGAAGATCCAGGCCATCGTGGACTCGTCCAATCCACCTCGGGGTATCGATGTATCACTCGCCGGCAGTGTTACGTCGATGAATGCTTCCTTCCACAGTTTTGCGATCGGACTCACACTCTCGATCGCACTTCTCTACCTCATCCTTGTGGCTCAGTTTCGTTCGTTTCTCGATCCATTCATCATTCTGTTGGCACTACCGCCCGGCATTATCGGTGTGATTCTGGCGTTGCTTCTGTGGGGCACCACTCTCAATGTCATGTCGTTGATGGGTGTTGTCATGTTGGCAGGTATCGCACTATCGAATAGCATCCTGATCGTCGAGTTTGCACATCACCTGCTCAGCCATGGCATGGAGGTTCGCCAAGCGATTACCACGTCATGCAGAGTGCGACTGCGTCCCATCCTTATGACCTCACTGGCAACGCTGATCGGACTGCTGCCAATGGCATTGAAGCTTGGCGAAGGCAGTGAATCCTACGCACCCCTCGCCCAGGCTCTGATAGGCGGGCTTACTCTTTCCGTCTTGTTTACTATCTTCCTCGTGCCTGCCGGGTTTTATCTCGCCTATCGAGATCGCAGAGCTATAAGTTAATAACTCAAAATGATTTGGGACAGACTCCGGAAATAACTTTCAGTCAGCAGTAATCCTGATTCATTTAGTTACCTCAACTAAAGCTGACGAACTTGGGGGAAGGGTGACATGCATTGCCCCCTGTTCCAGCTGCGCAGAAATTTCGGCCCCCAACAGCCGTTTGACATTATGACAACCTGAAATCGCAGTGAACCCTGTCAGCAGATCGAACGACTCTGGCTTATCTCCTTTGTTCACGAACACGAGTACCCTTTCTCCCGTTAGCTCCGAACAACCTGCCTCTAACTTGCGTCCCCGCGCAGACACCAACACATTCTGATCAACGCGCAACACTTGCTCCCCGCCGCTCTGAAGCGCCTCATGCGAACGACGCACATCCAGAAGTCCCTTCACCCAGTCGTGTATCTGTGTCTGAGTTGAACTTCTCGAATCTGCAGCAAATGCATTGTGTTCCTGTTTATCTCCAAAACCACCAGGAAAATCTCGCCGGTTATCCGGATCTTCTCCTCCCATCATGGCGATTTCATCGCCTGAATAAATCTGTGGCATGCCCCGCATCGTCATCAATACAGTAAATGCAAGTTTCAGCTTATCCGCTGTTGCTCCCGACTCTCCCATAAAGCGTGTCGTGTCGTGATTTCCCAGGAACGGGACCAGCCGCTCGGGGTGCGGATATAGGGCATCCAGGCGTAGTACCTCAGAGAGCTCCGTCATGGAAGTTCCATGCAGAAATACATCGCGCAGTGCAAAGTAGCTGGGGAAGTCGAATGGTGTATCCAGTCCGGTATCGACTCCATTCCGCGTTACTCCTCCGGCAAAGGCCGAGGTAATCGTCGGATCAGGATTGAAGACCTCACCTACCGCTGTCAGCCTTGGATAAAGCGCATGAATCTCCGCCAGATAATCTTTCCAGAACTCTCTTCCAACATAGGGAAACGTATCGATCCTAAGACCATCGAGCCCTGCCTGCTCGATCCACCACACTGCGTTTTGAGTCAAATACTGCGCTACCGTTGTATTCTCTTGATTCAGATCCGGCAGGATATTCGCAAACCAACCCTCCGTTACATCGCGTTGTGTCAGCCACGGAGCATGCGGATCGGTCAAAGGCTTGAACTCACCTTGAGCCTGCCTGTGTTGCGCCTTCGTTCCATGAAACCAGTCCGGCTCCGGAGAATCTTCAACCCATACATGCGCCGGACCGACATGGTTTGGTACGGTATCCAGCACCAGCTTCATTCGGCGCCGGTGTAACTCGTTCGCAAGTGCCTTTAGATCTTCAAGAGAGCCAAAATGTTCGTCGACAGCGTACATGTCCGTAGCGCCATACCCGTGATAACTCTCGTCTCCATGATTCTGATACACCGGCGTGATCCAAACGGTCGTTATGCCAAGCTCCTGCAGGTAATCAAGATGCTGCATTACCCCACGGAGATCACCGCCATGCCACGCGCGCGGCTTTGATCTGTCATAGCCGGTTCCGTTATTGCCAGCATCTCCATCCGCAAACCGATCGGTCATGATCAGGTACATCACATCCTTCGACGAGAACCCTGCAAACCCATCCGAGGGTTTCCGTCTTTCATCAAATCGATACGGTGCGCTCGTCTTTCCATCCGCGCCCTCCGCCACCAGCGTTACCGTCTCTGCCTTTACCGGGGAGGCATTGAGCCAAAGCTCTGCCCAGTGCCCATTTGCTGATACTTTGGTTCTCTCGACGCGTAACCGAGCATCGCTTAAATGAAACCGCACACCAGCAAGATTTTCACCTTCTACCAACAGCATCGCCTTGGGCATTCCGGCCCACCAGTTCGGAGGATCGATCTTTGTAATGCGAGGAGAAGCTCCCCGGGCACTTGCGGCCAGAGACAACATCATCAACACTGCAACTCTGCAAAACTTCATGGATAGCAATCCTTTTCCAGGAAAAACCACAAGTGATTATCTTCATGAAAGATGAAGCGCCGTATGAGGATCACCCCATACGGCGCTCCACTTTCAGATAGGGCTAGAACAGTAAGCGAATTGCCATTTGCAGCTGCCGTTCACTGTACTGACGAGTAGCTGTAATGTGGCCAAAGTTGCCGTCTGTCGTATAGCTATCTGGATTCTGAAACTGCGGCGTATTGGTGATATTGAAACCCTCAGCACGCAATTCCGTTGCGAACCGGTCCGTAAAGTGCAGGGTCTTGAATAACGAGACGTCTCCCTGCGCAATTCCCGGACCATAGATTGAGTTACGACCAATGTTACCCTCCGAACCCAGGGGGGTAGCGGTGATGTTCGATGTATTGAACCATAGATTGGACACGCTTCGCGGCTGCACAATCGTACCGGTCGCCGTAGCTCGCGGACTGTAGTTCGTGCCGTACTGTGGAGTCGTGATTGTAACCGGCGTTCCCGTCTGCGCCTGTACGATGGCGTTCAACTGCCATCCTCCTGCGAGAAGTTCCATCGGACGGCTCCAGTGATTGCCAAACTTCTGCCCGTGTCCAAAAGGAAGATTGTAGAGAGCGCTCGTAATGAACACGTGACGCTGATCCAGCAGCGAGTTCCCCTTGTTGATACTCGTATCGAAGACATACAGCGGGCTCACGGCAAAATAGCCGATATACCCATCGGAGTTGTCGATGTTATGCGACCACGTATACGAGGTGGTCAGCGTCAGGTTGTTGTTCATGCGATGGTTGAGCTGGGCCTGCAGCGAGTTATAGTGTGAAGTGCCGTTGTTGAACTGCGCGATTATCTGTCCCACATTCGGAAACTTTGCAGGCGCGCCGCCAAGGTGCACGGTGTTGTAGTTATAACCCGTTGCCAGATGATCGCTCTTGTTGCCCACATAAGCGATCGTGAATACAGTCCCCGTCCCAAGCTGCTGCTGTAACTGCAGGTTGTATTGCTGGACCGTGGGAATCTGATTGTTTCGGTCTGTCGCGAAGACGTTCAATCCCGCCGGAGGAGAGTTCGGGTTGAAGTTCGGATACCCCGGCAACGGAAGAGCATTGGTCGCCAGACGGTTGTCATTGTTATTCAAAGGCCCCTGACCAGTGAAGGTAACGCGATAGCCCTGCGATGCCGCGTAGCCTACGCTACCGCCAAAGGGAGCCTGCTGACCAAACTGGTTATCGATACCGCCGCGGTCCAGAAAGTAAAACATGCCATAGCCGCCACGCAGCACAGTTTTACCCTGTCCGTACATGTCGTAGGCAAAACCTATACGTGGAGCGATATTGTTATAGTCCGTATTGACCAGCGAGCGAGGCACGCCATTCACACCAGCCAGATCGATTGCTCCCGTGTTCACATTGAAAGCCGATTGGCGGTTGTACATCTCTGTCGGATAGGTAATGATGTCGTAGCGAATGCCGAGGTTAAGCGTCAGGCGCTGTGTGATCTTCCAGTCGTCTTGCGCGAACATCCCAATTTCATAGTTGCGTGTGCCGAAGAATCCGCTCTGGGCTCCGATGCTGTAGTTGTCCGCAAAGCCAACCAATACCTCCGACGGCACATATCCCGTGAAATCGCCCGGACCATAGTTGAAATAGCCCTTGCCTGAAATTGGCCGGAAGAAAGCAACATCGCGCCGAATGGCATTGGCACCAAATTTGAAGGTATGGTGTCCACGCGTGTAACTCAAGGAGTCGAGTAACTGATAAGAGTTCTCCGGAACGGCGTATAGACCGTAATCTCCGGTGTACTCGAGATTGTTGTTACCGCCAATCAGAGCACCTCCACCCAGATTGGGGTTACGATTCGCATTCACGATTCCGAGATTTGCCGAGATGGGTATGCCGGAAAAGACAGGTGCATTCGTAAAGGTGTAACGGTTATATCCTGCCCGAAACTCGTTCAACAAATTTGGAGTGAAAGTATGAGTTTCGCCTACGGCGATACCTCGTCCATGTGTGGTGTTATCACCTGAAGCAAAGCCAGCGGGGAGTGCGGCAAACTCCGAGGTACGAGTAAATCGGCTCTGGTCATACGCGAAACGCGCAAACGCTACATCGTGTGAGCCTGCATTCCAGTCAGCACGAACATCGAAGGTGTCGTAGTGAGTTATCTGCCGCCGAATGGTGCGGTAGTTGTTCTGAGTTCCGTTTACAGTTCCCACAACGTTGGGCAAAGGATATGCGTTGAAATAGTTCACTGCGGCTGGATTCAAGCGGTTGGAAGGGATAATGTTGCCTGAGAATGGAGCGCATGTCAGGGGATCATAGATTGCTCCATTAACGACCGTGGCAGGTTTGCAGACCGTAGGTGCAGCCGTGCTTCCCTGGCCAAGCAGCTCAGAAAAATTGCCCGTCCGCATCAACGCGGTTGGAACCGTCAGAAGCTGTGCGTTCAGCGGAGTATCTTCACGGTAGCCGGAGTAGTCGCCAAACAGGAACAGCTTGTTGTGAATCACCGGGCCGCCGAGCGAACCGCCAAACTGATTGCGCTTGAACGGTTGCGCCGCAGCAGGAGACGCTCCAAAGAAGCGATAGTTCGGGTTGGCATCGAACAGACTGGAACGTGCAAACCAAAAGGCCGAGCCGTGAACATCGTTCGTGCCGGACTTGATCGATGTCTGCACAATCGCTCCGCCTGCCCTGCCGAACTCCGCCGGAGCCACCGACGTGTTTACACGAAACTCCTGTGTGCCTTCGATGTTCGGAAAGAACACCAGAGTGTTTACCAGAGCTTCGTTATTGTCGAGGCCATCGAGGATATAGTTGTTCGCCTGCTGACGAAGTCCATTCGAGGAGATAGAGCCGCCACCGCTCTCCTGATTGCGGAAGGTCTCGGCGTCACCGTTGACACCTGAGGCCGAACTGCCATATTGTCCACGTGTCACACCCGGTGTCAGCAGCGCCAGCTGCGTAAAGTTTCGTCCATTCAGCGGGAGCTCTGTAATCTGCTTGCCTTCGACCACCTCTCCCACAGAGGACGTGGAAAGATCCACAAGGGGGGCCGCATCCGTTACCTCGATCGTCGTACTCGCCGATCCCACCGTCAGATGGAATTCGATGGTCTGCACCTGTGAGACCTGCAGCACGAAACTCTGCGATGCTGTTACAAAGCCGCTGCTGCTCGCCTCTACCTTATAAGAGCCACGGACGACGCCCGCAAAGCTGAAGCTCCCATCGGAGTCTGCGGTACGCGTCTGCTTGGCCTCCGTATCGGTATTTGTCAGGGTCACCGTCGCCCCCGGAACCAGAGCGCCCGTCGTGTCTTTCACGGTGCCGGTGACGCGGCCAGTATCCGTCTGCGCTCTCATCACTCCTGCCAGCCCGAACGCCAGGCCTATCAAGAGAAGTGTTCTGCACACGTAACCTGCTATAGGTCCGAACCGGGAATTGCTTTTCATACTGCCTCCAAATAGTCTTCTCAACCATCCTGTCTGGGCTCAGATCAGGCCGCAGTCTTGAGCTGCGTGGAGAACCATTTCGTTTTCGCGCTATTCATCGCAATCCTCGTCTGTCCCTTTTTCACTCAATTCTTCATCATCAGATAAATCTTTTGTTAGCAATGGTTTGAGCTGTTTATTCAACCCACATCCTAGCCAAAGGGTGTATGTTAAAACGTTGTGAAGTTTTTGCTCGAGGTAGAAGCTGATGTCCCCGCTTATCGAAAGTCCGTCCCGCGTTACCTTCGGGCTATTCGAAGCTGATCTTCAAAGCGGTGAACTCTGGAAGGCTGGCAAAAGGATTAAGATCCAGAGCCAGCCCTTTAAAGTTCTGGCTGCCCTGCTCGAGCATCCCGGCGAGATTGTCACCCGCGAAGATCTCCAGCTCCGCCTTTGGGGCAAAGACACCATCGTCGACTTCGACCACTCTCTTGGCACAGCTATTAATAAGATTCGCGAGGCTCTCGGAGACTCCGCTGATAACCCTCGATTTGTCGAAACTCTGGCCAGAAGAGGCTACCGTTTTATCGCTCCTGTCGGCTATCCCTTACCACCAGCCACATCCTCTTCGGTGATCCTTCCCGCCAGCCATCAGCCAGAGGGCTCCACTGCCCCGGTCGAACACGAAGTCACCTCAACTCAAGAGGTTTTGGAGCTCAGACAGGTATCCCGTCTCCGGATATCAACCCTCATCGCCGCTGGAGCCGCCCTTCTCGCGGCGGGAGTTGGCCTTGGCATCTATCTCGGAAGTACTCGTGCGGAAACTTCAGCACCCCTTCGCATCTCGCAGATCACTCACAATGGCCGCATTGCTCCAGGCGCCCCCGCCATGGAGAGTCTGCCTTCCACCGCAACTGACGGCTTTCGCATCTTCTCTTCCGTTATCGAGAAAGGCCGTCCCATCCTCACTCAGATCTCCATCACCGCCGGAGACCCAATCCCCCTCGCTATCCCCAGTGAAATCGCCTCTCCTTCTCTGGGAGATATCTCTCCCGATGGATTGAAGCTCCTTGTCCGGTCTCATCTCTCCCCTGAGTCCGAACAGGCGCTTTGGGTCGTTCCCGTCGACGGAGGCAGTGCTCTTCGTGTCGCCAATGTCCTTGCCCACGACGCTACCTGGATGCCTGACGGCAATAGCATCCTCTACGCGGCAGGCAATGAACTCTTTATCACGCATTTAAAGGATGGCAGCTCCACCAGTATTGCCACCCTTCCCGGCCGAGCCTTCTGGCTTCGATGGTCTCCTGACAGTCGTCTTCTCCGCTTCACGATCATCGATCCTATCGCTCATACGATGTCTCTTTGGGAGCTTCCTGCAGGCAGCCATTCTCCTCATCCCATCCTTAAAGGATGGAGTAATCCGCCCTCTGAGTGCTGTGGCACATGGACTGTTGACGGCAAATACTTCATCTTTCAGTCCGCCCGGGACGGTAATAACGATCTCTGGCGGCTCCGTGGCAAAGACTCCTCCGATCCTGTTCGTGTCACCAACGGGCCGCTTCGCTATGAAGGTCCTATCACTGCTCGAACCGGTCATCGCATCTTTTTTCTCGGTCTCGATACTCAGTCTGAGCTCCTTCACTATGTAGCCGATAAGAAGGAGTTCTTCCCCGAGAACAACTTCCTTTCCCCAGCCAGCCGCGTCAACTACTCTCGTGATCGCCAGTGGGTCGCCTGGACCGATGCTCAAGGACGTCTCTGGCGCGCGCGCCTCAACGGCGAGGAAAAACTACAGCTTACTCCGGAGTCCATGCAGGTCTTTCTCGCCCACTGGTCTCCTGACG
>Ga0255336_100476_pt1 | contig 61879 bp, 52 predicted proteins | sample MeOH1_35cm_T3_17_FD_189102 | JGI IMG/M metagenome (GOLD analysis project Ga0255336, IMG submission 189102) | Sandy soil microbial communities from University of British Columbia, Vancouver, Canada - MeOH1_35cm_T3_179 | ecosystem: Engineered > Artificial ecosystem > Sand microcosm > Unclassified ... | reverse complement strand
AGTTCTCGAGGATATCGGAATAGAGCATCTGCCAGCTGAGATAGGTTGACATAAAGATGTTTAGCTTTATGGTCCCTAGCCATGCCATTTTTTCGGCTTGGCGCCCTGCAATTTATCGATGTTTCACAATTGACCGCGTTTGCCAAGTTGATACGCCAAGTCGCCTGACGACCGGCTGGCTCGGATTAGCAGGGGAAGGACCTACCTTGCATTGCCAAGCTGGTTTCCTGTCGCTCAGTTGTCACCACCCAGTGTGGGACATCTGGCTTGGATATATTCCATTTAGACCTTGAAGAGCTGAGTGAGGTTTGCGACCGTCCATGGTTGTTCATCAGCATTGGCAAAGATCGATAAGGTTACGTCACGGCGGCTGTCGACGCGTACGGAAGCGTAACCGCAGAAATCCGCGTATTCGTAGTAACGGATATAGGGCTTCTCTTTCTCAAGTATTTCTCTTCGTGCTTCCAGGGACCCAGGTGAAAAGTTGGGCTCCAGATGCACCAGATCCGCCCCGTAGGTATCCAGTCCCTTGAGGTGATTTTTGATAGGAGCATTCAACGAAGGAATCACACTCCCAAGGCCGACCTGAACAAAGGTCCCCGACTGTGTACTCCTCGTCAGAATGCTGGTTTTGTGCAAATGTCCGCTTAAGACGATCGCATGATGTTCGGCCAGCAAATTCAATAGTTCCTCACGCCGTTGTTCTTGATCTGGATGCACATAAATGTGCCAGTTAGAACGGGCGTCATAAGGAACTACAGGAATATGAGTGCAGAAAAATAGAATCTCATCCTTCTTGTGGTCCTTGATGACGGTTTTCAGCCAGGCCAGGCTTTCCAGCTCTTTGAAGCAGTCAAATAAGATGAAGCGGGCGCCGTTGTAGACGTACACGTTATTTGCCGAATCGACGGACTGCTGCAGCTGTTTTGCTTGCCATGGCAGAACGATCTCGTCGTACACTTCCTTGGCGCCGGTGCCGGTGATGTCGTGATTTCCTTTGATTGCGATGAAAGGCCTCTGCAGTTTCTGTTGGTCGATGTAGCTGATCAGCTCGTTTGTCTGTAACGAGGCCAACTCCTTTGAACCACAGAGTCCCTCCACGAAATCGCCAATCTGCAGATAGAACTTGGCATCTGTTTTGTTCGCACATTCCTTGGACACGTTCATTAGGGCCGATAGATTCTCTCGTGTGATCCGGGAGTAGTTCTCGATCTGATGAATATCGTTCGGATATTTTTCCTTCAAGTAGCTCATGTCATGATGCATGAGCTTGTCGAAGTGCAAGTCGCCCAGGAACATAAAATTGAAGGGTTTCTGGGCCGCGCCGGTGATGCCTTTTGCCCAACTCGGAACAGGCAGGGCGGCAGCAATCGTCGAGAGACGCTGTAGGAATGTTCTTCGCGACACATGAGATGATTTCATGGATGATCTTGTCTCTTTCTTCAGTTATGTCTATTTCGAATTTCCTGTTTAGAAATCCAAGCGAACCGCGAACTGTGCCTCACGCATAGGCTTGCTGATGGTGCTGACGGTGCCTACCGTGTTTGTATTGGAGATATTGGTGTCCGGATCTCCCCAGTTCGGATGATTGAAAGCGTTGAAGAGTGACATCTCCACTGAGAGACGACGCAACTCGTTCCTGAGTGGGAAGACCTTGCGCAGGCTCATATCGGCTTGATTGAGGCCCGGTCCAATAATTGTGTTGCGGCCCGCATTGCCAAAACGCGGCAGTCCAGTTGCAGGATCGAGGAGCGGGGGCTGAGTGAAAGCCGCCGGGTTGAACCAGCGATTGCGGCTGCGTGAGCCGTAGGAAAGGTTGGGATCGACACCAGGCACAGCGTCAGGCCGGTTGGTTGAGAGACCCCCGAGTGAAGTCGTAGTGGCCGTTAGATAACGTCCCGTGGTCCAGTGCCAGATGCCGCTGACGAGCCAGCCGCCTGCCACCGTATCCGCCCAGATCGGCATGGTTGAGCCAAACGCATGACCTCTTCCAAGCGGCAGGTTGTAGATCCCGTTCACGTTGATGGAGTGACGGCGGGCGTAGTCACTGTTGGCCCGGTCACGTCCTGGGCTCAGGATATCCGTTGCTGCGGTCTGGACGTTGGTTCCCACATCGTCGATCGATTTGGCCAGGGTCCAGTTTGCCTGGAGGCTGAGACCCCGAACCGCGCGGCGGCGAAATTCGACGATCATAGCGTTGTAGATGGAGTTGCCGTTGCTATATCGGATGGGAATAGAAGACGTCCCAAACGTTGCTGAGTACGGCTGCGTCACTGCACCTGTCATGGAGTTTACTTCTGCCTGATTGACATTGAAGGAACGAAACAGATGCGTTCCCTTGTTTCCGACGTAGGCGAGAGAGATGACGTTGCTTGGCCCCAGCGTGCGCTGTACCGTCAGGTTCCATTGCTGGTTGTTCGGCAACTGGAAGTTACTATTGATGCCGATGGGGCTTACAGTTGCCTTGCCGCTGCTGGCAAAAGGGGCATCAAGGGTCAGAGCAGCCGCACCGTTAGTGATCTTCTGCGAATAAGGAAATAGTCCGGCAAAGGGCGGGTTCACCAACATCGTTTGAAGGAAGTACTGTACTGGGTAGCGCGTATAGACGATGCCATAACCCGCATGGATGGAGTACAGTCCGTTGCCGCTGGGGTCCCATGCGAATCCGACGCGAGGAGCCCAGTTCTTGCTGCCGGTACTGACCAGATTCGCCGTGTTATACCCAACCGAACTGCCGCAGAGGACGGGGAAGATAAACTTCCCGGTGGAGTCTGTCAGTTTGGAGACTACGGATGGCAAAAAATAGCTGCTGGGAAGCTGCCCATTGTTGCAGGCGACAACAAAGCCGCCACCTGGGAGATCGGGATCGAACATGGAAATTCGGTTCTTTACTTCGCTCGGGCTGGGTGAGTACTCGTAGCGCACTCCGGCGTCAAGGATGAACTTCCGCGTTAACTTCCAGGTATCCTGCCCATATGCTGCGTACTCGTTCTCTGTCAGCAAAGCCTTTGGCTTGATAGGGACCTGCTGTGACGAGGAAGGCAAGCCCATCAGGAAATCCGACAGTGAATAACCGGAAGAGTTCGCCGAGGTCGCGGATCCGGTGAAAGTAAGAGCTCCGCGCGCATTGGTCTGTTGCAGAACGTTGAAATAGTCCCGGCGGCCTTCAAAACCCAATTTGAAGGTGTGTTTTCCTTCGACAATCATCACCGAGTCGGCAATCGTGAATATATTCGTCGTCATGGATAGAGCAGCCTCGCCGTATCCATTCGTTGGGCCATACTTAATGGTGGTAAAGGCGTCATTTCCAGAAAAGGTAATGCGTGGAAGCGGCGGTACGCCCAGACCTGCGGACTCAAAACCCTGCAGTCCAAGCGAGGCTACCGTTGGGAGATTGCCAGGGGAATAGGTGACGATGTCGGAGTAGTTCATTCCTCCGAGGCGAAGTTCGTTCACGAGATTGTTGCGAATCGGCAAGGTCCAAGTTATTTGTCCATTGCGGCTGTCCACCGGCTCACTTAGCCCCACACCGGGCGTTCCCAGCAGATTTGGAGAAAAGCCGCCCGAGTTAGCATAGCTATAGCGCACCATAAGAGACTGGTCATGAGGGAGCGCCTGATCGAGGCGCACTGTGAACTGGTCTGCGTTCGAAGTCTCATTCGGGAACTGCACCAGATTATTCGCAATGCCTGGCAGATTTGGAGTTGGAAAGAAGGCGCTCAAGGCTTTCGCCGATTGGGTGATGCGCGAACCACCCTTGTACAGATCGAGCCGGTTTCCCGCGATAGCGGGTTTGCCGGTCGTGAAGGGATCATGTAGCTGAATCCCGCGAGTAAGCAACGACGAAAAGTCGCCGTTCCAGAAGGCCGCCGTGGGAACAGTATCGACGCGAGTCGCGGTGTCCGTCTGCCTGCTGCCTTCGTAGTTGGCGAAGAAGAAGGTTTTGTTTCTGCCGTCGTAGTGCGGAACGCGTACTGGCCCGCTGAAAGCAGCGCCAAACTGGTTACGCAGGAAGCTTTCATTTCCGGAGACCGTATCGAACGGATTGTTCGCCAGCAACTGGTTGCCACGATAGTACTCATACGCGGCTCCGTGGATTGCGTTCGTACCGCTCTTGCTCACCGCGGATATCGCGGTTGCGGAGTGGCCATACTCGGCGGGCGGAACGCCCGAGATTACCTTGAACTCGGCAATTGCATCAACGGAGAGGGGAAGTGCGGACTTACCCTGAAAAGGATTGTTGTTCGAAACGCCGTCGATCAGGTACTCATTCGAGAAGGAGCGATTGCCGTTTAGAGAGTATGAGCCGAAGTCCAGGTTCACTGAAGTCGCAACAGTGTTATCGGTTGCCCCCGGCGTCAACAGCACCAGTTGGTTGAAGTCACGTCCGTTCAGGGGCAACGCGTTTAACTGCCTCTGCGTGATCACACTCTCGACAGAGATATCCTCAGTCAATAGAGGCGCGGAGGCTGCCGACACCGTGACAACATCTGAGGAACTGCCGACCGCGAGATGGAAGTCGCGAACGACAGTATCGTTTACATCGAAGACAACATCTTGTAGTGAGACGTTGCGAAAACCATCTTTTGTAACCTGAATGCGATAGCTTCCTGGTTCCAAAGGAAAGACGACATATTCGCCGCTGCGACCTGTTACTACGGTTTGCTTCCTGCCGGTCCCACTGCTGGTCGTCGTCACGACGGCGCCTGCGACGACGGCGCCGGAAGAATCAGTAATAGTCCCCATCAGGCGTGCGGCAACACTTTGTGCACCAGCCGATTCGCTTAAACCGAGAAGGACAGCCAGTAAGATCATGAGCACGGAACGAGTGGGCCGTCCGGAGCGAACAGATTGCTCGCGATGTCGTCTGCGGCCATGAAACCCTCCTGGGACCAGAGTAGCGTCCAGACTCAATTTGCCGCGAACATACAGGGCAGGCTTATTTGCAAGCTGCTTTGAGTTTTCAAGAGAGAACACCGGTAAATCGATTCGCATTTCGTCTCCGTTAGGGATGGCTAATGTGTGTCAGTAGACCTGGAGTGAGATAGAGCCCCATATCGGTTTACATCTATCTCGGAATGGTTAGGGGAAGCTTCAAACTGTTGGGGGTTGTTCCTTTGAGGACGGAAGATGCTTTTCCCGCAACACGGAGATACCAATCCGATGGAAGGTGGCATCCGTCTGCGCCCAAAGAGAGGAAGGGCGGAGAAGAGGGAAGCTGTTCTTTCGTAGGTACTGTTTTGAAAATCGCTGTTCCTTCGTCCACCTCATCGAACATGGCGCTAAAGATCATCGTGCTTCCGGCATCCGCCGCGTTGAAGAATTGGCGCCAATAAAACCGTCCACAGTCGCGAGGAATCTGGTTGGTTGGCCGACCGTTATCACCGCGAGTCGACCATAGGTTGTGCCAACTGAAGCCAGGGAAGATTACTGGCATGTAATCCACTCCGATACGCTTCACTTCAGAGAGGTCTGGCTCAATATGGTCATGGCGAAATTGATCCGCCGTTTGTCCGGAGTGATAATGGCCAACCGTCCAGGGGCTGATCACGTCTACGGAGCCGTAGACCTTTACCCATTCGGAGGTCTGTGATCCCTTTCCGCTTAAAGTTCTCCAGTCGGCGGGGACACCAGCAAAAATCGTGATGCCGCCATACGCCTGGCTGGCCTTTCTCATGCCCGCGATTAAATCCTCAGCCATGTCCACAGAGATATATCTGGCACCAGGGAAGCCAAGGCCAAAGATACCGACCACAATATGGCCACGATGTCTCTGGTAAGCAGGACTCCGCCCTATCCCACTCGCTTCGAGTGCAGACCAGTCGGCGATAACGCGATCGATTCCGTCGCGATCCTGAACTCCAGTCATGTCATATTCGACAAAAAAACTGCGGTCATGATGTTCCGCGGCCGAGACAACATTGGCCAGCACCTGATCGAGCTGGAGCTTTCGCTCAGTTTGTCCCAGCTCTGTCGCGAACCGTTGTAGCGCCACGCCGTCAATTCCATACTCCTGCATCCACGCGAAGTGCCTGTCCACCGTTGTCGGATTCTGTGCTGTATAAACGGCGACAGGCTGACCGGCACGACTTGTCCATTGCGTGGGACAGCGCTCCGTCGGAGTCAGCTCCGTCATATCCGGCAGCATATCGACGGTCGCCTCGTCCTCTTTCATCCAGTGGACCCATCCACTGGATGGGCGGTGTGAGCCATCAGGACAAGCAAACCATCCTTGATAACCCACAATCAGCTTTCCTTGAAGTGTCGCCTTGGAAGGCAGCATCGGCTCGGTCCAGGCATACTGCGGCCACAGAGCTAGCAAGAGAACAGATGCTGCAGAGATTCTCAAGAAGACCGAGAGATGCCTCCTTTGCATACAGAGGTGATCTCCTCCACGGAGTCTGCCGGACAGGCAATGGTCGAGGATCGTACTGAGCCGATGATTGCAAAACGTTTCCTCGGGGTGCATGAAGCTACCATAGCCAGTTGCTGAATTCGGCAGTCCGTCAATTCGCAGCAACTCTTACGTTAAACGCCATAAATGCTTTGTCTACAGCGATTTATGCGTCATTAACGTGGCCCGTTAAATGAAGCTTTTAGGAATGGTCCTTTGGTGGATAGGGTTTGGAGTCGGTCCTTAGAGCGTTAACAACTCATTAATCAGCTCTGTCTATTCTTTTGTGAGTGACATAGTTCTCTCTGGACGTATGGTCGATGTAATCTCTCAACCTGAACGTGAGCTCCTCGCAGAAGATCCCAGGTGGAGTCTTGTCGAACGTATCGTTGCGTCCCCATCCTTCGTCAAGTCGGATCGGTTGTGCAGCTTCCTAATCTATATATGCCAACTGTCTCTCACAGGACGGAACGATGAGATCAACGAGATCAGCATTGGTGCCCATCTCTTTGATCGCCCTAATTACGATCCCTCGATTGACGGGATTGTGCGTTCCCATGCCAGTCGCATGCGACATAGGCTGGAACAATACTTCAGTGAGGAAGGTTCGGAGGAGTCGATCCGGCTCATCATACCGAAAGGCGCCTACATCCCGGTCTTCGAGCCACGATCGTCTACTTTAACTTCTTTCGAGGACGTCCAGTCAGCCAATGGACTGATACTTCCTAATCCAGCTATTGCGAGTCACGAGGTACAACCTAACAAATCCTCCATGCGTTGGACTGTCTGGATACTTGGTGCCGCTCTCGGGCTGGCATGTCTTGCTATTCTCTACATGCTGCCGATCGTGCGTCGCGCAACTGTAGATTCTCCTCCTGGTCCGGACACTCATCCGTTCTGGAGATTATTCATTGGTCCAGGCAAACACACCATGGTGGTCTGTTCCGACACGAGCCTCGCAACGCTGGAGGATGTGACGGGCCAGACGGTCAACTTGTCGGACTATCTCAACGCAACCTATCGCACGGGGATTGCACAGCCTCAGGGGGCAACCAAGGAGGTTGCAAGGGATATTGGCAGTCGGCGGTATACGGCGATCGCGGATGTAGGCATCCTGACACGGTTCTATCGATTGGCAGGTGCCCATTCCGATCGTCTCGATTTTCGGTACGCAAGGGATGTACGTCCGGACGATCTCAAAGATGGTTCAACGATCTTGATCGGTTCGACCTACAGCGATCCATGGGTTGGCATTTTTGACCAACATATGAACTTCGTGTTTCAAGCTGACATGGGGCAGCGTATCTTCTCAGTGGTCAATCGCTCTCCCCAGCCCGAGGAGCTTGGACAGTATGACTACAACCAATCGGACGTCTCGCGCAATGTATATGGTGTAGTTGCGTTGCGACCGAATCTCAGGGGGTCCGGTAAGGTTTTGATCCTTGAGGGGACGTCGATGGCTGGTACGGAGGCGGCTGCTGACTTTATGTTCGACGATGCCCTTCTTCTGCCGTTTCTTGCGAAGATCCGAAACTCTGATGGTTCGATTCCATATTTTGAGGTTCTGCTGCAGTCGAACAACATGAATGGAAGCTCCTCTCAACTAAGGGTTATCGCATATCGCACGTCTGCCGACTAATGCTTTAGCGCGATCTCAACTTCGACCACTGGCTCATGCATTGCTGCGGCTGGTAGGCGGATCGGTGCTTGCCGCCTCCACGCGAAAATCGAGATGGGGTAACCCAGAACATGCGACAGGTATAGTCCCGGCCGAATGCCGGCGCGGCACACTGGCATAACCGGTAATACCGTCCAAATCGGCTACCTTTGACACCAATTTATGGGCCGTGGGCTGAGTCGTGGCGCGTCAGCTCATAATCATTTGTCTGTCCCCCGTAGGGAAGAGGCCGGTCAATCAGTTTGCAGTTGTCATTGCGGGAACTGGTCGACTTCATGGCGTCACCCGACGCGGAAAGTGCAGCGGACTATCTGATGAGGAAACTTGAGGTCTCCGATCCCGAATTCACTCATATGGAGGAGCGTCTCCGCAATGATCCGCACCTGAACGAGTTTCCAACCGTCCTGCCACAGTGCTTTCGCGCGATCCGCCATGGCGATTATGCGATCGCGGTACCGAGCCTGGTTGCCATACTGGAAAGGGTGATCCAGACGTTCAATCCTGCACATCTCAGAGCAGATACGGATGTCGTAAAGACCCTCCGAAAAAAAAGGTGAGATAGCCCAGAAGGCGCAGGATGACCTCTTTTGTGCTGCGGTCTGGTTATCGCTGTTCAAGGTCGTGGGTACATTATGGAAAACGTTCCCCCTGAATATGCCGAATACCCCAGTGCTTTCACGGCCCGGGGACGCAGCCGGCAGGTATTCGATACATCGTCGGTCCGGACGGCAAGGACATGAGAATCACCAGCTGGGAGATCATCCGGACCCGAACGGAGGACGGAGAGCACTGGCGGTTGACCGGCAGCCCAATAGCCATTCGCAAGGCACTTGAAGGGAAGATCAAGAGTCAGGCGGCCCTCGATAAATGGGTCAAGAACGAGAAAGGTGAAATCATCACACTCGAGAACCTGGACCAGATGCTGCAGGACGCGACCCAGAAGTTCACGAACCCGAGCGTCCTTCTAAAACGCGACTTCGACCGGCTGTGGACGTGGCGCTTCTTTTCGAAACTTGCCCTTGCCGCTGGACACTATTTCTTCGGGGATGCGTTTTCGCGTTCCTGGCGGGGCAGATGTATTCAGAAGGACGATGAATGCCCGAACTGTAGAGGAGATTCAACTTCCGGGTGTGGCCATATATCCGGAGCTGGATTCACTTCCGTCTCACTTCGCTCTCTTCAAAGTGAAGGGGAGGCACACGATCGCGGTTTAGACAAGAAGCCGAGAGGCCGTACATCGGGGAAAACTCGAAACTGTTAAGTATGAAGACGATAGGAGAGGATCTGGAAAGGTCCGGCATTACCGTTGATACTTGTCGATTGCAGCAGAAGCTCAAAGTAGGGAATGGATCCGTCCGGCCGTTTGATTGAAGAAATGAAAGGCAACAGCTTCGTGTCATCGAAGAGGAAATCGTCCGCAGCCTCTCCTCCGGTGAGCGAGCTTCCTTCGATGATCAGTGACTTGCCTGGTCCCGTAGGATTTGGAAGAAAGGCAATCAGCCCGAGGATGGAGCGCTTGGGATCATTCAAGTGGACGGTATACGACGAGGGTTCTCCCGGGCCGGGCTTTTTGTTCAAGAAACTACAGATATTTGGGTCTGGGTTGCTTGCATCATGCACGAAGTTCAGTTCTTGCTCGAATAGTTCGTGCCAGGGAGTCGATCCGCGTCCCCCACCCAGGATCACATTGCTCTGCTTAATGTCTTCGATGTGAACGTCCCTGGAAAATTTAACGGTCAAATTGGCCTGATTTTGGGATGCAATCGAGTCTAGACGATGGATCGCCCCAAGCTCGACAGCAGAGGTATATCGTCGCTTTGAGATTTCGAGTATCTCAGGCACTTTATCAGGGGGAATCTTTTGGATCTGGCTCCGGAAATCTTCCTGTACGTATTCCGAGAGTGAAGTTTCGGGGCCATGAGAGAGTGTGTGAAGGAGCACCAAACCGCTATCTGGCGCGATATAGAGAGTGTTCCTATTAGGCGAAAAGATCAAGCTCCAGAGAGGGTGACTTATTGCGTGTCTAGAATGCGACCAATCGAGATAGCTCATCGTGAGCAGGATTCCGGACAGTAGCCCGACGGAGACTCCCATCAGGACCCCAAAACGATAGGAACCGAGTGGCTTGGCCGGTTGCTTCTCGGCATCGGGGAGCAATTTCGGGTCGGATGGCTTGGCGTCGGGGTGCCCAAGTTCCAAGGGGTGCGGTCCATCGACCGTTGCCGCGCTGTCATTCTCTTCAAACTGGATAAGGTAGTCGCCCCGAGGAAGTACCAACCGCAGAGGACCTAGATCCTCGCGCTTGCAGTCCTTTTGATATTGCTCCAGCTTTTGGCGCAATCGCACCATGTGCGATCGGACGATCGTATCTGCCTGGGGATTGAAGCCGGTATCCCGCTTGAAAACGCGGATCGCTATCTCAGTCTCTGTTAAAAGGTCCGTCCGATTGTCGAGCGAATGCTTGACCAAGTAGGAGAGCAACTGAGAGAGCCGTGGCGCTTTACGAAAGCTCTCCGAACGAATGATCCTTTCCGCTGTTTCAAAACGCACATCCTCGGCAGTGGCAAACTCAGTCATAAAGCACGGTCAAATGCAAAAGGCCAACTGGTGTGATTGAACAGTAAGGACACATAAGGATGGAACGTTCAGTCTATAGGGCATCTGTTAAGTTCTTGTAAATCATTCCGGGCGAGCTTATCGCGCAGCTACACCTTCTTCGATCAAGCTTGCCGGAATCGCCCCATAAGAGTCTTCCTCTGACCCATTGGACCAGTCCGTATGAGGCACTCTTGCGCCAAGAGCCGCGCGTTGTCCGCTGATAAATATCTCATGAATCACAAATTGCGGAATCCCTGATAACTTCCGTTAAATCAACGATGTGAAGGGACGTTATCACGACATCTTTCACGGGTTGCGTGACTAGACCAAGGATTCGCCCCCACCTGAAAGTAAACCTCAAGCAGGAAACTTTCCTTGCGAAAATCTGGAATTCATCTCGAAGACGATGGCTCTGGGAAAGTTGTGCTTCCTCCCTTCCGAAGCTCGTTCGAGTGAGCTCTATGGCGAAATACTTTGCTTCCGAAGATTGAGGTCAGCGATGTTGCGAAGAATTCATGAAGTGAGTTTTGCGGTATTTCTCTCGATTTTGTTCCTGATGTCGTATGCGGGAGCTCAATCGGTTACCGGGGCTCTGTCGGGCCAAGTGAGAGACTCGACAGGGGCAGTTATTCGAGGGGCGACGATCAGTGTGGTCGAAGCCGCTACGAATGTGAAACGTTCCACGCGATCGGCAGCCGACGGATACTTTAATGTTCCGTTTCTCCCTCCAGGTTCCTACAGGCTACAGGTGGAAGCCATTGGTTTTGCGACTTCGGTGCAGGACAACATTGCGATTTCGGTGTCGGCACCCGTTCGCCTCGACCCAGTCCTGAAGTTGGGGCCGGCGAACGCGACTGTGGAAGTACAGGCTGCGCCCCCGACTCTGCAAACCGAAAACGCAGAGGTCAGTATCGATTTCGACAGCCGCCAGGTGACCGACCTGCCTCTTGAATATCGAAACCCACAAGGTCTCGCCTCGCTTGCGGCCGGTGTCACACCCGCTACCGGAGGAGTTCCTGCCGCGGACGACCCAGCCGGGACGATGTACTTCAACGTGAATGGCCAGCCGAATTCTGCGAACAATACGCTGGTGGACGGTGTGGACAATCTGGAGCCTCTGGATGGCGTTACCATCTACATTCCATCTCCCGAAATGATCCAGGAGGTTCATCTATCGACCAGCAACTACGGTTCTGAGTTTGGACGTGTCGCAGGAGCGGTCGTCAATATCACGACGCGACGCGGCACAAACGACATTCATGGCACTCTCTGGGAATACAACCAGAATGCAGCCTTCGAAGCGAAAAACTACTTCTCCGGGACGGCCCCTGTACCTCCCCTCGTACACAATGATTTCGGAGCGGTCATCAGTGGCCCGATTCTTAAGAACAGGCTGTTCTTCATGGGGGCGTACCGTGGGTATCGCCGCAACTCCTCGACGGTTGGAACCACCACTGTTCCGCTTCCGGCTTTTCTGGGAGGTGATTTCAGTTCCGTGTCTGGAGCCGCAATCTATAACCCATTTACCGGCAAGTCGACTGGCACAGGCCGTACCCAATTCGCAAAGAATGTGATCCCTTCTGCTCTCATCAGCGGACCCGCGTTGATTATCAATAAGTACTTCCCGGCACCAACAAACAACAGCATCGAGAACAATTTCGTCAGGAATGTTCCCAACAGTATCAGCAGGGATACGTATACAGGCCGTGTGGACTATAGCCTGAGCGATTCCACGAAGATATTTGCCGAGACCAATATTTCCACGGACAGCATCCGTGCAGAAAGCGTGATGCCGGAGCCTCTAGGGGCAGGAAGTGCTACGAAGGGAACCACTGCAACCTCAATCATTGGGCTGACCCACACGTTTAGCTCGACCTTGTTGAATGAGCTTCGGATCTCCTACAACCTGTATTCGGTTTATCAGCGCGATCTGGACGATACCCTCACGAATGCCGACGCAGGGATCAAAGACCCAAACCCATATCCGATCTCGCAGCAAGGACTGGCGAGCATGGCGATGTACGTGAACGTCGGAGGCGACTATCGTGTTCCGTTTGGGGATACCGATAACCTCTATCAAATCTCGGATACAGTGTCCAAGCAACTCGGCACACACTTTTTGAAGTTTGGCGGCGTCGTTCAGCGCAACCGTATGGACCGTCCGCAGCCCCAGGGACTCAATGGCGGTCCTCGCGGTAAGTTCCAATTCCAACCCGGAACGACAGAATTGAACGGCGGTAATGCCGGTTCCTACGCGTCTTATGTGAACGCCTTTGCAGCCTATCTGCTGGGGCTGCCGCAGCAAACCTCTCGCACCTACATGGTCGGCACCCCTAGCAATCGGCAGACCCAGGTGCAGGCCTTCATTGCGGACACGTGGCATGTCACTTCCAGACTAACGCTCGACCTTGGGCTTCGCGAAGAGTTTTATGAGGCGGTAAGGCCAAAAGGCAAAGGTGGGGCTTCTAATTACGATCCAACCACCAACAGCTTGCTGGTCGCGGGTTATGGTGACAACAGCTTATCGAACAATATCGACAACCAGTCAACGGTCGAACCTCGTATTGGTATCACTTACCGCCTCGACCGAAACTCTGTGATCCGCACGGGTTTCGCTATCAGCGGTTGGACGGGAAGGTACGGCTTTACAGGAGGGTCGCTTTCGAGTCAGTTTCCCGTAATCTATAACGTCCAGGAAGGCGTTGTAAGCGGCTATGGATACAACGGTAGCATCAACAATCTTCCTGCGGTTCCGTTCATAACCGTGCCTGACAGTGGCCTTATCACCCCCGCGCCTAACCAGCAGTTCTTTGTAGTGCCGAAGCGGAATCCCATGACCACGATCGAAGCATGGAACCTCTCCTACCAGAGAAGTCTCCCAGGAAACATGAATCTCACCGTAGGTTACGTAGGGAACGTGGCTCGCCATCTGCCTGGAAACGTGCAGCTGAATGTGGCCGCTCCGGGAACCGGTACCGCCGGACTTCGATATGCCTCGTTCGGTCGTACGGCGCAGACGACGCTTCGTGCGAATATCTCGAGCAGCAACTATCACGCGCTGCAAGCTACTCTGTTGCGGAGATTCAAGGATGGGTTTTCCTTCAACGTTGCCTATGCCTACTCAAAGTCGCTGGATGTGGCGAGCAACCAGGGGGGCTATGCCGACAATCTCGATCTATCGCGTCAGTACGGACCCTCAGATTTTGACTCAACGCACAATCTGGTTCTGAGCCATCTCTATGAATTGCCTTTCGGAAAAGGGAAGCGTTTTCTAAACCATGGAGGGGTCGCGTCACAGGTTCTTTCGGGTTGGCAGGTGAACGGTGTGTTGCGATTGATGTCGGGCACCCCCTTCACCGTGACAGCGGATGCGACAACCTGCAACTGTCCAGGGAACTCGCAATATGGACAGAAAATCGCGTCGGTGAAATATCTGCATGGGGTGGGTCCAGGAAAACCATGGTTCTCCACCGATTCTTTCGCGGCTCCTCCAGCGAACCAATTCGGAAACGTCGGCAGGAATTCGCTTCGCGGCCCCGATCTCAAACAGTACGATGCTTCGCTGTTCCGTTCTTTCCATATTGGAGAGATCGCCACATTGCAGGCGCGCGGCGAGTTCTTCAATATCACCAATACGCCACGATTCAACAATCCTGGATCTCAGGTTGCGACCGGAAGTTTTGGAATCATCAGTGGGGCAAATGCCAATCAACGAGTTGGTCAGATTGCTCTAAAGCTTCTTTTCTGAACATTGGCCTTCTATCTTTCACTACAACCGTGCCCCATCACTGCGCCTTCAACAGGTGTGGTGATGGGGTGAAGCGAACAGCAATATCAATTCAAACTCGAAAAGGGGATCGTTTTGAGAAGACGGGATTTCTTGAGGAGCGCTTCTCTCTCTTTAGCGGCTGCGGGAGTTGCAGCGACCAATGCATCGGCTCTCGAATCCGTACCATCGGATTCGGTCAGTTCCGCGAAGATTCGGTTCGGACTCATTGCTGATTTGCACCATGACTTTACGTTCGATGCCCCAGAACGGCTGAAGGCGTTCATTGCGGAGATGAATCGGGTGAAGCCCGACTTCGTCCTGGAGTTGGGAGATTTCTGCTGTCCGGTCGAAAAGAATAAGGTGATTGCTGATATCTGGAATGGCTTTTCAGGACCAAAATACCATGTGATTGGGAACCATGAAATGGATCAGGGTTGCACCCGGAAACAGGTAGTGTCCTTCTGGGGAATACCTGGACGCTACTACAGCTTTGATCGAAACGGCTTCCACTTTATCGTGATGGACACCAACGCCCCAAATCTCAAAGATTCTCGCGAGAAGTATCCCGCGGGAGTAGACGCCGAGCAGTTAGAGTGGCTGAGTAGAGATCTCGCCAGCACACAGTTGCCGACTATCGTGTTTGGTCATCATGGGTTTGACAATACAGCGGTCCGCAACCGAGAGTCCGTCCGTATTTTATTGGAGAATACTCATAGCAGAGAGGGACACGGCAAGGTTGTTGCAGTGTTCTCAGGCCATTTCCACGCCGACTACTACAACCTCATCAATGGCATTCATTACGTACAGGTCAACAGCGCAACCTATCAGTGGTGGGGAGACAAGATCCACAACGATTCCTTCGGGGCAGAAGCAGAGAAAGCGCATCCCCTAATCAAATACATGACTTTTTATAAAAATCCGCTCTGGGCTTTGATTGAAATTCGTGGCGACGGGATTCTCGAAATTCAAGGAAAAAAGACGAGCTGGCTTGGGAAATCTCCTCAGGATCTAAATCTCACGGAACATGCTTGGGAATATCCTTCCGTTCCGTCTGTCTCAAGCAGAAAGCTCCGATTGCTATGAATGCCCTCTGCCGTGAGTGATCGTGCAACAGGTTATCACGGGAAGCCCGTCGAACGCCGCAATGACCTCAAGCGTGCCCGATAGTTCTCGCGGCCATAGCAGAATGCGGAATTGCCTCACCTTCCGTCACACGCCCGACAACTGAGACAGGAGTGGACATGCTTCCATGCGGCGGAAGCATGTCCTCGGACTCCTTATCACTCATAGCTTCTCTCCGCGTGGCAAGTGATGAGAGCCGACGAGGATGCTTTCCGAGGCAAACATTCTCGGAATGCTACTTCCGCAGGGCTCTCAAGTGCACCGAGATGACCCGTTGCTAGCTCTGCGTACTCTGCACCGATATGACCTCAGCCAGAAAGATTCAGCAATACGTTGATTCTCCGGTCATCGAGAGTCCCTTCCTGTCCCTCTCGGCTCTTATAAACGAACTTGCCTGCTTGATATCCCGGGAGTCGGCGGATAGTCCCAGTCGTGTTCGGCGAGCATGAGATCGTGAGGTGACTTTCCCATCCAGTTCGTTTTCCGTCCGTGGAGATTCAAAATCCCGTCCACGCTGATCTCGACATAAGCCCACAGAGGGTCTTGATAGAATGCCATGTGCTTGATCAATGGATGGGATTGAGTGACTGTCGCCCCGAGCGAATCATTGTTTACACTTTCACCACACCACTGATAGGTGGCGCTGTTGATTTGGATGTAATGGATCCCATTGATGAGATTGTAGTAGTCGTTGTGAAAATGCCCAGAGAATACAGCTATAACTCTGCCATGTCCCTCTCTGCTATGAGTATTCTCCAATAAAATACGGACGGACTCTCGGTTGCGGACCGCTGTATTGTCAAAGCCCTGGTGACAGAAGACGATTGTCGGTAGTTTTGTGCTGACTAAATCGCTGCTCAGCCACTGCAACTGTTTGTTATCGATACCCGATGGGTAGCGTTCACCAGGGTTTCGAGGATCGGGGTCGTTTCCATCCAGCACGACGAAGTGGAACCCGTTCAGATCGAAGCTGTAGTACCGGCCTGGCATCTTCCAGAAGTCCACTACCTGTTCTCGCGTGCATCTTTGGTCCATCTCATGGTTTCCTATCACGTGATGCTTCAAGCCTGGAAAGCTATTCCATGTATCGACAATAATCTTGTTCTTCTCGACGGGGCAGCAAAAATCGCCCAGATCCAAAATAAAGTCGGGCTTTAGCTGATTCATCTCATCGATGAACGCCCGCAGTCTACGAGGCGCATCGAAGGTAAAGTCATGATGCAGATCTGCGATAATGCCGAATCGAATCGTGGGGTACCTCTCCTCGGACGATTGCATCGATGCAGGAACAGATGCATTTGCCGATGTGGCTCCGGTAGCGGCAACGCTGAGAGTGGCGTTTCGTAAGAAGTCCCGTCTATTCAAAATCATCTCCGTTTTCAAAGCCGTTCAACTTGTGGGAAGATTGCTTGCGCTTCTCCAAAGTCTGTTCCATTGTTCCGAAGGATGCTGCAGTCTCCGCCTCGCATGGAATGCAATGCGGAGACTACTGCCGCAGTAGCTGGCTCTTACGTTCAGAATTTGATCTTGACCGCCAGTGACAAGGTACGAGGATCCGTAGCGCCGTTGATCTGGCCAAAGGCCGAAGAGCTGGTATTGGTCGTCACACTGGTATAGGACAGGTGGTTGGGAACGTTGAACAACTCCGCACGCAGACTAGCCGAAAATCCGCCTTCGAAGTTATAGGACTTTTGAATGGCAAGATCCCAGTTAGAAAAGAGCGGCAGTTGGGCAGCATAAGCGCTCAGATTGCCGAAGGTTCCTGAGGCGGGCGTAGTGAAGGCATTGGCGTTCAGCCACTGCTTTCGGTCGTCGTGCAGATACAGGTTGTCCAGAACGCGGTCGGGTCTCTGGGAGCCCGCTGTTCCCGTGCCAGCTACATCGTTGCTCATCGTGATGTTGATTGGAAGGCCGCTCTGAATCTTGTCTACTCCAGAAATTTGCCACCCGCCAAGTGCTTTTTGATACCAATTCCTGCCCTGGAGCCAAAAAGGGAGGGGATAGACGTAGCTCGCAACAAAGATCTGGCCCCGGTTGTAGGAGGACGGACCGTAGTCATTCATCACGTTATAGCTGTCTTGCGGCGTGTAGTTGAAGGAATTTGCATCCGTCAGCCCCCTCGACCAGGTATAAGCCAGATTCAGAGAACCGCCGTGAGTAAATCTCTTGCGCAACTGCGCCTGAAGCGAGTTGTAGTTGAAGATGGCATCTGTTGTGTACTCGTAGATGTTCGTATATCCGAGATACGGGCGAAGCGCATTGACATTGACGTTTTTGTTCGCAGACGACGTGAGTGTTCCGGCCCGCAGCTGGTTGATGTCCGGCATATACTGAAGGCGGCTGGCGTTCGATCCGACATAGGTCAAATAGAGCACGGTGGAGTTTCCGAGCGCCTGTTGAATGCCACCGCTATAGTTCATCGTGCGTGGGACGCTCACATCGAGGCGGTGTGAGGCGTTGATTGCGCCAGGAAAGCTTTGCAGGGCTCCCCCCGTCGGTTGATCGACGTTCCCATAGTAGAGAAGAGGCTGCTGGACAAAGGGAGGGTTCGCAACCGAGGCGATGAAAGTATTTCCCTGGACCCGCTCATAGAAGATGCCATATCCGCCCTTCAGCACGGTCTTTCCATCACCAAAGAGGTCATAGGCGAAACCGAGGCGTGGCTCCCAGGTATTCCATGGAGTGTGCGCCATCCCTCGAGGGAGTCCTTTGAACAAAGCTGCGACTGCGGGAGACGTTGCTCCCTGGATGTAAGGGATGGCAGATTCCGGAAAGCCGGTTCCGGGGAGAACCAATCCGTTGTATGAATTGCCGCTCCCTGCAACGATGGCTCCGGTTGACTTGTTGATCTGCACGGCCTGCGATGGATCGTAGTACTCCGGCAGAAACACAGAGGTGTTGTTCCAGAGGCTGTACTGGGGCTGCATATACGCCCAGCGCAGGCCAAGGTTCAGCGTGAGTCTGCGGGTCACGCGCCAGTCGTCCTGCACGTAGGGTTCTATCTGCGTGAAGCGAAAGCGACCCTGTTGGGTTCCGCTGGCCTCCGTATAGGAGTAGAAGTTTCCGATGAGGGCATCGGCCACGGAATTGCCAGTAGTCGCGGTCGGTCCTGAAGGACGGGACGTCGTGTTGAAGGTAAAGGATCCGTTGACCACAGGCACGTTGTTTTGGTTCTTGTGGTTCATGTAGTAGTCGATGCCGACTTTCAGGGTGTGATTGGAGATAACCGTTGTGAGGTCATCTCGGAAGTCGTAAACTCCGATCGATCCGCGATAGACGACCGGGGTCGAATACAACGTGTTGAAACCGGACACGTAGAGATTGGGAATCACGTTAATTTGTGCGGCGTAAGGAAAGATCGTCGGATAGGTAATCCCCTCTCCTGTGCGCGTATCGTCGCTCACAAAGAGCGGGTTAGGAGCATAGTGTCGGGTGTTGTCAACGGTGTCTCCCGAATAACTGATCTGCGCTACGTTAACCAGCTTTGAGGTCGGAGAAAACGTCCACTGGAGGCTGATGCTCTTGCCAGGCATGGATCGCTCATAGGTGTTGACGGCAGCCTGATTAAGCGTCGTCAGCATATTGTCGCGGTAGTAATGAAACATCAGCTGGTTCTTGCTGTTGAGGTTGTAATCAATCCGCGCGAGATACTCATCCATATTGATCGGGGCAACGGTATTGAAGATAAAGTTGCTCCCCGTCTTGTTTGCGAGCTGCGGCAGAGGATGCGGGTAGTTCTGCAAAAGACGCGATGAACTGGAATTCCAGCGTGACTTGGGAACGATGCCTCCGGGAAAGACCTTGCCGGTGAGTGGATCTTTCGGCCAGGAGGTTGGCGCCAAGGAGGAGAAGTCACCGCCGCGGTTAGCATCCGACGGGACAGTCCATGTGTTGGTACTGCCTTGTAACTGTCGGCGAAAATCCACACCGAAGAAGAAGAAGAGCTTACCGTCGTCCTTGTGGAACAGCCCGGGAATGATGGCTGGCCCGGATAGATTGCCGCCGAAGGAGTTATAACGCAGTTCCGGCTTGGCAATGGCGTTGAATGCGTAAGCCTGAATCGCATCGTTACGGAAGTACTCATAAAGAGTTCCGTGAAATTGTTTCGTTCCCGACTTGACGGCTACATTAATCACGCCGCCTGAATTGCCGCCATACTCTGCATTGTAATTCGCGGTCATGACTCGCATCTGCCCGATGGAGTCGGGATTGATGCTGACCAGAGCGCTGCCGCCCGAGCCAGTATCCACGTTGGTGGCGCCGTCGAGAAACCATGCATTGGTTCCTGGCCGCTGTCCGTTGATCGATACCGCGCCGATGCTGCCCCCATAGTTGTTGTAAAGGGCGAAACCACTGCTATAGGTCGTCGAGATTCCCGGAAGCGTCTCCAGCAATTGAACGTAATTTCTTCCGTTGAGCTCAATCTCGCTGGCCTCCTCTCCGGTAATGAGATGGCTCACCTGCCCGTTCGTCGTATCAACCTTAAGCGCGCTATCCGTTACCGTAACTACCACGTTGTCATCGCCGACACTGAGCGGGATATCGAAGTGTGCGTTTTGGCCGATAGTAAGCTCAATATTCGACGCTTCGTACTTCTTGAACCCGCGGGCTGATACCAGCAGGCGATACATGCCGACCGGCATGCTCGGAAACAAATACTCTCCATGTCCATTGGTGGATGTGGAGCGAGTGAAGCTTGTGTTCTGATTGATCGCCGTCACCGCAACATGGGGCATTGCTGCCCCTGACGAATCCAGAACCGTGCCTGATATGTACTGATCTCTCGAGGACTGCGCCTGTAGCAAGACTGCCGAGCTTATCAAAATGATCCATGCGGCAATGCGTTTCACCGGGTATTCCTTTCAAAGTGCTTATGCTTGATAACGAATGGGTGCCGTTGGAATCAGTGTGTCGAGAAGGGGCTCCGCAATCCAGTCAAGGCCCGGCAGTAACAATGTGATGTCACGACCTGATACATCAGCGCAAATCGTTCATAACCAGTTACCTACGAAAGATCCGGTACCGGCAGGGCAATGCAGGAATCCGCTTTTTCATCAATCATTCATCTAGGTCGCGGAGGTTCTTGGAGTCGCGCTCATACCATCCAGGGCGAGGCAATCCAAAGCCGTCTGCATCTCTTGTAAAAAAGAGACAGCACATCCCGGTTACTTGCTCATGCTTTCAAGACTTTGTGCGGGGGGAGGTCTGGAGTGGGCAAGGCTGCGGCATTAGGAATGAATGCGATATGCCAAAATCTGGAGGGGGCCAGCGTTTCCATTGATGCTGCTGCTCTTCAGGAGCACCTCGAAATACGGCAAGGTCCCATCTCTGCGTTGGAGCTTGCTCAGGAAGGAGGTCAGTTGAGCATCATTGAAGAGAAAATCGGCTGCGGCCTCTCCTCCGCCAACGGAGCTCCCTTCGATCATCAGGACGTTCCCCTTGCCGTTAACCCCCGGGACAAGAGCGATATAGCCCAGCATCTCCCCGCCGGTCCATGGCGCAGTATACGAGGCTGGCTCACCCGGATTCGGATGTTTGTTCAGAAAGCTATAGGCATGGTTGGTCATGTCCATGCTTCCTACAAAATTCAGCTCCGGCTCGAAGAGTTCGTGCCAGGGGTTTGAATAGCGCGCTCCGCAAAGAATGATGTTCTCCTGCTTGAGATCATCCAGCCGCACATCACGTGCGAATAAGGGAACGAGCGTACTTTGATTGCCTATTGCCAGACGACTGAAGTGAGCTACCGATTTAATGTCGATAGCCGAAGTGTATCGGCGATCGGCGATCTCCAAGGCATCCGCAACCTTGTCTTCTGGCAGATTGCGCATCTCATTTCTGAAGTCCCGGTGGAGATACTCTGACAGGGGCGTGGAGTTGTTGCGCGTGAGCCGATGAAGAAGGACCAGACCAGTGTCTGGGGCGATATAAATCGTCTTCTGGTTCGGCTGGAACATCGTGTCCCATAGAGGGTTGTTGCTCGAAGATTTCCTGGCTTCTGGCCTGCGTCCGAAGCGTACGCCACCAACGAACCCGCCAATCGCAACGAGTGCCATGGCAGTCAACAAGACAAGAGGGCGCCAGATCAACCATTGCTCTGTCGTTCGCAATTTATGCGAAAACGGAGAACGCAATTCCTCTTGGAGAGACAAGTCGGGAATGGAGATAGTCGGGATTTGTGTGGGTTCTTCTAGTCTGGGTAGATCTGGAGCGGAATGATAAGCTTTGTCGACCACATCAAATCGAACCAGGTACTCCCCTTTGGGGATGACGACGCGGAAGTGCTCTGCTGCCTGATGCGCTTCGACGGCGCGCTGCTCGAGCTTCTGACGCAATCGCATCATCTGCGCTCGTACGACGGTGTCTATTGCAGGATCAAAACTATCATTGCGCCCGAAGACATGAAGCGCTATCGCCGCTTCAGTCAGGCGATCTTTTTCGTTGAGAAGTGTGTGTTCTGTCAGATAGCAGAGTAACTGTGATAAACGTGGAGCCTTGCGAAACGAGGGGGACTGAAGAATGTGTTCAACCGTCTGCCAGCGGGGGTCCTGGGATAAAACAGCCTCAATCATAGCTGCACGCGGTTTCCTTCAGGGCCAAGACGCGGAAGCACTCGCGCGGCAGGCTTCATCTCTAATTCCTCGTTGGTAAAGAAGATTATGTCGGAGCCATGTGAACAGAAAGTTAATGCGCTAGTCAAGAGAACAGCCCTCCTGACGAACGTCATGTCATTTCCCGTCAACGGCCAAATAGCCCCGCTAGAACTATTCAGAAAGTTAAGATTAAGATGGTGTTTGGATCCCGCTGCCGCAGACTTGCCGGAGCATCGTAAGAGTAAGCCCTGAATTAGGGTGCTTATTGTAGTGCAGACAATAGCGCGACCGAGGATGAGAGTTGCTGCGGCAGCATCTCTATCTGCAATCTCGATGGCATCCTCGAACAGACAGGCAGTCGCATGTTGCTTCTGTTCCAGAACGGCGGCCAACGGTTCGAACTCGCAGAAGACATACTCCATCGCGGGTCGCAGAGCCAGCGTGCAGCGCTCCGCTAGCTTCGGTGACTTACCTTTTTGATCGACCCACACAAGAGCATTTTCCGCCAGCATGTACTGCTTACGGGTTCCCCCTGACCCAGGGCCGGACGCGTAGATCCGTCTACTGCTTCCTAGACAATCGTTGGAACTGCTTTTACGCGGGTAGACTCTAAGGAGTTGCGGACGCGATCTGGTGGAATCGATCACGGTAACGGTTTGGGCTCAGCTTCACTCTCGTGCGGAAGTGATGTCGTAGCACTGCTGCGGACCGGAAGCGACACTGTTCTGCGAGTTCTTCCACGGAGAGTGTTGTGGTTTCCAAAAGGTTCTTCGCACGTCGCACTCGCAATCCCGTGCTCAAGGTTACCTATCCGATCGTTCTCGGCGACAGCAAAGTCTCGAAAGGTTACGGCATGGGTGACCTGCTTCCGGCCACCTTCCTCATTGACCGAACCCTCTCGACGAAAAGCTTGACTCTGGACTGCACTCCAGACTTTATCCTTAATGCAAGTCCGCAAAAGGAATGAAGCCATGCGTGGTATGCAGATTGGAAAAGTTGCCACCCAGACCGGGGTCAGTATCGACACGATTCGCTTCTATGAGCGTAGTGGCCTATTGGCGAAACCCGCCCGCACCGAAGGTCGCTATCGTCTATACCGAGAGCAGGATATCCAGCATTTGAGATTTATTCGAAGGGCGCAAGAGTTGGGATTCTCTCTTCAGGAGATACGGGAACTCCTGTTGATTCAAAATGAACAGGTCCAACCCTGCCCCCATGTTCGCGACCTGATCGAGCAGAAGCTCGCAGTCGTGAGCGCGAAACTGGAACATCTCAGAGTGCTACAGCGTGAATTAAAGAGCGCTCATGCTTCCTGCACTATGTCTCTGGCCCGGTGCGATGGTCGCGATAAATGTTGCCCAGTCCTCGAAGCAATTACTCACGTGAAGGACGAGGTGAAGGCATGAAGGTGCAGGTACTCTATTTCGATGATTGTCCCCACTACTTGCCAACAGTGGAACTGATTACCGAAACTCTGCGCTCTAAGTGTATCGATGCGGAAGTCGAGCATGTGTTGATGACTACACCCGAGCAGGCTCAGTCCATTGGATTCATGGGCTCTCCTACAGTCCGCATCGACGGACTGGATGTAGAGCCTGAAGCGCGGACACAGAGAGGCTACGGATTTGGGTGCCGCACTTATCTTGACGGTAGTAAACGCACGGGCCTGCCGTCACCGCAGATGATTCAACGTGCGATCGAAGAGGCGACAAGCGGCACTCTCCAGATCGACATGGGGCAGACGCAAGAGCTGCAGTTGCGAGAGGACTGCTGTGGCCGTCAACTTGCGGATTCTGCATTGGCTAAACCAGCTTCTCGCGCCGGAGTTCTGTTGGTCGGGGGACTCTCCGCCATCCTCGCTTCAACCTGCTGTCTTGGCCCGCTCGTGTTGGTGTCTCTAGGCTTCAGCGGCTCCTGGATTGGAAATCTGACTCGGTTGGAGCCTTACCGGCCTTATTTCTTAATCGGCGCTATCGTCGCGTTGGCTTTTGCTGCACGCCACATCTTCCGCCCCGCCAGCGCATGTAAGCCAGGCGAACTTTGCGCTCTGCCCAAGACACGCCATCTCTATAAAGTGCTGTTTGGGATTACAGTTCTGCTCGTAATGGTTGCATCGATATTCCCGTATATCGTCCGGTTTTTCTACTAAACATCCACTCTCAAGGAGCGAATCGCTATGAAGACTTTCATGCGCACACTCAGCACCCTGTCGGCAGCTCTCGTTCTCGCAGCCCCGGTTTGGGCAGCAACACATACTGTGACACTCGCTGTTCCTGGTATGACTTGCCCGACGTGCCCTATTACTGTCAAAAAGGCACTGGTCAAAGTCTCTGGAGTCTCGAAGGTCGATGTCAGCTTTGAAAAAAGGCACGCCGTAGTAATCTACGACGAGGCGAAGACCAATGTCGACTCTCTCATAAAGGCCACAACAGACGCTGGTTATCCGTCGAGGCTGGAAACATCAAGCAACCGGTGATCGGTATCACATCCGTTGACACCAAAACCGGTTATGCTGGAGTCGGCATGAAGTTATTCCACCAACTCGGTGCAATCGCTCTTTTGCCACGGCTGCGTGCCACCGGATGAAAACCAACCGCTAGCAACGAGGCCACATTCTCCGATGCGAGTGTGAAGGTATGTATGCGGGCGATGGCTGTCATTGACTTGAGGGGGCAGCGCGGAATTGTTCGGCCTGCCGCAAGAGCTGTCACTCGGTACCTGGCGTTGGAAATGGGAAACTCGCCTCTTCCGTTTCAAAGAACTGATCCGGAAATGGCCTTACCAGCCACGGACAGTATAGAAATCCGTTTACCTGGGTGTAAGTTACGTGGAATATGAACAGCACAATTTGCGGGTAAAGTTGTTATAAGGAAAGAGATGTTCGCAATCCAACGTGCAAATTCTTAGAATTTGCACGTTGGATTGCGAGGCGAGCACAAACCCCCAAGACTCTGTGGCAACTGTTCATATTCGGCGATGGTGCGTCTCGAACAATACCCACATATCGTTTCGTCTTCTCTGGCTCAAAGGTGGATCAGGATAGGCGAGAACCTCGGATTATCAGAGGCCACGCTGAGCGCCTATGCGCTGTCGCTTGAAGACTATCTGCGGTTCATGACCAGCCGCCGATACGACATCCTTCATCTGACACGAGAGGCCATTTCGCAATACATCCGAGATCTGCGAGAACGGCCGCGGCGTAACTCCATGCCCTACGGATCGGCCGGACTGTCGAACGCTACGATTCAGCAACGTCTGACGGTAGCGCGCATGTTCAGCGATTTCTTGATTGAGGAAGGTTTGCGGCAAACGAATCCAGTTGGCCGCGGCCGGTACACGCCAGGCCGCGTGGAGAGGACATCGCAGGAAAGAGGAATCCTACCCCGAACTCCTACTGTTCCGTGGATACCTTCTGAGCATCAGTGGCGCGTGATGATCCATGCCATAAAGATGCAATCGATACGAACCCGGACGATGTTTGCATTGTCTTACGAATGTGCGTTGAGACGAGAGGAGGTGTGTTCTCTTCGAATCGACGACTTCGATCCTTCCCCCAAATTGCTGCGCGTACGTGCTGAGGTTGCCAAGAACAAGCGAGAACGAATTGTTCCCTATACAAGTGCCGTGAGCCCTCTGTTAGGTGAATACTTGCGCATAAGACGCAAGATTAAGTCTCGCGACCCTCGTTATCTGTTCTTGTCCGAGTCAAGACGCAACTGCGGAAAGCCTTTGTCCATATGGTCATGGTCGAAGACATTCAAGTCCATCGCCGAGTCAAGCGGTTTCCATGAGTTTACTCCGCATACGTTGCGGCATCTCAGATTGACGGATCTCGCGAGAGCGAACTGGGACATACACAAGATCGCAGTTTTTGCGGGTCACCGATCGACGTCAAGCACAATGATCTACATCCACTTGAGTGGCAGAGACCTCACTGAGGCACTTGCCCGCGGCATGGCGACCATTCACGAATCGCGGTTACAACTATTGACCGGCTGCATTGCCTATGGGAGGCAAGATGCCTGATTCCATCATTGAGCCATGCTTTCAGCACATTGTCCCAGCTTCATATGATCGATCCCCATCACTTACCAAACTGGAGAAATACGCTCTCGCTGAGGTGGCAAAGCGTGCCCACCAATCGAGGAGTGCGAGAAAATCTCATCTCACTCGCCTGGTACAACCAGGGTTCCGGAAGCTGCGAAAGGATTTACTGTACTCGGAACGGCCGAGGTTCCAATGCTTCTGTAGATTGGGAGAAACGGTCTCAGCCCGACATCCTCGATAAAGGTGTCCTCGACTCGAAGTGAGGTGAACCCGTCCGTGAACTTCTTCCACATCTCCTGGAGATAAGCAGCGAGATTCTTCCAAGGTCTGCCTGATAGTCAATCGAGTCGGTCATGCCTGTCGATGGAAGAGTCATGGCAGAACTCCAGCGGGGAATGGGATCACCTTTCATCGGAAGACGATCCACTTTCAAAAGCATCTCGCGTCCATGATGGGAGCCTCGGCCCAGCAGCGGTCGATGAGCGAACACATTCCTATAGGAAGCAATCTCGCCAACCAGGTCTTTAGGCCATGTCGGAAGCGATTGCACGATACCAACGCCCCGAAGCATTGCGTGCGCCTGTTCCCTGAACGACACCAAATTCTCGATACAAGCTTTGGCGGAGAAGAAAAACAGCTCGGGATGATTGAAGCCACGCTCATTCTTTGCTTTTCTACCCGCCTCCAAACGCGTATATGCCACCACGCAATGATAGAAGATCGAGTAGTTGGCCATGAGCAAAGACTCGTACTTGTCCTTCAAGCTCGGACGAACCATGATCCAATCGCTGTAGGCGAGGGGATCCACGCGGTTGGTCAGAAGGACGATGAAGGCTCGCCAAAAGGTCTCGTACTCTGATAGCGACGCCGACACCATAGGCCAGTAGAATCTTTCGAGCGAATCGCCGTGCTCGAGGAGGTTGAGCTGATCCAGATTCGCGAAATCCGCTTGCATTGCCATATGGGTTGTTCTCCGAATGCTCCTGCTGTCGTGTGCGGAATGTCTATTGCTTCCCCGATGAAGTGTCGGCCTGGAACTCGTAGTGGCCCTGCCCGATCTTGCGCTGTGCCTTCTTGAAGTACCTCTCCGGTACGGGAATGCTCCCCATGCGTGCTTCGTCGAGCTTTGTTCTCAGCGACGTAAACTCTTTCTTGAACTCATCGAAGTCCCCGAGTGCTGTGATGTTGCGAGCTTGCCGGAATCGGTCCTGAAGCGACTTGAAGGTGTTCGCGTAGCGAGTCATCGCGGCGATGTCCTTGTCGAGGTCAAGGGACTTGAAGATCGCCGGGATCACTCCAGCGCACAGGATCGCGATGCCGGAGACCCAGGCCCAGTGCTTGAACAGGGCCGAGGTTGCGACGGCTGAACAGACAAGCGGCAAGATGATAAACGCAACCCGCCAGAGACGCAGGACCTTGATCCACTCAAAGAGCGCAGTAGAGGTGTAGAGGCAGGACTCCTCCTGCCGCTCGCATTCCTGACTAAGGGCCTGGACAGCTAGATCCACCGTGGCCTCCGGGGAATGTCGTCTCCGAAGATCTTCTGCCACTCCTCGCCCGCAGCATCCACAAAGTTCTGCTGATCCAGAACGCATGCCTTCGCTGCACGACTCCATGCGGTCAGCGCACGGCTCTGCCACTCGGCGCCAAGATCGATCCACTCCGACGATCCCGGAACGGCGATGAACGTCGAAGCCCTGGAATAGAGGTACGCGAAAAAGTCGCGCGTAATCCAGTCGAACCAGAAGTAGTCATATTGACGCCAGGGACTCTGCGCCAGAAACTCTGCGGCGACCAGCTCCAGATGAAACGACTTGAGGGGGACGGAACAGTATTTCTGCCAGGCCTTCAACATGCGAATCAGGGGTCGCAGATTGCCGTTGCAAGCCCGATCAACCTGATAAATGTACGCGGCCTCGGCAACTGGATTGGCGACCTTGTAATGACCGGTGCCCGTGGTGTCGCAGATCCAATAGCTTCCGTCCGTCAATAGGAATGCCGGCGCCACCTCGACTGCATAGCTTCCAAAGCTGATAAGGACAACATGCCGGTCTGCCTGGATCGTAGTATTTGAGTAGGTTGGCGTAAGAACTCCGCGCACCTCCTGCAACAACGCGGACTGAACGTTTCCAAGACGACCTTGAAAGCGGTAGTAGACGTCCGGCGGGAGCACGAAGTAGACATCCACATCGCGCGGCGGACGAGTGGCTAGGTCCTTGCCCCACGAGCCGATCAACAGGCTGTTTGCCTCACCTGACGACAGATCGTAGTAGCGCTGGTTGAGGCAATTCAGAACGCCGCTGAGCTTCGTTCGCCCATCTACCTTCTGCAGAAGGGTAAGGCTAGTGTTTTGGTTAAGCTGTGCGAAACGCTGGCGGACGCCGACACACGGAAATGCCTGAGGGACGTACGCGGGAATCAGCTGTGCGAGTTCGGTGCTTGTCGAGAACGGTGAGAGTAGTGCTCCCATGGTTACCTCCAAAAGGCGATGGGGCGACACAGAATAGTTTACAATAGATATTGGAAATGTGCATTTGTAAACCGGAGGACTAAATGATCGCAGACCGCATTCGGCTGGCACGCCGCAAGGCTGGCCTGTCTTTACGTGATCTGGCAGCAGCGATGGACCACAAAGTCACTCCACAGGCGATTGGCAAATACGAACGCGGCGAGGATATTCCGAGCTCAGGCGTTCTCATGGCGCTCGCCAAAGCCCTCCACGTATCTGTCAGCTACCTTATGGACACTCAGGGTCTGGTGCTCTCTGGTGTCGAGTTTCGCACCAAGGCGAATACAACTGGTGCGGATAGGGCCGGCGTTGAGACCGAGGTACTCGAATGGATCGAACGGTACCTCCAAATCGAACATGTCCTTGAGCTGGACAGTGCGGAATGGAAATCGCCACTGCCCTCTCTCAAGAAGCTGCGAGCTATAGAGGATGCTGAAGAGTTGGCGCGTGAAGTGCGCGAGAAGTGGAAGCTCGGCATCGACCCTATTCCGAATATGACCGAACTGTTTGAGGAGAAGGGCCTGAAAGTTCTCATGGTTGTGCTTCCAGAACGTGTCTCGGGGTTTACCTGTATGGTCGCCCGACAGGAAGGAGCGCCCGGTCTACCTGTAATCGTGATCAACAGTCGGTTTTCTCTGGAACGCCGAAGACTGACCCTGGCTCATGAACTGGCTCACCGGCTGATCGACCCTCAAAGTTTGGAGGATAAGGAGGAAGAGAAGGCAGCTAACCTCTTTGCCGGTGCATTCCTGATGCCGAAGGAGCATCTTCTTCGCGAAGTTGGTAAACAGCGAAACGCACTCGGCTTTAAAGAGCTAATTGCCTTGAAACGACTCTACCGAGTGAGCGGCGCCGCGCTACTCATGCGCTTGAAGCAGATAGGAGTGATCAACGATTCTATTCTGACGTATGCGTTTCAAACCATCGCGCGCGGCTGGCGCAGCCAGGAACCCGACGAACTGGAACCCGTTGCGGAAAGGGGCCAGAGGGAGCGCCCGCTGCGTTTTGAGCGCCTGTGCTATCGCGCGCTGGCCGAAGACTTCGTATCGCTCAGTAAGGCTGCTGAACTGCTGCGCATACCCTTACCCAGAGTTGAGGCCGGCCTGAAAGGACCGCAAGAGCTGCATGCGGATCATCATCAGTGACTCGAGCTGTCTCATTGATCTCCGCAAAGCATCTCTGCTTGCGGTCTTTTTGCGGCTGCCCTTCGAAATCCTGATTCCCAACACTTTGTTTGAAGATGAGCTGCTGAGTTTCACGGACGACGAGAAGACGATGCTGCTCCGCGGAGGACTCAAGGTAGTGGATCTCCCGGGTTCGCAGGTCTCCCGCGCTCGTGAAGTAATTCGTGCACAACCGCGACTATCAATCCACGACGGATTTGCGTTTGCTCTGGCAGAGGTCAATCATGGGTGCATCTTGCTAACTGGTGACTCTCTGCTCAGAGCACTTGGAGAGACAAGCCAGATCGAGGTTCATGGCGTCCTCTGGGTCTTCGATCAAATCCTCACCACTCAACTGGCGACAGCCGCGACACTGCACGCGGCACTCACCCAGCTCTCTGCGGATCCCGCCGTCCGGCTGCCAAAGCGAGAAGTGGCCGCCTACATCAAGCGCTACGGAGGTTCGAAGTAGATGGAATCTCACATCCAGCGCGAGGAGGGCACGTCGCATCCACCCTTGGTATTCTTACGCCAATTGATGGGAGAGGCATGGATTGATGCCGAAGTGTTTGGAGAAAATCCCAAACACTTGCTCGGTCGATGGTGGAAGAAGGGCGACCAGAATCCCTGGGTGGCCTACACCGAGTCTCTCGCGCAAGAGATTCTCACCAGCGATAAGATCCATCTAGACCGAGTCGCCTTGGCACAGAAGCTGAAGGCCGATTACGTTTCCACATTGGCTGAGATGGAAGCCGCGGTATTTCTCCTCCGGCAGGGCTTCTCGGTCGTTCTTGAGCCCACATACCCAGAGAAAGGCCCGGATCTTCGCGCCGACTGGGAAGAAACATCGTACTTTATCGAGGTGAAAACCGTTGTTCATTCCGACGAGGACAGCCGCTTCAACGGCATCAGCAATGAGGTATTCCAGCGATTGAACTCCGTCCCGTCTAGCTACACTGTGGCCATTACCGTAGGCAACAAGTACCAGCCTCGTTCTCAGGCATTGAGAATGGCCACGGACGCGATCGTGAAGAGCCTCGAAATTCTGAAGGAAGAGAATTGGACGGGAGCCACGCTCTACTATTCCGAGTTGGGAAAGTTGTTGAACCCTGGCGGCAATTTCAAGGGATCCGGAGCAGCGTCAGGCAGCATTCGCGCCAAGCACCAAGCCATCGTCGACAATGCGGACTTCATTGCAAGTTTCAGGCATGTAGGCGAGGAGAGACCGAAGACCGCCGCTTCCATGGCTCGAGAGTTCAAGCGGCATCCTGAAGCCGACAAGTCTCATGAGAGGCTCAAAGGCATACTCGACAAGAAGCGCAAACAGTTGCCGAAGGGTGCAAAGGGCATCATCGTCATTGAACGGTCCGAACTGTTTATGCTGAATGACTTCGCGATCGAGGCTGCGCTTTACGGCAATCTAGTCGTTCGGATCAGTGCATCAGAAACCCCTGGCGAACCATTGGGAGAAGCGACAGCACATCGAGACCATCGGGGTATATTTGCCCTGACCTCGCGCATATCAGCGATAGTCATTCACGAGAGGCGCGTGGAGGGTTCGAACGTGCAAGGCGTGTGGAAGGTCTATCCTACGGACCGGGCAAACCCTGACACGATTCGACTGACTCTCGCGGAGTTACAGCGATTCGGCGAACTTGAAGACAGAACGAACCTTTGCGCCGAGAACGCGCCCAATGTGGCGGCTGAACGGACTGCTTCAGCACCCGGTCCATCGCACTGACCTTTTGAACGCTAGGTTACCTAGCTCTACCGAACTACGTTGCCTTCTCCGATCGTTGACTCCAGATTCCACATAATTGCCCGAACAACCTGACCATCTATGTCAACGCCGAAGAGACGAAGAGAGTGGTTCGAGGCATGGAGCAACATTCGTCCTGAAGCCATACAGGGATCGAAGACTTTCTCTCGCCTTTTACCTTTCTCCCGTATTCCCGAGCTGAATGCAATCTGCGTCATGCATTCGCATAACGCATGCGGTGTCGGATAGTAGGCATGCGGGTTCCAACCTTTGCCCCTGCGGTCGCAGAGCATCTGCCCCAGGTAGTCGTGAGGGTGTAGGAGCAGGTGCTCAAAGGTGAAGGTGCGATACAAGGCTTCGGAAGTCGCCTCTTCGATTTGTGGCCTGTCCTTCGAAACAGCCAGTCCCCAGGCAAGCCACTGAATGAAGTTTTCAAATGCCGTCCAGTGAGAGTCTCGGTAGGCCAAAAGATCAACGCAGCGGCTCAGGCCCTTCAGCGCGACCGAGTCAGGCGTTGCCGCGAACTGCACCTGTGGGATCGGCTCATCGAGAAGCTGACCCGCCTCAAATGTCCGCAGGTAGTGATTCCAGCGGCCGGGGGCATTGGGATGCGCGTCCGATGAGAGTCCGGCAGTTACAGAGACACCGCGACCCCAGCCGGCCGTGACCTCGGAGGAGGAAGAGCGCGAGATTCTCTCGGAAGTTGATAGAACGGTGGCGCCCTTGGAAGGTCTTGTCGAGGATGTGTTCAAGGGACATAGCGGTTCCTGCCCGGCTGAATGAACTCGGCTACGGTTTGAGGCAATTCGACCAGTTCTTCAACCGGAAACTCCTCCTGTGTGACAAGCTCTCGCCATAACCCTTCGAACCCGCCTGCGTGCCGGACGATTCGGCCGACGTTGCCATGGGTGAAGGCGCTCTCGTAAAAGCTCTGTTCCCACTGCTGGATAGCCGCAACGGTCGAAACACCGGGAGCCCGCATCGAGCCGAGACATACGTCTCCGCTCTCCGACAGGTTCCAATACGGCGCGAAGCAGAGCTTCGTGTCAGGTCCGGGGCGCCGATTTTCTTTGAGCGCCCGCACCCAGAGGCCACCATCGCCGGTGCGCCAGACCAGCGGGGGCTGCGGGAAGGTTCTGCCACTGACGTCTGACAGTATCTCCTCCGTATTCTCGAAAAACATGGCCCCGAGGCTGCGCGGGAGTCCACCACGCCAGCATTTGGTCGGTACGCGCAAGGATGTTCTCGGGAAGAAACTCAGCCGGAATACTGCTTCCGAGAGACCGCACCAGAGAGCGCAGGAAGCTCTCCGTAAGGGGCTTGGCAGGTCCGAGCTGCGGTCGCTTCTCTTTGACGCTGGTGATCGGGTGGTGGGTGACGAAGCTGCCTCCTCTGTTCCAGTTCCGGTGGTTGTCCGAGTGGTAAATAAGGAGCGCTTCACGCAGCTCGTAGTGCCGATTCTCCCCGATGTTGATCCCGACTTGCATGTTGTTCACTCCATTCATTGAGAGTCGCAACCAGATCGGACATCTCCTGGTTCAATCGAAGGAAGATCGCCGCTGTGCGGAGCGCTGTATCGACTTCTTCTGGATGGTCCGGGAGGAACCTCACGGCACAGGTAGGCTCATGACTGCACTCGTAGTAGTTCTGGAGTTCTTCATCCAGACATGCCTGTACAGCGTCATCCTCCTGGAAGACGATCGCGAAACTCGGTCCCGGTGGTGCGTCGTAGTAGTCCGAGACGCTGGTGGACTTGTTCTTCATCCTTGCCAGTCGCGCGATGCGGAGCAGTCTCTGAATCCAGTCAGCGTGTGGACCTGAGCGATGCTTCCGTAAAAGTCGCCTCGCCTGATGAAGGGGGCCAGCGATCTACCTCGATCACTGAAGGCGGAATCGCCTTCTCGAGGTCCGGGAACTCGTACTGGTCCCGATTGTCCTCATCGTCCTGCTCCATCATCTCCTGCAGCTGCTCGTTGTACCGCTCGGCACTGGTGTGGTCATACACAAACATCCACTTCCAAAGAGCGCTGGTCAGAACAATGTAAAAGGCCGCTCCGAGATTCACTTCCAGAAGATCGAGAGCATTCATGGCATTCCCGATAGCGAGGACTCCGGTAGATTGCAGCTCGAACATCACGAGCAGGGAAGACGGGAAGATGTCGTCCGAACTTCTATATCCAGAATCCGGCTCGTCACAGATCTCCAGGCTATAGTCGACGTATTGAAAATCAGGAAAGCGCTCCAGTATTTTCTGAACGGCATTCCGTGCAAAGACCACAGGGATCTTGCCGGACGCCAGCCAGAGTTCCTCGTCGATGAGCTTTCTCTCCAGCAGAGCGATACAGAGGCTGTACAACAGCTCTCCGTTCATCTCGAGATGGAATTGTGAAGGAACGGATTGGAGCGATGGGAGCACATCGCCGCAACCGTTCGCCAGCGAGGCTAGACCAGCGGGGGAAGGAAGCCGCTCGGTAGTTCGAGTAGCCGGCTCGATCTCCGATACGAGTCGTTTGCTGCTGCCTGGACGACGGCGTGCGACAGCTTGAGCGATTCCTCGCATTTGAGGTGCCTCACAATCAAACGGTTTGCGCGCTTCGGCGGCTTACGCGCCATCGCGCGAAGCTCTTCCAGAGCGGTCATGGTTCCTGATCGTTTCTTCGGCGCCATAGAAGTATCCTCGTGAGCGTTGGCCTAGCCCTTGCTTCCAATCGCGCGGCTGAAGGTGTAGCGAACCGCGTTGTCCTTGGGCTCGGGGCCGGTAAGGGTTGCCGTAGCGATCTCCGGGTAGACAGAGGCCAGCGCGTCCCGTACCTGTTCGGGCGTCATCTTTGAATCGGGGTCCGGGATCGACGTTCCGTTGTAGACGAATTCGCGGCGCAGGGAAGCAACAACAAGCGTGGACATAATAGGCAATTCTCCTTGGTCGTTCCATCGAGGTGAAGAGTGGAATGGCAGCTTTCGATTCGTCTGCCGCGCTATGAGAAAAGTCCGGCAAGTGGCCGGGCTCATTACAGGTAAGACTTTGGCTCTGGAAGGCTATAAGCCGAGGAGTGCGATGGACTCGGCCTTAGCCGCTGCTCTCAGTTCACGATCCAGCGTAGCGAGAGGCAAGCTGCGACGTTTCGCCAACTCCAGATAAGCTGCGTCGTAGAGTGTGATCTGGTGTCGAATGGCAAGTTGAAGTGTTGCTCGCCACGCCTGGGCATCTGTCTCCCCATCGACGGCGATAGGAAGCAGCTCAAGGTCGGCTAGTGTCGCATCACGAAAGTCCGCATCATTGCGACGCCGTCGCACGCCCATTTCGAGAATATTGGCGACCTCAAGCCTCCACAGCGCTGGAACGAACGCCCCCTGTTGAGCGACCGTATCGAACACCAGATCGATCTCCGGAGTCGTCTCATCTTGGTAGACCCAGGCTAGAGTGGCCGAACTGTCAAGTACGATGCTCACGGCCGGCCCTGGTCCCGGTCTTGCTTGAGTTTCTTCCAGTCGAAGGGTGTCTTGGCCGCTTTCGCTCTTTGCCTGATTCGCGCCAGGGCGGACTTGGCTTGGGCCGAATCAATCCTTCCCGTATTAGGGACAAGACGGGCGACCGCCTTTCCGTGACGGGTGATGATGATTTCTTCGCCTTCTTGAACGCGATCAAGAAGAGCTCCTAGCGTGTTTTTAGCCTCAAAAGCGCCGATTTCTAGCATCCCAGCCCACCTCAAACTAGCTTAGTCTAGCTTATCTTGAGCTGAAATGCCAACTCTGCAGAGAATCCTGTATGTTGCGAATCGAGGCGTAACGATGGGGTTGCGCTTCGGCGGAAAGGCCGTACCCACCTGAGGCCGGGAGCGATCCTGAGCCTGTCGCAGAGAACGGCCACCGTCCCTCTCTTATTACGCCGTGGAGAATCGGAGGCATAAAGCCTGCATGTTCAAGGTAGGCGACTAGAGCGAGTCCGTGATTGCGGACAGGGACGGGAGCCGAAGCCGAATGTTATCGCCGGAGGCAATTCATGAATAAGCGGTCCATCCAGATCGAGGAAATACAGTATTGTGGCATTGATGTCAGTGCCAAGATTCTCACCGTGGCAATTCAACGCGTGAGGCAGCCAATAGAACAAAGGAGCTTCGCCAACAATCCCATGGGGCACAAGGCTCTTATTGTCTGGCTACGGAAAGCCAAGTCACCCGTTCGAGTGTCGTTGGAAGCAACAGGAATTTACTCTCTGGATCTCGCGTTTGCACTTGATGCATCGGAAGGGATCGAAATCGCAGTCTTGAATCCCAAGGTCGTCAATCGATTTGCTCAAACCATGCGCCGTTCAAAAACCGATGCGGCAGACGCCGAGGTGCTAGCTGAATACACTCATCGGATGCCGTTCACAGCCTGGACCGCCCCCAGTTCCAGTTCAATGCGATTGCGCTCGATTGTTCGTCATGTCGAGAGCCTATCAGTGCAGAGCGCTCAGAATCAGAACCGGCTACACGCGGCCCACGGCTCCATTTCCACGCCAAGCTGCATCGTTCAAGATTTGAAGCGCTCCGTGGCGTCCCTAGAGCTGCGTATCGACAACCTTCGGCGAGAAGCAATGGCACTCGTCCGACAGGACGAGTTGCTCCACAAGCGATTTGATCTGTTGGTCAGCATTCCTGGCATCGCACAGGTGAGCGCAATGCAACTGCTCGCGGAACTGTCTACACTGCCGTCGGACCTTACGGTGAGAGAATGGGTCGCACATAGTGGCCTCGATCCTGCGCATGAAATATCGGGGAGCTCGGTGAGGAAGGCGTCTCGCATCAGCCGTGCAGGAAATCGTCACCTGAGAAGAGCGCTTTACATGCCGGCGCTGGTCGCATCCCGGTGCGATCCTCACGCCAAGGTTTTTTTTGAAAGCCTCCTGGTTCGTAATAAAGCTCGTCTACAGGCACTCATTGCCGTAGCAAGAAAGCTGCTCCACGCCATATACGGGATATTCCGAAGCGGCCTGAAGTATGAGGGGCAAAAGCTGTTCCCACGGATCACGTTGTCCTGACCCAATCTTTTGGGGGGTTACGGCTGCTTTGAGGAGCGTTTTGCCTAGAGTCGACTAACAGTTACTTCTCCCTCTTTTGGCCCCCGGTTTGAGAGTGGGAGATTTTTGTTAGCCTCTGTCTCTAGATCGCCTATACCTTCAAGAGGCTGTACCACCAAAGCCCTAATCAAATACAAGTTCACCGGCGTAGGCGTAATCTACGCCTTTGAAATGACGCGAAGTAAAGACATAGCCAAAGACTTTTCAAAGACCATGGCGCAAAGTAGCACTCCTCTCTCCGTTCGATATTCCTATGCTATTCGACCCGTGGGCCGCCATGGCTCACTTTGGTCCATCTTGTACCTGCTGCCCCTTAGCCGCCTTCCTCGTTAATGATTGTTGTATCTCTTCTTTCAGCAATCCCGATTGCGTGTCTGCCATACGATGCAAAGCAGTTTCCGCCTCCGGAGAATCGATCTTCTCATACGTCCGGACAGCCAGCCTTCGAATGACGTCATCATTCGATTGCTCCCATTGCTGTGCATCGGAAAAGCCGGCTGTCTTGTCGCCGAAAACTCGACGCTCTGCGTCGTGTTGCGCATAAAGGAGCTTGGCCTTGAGTTCTTTCGTCTTCACATCCGATCTTTGATCATCTTGAGTGACACTATCCAGATTTTTAGCGATATCGGCTAAAACTACCGACCTAAAGTATTCCGGATATTGCTCGCTGACATCCTTAGCATGACCGTCGGCGATCTCATACACATGAGCAATTTGACCTTCCTGACGTCCATCATCGTTGAGGCAAACGCATTCCCGTACGACGATTTGGTGCCTCCCATCCTTACGAAGGTCCACGATCTGTCGATTGAGATCAATTGGCGGTGCGGAATCAAAGTCAATTGTTGAACATGAAGTTCCATGACATTGGATAACCCAGATGTACTGAAACCATCCGGTCTCCGGATCATTGGTGGCAACTACTAAGTAGATTCCTCCGTCGCCGAAAACTGAAAATTCGTATTGTTCGACGTCAACGCTTTTTGAATAAGGGTAGCCCACAGAATTAATTAGGGAGACTACTTGCTTTTTTGTTATTAGACGTGCCTGCTTTAGATCTTGAGGCCACTTAAAAGCAAGATTGTCGATATTAACTTCGTTCGCGCTCTTATCGTGCGCATTCTGGGCATGAAGCACCGGCGCGGCCATCAGTATTGAGCAGGTAATGAGTCGTCTAAGTGTTTTATATCGCGGAGTCATGGACATTCCTTATTGACAGTTGGGGTCAGACAGATTCGCACGAATCTGGTTTACGTAGCCAGTTGCACCCGGATCATTAGGATTTAGTATCCATCCTGTTCCTGCATTATTTGGCATATAGTATGGGTCTTTGAAGATGGTCTGACCGTTAACCCTCCTATACTGCCCCCTGAGATAAAAGAAGAGCGCGTTGTTCTCTGTTTGTGCCGTCGTTAGAGCCGGAAGCGCGGGATATTGGTTTCTTTTTTGCGTTTCGTAGCGCTGTGCCGACCCGATCTTATCTTGGACAAGCGTCACAGTGACACCCTGATAGGTGTTATTTAACCAATCAAACCCGTTGTCCATACTGCTTGGAACTTGAGTGATTCCAATATGGCTGCCACCATCGTAGCTCTGGTTTGGCCAACACGCATTGATTCCCCACAATAGCAATGGTATGGTCGGGCCTTGGCTGGATTTCAAAGTCGTTGTGCTGAACTGTCTGAAGCGACTCTCTCTACACGCCATTCCAAGCGGCAGGTTCGGTGTACCTCCTGGAAATGAGTAGTCTGCTTTCATTTGCGTTTTGACAGTGGAAAGAGGGACAGAGGTTCCATCCACATAGACCTTTTTGGTCTCCCCTAGCTCGAGATGCCAACGCGATGAGTGTTGGCTCCGAGATAGCGCGGGGCAATTAGAGACTGTTACGAAACCCTCCCGACGTAATGATGTGGGCGTGAGTTCAGTCTCAAGGTTGAGTTGCACTTGGGAAGAGTTGAGCTGGTTCACACGCAAGACGAATATTGGCAGAAAGGCGGAGTGGCAAATGGCTTCTTCATTTGCAGATGAACCATCTGTCATGCAATTGTCCGGCCATACAGGTACACTCAAGGGATGAAGCGCGTCCTCAAATTCGCCACCATTCTCTTGGTTTCGGTGACATTTCTGATGCCGCTGTTGGAGTGCTTCGACCGCTGGGATAAGCCTGGCCTGACGAACGATACAGAGTTTCCTGTATTCCTGGTTGTCTTATTCGTCGCCTTGGTACTTCTCGCTGTTGGTACGATGGCGCGTCGCGTATTCGAGCAACAAGGCGACGCCGTTGAGGTTGATGTCGTTTATGAGCCATTTGTGGTCCTTCTCGACGCTTGGATAGACATCGTGATAGCCCCCTTTGTTTCCCCTCCTTTAAGAATCTGATTCCGAGTTAAGCGAAATGTCCTCGTGCGCACCTACATGTGCGCATATGACTGGCGGTTTGCACAGACGTGTCCGTGCGAACCGCTTCGTGCTTACTTGGAGAAAATCATGCAGTCCCAGTTTCTTGCGCTGATACGCGCGCTCTGCCTCGTCATCTGGGCAGCAAGTCCTCTGCTGTCCTTTGCTCAATCAAGTAGTGGTGGCTCAATCCAGGGCAGCGTAATCGCGCCGGATGGAGCTTCCGTAGCCGCTGCACACATTACTCTGACTGCTCCCGACTCGACTCCGCGAGAGGCAACTACGACGGCAGATGGCTCCTTCATCTTCAGAGATCTTCCGAGCGGGAACGTTATCATCCGCGTGACTGCCGATGGTTTTTCCGAGCTGGAGCAATCGTCCGTCGCCGTAGCTGTTGGACGAACCAATCGCCTTGTGTTGAAACTGACACTCGCAGAGGCGAAGCAGACCGTCGAGGTCAGTGCTGCTCCGGTCACGTTCGATACTTCACAAACCTCGTCGGTGGTGAACATCGACCGGGACAGAGTCGAAGAACTACCGATACCGAGCCGAAACTATCTTTCCTTCGTGCTGCTCTCGCCGCAGGTGGCGGCCGCAAATCCAGCACTCCTTCAACAAGGCCTAACGCAAAGCTCAGGCAGCTTCAGCTTCGGGGGACTTCGGCCTGGAAGCAACGCCGTCTATCTCGACGACGTGAACGACGATGACGAGTACAGCGGAGGGAGCCGTACACAACTGTCTCCAGAAGCCATCAATGATTTTCAGATCATCAATCATGGATTCGCAGCCCAATCCGGAGGCGGGGCGGGAGGCTCCATCGACGTCCAGACACGCACCGGTGTCAATCGAACCCACGGTGACGCATTCATGTTTGTGCAGAACGGCGCACTGAATGGAACGCCAGTCCTCGGCCTGAGCCCCTACAAGCCAGATGAAAGCCGCGTTCGCGCAGGTGTCGCGCTCGGTGGCCCCGTGCAACGCGACAAGATGTTCTACTACGTTGCTGCCGAGCAGGAGGTTGCCAGGGGAGAAGATACAAACGACCTCAAACCGGCAACGCTCGCCACAGTCAACGCGTCGCTCAAGCAGTACAGGCCGCTGGCCAACCTGACTTTGCAGAGCGGCTTCTTCCCGACCACGGATCAGGAGACAGAACTTTCAGGCCGCATCGACCGCACCCTGACGGCGCATGAGTCCGTGATGTTTCGCTACGCCTTCACCAACACTCGCAATGTCAACGATGCGTTTCACACGGACGAGTTGACGGACCGGACTGCGCGGGGTTCCTCCTTCATCGCAGACAACAGCCTGAATGGAACGCTGACCTCAAGCTTCGGCAACTCTCTTTTGAATAAGTTCAGCTTCGAGCTTGCACAGCGCAGGGCAGTCGAGAGGACCAATCAAACATCAGGCCCGGGAGTTCTCATATCCAGCGTCGCGCTCCTCGGCACACCCTTCTCCGGCAATGACCGCCGCTTCGAAACCCACCTGGAATTTGCTGACACGTTTTCCATTGAGCGACGCACGCACTTAGTTCAATTCGGAGCCCGAGCGGATCGCGTTGCTTTGCGCAGTCAGGTGTCCGACGGCTCCCAAGGCATCTTTGTCTTTGCCAACATTGCTGCCCTGCAGGCAAGAACGCCTGACTTCTTTTCGCAGAGCTTCGGCAACTTCAACACCAATCTAAGTGTGTGGAGAATAGCCGGCTTCGCTCAGGACCACTGGATGCCGTCCTCTTCGTTCACGTTGGATTACGGCATTCGCTACGAGTACAACCGGCTGCCTTCGTCGTTGCCGCAAGACGCAATGAACTTCAGCCCTCGCCTCGGGATCGCGTGGACGCCCTGGAAGGCCATGGTAGTACGCAGCGGCTTTGGTCTGTTCTATGACCGCTTTCAACTCGCAACGATCAACCGCATCGTGGAGTTCGATGGAGCGTATGCGCGGAGTCAGATACTGGAGGACTCCGCCGCTGCCGCAATCTATCAGGGCGGCACCATACCATCGGCCCCACTACCGGGAGTCGCACCAAGCATCTGGCGAGCACAAGCAGGGATGCGTAACCCGTACAGTGAGGTCGCTTCGTTCAGCGTTGAGCAGGCACTTCCATTCCAGACCACTTTGACCGGCGAATACCAGTACGTCCATGGAGTGAAGCTGGGACGCACAACCAACGTCAACCTGGCACCGCCTGTTCTCTTGACGTCTGCCAATGCTGCGTCTCTCGGCGTCTCCTCTCCAACTCCACAGCAACTCGGGCGCCCCATCTTCTCTGTGGCTCGCCTCGACCCAACCCACGATGCCATCAACCAGTTCTCCACGTCCGCCAATTCCGTCTACAACGGTGCGACCGTCACGCTGAATCGTCAGTTTCAGGATGACCTGCAGCTACTCGTCGGCTACACATACTCCAAGACCATCGATGATGCGTCGTCCGATACGGAACAGCCACAGAATCCCTATGCCCTCCGCGACGAGCGTGCCCTCTCCCTGCAGGACCAGCGGCATCGGTTGACCTTGAGTGGTCTCTGGCTCATTGGCCCCGATCTTGGAGATCCCGCGGACGCAGTCAAGAATGCCAATCCTGGTCCACTCACGAAGGCCTTGTACGGGCTGGAGTTCGCACCGATCGTTAGCATCGCCAGCGGCTTTCGCGCGAATCCGAGCACGGGACTCGACAGCAGCCGGCAACATGTTTATCCCTTCACGTCCCGGCCCTCTAGCTATGGTAGGAACTCTTTATCGACGTCCACGAACGTCAACGTCGATTTGCGAGTCCTCAAGATGATCGCTATTACCGGAGGACATCTGGATGTGGTCGCCGAATCCTTCAATCTTCTCAACCATCGCAATGTTTCCCTTCTGAACACTTCCTTCGGTTCAGGCCTGCAAGCCGCTCCCGGCTTTTCAACCGCCATCGCGGCATCTACCGCCCGCAGAATTCAGTTCTCTCTCGATTACGAGTTCTGAAAACGAAAGCGCCGGAGCGATTCGCGCAGAACGATGCGGGTGTCGCTCCCAGGAAGGTGAAAGTGAGGCGTCGAACAAATGAGATCAACACACAGAGGACATCGCCCCTTGCTGCATGAATTCCGCTGTTTTTTTAGTTGTGCTTTGTCCATAGCGCTAACGACCATGCTCTCCGAGCACAGCGCACAAGCCCAGGATGCAAGCAGAGCATCACAAAGCGATCAGACCTATGTTCTCCATCAACGCGTGGAAGAAGTTCTGCTCTATTGCACGGTGTTGGATCACAGGGGACAACTGGTGACCGATCTTGAACGACCGGCATTCACGGTGCTCGAAGACCGAAAGCCCGTACCGGTGACTCACTTTGCGCACAAGGATGTGCCGGTCTCCCTCGCGCTCATCCTCGACGATTCAGACTCTATGAAGGAGAAGCGAGCAGCAGTTCAGGACGCCGCATTGACTCTCATCAGAGCGTCGAATCCCGAGGACGAAACCTCCGTTACGAACTTCGCGGATAAGCCCTATCTCGACCAGGAACTCACCGACGACGTGTCACAACTCGCCAAAGCGCTGAAGGCAAGCTCCACAATTTCGGGTGGCACAGCACTCTTCGACACGGTCATCTCCGGGGCAGATCATCTTGCAGCAAGTGCTCATCGCAGCAAACAAGTGATTGTTGTTGTGACCGATGGAAATGACAATGCCTCCGAGGCCGATCTGACGGCCGCAATCCGTCGCGTACAGAGAGCAGATGGCCCAGTCATCTACGCCATTGGGCTTCTGTATGACGCGCCCAACGAGCAAGCGCGGCGCGCGCATAAAGAGTTGCTTTCGCTCGCAGAAGAGACCGGAGGCATCGCTTTCTTCCCGTCATCCGTCAGCGAGGTGGATCGGATCGCTGCAGAGGTTGCGAGAGATATCCGCAATCAATACACCATCGCATTCCGCCCAACGGCCAATGCCGCGAAGGACAGTTATCACACGGTCGCCGTCTCCACTGCCGGCACTGGACTGCATGGCCTCACGGTACGCACACGCAAGGGCTACCTAAGGGTATCAACGGAACAGGCACCCAAGAAGTAGAACGCACGTTAACGATAGGTTCTGAAGGAATTCCATGAAGAGCATACGAGTAGGTGTATTCGGTGGCCTGATGATGATCGCTGCCATGTGCGAAAGCCAGACCCAGCAGGTTACGTTGCCAACGGGTACGGCGCTTCGCGTCGAGTTGGACAAGCGAGTGCGCATCCGTGTGGGCGCGCACGTCTCCGGCCATCTCACGAAGCCGGTCTATCTGCTGGACCACGAAGTCATTCCTGCGGGAGCCCTCGCCTCCGGCTCGATTCAAAACACGCACCCTGCAAGAACCAAGGAACGCATACGCCGCTTGCTTGCAGCAGACTTCACACCGCCTCGTTTGCCGGATGTTGTCTTCGACTCGATTACGATCCCCGCGAAGGGCAAGCAAACTGCAAGCACCGTTGCCATTGTGGCACCGGCAGAGCAGACGAATGCCAGCGTACTGACGCTCGGCGTGAAGGCCAAAAAACGCTCCATCAAGCAGCAGGTCGGCGACCAGATCGAGCAGACCAAGCAGGACGCCAAAGACACGATCAAAGATCATCATTATTGGGAGATCGTGGAGAAGTGGGCCGTAGGTCAACTGCCATATCATCCTGAAATCATTTGGCGAAAGGCTCGGTTCAATGCGGACCTGAGCAAGGCGGTAGTGGTCAGAGACACCTCCCACCAAGCACTTCCCACGGAAGACCTTCATGGACGTTTGCCCGAAGGCGCCTTGGACGCACGTCTAATCTCGTCTCTGACGTCAGAAACAGCGAAGCGTGGTGATGTCGTAGAAGCCATCGTCACCAAGCCGCTTCTCAGTGCGGATGGTCAGAAGCTTGTTGTCCCGGAAGGAACACACCTCTTCGGCAAGGTAGCCCAGGTGCAGCGGGCAAGGAGGCTTGGACGCAGCGGCAGTCTGCGTTTTTCCTTCAGCAGACTTGATCTACCCAACAATGAAGCCGAGCAAAAGACGTTCGAGATTCATGGACACCTCTCGGGAGCTGAGACTGCGCCTGGCGAACACATCAATATGGATGAAGAAGGACAAGCGAAGGCCAGTGACAGCCCCGCCAAATACGCCGAACCCGCCCTGCTTGCAGTTTTGGCGGCCGGTGCTGGTCCTGACGAGCACCATCCTGGCACAGCCGCACCCGGAGCAGCTGGCTACGCCTCCAATGGCTTCGGCCTTATCGCTCGCGTGGTATCGCTGAGTACGCGAGATACCAACATAATCCAGGGTTTTGCCTATTATTCACTCGCCAAGTCGCTCTACTTCAACTTCCTCGATAAAGGACACGACACAACATTCCCCCACGATACCGAGGTACAGGTCACTCTGTCTGAGCGATAACATAATGTCGCGCAACGGCATCAGTCTCTTGAAAAGACGAGTGGCGAGAAATCGATTCGACTTTAGGTGAAGAGTAACGGATGCGCTAACTAATCGCAGACACTAAGTTTGTACTCTGCATCCTCTTGGTGTCTGGGAAATCAAGATTACGGCCTTTTCAAAGCTGCGCTATTCGCCAGCCTGGAGTCGCTGACCACTTGAGCATCTCCTTGGCCGCCCAATCCGTGGACTGATCCTTGTGGCGTGAGGTGCATGCATTCGGGATTTTGTACTTGTCCGTCATGGCTGGGCTGATGAACTTGAAGGTATGGGATCAGACGAACGCACCGGGAACACCTTGCGTTTCGATCTTGGGCATATGGCAAGCGATACAAGAGCTGCCGGGACTGCCTGCCTTGTGATGTGTGTGTTCTTCAATGTTCGCTACGTGCGGACCGTTGGGAGAATTCGCAGCGTGACAGTCCATACAGACCTGGTCGCCCGGTTTGCGAAGCTGTGCGTAATTGTTCGTGCCGTGGACGTCATGACATGAGGCGCACGTGACACCCTTCTCGTACATCACGCTCTGGATGAAGTCGTTGCCTTGCATTCGATTCTTATGTGCTGTGCCATCGGCAAAGTGCAAGAAGGCGAGGATTGCGAATGTTCATCGGGCTTCGCCATCGGCTCGATGGATGCTGTCAGAATCGAATCCAAAAGCTTTAGGGCACTGGAGCGTATACACAAAATCTCCGCAGGCTTGGAATCATGTTTCCTGACAGCAACATATCGTTATCGGGAAGCGTGTGGTCTGGGCAACACAGGTGGGGGCTGTCTCCGCCCCACTTCGCGTGCAGTCAAGACCTGATAAACAGAATATGGCGTTATGGTACATGAAGAAACGCAACAATCGGAATCGAATCGAAGATGTCGTGTGCATGAATATCTCCTGCAGAGCAGGCAAAGTTCTCGCTAGGGATTGACTCCGAAGAGTGCTCCAATCCCCGTGGTTACAGCCATTGCCAGTGCTCCTCCTAAGGTGACTCGCAGGGTGCCGGGAAGTATTCTGGCGCCGCCAGTGTGAGCTGCTAAGGCTCCTAAGAGCGCAAGCAGCAACAATGAATTGGCCGATACGGCAACGATCAGGAAATGTAGCGGTACCAGCAGTGCGATGAGCAGCGGTAGCGCAGACCCCGCGGCAAAGCTTGCCGCAGAGAACAGCGCGGCCTGCAGCGGACGCGCGGCAAGAGCCTCGGAGATACCCAGCTCATCCCGAGCATGCGCCTGCAACGCATCATGTGACATCAGCTGCGTGGCAACCTGCTTTGCCAGAGATGGAGACAGTCCGCGTGAGGCATAGATCGCGGCTAGCTCCTCATGTTCCCCTACATTGTCCGTCTCGAGTTCCTTACGCTCACGCGCCAGGTCTGCCTTTTCAGTATCTGCCTGCGAGTGGACCGAGACATATTCCCCGGCGGCCATCGACATTGCGCCAGCCGTCAACGCGGCAATACCGGCGACCAGGATCGCCTGATGGTTGCCGTGAGCCGAAGCGATGCCAAGGATCAGGCTTGCGGTAGAGAGGATTCCGTCGTTAGCGCCTAACACCGCTGCTCTTAGCCAGCCAACTCGATCTGTTCGGTGCATCTCTCTGTGCAAAGCCATGTCAGGGTTGTTCCTCCGCTCCAATTATGAGATCGTACTTTCTCTGAAATCTGCATTGTGGTCTCTTGCTGGGCTGCGTCGATCGAACCATTCGTAGATAGTTGGCAGAAGGAACAGGGTTAGTAAAGTGGAGCTAATCAGTCCACCGATAACGACCGTTGCCAGAGGACGCTGTACCTCGGCCCCCGTTGATGTGGAGATCGCCATGGGGATGAATCCCAGACTGGCTACAAGTGCAGTCATCAGCACAGGTCTCAGGCGCCGTGTTGCGCCGTGAATGACCGCATTATCCAGAGACTCGCCGTCATCTCTCAATTGATTGATGGAACTGACCAGCACGACACCATTGAGGACCGCAACCCCCAGCAGAGCGATGAAGCCGACCGACGCCGAGAGATTCAGATTGAGATGAAAGATCCATAGAGCAGCAATACCGCCTACAAGCGCGAACGGCACGTTGACCAGGATCAGCATCGCCTGCCTGAAGGAATGGAAGGTCATGTAGAGCAGACCGCAGACAATTCCGAGCGCCAGCGGGATGACCAGCAGAAGCCGTTGCATGGCGCGTTGCTGGTTCTCGAACTGGCCGCCGTAGGTGATCGTGTAGCCGGCCGGTAGCTGTACATTGTGGTCCACCTTCTGCTGGACCTCGGCGACGAAGCTGCCCAGGTCGCGGCCCCTGACGTTCGACATGACGACAATACGCCGCTGCCCCTGCTCGCGGTTGATCTTCTCGGCGCCACGCGTCACCTCGACGTCGGCAACCTGCCCAAGCGTAACTGTCTCTCCACCGGGAGCGTGCAAAGGAATCTCTCGCATGGAGGCAACATCCGACCGGTAGCGGTCTGGCAGACGTAAAGCGATGGTGTAACGTCGCTGACCTTCGATTACTTCAGAGACCACACCTCCTGAAGCGCCAGCTTCCACTACCTGCTGCACGTCAGAGACATTCAGGCCATAACGTGCAAGCGCATCCCTGCGGACCTTTACGCTGAGCTCCGCTACGCCCGAGTTGATCTCCATCTGCGCATCGGCGGCTCCATGCACGCTGTTGACTTGACGCAATACCTGTTGGGCGAGCGAGTCGAGCTGCTGGAAATCATCTCCAAAGATCTTGATGGCCAGATCAGCCTTCACACCCGAGACCGTCTCATCGAGCCGCATGGCCATCGGTTGGGTAAAGTCGTAATTGATGCCCGGAATCTGCGACAGTGTCTTGTCCATGGCATTGATGAGCTCTTCCTTGGTGTGGAACCTCCACTTCGTTTCAGGAGCGAGTGCAACATAGACATCGCCTTCGTTAACTCCCATGGCCTCGGTCGCGAAGTCCGGCCGGCCGATCTTGGTCGTTACATCCTGAATCTCCGGGAAGGCCCGCAGTGCTTTCTCCACCCGCTTTGAGATCTCGATCGAGTCCGTAAGCGAGATGCCGGGAAGCTTGCGCGTCTCCACCAGGATCGAGCCTTCGTCCAGGCGCGGCATAAACTCGGTGCCGATGAAGGCGAGCGAGGTCAGCGATACGATCATGACTACAACCATCACCCCAATGACAACGGCGCGATGGCGAATCACCCACGACAGGCCAGCCGTGTAATGAAGGCTCAACCGGTCCATCAAACGCTGCGTCTTCGACTCCTCCTTTTTAATTCGAAGGCCGTTGCGAAACACAAACGAGCTGAGCACCGGAATCACCGTGAGGGCGAGCAACAGCGAGCCCAGCAGCGCCGTGCACACCGTAATCGCCATCGGCCGGAACATGCGCCCTTCTAACCCCTGCAGAAAGAGGATCGGGAGATAGACGGCGATGATAATCCCGACGCCGAATGCCATGGGGCGGGCGACCTCCAGGCCTGCGGCTGCGATGGAGGTCATTCCATCTTCTTGATCGCCGTGCTCGTGCATGCGGTGCACCGAGTTCTCGATCATGACCACGGCGCCATCGACGATCATGCCAAAGTCGATGGCGCCGAGGCTCATCAGGTTTGCGCTGATGCCGAACAGCTTCATCCCCAGGAAGCTGAAGAGCAGCGAAAGCGGAATAATGGAGGCTGTTACGAGAGCGGCGCGAAAGCTGCCGAGAAACAGCAGCAGAACGACCGTAACGAGGATGAAGCCCTCGAAGAGATTGTGCTCCACGGTGTGGATGGTTCCGTCGATCACCGTGGACTGGTCATAGAAGGGCTCAAGCGTGATGCCGTTAGGAAGGTGCATGGCCGCGATCTTCTGCTTGACCTGCTCGATCACCTGTTTGCCGTTCTCACCCTTCAGCATGATGACCATGCCGGAGATGGACTCCCCGTTGCGCAGCACAGCTCCCTGACGGGGAACCGGCCCGATCTTGACTTCGGCGATATCTCGAAGCAGGACCGGTGCGCCTTGATTGGCAAGCAAGACAATCTTTCCGATCTCATCGATATTTGACGTTCGGCCCCATCCACGCATCGTGTACTGCTCATACGCATGCTCGATGTAGCCTCCGCCGAAGTTGGTATTGTTCTCGGCCACACGCATGGCGACATCTTTGAGTGTCAATCCATATTGCTGGAGCAGAGCCGGATCGACCTTGATCTGATATTGCCTTGTTTCGCCTCCCCACGTGTTGACATCACTGACACCCGGAATGGTTCGCAGCCATGGCTTGATCTGCCACTCCTGCACCTCCTTCAACTCCATGGGGGTGAGCCCCGCGCCCTTCAGCGTGTACTGGTACAGCTCCCCGAAGGCCGTGGATGGCGGGCTCAGGATAGGCTGTATTCCGGCAGGAAGCGTCGTGGCGACCTGTTGCAGGCGCTCGTTGACAAGCTGGCGTGCGAAGTAGGTAGGGACCGCGTCGTCAAAGACAACCGTCACCATCGAGAGGCCCAGCTTGGAGAGCGAGCGCACCTCCTGCTGCTTCGGCATGCCCATCAACGCGCGCTCGATAGGATAGGTGACGAGCTGCTCGACCTCCGAAGGAGGCATCGACGGAGCATCGGTCACAATCACCACCTGGTTGTTGGTCAGGTCGGGAAAGGCGTCGACCGGGATCGTGCTGACCGTCCAGCCGCCAATCCCGATCAACACCAAAACGCCAAGCAGCACGACCCAGCGATGAGCCAGAGAAAACGTGAGAATCCTACCGAACACGTGAATCAATCTCCCTGCATGGAAGCTTTAAGAAACTGCGATTTCAGGAGGAAGCTACCCTGCGTTACAACCTCTTCGCCCGGACGAACTCCCTCGGCGAGAACGACCTTGCCGTTGATCGAGTTGCCGATACGTACCGGGCACAGCACGAAGCGGTCGGCCGACTTCCGGACGAAGACCGCATCCTGTCCGTTCACCTGCTGCACAGCTTCTGGAGCGACGACGATGACCGGACGCGCTTCACCAACCGCGATCTCTGCCGTTGCCAGCATCTCAGGACGCAGAATGCCGCCGGGGTGCTCGAGGTCGATGCGGACCTGGAGCCTTCGCGTGGTTGGATCGAACTCCTGGCCGAGATTGCTGATTCGCCCGGTAAAGCGCTGGCCTGGAACTCCAGGAAGTGTGACCCATGCGCTTTGCCCGACCTTCAACCCGCTCAAGAGCTCCTGGCCGACCGACGCGAGCATCCACAGATGCTTTGTGTCTCCCAGCACGAAGATGTCTGTCGCAGGCGCCACCGTCGTGCCCGGGGTCGCATTCTTCTGCAGGACATACCCACTCGCGGGCGCGATGATCGGAATCAGCTCCGCAGTCTCCTGATTCGCGTTCGGCGGCAGGTCTGCAGGGATGCCGAGGTTCTCCTCGAGATGCGTCTTACTGCGGATCACGTCAGTCACCCCGTTGGCCAGAGCTGTCTTCGCGTTGACCAACTCCTGCCGTGCCTGCTCAGTCTGTTCGACTGAAGCAGCGCGCAGAGCATAGAGCCGCTGCATGCGGTTGTAGTTCACCTGTGCGAGCGACTCTGCGGACTGAAGCCGGTTCTTCTCGGCAAGAGCCATGGCATAGGCGGCGCGCGCATCGTGTACATCGTGGCTGTGCATCCGCGCCAGAACCTCGCCCTTGCGCACGTAGTCACCCAGATTGGCGTACACGCGCTCGATGCGGCCTGTCGTTAATACGCCGACATGCCAGCTCTCGTTGTCGGGCAAAACGATTCTTCCCGGGAACTGCAGTAACGTCGGCTCGTCCTGGGCAGTGAGCACAGCTGTGGCAACGGTCCCTTGCTGCTCTGCGACCGGCAGTACGATCTCCGCGCCGTCCGATCCATTCTTCGATGGCGGCGGCGCGCTCGCTGCGTTCGGTTGTGCAGTGGCTTCCGATCCGGACGAGCGGTGACATCCGCTCACCAGGCCTGTGACGGCGAACAGCACGGCGAGCGCCAGCATCGCGTTGGCAGAGGACATTGGCCTTCGTTGTTCGATGGGCAGTCTTATCAAATGTCGCAGTCCCAGATTGATTTCCTTGTTCATGGCTCAAGACCTTCGGCGTATTCCAGAGAAAGCACGCTCTGGTGATAATTTCCCAGCGCCTCCACCCAGGCGCTCTGCGTGTCGACACGCAGCCGCTCCGCATCTAACAGACGGAGCAGATCGGTGCCACCCTCACGATAAGCAGCGCGAGAGATATTCGCGATGTCGATGGCCTGATCGAGCAGCGGGCGGTAGCGCTCCAACACCTGACGCCGCCACGTGTCGTATGACATGCGCGCCAGAGTCAGGTCGCTGGCACTCTGCTGCCGTACCGCGGCAAGCATGGACTGACTGGCTTCGATGTCGGATTGCGCGGCGGCCTTGGCGCCCTGGTTGCGGTCGAAGAGGGGCAGGTTCATCTGAAGGCCGGCGATCATCGTATCGAAGCCCGACGTGCGCTTGTATCCGAACAGTGTATCGATATCCGGCCGGCCCTGCGCTTTCTGTACCAGCAGATTCGCGCGCGCCACATCAATCGCCTGTTGCGCTTGTTTCACCTCGATACGCTCGTCCTGCGGGGCATTCGCGCCGACTGGTTCTTTCGGCGGATTCAGCACATCAAAGGATTCTCCGAGCCTCCAGTTGTCTGCTGCTGCCAGACCCATCTCGCGAGCCAGTCTCTGCTTTGCCTGTGCCTCGGCAAGTCGGCTTGAGTCCACACTCGCCTCGGCGCGAGCCTCCTCGAGCCGCACACGAAGCAGATCGACCGCGGCAATCTTGCCTTCGTTGAAGCGTTTCTGATGATAGTCGAGAATCTCGCGATAGTATCCGACGCTCTGTTCCGCAAGCGTTCGCAGGTATTGCAGCCGCAGCGCGTCCCAGTAAGCCTGGGCTACACGAAGCTCAATCGTACGCCGTTGCTGCTCCAGGGCGAGTTGAGCGCGGTGAATGCCACTATCCGCCACAGCGATGCGAGCGCCGCGCCGGCCCGACACCTCCAAAACCTGGCTGGCGTAAGCATAGGTATCGACATTCTGTGTGAAATCGCCTCCTGGGCGGAGGTTCTCCGATTGATAGAAGAGTCGTGGATTGGGAATGATACCGGCTTGACGACGTAACTGAACCGTGGATGCTTCCGCCTGCGTCGCAGCTCGCAACTCAGGCCGCTTCGTCAGTGCAGACGCAAGAGCATCGTGTAGAGAAAGCTCCTGCTGCGCGCTCTGAGCGGAGAGAGGCGCTGAAAGATGAACCAGGATAGCGGTTCCGACTGCCAGGGATATCAATGCTCTATTGATTGCTCGCCTCATACGTCTGCTATGTGCAAGGCAATCGAGTGGCCAAATCGAACTTGAGTGAATCCTTTGGAAATCAGGTGTGCTGAAGCGGCTTATCCTGCAGCTTAGACGAGAATTCAAACATGAGTTCAAGATTTTGAACTCATGGTATGTCGCCTAAAGATCGTATTTTGACAGTTTATAGCTGAGATCGCTCTTCGAAAGGCCCAGCCTGCGCGCGGCTTCCGTCTTGGAGCCACTGGTCTTGGTCAGCATCTGCTCAATGATTGCTCGTTCCCACGACGCTAACGTGCTGCGCAGAGGAAACTCTTCCGGCAAAGACGCTCCATTGAGGAGAGGAAGGCCAGACCCCGTGCCGGTCAGGTCCTCCGCAATCTCTGGCAGATCAAACCAGAGTATCTCCGGGCTACTGGTCAAAATGCAGGCACGCTCCAGCAAGTTGCGTAGTTCACGCACATTGCCAGGGAAGTTGTAAGCCATCAGCTGCTGCACCGCGTCAGGATGAAGCGTCCGTTTTGGTGTCTTAAGATCGTTGGCGATCTGGTGCAAAAGATATTGCGCAATCTCCGGAATGTCCGCGGTTCTTTCGCGTAGCGGTGGAACAAGGATGGGGACAATGGCGAGTCGGTAGTAGAGGTCTTGGCGAAACCGCCCCTCTTGAACTTCCTTCCTTAGATCGCGGTGCGTGGCAACCAGAACGCGAACATCGACATTACGCGCCACCGTGGAGCCGAGGCGCGTAATCTTTCCTTCTGCCAGTACGCGTAGCAGCTTCGCTTGTGCTGCAGGAGACATTTCGCCAGCCTCGTCAAGAAAAAGCGTTCCCTCGTGGGCAGCCTCAAAAAGCCCATACCGCGTTCTGTCAGCACCTGTGAATGCGCCTCTTTCATGCCCGAAAAGTTCACTCTCCAGCAAGGTCTCGGAAAACGCTGCGCAGTTGACGCTGATCAGAGGCTTACTCGCTCTTTGACTGCTCTTATGAAGAGCGCGCGCGACCAACTCCTTACCTGTACCAGTCTCTCCAGTGATGAGGGCCGTAGCGTCGGTTGGGCCAACTCGTGCGATAAGTTCACGCAGTCTCACGGCAGCTTGACCGCTACCCCGTATTTCAGACTGACCTTCAAGCCGGTCAACAGCGCTTCGCAGCAGAGAGTTTTCACGATGCAGGATTGCCCGTTCAGCAGCACGATGAACGACTGCGCGCAGGTTGTCTGGGGAGAACGGCTTAGTTAAAAAGTCGAATGCCCCAATGCGCATAGCCTCCACAGCAAGTTCGACCGTTCCATAGGCAGACAACATAACCACCGCAGCAGATGGCTCCGACTGCTGGACCGCCTTGAGCACCTCCGTGCCCTCGCCGTCAGGTAGTTTCTGGTCGAGCAAAACGACGTCGAAGTCATTGCCATAGACTGCCTGCAGCCCCTCCTTGAGCGTGGCAGCCTCTACCAGGACATGTCCGTCCTGGCGAAGATTCGCAGTAAGCACCTTACGCATGTTGGGTTCGTCTTCAACGATCAGAACGCGGGCCATACTAAAACTCCGTCTTCCGCTGCAATTGAGCATCCTTGTTTGGTTCGAGGATCGGAAGCATCATCGTGAAGACGATATGATCTGGATCATTTCGCTCCAGCATCAATTCTCCATCGTGTCTGTCCACGATGCTGCGGACGATTGCAAGACCAAGTCCTGTGCCACCTTCCTTTGCGGTGAAGAATGGCTCAAAGATGTGTTGCACAACGCGAGATGGAATCGCGCTGCCCGCGTTTTCAATCCGGATATGGAGGTGCCTTTCCGTGGTACAGTCCACTGTGATCGAGATGTGCGCATTCTGCGGAGATGCTTCGATGGCGTTGCGCATCAGGTTGAGAAGCGCCTGCTGCAACTGGCCCTCGTCTCCAAACAGATGGCACCCATCGCACACCTGCGCATCGATTTGCAGATTGCTTCGCAGGGCATGGGGCTGCACGATGGACACGATATAACCGATGAGCACGGAGACGTCGACCTGGCGGAAGGCGCCACTCCCCGGCCGGGCATAAGTAAGAAAGTCGGTTGTCAGCCGTTCGAGCCGTTTGGCCTCGAGCGTTGCAATTCGGGCCATCTCTTCCCGCTCTTTTGGCGAAATCGAAGTTGAAGCCGATGTCTCCAGCGCACTCGAGATGATGGCGACCGGGTTTCGGATCTCGTGGGCGACCGCACTCGCCAGACGCCCGATGGCGGCAAGCTTCTCCTCTTCGATCAGCTTGCCGCGCGCCGTATTCAGATCGTCCACCTGCTGGCGAAGGCGTTCTTCGCGATCGCGCAGCAGATTGACCAGCAGCCACACCAGGCATCCGACGACAAAGTACACCAGCACCAGCGTGCTCGCCTCAAGGACCTCTCCGCTCGCATACGGCGGATGAAATCCAGAGACATAGGCAACCCAGAACACAGAGACGGCGGCGGCCAAGGCAGCGACGGCCATCGTCGTAACCAGCGAGAAGTAGATGGCGGCTTCGAGGATCGGCAGAATCAACATGCCAAAGTAATTCGTATCCGGCTGGCGTGTGAGCATGGCCAGCAGAAGCGCAAAGATGAGCGTCCACGCAATCGAAGGTACGGCAAAGATACGGTTCCTCGAGTCGTCCTCGATCGGGATCTGCCTTGCAGCCAGAATCTCCGCCACGCGAAGGCCGATGCCCAATGCGACCAGAAAGAAGACGGGGAGCGGCGGCGTAGGAGCGAACGACGTAAAAGCGAATTGCATGCCGAAAAAGAGCAGCAGAACCGCAAGATAAACCGAGCCAATCACCGAACGACTGATGGTGCTATCCGTGAAGGAAAAGCGATGGGGTATGCGCCGTTCCTTTCCGATGATGGAATCCGATTGTTTTTGCATTCGTCTCAGGATCGTATTGGACCGCATCGGTAACGCTCTTGCATCTTGAATGCCAGTCTGCGGTCCGGATAGAAAGCGCGTATGGAGCACTTCTTTTGCAAACCAGTTCAAGAAATCGAACTATCAGTACAAAACTTTGAACAGCATAGACCGATCATCGGTCCGGGCTAACCTGTTTCGTAGAACTTCTGCACATCGGAATGGCCATTCAATTGCCCTTCTTCATTGTAGTGCTCGATGAGGGGAGATATGACGCGAATCCTTGCGATGTGTTTTGGACTGGGCATCCTGTTTCTTCTCACAGGATGCGGCTCTTTTGATTCCGATCCTTCTACAGATATTTCACCTGCGGCCTTACGCTCACGTTTTTCTCCACTTGAAGTGCCAACGATACAGACTTCACAGAACCCCCGCGTCAACCTTGGCCGTGAACTGTTCTACGACAAAAGGCTTTCTACCGGAGAGAACACCTCCTGCAACTCCTGCCATCTCCTCAATGCCTACGGTGTGGATGGGCACAGCTACTCGACCGGACACGCTGGAAAACTCGGCGGCCGCAACGCTCCGACTGTCTACAATGCGGGGCTGAATCTGGCCCAGTTCTGGGATGGCAGGGCAAAAGACCTTGTGGAGCAGGCGAAAGGGCCGATCCTCAATCCTGTGGAGATGGGAATGCCGAGCAGTGCTGAGGTTATCACCCGGATCAAGAGCATTCCGAGTTATGCGCCTGCGTTCAGGCAAGCCTTTCCCGACTCCCCCGATTCGATTACCTTCGATCACTTCGCCGAGGCGGTTGCGACCTTCGAGCAGGGGTTGCTGACGCCATCGCGTTGGGACCGATACCTCGAGGGCGATACCAGCGCTTTCAACGAACAAGAGAAGCAGGGCCTAAAACTTTTTCTGAAGACTGGCTGCGCCTCCTGCCATGCTGGGCGCGGTCTCGGTGGCAACTCCTATCAGAAACTTGGTTACCCGAAGAGCTGGCCCAATCAGCACGACCTGGGCCGCTACCAGGTGACTTCACTTGACCGCGACCGGATGGTCTTCAAGGTCCCCACGCTGAGAAACATCGAAAAGACGGGGCCATACTTTCACGATGGGCAGGTCGCGTCCTTAAACGAGGCGATCGATCTGATGGCTCAGTATCAGTGCGGGAAGAAGCTCAGTGCCGATGAGATCAATCGGATTGCCACTTTCCTCAAGACGCTCACCGGACCTCTGCCGGAAAAATATATTGCAAACGTTGACTCCGCAGCAAAGGACGATACGCTCGCGATGCCACGAAACGAAGCAGCAAACGGGAAAGGGGCTGGCCGATGAGACGAACATGGATGATGTTAAGTGGCGCGATAATTGTTGTTGCCGCTGTCCTGGTAGCAGGATGCTCCTCAAACAACATTCCAGCACCGGAGACCCGTAGCCCGCGGTCGTCCAGTATGGAGGTGATGCTCGGGGCAGACCCTCAGGTGAGGAGCACCGTTCACCGCGCCTGCTATAACTGCCATTCCGACCAGCCCCGGTATCCGTGGTACGCCAGTGTCTGGCCATCGTCCTCGCTGGTGCATAGCGATCGGCAGACCGCCTTGGCGCGTCTGAACTTCTCTCAGTGGGACCGCTTGAGTCCTGAGATGTCCAAAATCCGTCTACTCGACGCCTGTGCCATGATGACCGACAACAAGATGCCTCTCTGGTACTATCGACCTCTTCATCCAGAGGCACGTTTGAGTGCGCAAGAGGTGCAGCACTTCTGCGCATGGGCGCACTCGCTGAATAGTATGGCTGAGGCGCGATAATGCCATGCCTTCGGACAACATTTCAGGAACTCATTACCTTGCAAGCTCTAAGAGCTTGTTGAAATGAGGTTCGTTTGGTGCGTCGTGCTGGCTATTTGTGCAGTGCGAGACTGTTTAGCGTGGTGGCTTTCGGAGCATTTGGAACTGCGCAGGGTTCTCAAACAGTCAACGGGCGTTTTCGGGCGGACTGCTGCTGTAGGCCTTGCGCCGCTTGTTGCGCGATGAGCCTCGTCAAGCGCATGAGACTGTGAGCGGCGCAACTGAAGACGAAGATCCAGTTCGCCATTGCGGAATGGGCCAGTCTGCTTGAGCCGTCTGAAGCTCTTCTCAACCAGCCATCGCCGGCTTAGGCTGGTTGCATACTTCAGCGGTACGGATGTTCCTTAGCCGGCTTCAAACAACTTCGAGTTGGCAATCAATCGCTGTTGCAGTCTCAGCGTTCGGCATCAACTCCGGCGCGACTTTTGCGCAGCGATTCGTCCCTTGGTCGACGTACCTCCATTTTCATGCGTTGTTGGACAATGCGCGGGTGATTGTGCAGCGAGTCAGGTTGAAGTTTCTTAGCCAGCCAACCGGCGAGACGATATGGCTCGTGCGTTCGAATAATCCCTCGCATGAGGTAATTGTGGCCGGTGCTGGTGGCTACGACAAAAATCTGGTCCAGAGTTAGTTGCCAGAGGTGCGGCAATCGGACGAGAAGACAGCTTGACATATTCCCATATAGGTATGTATTGTTCCGGCATGGCAAGAGCGAGCACCACTTCGGACGCATTCAACGCAGTCGCTGAACCTCGCCGGCGGGACATTTTGAGTTATCTTGCCGGGGCTGAGCGGCCGGTCGCAGAGATTGTGGAAGCGCTCGGCCTGGAGCAGCCTTCGGTCTCCAAGCATCTTCGTGTGCTGCGCGACGTGGGGCTGGTTCGGATGCGTTGCCAGGGCCGCCAAAAGCTGTACCGCACTAACGCCGAAGCGATACGACCGCTGTACGAATGGGCCGGAAGCTTCGAGCGTTACTGGCAGCACCAGCTGAATCGAGTGAAGGAACGTGCCGAAGCGATGGCCCGCCAAGGTTCACAAGATTTGAAATCCCTGAGACATAAGGAGAAATAGAAATCATGATTCCCACTGAACAGACTCTCGAAAACCTGACGCTGACCATCAATCAAGAGATCCACGTCCAGGCTCCCATGGATATAACCTTTGCCGCGCTGCTGGAGCAACTTGGACCGGGCAACGAGACGCCTGACGGCAAATCGCTCAACATGAAGATCGAACCGTGGCCAGGCGGAAGATGGTACCGCGACCTAGGCGACGGCAACGGCCATTTCTGGGCCAACGTTCAGGCCATCAAGCGGCCCTCGCTGCTTGAGTTTGTCGGTCCGTTGTTCGCTTCCTTCCCTATGGTTTCGAACGTGCAGTATCGGCTTAGCGAGGTCGATGGGGGAACCTTGATCGCTTTCCGGCATACGGCGCTCGGCTTCGTTCCCGAAGAGCACAAGGCGGGGATAAACAAAGGCTGGGCTTCGATGAATGAGGGCGTTCGCAGTCGTGCCGAGGCCGCGCGCAAATAGCAATCTTGCATTATTACCCAATCACTGTCATCCCGGCTCCGGACTATACCAATTCAGTTTCCTAATCCGCCTTAAGAACACAAACCCGAAAGGAGAACCCCATGTCCATCGCACAATCCTTACTCGCAGAATTTGAAGCGCAGGTTTCCGCCACACGGAAGTTCCTCGAGCGCCTACCCAAGGACAAACTTACCTGGAAACCTCACCCCAGGTCTCTAACCGCTGGACAACTGGCATACCATCTCGCTTTTGTGCCTGGAGGAGTCGTCCGCAGTGCTCAGAACGACCAGATACCTCCACCAGCCTTCGAATTCCTTCAACCCGCTACCGTGCAAGAGATCCTCGATACCTTCGATCAGAGTGTCGCCGCCGTGCGCGAGGTCCTGCCGGATTTCGATGATGCTGTCATGAACGCAACCTGGCGCATCGTCGCGGGCGATCAGGAGATCGCAGCCATGCCGCGCGTCGCCTTCCTGCGCAATATCATGCTCAACCACTGGTATCAGCACCGCGGCCAGTTCTGTGTCTACCTGCGTCTGCTCGATGTTCCAGTGCCGTCCACCTGGGGCCCAAGCGCTGACGAGCGCTCAGTGCTCCAGCCGGAACCTCAACCAGCGTAACCGAGTGCCTATCGCACCATGAAAATCGAGCGATAGAGCAATTCTCCCGAAGGTATCGAGCGAGGCCAAGGAGGTTTGCGCCATTTTTATTCTCCCGAATGGGCTTCGTTGCACGCTTTGACATATCCGTCATTCTAAATTCCAGCTTCGTGAATCCCTAAAAGCCAGTTCATCTCAAGTTATACAATACCAGTCGGTTTCGTATGATTCAGGATTGAGGACTCTTGCGGTCCAGAAATAGGAATGGATACACATAGATGCTGCAAGAAGCAAGCCCAAACAGTCGAGCCCACACCGGTGGCGCAAGAATACTTTCCGGGACCCTGCGAGTCACCCTGGGGGAGCTTTGGCAATGGCTGTAACCACGGGGATTGGAGCCATCATCGGAGTCAATCCATAGGAATCCAGTGACGCGGTATTCTTTCCCTGAAAGAGAACGGCATGAACAGACGTGGTTTCATCGCCGGTACCACCAGTCAGCTCGCCTTCAGCGGCGCAGGTGCCATTGGCTGGCGCGGTGCAACAGGATCGATGGAATACTATGCTCGCTATAGCGAGAACCTGCGAAAGAAACTTCCGGTCGGCCCATCGCTTCGCGATCTCATTCGCTATGCGACGCTCGCCCCGAACGGGCACAATACTCAGCCTTGGTACTTCGCAGTCGACGACAACGCCATCGACATCCTTCCTGATCTGACCCGCGCGACACCTGTAGTGGATCCGGACGGCCACCATCTCTTCGTCAGCCTCGGTTGCTTAGCCGAAACCCTGCGGATCGCTGCCTTCTCTACGGGCCGGCCGGGCGAGATCGAGGTTAGAGAGGATGGTGCAATCCGCTATGCATTCAACGAGGGCATTCCGCGCATGGACCCGCTGTTCGCCGCCATTCCAATGCGCCAGTCCACTCGCGCCGATTTCGACGGGCGGCCTGTTCCGGCAGCCGATCTCGAGGCGCTAACGAGTGCCTCCGCGATACCGGGAGTCGATCTTGCGCTCGTCACCGACCGCCCGCGGATCGACCGGATCCGCGATCTGGCCGTCGCCGGCAATGATACGCAGATGGCGGACGCGGCCTTCATGGCGGAGCTGAAGCACTGGCTACGCTTCAATCCGAAGGCGGCCATGGCAACGGGCGACGGACTGTTCGCCCCCGCAAGTGGCAATCCGATCCTGCCGGATGCGCTCGGCCGTCTTGCCTTTGAGACATTCTTCACAGCCAAAGCGGAGAATCGCAAATATGCGCGGCAGATTGACAGTTCGTCCGGGCTTGCCGTCTTCACTGGGGAGACAGCAGATAGGGAGCACTGGGTCGCAGTTGGCCGATGCTGTCAGCGTTTCGCACTTGCGGCGACGTCGCTCGGCCTCAGATGCTCTTTCGTCAACCAGCCAATCGAGGTCGCCCGGCTACGTGCTGAGGTCGCTGCCATCGTCGGGGCTAGCGGTAAGCGTCCCGACTTGGTGATGCGATTCGGCTATGGCCCTCGTCTTCCGCACTCCCCGCGCCGGTCAGTCGAGTCCGTGATCGCCTGATCCTTACGCGGTGGCAAGAGAATGCCTTGGTCGAGTCTCGACCAACCCGGCTGCTGCCAAATCAACTCCACCGGCGTCCTGGTCTCCCTGCGTTTCAACCAATCTGCATCGTACGGAACCGCCCGTGATCACAATACCCAACCATCCAGCAGAAGCTAATGTCTTGCGCTGATCCAGTGCAAAACTCCGGCACATCTACCCGTTGGCCCCTGTAAGAGAATGGGCGACCTCGGCAGGTTGTCCGGCCCCAATGGGCCAGACAATCGCCAACCAGGCTCCTCCCGCTGGCCGGTTCGACGCCGTTACACTTCCACCGTGAGCTCGCACTACCGCTTCAACGAATGCAAGACCCAGCCCGTGCCTCTTTGAATCTCTTCCTTTCACCCTTTGTTTGAATATGTGGTGGAGTATTTCAGGAGCAAACCCGTGACCATTATCTTCAACAACCAGCAATGCCGCCGCCTCATTTGCGTCCAGCCTTATGGAAATGGTGCAGGACGCCGGGAGGTGATGGAGTTCGTTATCGAGAAGGTTCGCGACTAGTCGGTGAAGAAGAGCAGCATCCGCCAGTACCACGACGGGACCGGCGCTATGCAGATTCACTCGAAGTCCTTTTGCCGACATCGAAGGCTCATATAGGTCAATCATGGCTCGAATCAGTTTGTCGAGATCGACGTCAGTGCGTGAAAGCCTGAGCGCGTCAGCCTTCGCTTCGGCAACGTCGAGAGACGTATTCAGGAATTCCGTTAGTTGATCCAGTTCATCGATGACCGATACGATTGGCTCACTCTGCTCAACCTTTAGATCACCCGACAGAACGATCTCCAGCTTTCCTCGAATTGCCGTCAACGGGCTACGGAGATCGTGCGCAAGAGAACCTGTGATGGTGTGCAGCTGGTGCACGGAGCTTTCAATCCGATCCAGCATGTGATTGAGTGTTAGCGCCAGATGCCCTACTTCGTCGTTCCGTTTACCGGTGGGAACCCTTCTGCTCAAATCCGATTCTCCGATTCTGGATGCGGCCTCGGTGATCTCGCGAACATGGCCCAACATGCGTTTGGTCACGAAGAAGACAATTGCAGAGCCGAACAGCACAATCAGCAGCCAGAGCCAGAGAAAACGGAAACGCAGATTTTTGAGAACACGCAATTCATCGCGTTCTGAAAGCCCGAGATAGATGCGGCTACCGTCATCGAGCCGTACCGATGCTACTCGAAAGGGATAATTGAATCCTTTGACATCCAAGTCGTAAGGACCATCGGAAATAAACTGGTGCGAGCGAATCGCAGCCAGGTTTGTCATCCCGTCACCATCACCCACCCAAAGTTTCGGAATTCCGTCGTCCCCAGCCTGAAGAAAGAAGACCGAGTCGTCTTCATTGCTGTTGGCGCGCACTCTGTCCGGAACCTCTCTACTTGCAAGTTCTGCGACTTCGCTCACTACCCGGCCATAGAGTCGATCCTTTGGAGTTCGCCCAGCCACATCACCGAGGACTGCCACCTCTCCAGTGAGCCATGCGTCACTCCGACGCTGAATGTCATTCGCTACGAAGCGATGAAGCATGGCAAAAACCAGCATGGTTCCAAGGGCAAATGCAAGTGTTGCCCAGAGAGAGATACGCCATGCAGCGCTATGCATGACCGGATCAGCGATCTTTGAGGACATAGCCAATACCTCGCAAGGTCCGAATCAGCGGCT
>Ga0255336_100475_pt1 | contig 61953 bp, 50 predicted proteins | sample MeOH1_35cm_T3_17_FD_189102 | JGI IMG/M metagenome (GOLD analysis project Ga0255336, IMG submission 189102) | Sandy soil microbial communities from University of British Columbia, Vancouver, Canada - MeOH1_35cm_T3_179 | ecosystem: Engineered > Artificial ecosystem > Sand microcosm > Unclassified ... | reverse complement strand
TGCAGGGTCAGGGCGGTCGAGAAGCCCAGGCCCAGGTTGGCGATTAGTTCCATATGGCCGTCTCCTTAACCTGCCAAGAATGCCGGCCACACCGGCATCTGAAGATTGATGCCGTAGACGAAGGCGCCCACGCTGATCAGCACCAGCACGATGGCGTTGAGCACCGCGCCCTTCCAGCTGAATTCATGGCTGGCCATCGAGGACACCAGCACCAGCACGAGTACCGACAGCACCATGCCGAGCGGCTTGAGCAGCAGGCCGAACAGCACCACCGAACCCAGGATCCACAGCAGCGTCTTGATGTCCCAGCGGGCCAGCTGGTCCTCTTCCGTCTTGGAAGACAGCGAGCTCCACAGCACCAGCGCGCCCAGCAGGGCGAGCACGACGCCGAGCCAGAACGGGAAGTATCCCGGTCCCATCTTTGCCGCGGTCCCCATGGAATAGCCGCGTGCGACCCAGGAAAAGCCGAATCCGACCAGGATGAACATCAGGCCGGAGGCAAAGTCCTTTTGGCTACGTATGCGCAAAATGATTCTCCTCGATATATCTGCTTGAAATCCGGGCGGCTGGCGCATGCTGCGTCGCACAAAAACGATGGGCGAAAGCCGGGCTGCCACAGGCAGGGAGGAAAGTAAGGGGAATACCTTTCAGTTACCTTTCGGATGTCTTGTGAAATGGTCAATCTGCGGGTATCTCCCTAGGAGACATATGAAGGGGCGCCGGCGGGCCTCGCGTCGGGCCTTGCGCGGGGCCGCGCGGTAGGCCCATCGGGGCGCTGCGCTATCATCGTCCGCTGCCCCTGCCGTGGCGCGCCCGTCCGTGGCGTGTGGGCAATGCGGCACCGCACTAAAAAGGAAAGCCGCTTTGGAAAGCATCGACCATGTCATCCTGATCGGCGCCGTCGTGATGTCCCTGGGCATTGTGGTGGGCGCCTTCTCGGCGCGCCTCGGCGTGCCGTTCCTGCTGGTCTTCCTGTCGGTGGGCATGCTGGCCGGCGTCGACGGCCCGGGCGGCATCCGCTTTTCCAATACCTGGCTGAGTTTCCTGGTCGGCAACCTGGCGCTGGCGGTGATCCTGCTCGACGGCGGCCTGCGCACGCGGCTGGCCACGTTCCGCGTGGCGCTCCGGCCGTCGCTGTCGCTGGCCACCGTGGGCGTGCTGGTGACCACCGGCACGGTGGGGCTGTTCGCGGCCTGGATGCTGGAGATCGACTGGAAGCTGGGCTTGCTGCTGGGCGCCATCGTCGGCTCCACCGACGCCGCCGCGGTGTTCTCGCTGCTCAATACCAGCGGCATCCGCCTCAAGGAGCGCGTGGCCAGCGTGCTGGAGATCGAGTCGGGCATCAACGACCCGATGGCGATCTTCCTGACCCTCACGCTGATCGAATGGATCGGCGCGCCGGCCGGGCTGAGCGCGGGCGCGCTGGCGTGGCGGCTGGTGGTGCAGTTCGGCGTGGGCGGCCTGCTGGGCGCGGGGCTGGGCTACTGCCTGGCCAACGTGATGGAGCGCATCCGCGTGGCCGAGGGCCTGCAGGCCATCCTGCTGTGCTCGGGCGGGGCGATGGTGTTCGCCATCGTGCAGAGCGCCGGCGGCAGCGGCTTCCTGGCGGTCTACCTGACCGGCATCCTGGTCGGCAACCGCGACCGCGCGGTCAGCGCCGACACCATGCGCGCGATGGACGGCATGGCGTGGCTGTCGCAGTCGGCGATGTTCCTGCTGCTGGGCCTGCTGGTGGCGCCGCACCGGATCTGGGAAGTGGCCGGGCCGGCCGCGGCGGTGGCGGTGTTCCTGATGCTGGTGGCGCGCCCGGCCGCGGTCTGGCTGGCGCTGCTGCCGTTCCGCTTCAGCGCGCGCGAGAAGGGCTTCGTGGCGTGGATGGGCCTGCGCGGCGCGGTGCCGATCGTGCTGGCGCTGTTCCCGCTGCTGCAAGGTTTGCCCGAATCGGGCCTGCTGTTCCGGGTGGCCTTCGCGGTGGTGCTGGCCAGCCTGCTGCTCCAGGGCACCACGGTGAAGTTCGCGGCGCGCCTGGCCCGCGTGCTGCGGCCGGCCTACCCCGAGCCGCTGGCGCGCGCGCGCCTGCACGGCACGCATGCGCCGGCGCTCGAAGTGATGCAGTTCGCGGTGCAGGCCGGCTCGCCGGCCGAGCACCTGCGCGCCGACCAGCTCGAACTGCCGCCGCGCTGCCGCCTGCTCACGGTGGTGCGCGAACGGGCGCTGGCGGCGCCGGAGCAGACCGTGCTGCGCGCCGGCGACGCGGTTTCCATCCTGGCGCCGGGCACCAGCGTGCCGACGCTGGCGCTGCTGTTCCACAAGCCGGCCCCGGCGCCGGCCTGGGGCAAGGCCAGCCACGATTTCCTGCTGAGCGGCGAGGCCATGCTGCGCGACGTGGCGGGACTGTACGGCACGCGCGACCTGACCGCCGCGCAGGCGGCCATGACGCTGGAGGCCGCCATGCAGGCGGCGTTCACGTCGCCGCCGGTGGAGGGGGATACGGTGGAGATCGGCGGCCTGGCGCTGACCGTGACGCGCATGGACGGCCCGCGCATCATCCAGGTCGGGCTGCTGCTGCCGCGCGCGGCGCGCGGCGCGGTGGCGCAGCAGGACTGAGCGCGCCGCCCGGGCGCGTTCAATCCACCTTCAGCCCACGCTCAGTCCACCTTGGCGCCGGACGCCTTGACGATCTGCGCGTACTTCCTGAGCTCGCGCTGCACCAGCGCGCCGAACTGCTCCGGCGTGCCCGGTGCCGGCTGCGCGCCGATGCGCGCCAGGCGGGCCTTCATGTCGTCGGTCTTGAGGATGGCCACGATGTCGTGGTTGAGCCGCTCGACGATCTCGCGCGGCGTATTGGCCGGCGCGAACACGCCGAACCACGTGGAGATGTCGAAGCCTTCCAGCCCCAGGCCCTTGCCGGCCTCGGCAATGGTCGGCAGCTCCGGGAAGGCGGCCGCGCGCGCCGCGGTGGTCACGGCGAAGGCCTTGAGCTTGCCGGCCTTGATGTTGGCCGCGGCCGAGGCGAGGTTGTCGAAGATCATGTCGGTCTGGCCGGACAGCACCGACAACTGCGCCGGCGCGGCGCCGTTGTACGGGATATGGACCATGCTGACGCGGGCCATGCTCTTGAACAGCTCGCCCGACAGGTGGCCCGCGCTGCCGTTGCCGCCCGAGGCGTAGTCCAGCTTGCCCGGATTCCTGCGCGCGTATTCGACCAGCTCGCGCAGGCTGGTGATGTGCAGGGCGGCGGCCTTGCCGGGGTGCATCACCAGCACGTTGGGCACGTCGGCCACCAGCGTGACGGGGCTGAAGTCCTTGACCGGGTCGTACGGCATCCTGGCGAACAGCGTCGGGTTGATGGCATGCGTGGCCACCGCGCCCATCACGATGGTGTAGCCGTCGGCCGGCTGCCGGGCGACGTAGTCGGCGCCGAGGTTGCCGCCGGCGCCGGGACGGTTCTCCACCACCACGGGCTGGCCCAGGCTGTCCTTGAGCTTGTCGCCGATGGCGCGCGCCACGGTGTCGAGCGGACCGCCCGCCGGGTAGGGCACGACGAACTTGAGCGGCTTGGCGGGATAGGCCGGCGCGGCCGCGGCCGGCATCGCGCCCGGGATGGCGAGGGCGCCGGCGGCCAGCAGCGCCGCGGCGCATCGTTGCTTGAACAGGGAAAAGCGCATGGGTTGGCGTGGTACGGAGGAAAGTGGCTTACCGCATGCCGATGCCGCGCGCCATCATGACCGCGCACAGCGGCAGCAGGATCAGCAGGTGCGCCTCGATCATGACCCAGCGGCGCGCCGTCTTCAGGTCCGCCGCGTCGGGCACGAAGTCCGGCTGCGCGCCGGCCTGCAGGCGCCAGCGGCGGATGGCGAAGGTGGGCGGCAGCGAGCACAGCGCGATCACCACGAACACCGTCATCTTGGCGTGGAACCACGGGTTGTGCAGGTAGAACTGCACGCCCTTGGCGCCGAAGAACAGGCGCAGCAGGCCGCTGGCCAGCACCGCCACGGCGGACAGGAAATAGACCAGGTCGTAGATCGACAGCCGCCGCAGCGTGGCCGGCGTGATGCCGGGGCGCAGCACCACCGCCTCGGCGGTCATCAGCGCGATCAGCAGGAAGATGAAGGTGAAGTGCAGGAAGGCCAGCAGGGCGTCGGTCAGCATCCAAACTCCTCTCGTGGGTGGGCAGGCGCCGGCCGGCGGCGCGCGCGGGTCAGGTCTCTTGCGCGTGCTTGCTTGCCGCGGCCCGCCGCATCACAGCACGCCCTTCGCGCGCAGCGCGGCGATCCGCTCCGCGCCGTAGCCGAGCATGTCCGCCAGCACGGCGTCGGTGTGCTCGCCCAGCAGCGGCGGGTGGCGCACGGCCTCGGGCGGGGTGGCGCTCATCTTGATCGGGCTGCCGACCAGCTTGACCTCGCCGGCGCTCGGGTGCGGCAGGTCCACGCGCAGGCCGCGCGCCTTGACCTGGGCATCCTCGAACACGTCGTCCAGGGTGTTGATCGGGCCGCACGGCACGCCGGCGGCTTCCAGGTCCAGGATCCACTGCGCGCGCGTGCGCGGCCTGACCATCTCGGCCAGGATCGGCACCAGCACGTCGCGCTGGGCCACGCGCTGCGGGTTGGTGGCGAAGCGCGCGTCGTCGGCCAGTTCGGGCCGCCCGCCCGCGGTGACGAACTTGCGGAACTGGCCGTCGTTGCCCACCGCCACGATGATCCAGCCGTCGGCGGCCTGGAAGGTCTGGTAGGGGACGATGTTCGGGTGGGCATTGCCCCAGCGCCTGGGCGCCACGCCGCTGGCCAGGTAGTTGGTGTTCATGTTGGCCAGCATGGCGACCTGCACGTCGAGCAGGGCCATGTCGATGTACTGGCCCTCTCCGGTGCGCTCGCGGTGCGCCAGCGCCGCCAGCACGGCGATGGTGGCGTACTGGCCGGTCATCAGGTCGGAGATGGCCACGCCGGCCTTCTGCGGGCCGCCGCCGGGCAGGTCGTCGCGCTCGCCGGTCAGGCTCATGAAGCCGCCCATGCCCTGGATGATGAAGTCGTAGCCGGGGCGCGCCGCGTAGGGGCCGGTCTGGCCGAAGCCGGTCACGGAGCAGTAGATCAGGTCGGGCTTGACCGCCTTGAGCGACGCGTAGTCCAGGCCGTACTTCCTGAGCTGGCCGACCTTGTAGTTCTCCAGCACCACGTCGCTCTGCGCGGCCAGCGCGCGCACCACGTCCTGGCCTTCCGGCGTGCTGATGTCGCAGGTCACGGAGCGCTTGTTGCGGTTGGCGGCCAGATAGTAGGCGGCTTCGGCGGTGTCGCGGCCGTCGGCGTCCTGCAGCCAGGGCGGGCCCCAGGTGCGGGTGTCGTCGCCGGCGCCGGGGCGCTCGATCTTGATCACGTCGGCGCCGAAGTCGGCAAGGTTCTGGGCGCACCACGGCCCGGCGAGAACGCGGGTCAGGTCGAGGACGCGGAGGTGGCTTAAGGCTCCCATTGGGTTGGATGCGGTTCCGGAAGGGGTGGGCAGGAGAAGGCCGGGCGGCCCCCGCCGCCGGGTTCCCGCGGGCAGCGGGGGGCGGCGTTCGAGGGCAATCTCGGGGCAACCGGGAGCGGCGGGCAGCCGGCCCCGGGGCGGCCGGCCGGGACAGCCAGCACTTTACCACCGGCACGCCGCCGGAGGCACATCGCGCCGTGCCGCGCCGCACCCGGGGCCGCCCGCTCCGCGAAAGCCCCGGCGCCGCGCCGCGGGGGCAGGCTTCCCCGTATAATCAATGGTTTGCAAATCCACACTGACCGACAGCGACCTGCCACGCCGCGGGACGCCCTGCCCAGAACATGAAAGTCTCCGACATCCGCAGCAAGTTCCTGCAGTACTTCGAATCGAAGGGCCATACCGTGGTCCGCTCGTCCAGCCTGGTGCCGGGGAACGATCCGACGCTGCTGTTCACCAACTCCGGCATGGTGCAGTTCAAGGACGTGTTCCTCGGCACCGACAAGCGCCCGTACACGCGCGCCACGTCGTCGCAGCGCTCGGTGCGCGCCGGCGGCAAGCACAACGACCTGGAGAACGTGGGCTACACCGCGCGCCACCACACGTTCTTCGAGATGCTCGGCAACTTCTCGTTCGGCGACTATTTCAAGCGCGAAGCCATCCAGTACGCGTGGGAGCTGCTGACCAAGGTCTACCACCTGCCGGCGGAGAAGCTGTGGGTCACGGTGTACGCGGAAGACGACGAAGCCTACGACATCTGGTCCAGGGAAGTGGGCGTGCCGGCCGAGCGCATCGTGCGCATCGGCGACAACAAGGGCGCGCGCTACGCCTCGGACAACTTCTGGCAGATGGCCGACACCGGCCCGTGCGGCCCGTGCTCGGAAATCTTCTACGACCACGGCCCGGAAGTGTGGGGCGGCCCGCCGGGATCCCCCGAGGAAGACGGCGACCGCTACATCGAGATCTGGAACCTGGTGTTCATGCAGTTCAACCGCGACGAGCAGGGCAACATGCCGCGCCTGCCCAAGCCCTGCGTCGACACCGGCATGGGCCTGGAGCGCATCGCCGCGGTGCTGCAGCACGTGCACAGCAACTATGAGATCGACCTGTTCCAGGCGCTCATCAAGGCCGCCGCGCGCGAGACCGGCACCAGCGACCTGAACAACAACTCGCTCAAGGTCATCGCCGACCACATCCGCGCCTGCTCGTTCCTGATCGTCGACGGCGTGATCCCCGGCAACGAAGGCCGCGGCTACGTGCTGCGCCGCATCGTGCGCCGCGCCATCCGCCACGGCTACAAGCTGGGCCGCAAGACCCCGTTCTTCCACAAGCTGGTGCCGGACCTGGTGGCGCAGATGGGCCAGGCCTACCCCGAGCTGGCCGAGGCCGAGTCGCGCGTGACCGAGGTGCTCAAGGCCGAGGAAGAGCGCTTCTTCGAGACTATCGAGAACGGCATGGCCATCCTCGACGCCGCGCTGGCCGACGTGAAGGCCAAGGGCGGCACCGTGCTCGACGGCGAACTCGCGTTCAAGCTGCACGACACCTTCGGCTTCCCGCTCGACCTGACGCAGGACGTGTGCCGCGAGCAGGAACTGACGGTGGACGAAGCCGCCTTCGACGCGGCCATGAACCGCCAGCGCGAGCAGGCCCGCGCCGCCGGCAAGTTCAAGATGGCCGCCGGCCTCGAATACCACGGCGACAAGACCACCTTCCACGGCTACGAGAAGCTGGGCGTGGACGGCGCGAAGATCACCGCGCTGTACGTGGACGGCGCCGCCGTCGACACCATGCAGCCCGGCCAGACCGGCGTGGTGGTGCTCGACAACACCCCGTTCTACGCCGAGTCCGGCGGCCAGGCCGGCGACCAGGGCGAACTGCGCGCCGGCGCGGCCGTGTTCAGCGTGGCCGACACCACCAAGGTGCAGGCCGACGTGTTCGGCCACCAGGGCACGCTGGCCGGCGGCGCGCTCAAGGTCGGCGACAGCGTGAGCGCGCAGGTCGACGCGGCGCGCCGCGCGCGCACCATGCGCAACCACTCGGCCACCCACCTGATGCACAAGGCGCTGCGCGAGGTGCTGGGCACCCACGTGCAGCAGAAGGGCTCGCTGGTGGATGCCGACAAGACCCGCTTCGACTTCTCGCACAACGCGCCGATGAGCGACGAGCAGATCCGCCGCGTCGAGGAGATCGTCAACGCCGAGATCCTGCAGAACGCCGCCACCGGCGCCGAGGTCATGCCGTTCGATGATGCCGTCAAGAGCGGCGCGATGGCGCTGTTCGGCGAGAAGTACGCCGACGACGTGCGCGTGTTGTCGATCGGCAGCTCGAAGGAGCTGTGCGGCGGCACCCATGTGGCGCGCACCGGCGACATCGGCCTGTTCAAGATCGTGATGGAAGGCGGCGTGGCCGCCGGCATCCGCCGCGTCGAAGCCATCACCGGCGACAACGCGCTGCACTACCTGCAGGCGCTCGACGCCAAGCTCAACGAAGCCGCCGCCGCGCTCAAGGCCCAGCCGTCCGAGCTGGTGCCGCGCATCGGCCAGGTGCAGGAGCAGGTGCGCGCGCTGGAGAAGGAACTCGAGCGCCTCAAGAGCAAGCTGGCCGCCTCGCAGGGCGACGAGCTGGCCGCGCAGGCCATCGACGTCAAGGGCATCAAGGTGCTGGCCGCCCAGCTCGACGGCGCCGACGTCAAGACGCTGCGCGAGACGATGGACAAGCTCAAGGACAAGCTCGGCAGCGCGGCCATCGTGCTGGGCGCCGTGGCCGACGGCAAGGTCAGCCTGATCGCCGGCGTGACGGCGGACGCGACCGGCCGCGTCAAGGCCGGCGAACTGGTCAACTTCGTCGCCCAGCAGGTCGGCGGCAAGGGCGGCGGCCGTCCCGACATGGCGCAGGCCGGCGGCACCGAGCCGGCCAACCTGCCCAAGGCGCTGGCCGGCGTGGGCGAGTGGGTGGCGGCGAAGGTCTGAGGTTCCAAAGGCGCCGATCGTCCGATCGGCTCGCTCCCCTCTCCCGCTTGCGGGAGAGGGGCCGGGGGAGAGGGCGGGAGCTTGCGAATGCCGCCGTGCCGGAAAAAACCGTCGGCTCCGTTCATTGCTTCGGGCAGTTCCCCAAAGGCGCTTCGGCGCCTTTTTTCATGTCCCTTGCTACGTTTCCCGGCTGAGTTTGCCCATCAGCGTCAGGATGTCGATTGGCAGCGGAAACACGATGGTCGAGCTCTTGTCGCCGGCGATCTGCGTGAGCGTCTGCAGGTAGCGCAACTGCATCGCCTGCGGCTCGCGCGCCAGCATCTGCGCGGCTTCGAGCAGCTTGACCGAGGCCTGCAGCTCGCCCTCGGCGTGGATCACCTTGGCGCGCCGCTCGCGCTCGGCCTCGGCCTGGCGCGCGATGGCGCGGATCATGGTCTCGTTGAGGTCGACGTGCTTGATCTCCACGTTCGAGACCTTGATGCCCCAGCTGTCGGTCTGGGCGTCGAGCGCTTTCTGGATGTCGATGTTGAGCTGCTCGCGCTCGGCCAGCATCTCGTCGAGCTCGTGCTTGCCCAGTACCGAGCGCAGCGTGGTCTGCGCGAGCTGGCTGGTGGCCTCGAGGAAGTTGGCCACCTGGATGATGGCGCGCTCGGGGTCGATCACGCGGAAGTACACCACCGCGTTGACCTTGACCGAGACGTTGTCGCGCGAGATCACGTCCTGCGGCGGCACGTCCATCACCACCGTGCGCAGGTCCACGCGCACCATCTGCTGCACGGCCGGGATCAGGATCACCAGCCCGGGGCCTTTCACCTTCCAGAAGCGCCCGAGCATGAACACTACGCCGCGCTCGTATTCGCGCAGCACGCGGATCGACGAGACGATGAGCAGGGCGATGAGGAAGACCAGACCGCCCGCGCTGAATCCGAATGCCATGATCATGCTCCTCGAGTGGATGGGTGGATGGTGACCGGCGCGTTGGCCGCATCTTGGACGGGACCTTCGGCCGCATCCTCGGCGGCATCGAGCGCGCGCACTTCCAGCAGCAGCCCGTGGCGCCCGATCACGCGCACGCGCTGGCCGGGCGCGAGCGGCAGCGCGCCGTGCACGCGCCAGCGCTCGCCGCGCACCTCGGCCCAGCCGTCCTGGCGCGCGCCGTCGCGCAGCTCCAGCATCACGCCGGGCAGGCCGAGCATGGCGTCGCCGCCGCTGACGGTGGGCAGGCGCCGCGCGCGCCACAGCAGCGTCCAGACGGCCAGCAGGAAGGCGGCGCTCGCCAGCGCCAGCGCGCCGATCAGCCACAGCGGGATGCCGAAGCCGGGCACGTCGGTGTCGATCAGCATCACCGCGCCGAACACGAAGGCGATGATGCCGCCCACGCCGAGCGCGCCGAAGGTGGGCAGGAACAGCTCCGCCACCATGCAGCCCACGCCCAGCGCGATCAGGCCCAGCCCGGCGTAGCTGACCGGCAGCATCTGCAGCGCGAACAGCGCCAGCAGCAGGCAGATCGCGCCGGCCACGCCGGGCAGCACCATGCCCGGCGTGGAGAACTCGAAGATCAGGCCGTAGATGCCGATCATCATCAGGATCAGCGCCACGCTCGGCTCGGTGATGACCGCCAGGAAGCGGCTGCGCCAATCCGGCTCCAGCATCTGCACCGGCGCCTGCGCGGTGTGCAGCACGCGCTCCACGCCGGCGGCCTGCACGCGCCGGCCGTCGAGCGCGCGCAGCAGCGCCGGCAGGTCCGGCGCGAGCAGGTCGGCCACGCGCTGGGCCACGGCTTCGCTGGCCGACAGGCTGACCGCCTCGCGCACCGCGCGCTCGCCCCATTCGGCATTGCGCCCGCGCAGTTGCGCCAGGCCGCGGATGTAGGCCGAGGCATCGTGCATCTGCTTGCGCTCCATCGTGTCCTGCGGCGGGGCGCCGGCGGGCGCCGAGGCGGGCGTGGCCTCCGGCTTCTGCGCGCCGCCCGGGCCGCCAATGCCGATCTGCACCGGGCTGGCCGCGCCCAGGTTGGTTCCCGGCGCCATCGCGGCGATGTGGCTGGCGTAGAGGATGTAGGTGCCGGCGCTGGCCGCGCGCGCGCCGCCCGGGTAGACGTAGCCGGCCACCGGCACCGGCGAGGCCAGGATGGCCTGGATGATCTCGCGCATCGACAGGTCCAGCCCGCCGGGCGTGTCCATTTCCAGCACGATCAGTTGCGCGCCGCCGTCGCGGGCATGCGCCATGCCGCGCACGATGAAGCTGGCGCTGGCCGGGCCGACCGCGCCCTTGAGCGGGATCACCACGACCGGCGCGGCCGGCGCTGCCGGCGGAGCCGCCGGGGCAGCAAAGGCGATGGCGGCGAGGACAGTGGCAAAGACGGCAGCCAGGCCGGGCCGGCTGGCGGCGGCAAGCCATCGCAAGAGCATCGGAGCACGCATCATGGCAAGGGCGCCGGCACAGTGAGTGCAAGCGCGGCGCCACTTCCAGTGTAGGCGAACGGCCACATCCTGCCGGGAACACCGCGCTGGTCCGCGCCGGCCGGCGGCCCGCGGGTGGCGTTCAGGCCGCCGCGGCCAGCCGGACCCGCTCGGCCAGCGCCGTCAGCGCCGTGTTCGCCATCGCCGGATGCCAGGCCAGCAGGGTGTCGGCCTTGCCCGCCGCGCCCATCGGATGCAGGCTGATGCGGGGCAGGTCGCGGTACAGGGCAAGTACCGAGCGCGGCACGATGGCCACGCCGATGCCGGCCGCCGCGCAGGCGATGATGGCGTGATAGGAGCCCAGCTCCAGCACCCGGCGCGGCGGGCTGTCGCCGGCGGCCAGCCAGGTCTCCAGCCGCATGCGGTAATGGCAGCCCGGCTCGAAGGCCAGCATGGTGCGGCTTTCCAGGTCGGCCGCGCCGCGGATGGGCGGGTGGTGCTCGCGCGCGACCAGCACCAGTTCCTCGCGGAAGGCCGGCAGCGACGCCAGCGCGGGATCGTCGAGCGGCTCCGCCACGAAGGCGCAGTCCACCTCGAAGCGGCCCAGCGCCTGCAGCGCCTGGCGCGTGGGCAGCGTCACCAGCTCGAGCTGCACCTCGGGCCAGGTCTGGTGGTAGGCGGCCAGCAGCGCGGGCAGGCGGCTGGCCGCCGTGCTTTCCATCGAGGCGATGCGCAGGCGTCCCTGCGGCTTGGCGGGCAGCACGGCCTGGCGCGCTTCCTCGGCCAGGTCCAGCACGCGCCGCGCGTAGTCGAACAGGGTCTGCCCGGCCGGCGTCAGCACCATGCGCTTGCCGTCGCGCAGGAACAGCGCCACGCCGAGCGAGTCCTCGAGCTGGCGGATGCGGGTGGTGACGTTGGACTGCACGCGGTGCAGGCGCGCCGCGGCGCGCGTGACGCCGCCTTCCTCGACCACGGAGCGGAAGATTTCCAGGGATGCCAGGTCCATTGCGATGCCTTTGCCAGGGTTGCCGCCGGCGTGCCGCGTGCCTTGCCGGCCAGCGCCGCCGGTCCGCGCCGCCGGCCCACGCCATCTTCCATCTCGCTGGAAGATCGTTGCGTTCTCGATTATTCATTTTTCAGCGGCGTCCCGGCAGCGTAGCATGCGGCGATGGATTCCACATTCCCGCCCCGCGGCGCCCGCGCGCCCGGCTTTCGCCTCGTCTTCCGCCTCGTCTTCCGCTCCCCGCGAGGCGCCGGCTGATGGGCAGCGCCGACCACCCGCTCGACGCCACGCTGGCGCCCGCGCGCGCGCAGCCCGGCACCTGGACCGTGGCGCTGGCCGGGCTGGCCGCGCTGGGCGTGGCGATGGGCATCGGCCGCTTTGCCTTCACGCCGCTGCTGCCGATGATGCTGCATGACGGCAGCGTCACGCTGGGCGAGGGCGGCTGGCTGGCCACGCTGAACTACCTCGGTTATTTCGCCGGCGCCGCGGCCTGCCTGTTCATGCGCCCGGAGCCGGCGCGCATGGTCCGGCTGGGGCTGGCCGCCACCGTGCTGCTGACGCTGGGCATGGCCGCGCCCGGCGGCATGGCGGCGTGGGGCCTGTGGCGCGCCGCCGCCGGCGTGGCCAGCGCGCTGGTGATGGTCTACGGCACGGCGTGGTGCATGCACCGGCTGGCCGAGCTGGGCCGCGCGCCGCTGGGCGGCCTGATCTTCTGCGGCCCGGGCATCGGCATCGTCTTCACCGGGGTGTCGGCGTTCGGCATGGTCGGCGCCGGCTGGCGGGCCGGCTGGGCCTGGCTGGCCTTCGGCGTGCTGGGCGCCGCTTTGGTCGCGGCGGTCTGGCGGGTGTTCCGGCCCGCGCCGCGCGCCGCCACGGGGTCAGCCACGGCGGCCGCGACGGCCACGGCCGCCATGCCGCGGCTCGACCGCGCGGCCTGGCTGCTGACGCTGGCCTACGGCCTGGCCGGCTTCGGCTACATCATCACCGCCACCTTTCTGCCGGTGATCGCGCGCCAGGCCATGCCCGGCTCGGTCTGGGCCGACCTGTTCTGGCCCATCTTCGGCGCCGGCGTGACGATCGGCGCCCTGGCCGCGTCGCGCGTGGGCGCCGAGCGCGACAACCGCAAGCTGCTGGCCTTCACCTACGCCATGCAGGCCGCGGGCGTGGCGATCGCGGTGGCGTGGCCCACGGTGGCGGGTTTCGCGCTGAGCAGCCTGCTGGCGGGGCTGCCGTTCAACGCGCTGGTGGCGTTCGCCATGCGCGAGGCCCGGCGGCTGTGGGGCGGGCAGGCGCAGCGCCTGATGGGGCTGATGACGGCCAGCTACGGGCTGGGCCAGATCGTCGGGCCGCCGCTGGCCACCGCGCTGGTGGCGCGCACCGGCGGCTTTGCCGCCTCGCTGTGCTGCGCCGCCGCGGCGCTGCTGCTGGGCGGCGCGATGTTCGCCTGGATGGCGCGCGCGCCGGCGCGCTAGCCGCGCGCGGGGCCGCGCCTGACGGCGCCACGGGCTTGCGCTACAGTATCGCCTTCGCTGCGCCGCACCGCCGCCCGCACGGGCGCGCCGCGCGCGTGGCGCAGGAGCCGATCCCCATGTCATTCGCCTTGCAGCCCGCCCGCGCCGCGGGCGCCACCCAGCCCGCCACGCCGCTCGAGGCGCGCCTGCGCGCCGACCTGGCGGCGGCCTACCGCCTGTGCGCGCTGCAGGGCTGGGACGACCTGATCTACACGCATATCTCCGCCGCCGTGCCGGGCGAGCCGGACCACTTCCTGATCAACCCGTTCGGCTTCGCCTTCGACGAGATCCGCGCCAGCGACCTGGTCAAGATCAACGGCCGCGGCGAGGTGGTGGGCGCCAGCGCGCACCCAGTCAACGTCACCGGCTTCGCGCTGCATGGCGCGGTGCACGCGGCGCGGCCCGACGCGGTGTGCGTGATGCACCTGCACAATACCGCCGGCGTGGCGGTGTCGGCCCAGGCGCGCGGCCTGCTGGCGCTGTCGCAGCACGCCATGCGCTTCCACGGCCGGCTGGCCTACCACGACTACGAGGGACTGGCCTTCTCGCCGGCCGAGGGCGCCCGCCTGACCGCTTCGCTCGGCCGGCAGCCGGCCACGCTGCTGCGCAACCACGGCACCCTGACGGTGGGCCGCACCGTGGCCGAGGCCTACGTGCTGATGGCCACGCTGATCAAGGCCTGCGAGATCCAGATCGCCGCCCAGGCCGGCGGCGAGGTCGTGCAGCCGGCGCCCGCGGTGGCCGCGCATGCCGCCGCGCAGCTCGACGACGGTGGCGCGCTGGAAGGCGAGCTGGAATGGCCGTCGCTGCTGCGCAAACTCGATAGAATCGATGCTTCTTACCGCGACTGACGCGCCCCCGCGCGCCGCTCCCGGCCTCATCAAGACCCCCGGAACACAGGAACCCACGCCATGCCGACTTACCACGTAGAACTCTTCGAAGGCCGCTCGATCGAGCAAAAGCGCAAGCTGGTCGAGGAAGTCACCCGCGTCACCTGCGAAACGCTGGGCTGCTCGGCCTCGGCGGTGGACATCGTCATCACCGAGGTCAAGCGCGAGAACTGGGCCACCGGCGGCGAACTGTGGGCCGACAAGAAGTAGGCGCCGGCCGGCCCCCGCGGCGCCCGCCGCGCTGATACCGCACGCATTCCACCCGTCACGGATTCCCCTTTCATGCAGCATTTCGCCTCCGACAACTACGCCGGCTTCTGTCCGGAATCGCTCAAGTATTTCCTCGAAGCCAACGGCAGCGGCCACGAGCAGGCCTATGGCGACGACTCCTGGACCCAGAAGGTCTGCGACCGCATCCGCGACCTGTTCCAGACCGATTGCGAAGTCTTCTTCGTCTTCAACGGCACCGCGGCGAACTCGCTGGCGCTGTCGGCGCTGTGCCAGTCCTACCACTCGGTGATCTGCCACGAGCTGGCGCACATCGAGACCGACGAATGCGGCGGCCCGGAATTCTTCTCCAACGGCTCCAAGCTGCTGACCGCGCCGGGCCCCAACGGCAAGCTCACGCCGGACGCGGTGGAGGCGCTGGTCACGCGCCGCTCCGACATCCACTATCCCAAGCCCAAGGTGGTGTCGCTGACGCAGTCGACCGAGGTCGGCACGGTGTACACGGTGGAGGAGGTGCGCGCCATCGCCGCCATCGCCAAGCGCCGCCAGTTGCGCGTGCACATGGACGGCGCGCGCTTCGCCAACGCAGTGGCCTCGCTGGGCGTGCATCCGTCCGAGATCACCTGGCGCGCCGGCGTCGACGTGCTGTGCTTCGGCGGCACCAAGAACGGCCTGCCGGTGGGCGAGGCGGTGGTGTTCTTCGACCGCAAGCTGGCCGAGGACTTCGCCTACCGCGTCAAGCAGGCCGGCCAGCTGGCCTCCAAGATGCGCTTCATCTCGGCGCCGTGGCTGGGCCTGCTGGAGAACGACGTGTGGCTGGCCAACGCGCGCCACGCCAACGCGATGGCGCAGCTGCTGCACGAGCGCATCGCCACCATCCCGGGCGTGCGCATCATGTTCCCGACCGAGTCCAACGCGGTCTTCGCCGAGCTGCCGCTGACGGCCATCGAGGCGCTGCGCGCCAAGGGCTGGCGCTTCTACACCTTCATCGGCGCGGGCGGCTGCCGCTTCATGTGCGCGTGGGACCTGCAGCCGGAAACCGTGGAGGCGCTGGCCGCCGACATGCGCGTGGCCTGCGCCGCCTGAGCATCGCCCGAACGCGCCCGGGTGCGGCCCGGGCGCGGCGCCGGCAGGCAAGCAGGCGGCAACACCGGCATCGTGGCAAGCCGACGGGCCGGCAGACAGACAACAAGGCCGGCAAGGCCGAAAGACAAGGAGCTCCGCAATGTCCTACTACCGATACTGCCCCCAATGCGGCTCGCCGCTGGAAGTGCTGCCGCATTCCGGCCGCGAGCGCGATGCCTGCGTCCAGCCCGACTGCGGCTTCGTCCACTGGAACAACCCGCTGCCGGTGCTGGCCGCGGTGGTGGAGTACGAAGGCAAGCTGCTGCTGGCGCGCAACGCCGCCTGGCCCGAGAAGATGTTCGCCCTGGTGACGGGTTTCCTCGAACGCGACGAAACGCCCGAGCAGGGCGTGGCGCGCGAGCTCAAGGAGGAGACCAACCTGGATGCGCACGCGGTGTCGCTGATCGGCGTGTACGAGTTCATGCGCAAGAACGAGCTGATCATTGCCTACCACGTGCAGGCCAGCGGCACCGTCTCGCTGTCGGAAGAACTGGCCGACTACAAGCTGGTCGCGCCCGGCGACATGCGCATCTGGTCCGCCGGCACCGGCTTCGCGGTGGCCGACTGGCTGGCCTCGCGCGGCTACCCGGTGCGCTTCTTCGACCGCAACACCGGCGAGGACATCCCCGACCCGCGCCGCCGCGACGCGTTCGACCTGACCGGCGCTTCGCTACAATACAGGCCATAAATATTCAGAACCAAGGAAGAGCGGAATGGAGTTCCAGAAAGAAGTGGACGCGCGGGGCCTGAATTGCCCGCTGCCGATCCTGCGTACCAAGAAGGCGCTGGCCGACATGGCCAGCGGCGATGTGCTCAAGGTGCTGGCCACCGATCCGGGGGCGACGCGTGATTTTCAGGCGTTCGCCAAGCAGACGGGCAATGAGTTGCTGTCGCATCAGGAGGTGGATAAGGTGTTTGTTTTTTATATGCGGAGGCGATGAGGGATTTGGGTTTGGGGGGCTTTAAAGTCAAAGGCTTAACTTCAAAGTCAACGGCTTAAAGTCAACATCAAAGTCAAAGGCTTTCGCTCCTCCGGAGCGACTTACTTTCTTTTGTCCGAAAAGAAAGTAAGCCAAGAAAGCGGACTGCCTGGCCGGCAGGGGCAGAGCCGAACAGGGTTTCTTGGGTTGGTGGTTTCGTGGTGGGGGCGGTGGTTCTGCCGGGATTCTGCCGGTACCGATTTTGGTGGCCACGCTCTCTCGGGTGGTGTCCGATTCGTGGTGGCGCTGCATGATGGCGTAGGCCCAGGCCCTTCGGGCTGCTGCCGCGACCGGGGCGGATGGGTGCGGCATAGGGACGGTGCTGGATTCGTGGTGGGCTCGGTGGCCCCGGTTTGAACCCGGTGCGGGATCTTGAGATGTGTCAGCGGGGAACACGCAGCGTTCACCGAAACCCAACACACCCGCGCCGGGTCCACCACGCCCACCACGAAACCACGAGGATGCTATGTCGTGGCGGCTCAAACCGGTAACGGCAGATGCCCGAACAAGCAGTGCACTCGCCACCATAGGTCTGACCCCGAAACCCATACCGCCAGCCAGATCGTGGCCGCTCGCACCGGTAACGGCAGGATGCCAGCAGAACTACAGGCCCCACCACGAAACCACCAACAACAAGAAATCCCAACGTTTCTGCCCCTGCCGGCCAGGCAGCCCGCTTTCTTTGCCTACTTTCTTTTCGGGGAAAAGAAAGTAGGTCGCTCCGGGGGAGCGAAAGCCTTTGACTTTGATGTTGACTTTAAGCCTTTGAAGTCAAAGCCCTTGAAGTCAAAGCCCCCAAAACCAAACAGCCTAACTTCACCCCCCACCCAGCAAACCAAAAAACAAAAAAAAGCCCCGCAAAGCAGCCAAAAAACCGGCCACCCTGCAGGGCGCTTCCCTTATCCAGCAAAACCACCTACAACAATCACCCCCGCGTACGCAGGTAAGTACCGAATTCGTCCATCACCTCCGGGTGCTTGAGCGCGAACTCCACGGTGGCCTTGAGGTAGCCGAGCTTGCTGCCGCAGTCGTAGCGCACGCCCTTGTAGCGGTAGGCCAGCACCTGTTCCTGGCCGAGCAGCGAGCCGATCGCGTCGGTGAGCTGGTACTCGCCGCCGGCGCCCGGCTTGAGGCTGCGGATATGGTCGAAGATGCGCGGCGTCAGGATGTAGCGGCCGACCACGCCGAGGTTGGAAGGGGCATCCTCGGGCGCGGGCTTTTCGACGATGCCCGAGACCTTGATCACGCCTTCGTCCCATTCGCGGCCGTCGACCACGCCGTAGGAGCGGCTCTGCTCGGGCGCGATTTCTTCCACGCCCAGCACGGAGCAGTTGTAGTGGCCGTACAGGTCCGTCATCTGCTTCATCACGGGCGGGTCGCCGTCGAGCAGGTCGTCGGCCAGCATGACCGCGAACGGTGCGTCGCCGACCAGCTTTTCGGCGCACAGCACGGCGTGGCCGAGCCCGAGCGCCTCGGGCTGGCGCACGTAGAAGAATTCCACGTGCGACGGCTTGATCGAGCGCACCAGCGACAGCAGCGCCTGCTTGTTCTTGGCTTCCAGCTCGGCCTCGAGCTCGTAGGCCTTGTCGAAATGGTCCTCGATGGCGCGCTTGGAGCGCCCGGTCACGAAGATCATTTCGGTGATGCCGGCGGCCATCGCTTCTTCCACCGCGTACTGGATCAGGGGCTTGTCGACCACCGGCAGCATTTCCTTGGGGCTGGCCTTGGTAGCGGGCAAGAAGCGGGTGCCGAGACCGGCTACGGGGAAGACAGCCTTGGTGACACGGGTTTCCATAACAGGTATTCCTTATCGTTTCGGTGTAGACAACCCTGCTGGTGACGCAAAGCTCATGCCGGCAGACGCCCCAGTTGATCCTGGAGCTTGCCCAGTGTCTGTTCGAAATCGGACAGACGCTGGGTTTCCTGCGCGACCACGGCCGGCGGTGCCTTGGCGACGAAGCTTTCGTTGGAAAGCTTGCCGCGGCACTTGCCGATCTCGGCGCTGAGGCGCTCTATTTCCTTGGACAGGCGCGCGCGCTCGGCGGCCACGTCGATCTCGATCTTCAGCAGCAGGCGATTACCGCCGACGATGGCCACCGGCGCGCCGGCGCCTTCCGTCATCAGGGCGTTCTCGTCTTCGAATACCTTCACCTCGGAAAGTTTCGCCAGCGCCTGCACATAGGCCTGGGCCGAGGCCAGGAAGGCGCTGTCGCCCTGCGCGTAGAGCGGGATGCGCTGGGCCGGCGAGATGTTCATCTCGCCGCGCAGGTTGCGGCAGGCGTCGACCACCGCCTTGAGCTGCGCGGTCCATTGCTCGGCGGCCTCGTCGATCTTGGCCACGGCCGGCAGCGGGTAGGCCTGCAGCGCCAGCGTCTCGCTGCCGTCGCCCCTGGCGCGGCCGGCGAGCGGGGCCACCTTCTGCCACAGTTCCTCGGTGATGAAGGGGATGATCGGATGGGCCAGGCGCAGCACCGTCTCCAGCACGCGCAGCAGCGTGCGGCGCGTGGCGCGCTGCTGCGCCGGCGTGCCGTTCTGGATCTGCACCTTGGCCAGTTCGAGGTACCAGTCGCAGTATTCGTCCCACACGAACTTGTAGATGGCGCTGGCGATATTGTCGAAGCGGTATTCGGCGAAGCCCTTTTCCACTTCGCCCTCCACGCGCTGCAGCAGCGACACGATCCAGCGGTCGGCCTGGGAGAAGTCCAGGTAGCCGTCCGGGCCGCAGTCGTTGTTGCACGGGCCCATGCCGCAGTCATGGCCTTCGGTGTTCATCAGCACGAAGCGGGTGGCGTTCCACAGCTTGTTGCAGAAGTTGCGGTAGCCCTCGCAGCGGCCGGTGTCGAAATTGATGTTGCGGCCCAGCGTGGCCAGCGAGGCGAAGGTGAAGCGCAGCGCGTCCGCGCCGAAGGCGGGAATGCCGTCGGGGAATTCCTTGCGGGTCTTCTTCTCGATCTTGGGCGCGTCCTTGGGGCGGCGCAGGCCGGTGGTGCGCTTCTTGAGCAGCGGCTCGAGCTCGATGCCGTCGATCAGGTCCACCGGGTCGAGCGTGTTGCCCTCGGACTTGCTCATCTTCTTGCCTTCCGAGTCGCGCACCAGGCCGTGCACATAAACGGTGTGGAAAGGCACCTTGCCGGTGAAGTGCTTGGTCATCATGACCATGCGCGCCACCCAGAAGAAGATGATGTCGTAGCCGGTGACAAGTGCCGACGACGGCAGGAAATGCTGCAGTTCGGGCGTCTCGGCGGGCCAGCCGAGCGACGAGAACGGGACCAGCGCGGACGAGAACCAGGTGTCGAGCACGTCGTCCTCGCGGCGCAGCGCGCCGGTGCTGCCGGCGGCCGCGGCCTGCGCGCGCGCGTCTTCCTCGGTGCGCGCGACGAAGCACTTGCCGCTGTCGTCGTACCAGGCCGGGATCTGGTGGCCCCACCAGAGCTGGCGCGAGATGCACCAGTCCTGGATGTTCTCCAGCCACTGGTTGTAGGTGCTGTTCCAGTTCTCCGGGATCAGCTTGATCTCGCCGCCGCGCACGGCCTCGAGCGCCACCTCGGCGATCGAGCGGCCCGGGTAGAAGGTGCCTTCGGGCGCCGGCTTGCTCATGGCGACGAACCACTGGTCGGTCAGCATCGGCTCGATGGCGCTGCCGGTGCGCTCGCTGCGCGGCGTCATCAGCTTGTGCTTCCTGACCTCGGCCAGCAGGCCCTGCGCGTCGAGGTCGTCGACGATGCGCTTGCGCGCGTCGAAGCGGTCCAGCCCGGCGTAGGCCGCCGGCGCGTCGGCGACGATCCTGGCGTCGAGCGTGAGGATGGACAGCTGCGGCAGGCCGTGGCGCTGGCCCACCGCGTAGTCGTTGAAGTCGTGGCCCGGCGTGACCTTGACCACGCCGGTGCCGAATTCGCGGTCGACGTAGTCGTCGGCGATGACCGGGATGTCGCGGCCGGTCAGCGGCAGGCGCACCGACTTGCCGATCAGGTGCGCATAGCGCTCGTCTTCCGGGTGCACCATCACGGCGACGTCGCCCAGCATGGTTTCCGGGCGGGTGGTGGCCACGGTCAGGTGGGTCAGGCCGCGCACGCCGTCGGCTTCTGTGAGCGGATAGCGGATGTGCCACATCGAGCCTTCTTCCTCGACGTTCTCCACTTCCAGGTCGGACACCGCGGTGCCCAGCACCGGGTCCCAGTTGACCAGGCGCTTGCCGCGGTAGATCAGGCCCTGCTCGTACAGGCGCACGAACACTTCGGTGACCGCCTTCGACATCTCCGGCGACATCGTGAAATATTCGTGGCTCCAGTCGATCGAGGCGCCCATGCGGCGGATCTGGCGCGTGATGGTCGAGCCGGACTCTTCCTTCCAGGCCCACACCTTCTCGGTGAACTTCTCGCGGCCGAGCTCGTGGCGCGAGACGCCCTGGGACTCGAGCTGGCGCTCCACCACGATCTGGGTGGCGATGCCGGCGTGGTCGGTGCCGGGCACCCACAGCGTGTTGGCGCCGGACATGCGCGCGTGGCGGGCCAGGCCGTCCATGATGGTCTGGTTGAAGGCATGGCCCATGTGCAGCGTGCCGGTCACATTGGGCGGCGGCAGCTGGATGCAGAAATCGGGGCGGTCCGAGTCTAGGGTCGGCTTCGCGATGCCGCGCTTCTCCCACTCTGGGCCCCACTTGGCCTCAATGGCGGCGGGTTCGAAGCTCTTGGCAAGGGACTGGTCTTGGGCGGTCATGCTCGGGGTGTCGATGATTGCGTCGGATTCTGCGGCCCAGGCGGGCGGGGCAAACGCGCCGGGGAAAACGTCAAATTATAGGGGAGGCGGGATGCCTGCGCGGGAAAAGACCCCGCGCAGGCCGGTTCCGCGCCGTCCCCGGGGCGAGCCGGGACGCCGATCCGGGCGCGATCCGCGGGCACCGGGCCACGATGCCTGCGCAATCCGGGCGCCATTTTGCCGCCGTCCGCGCGCGCCGGGTGGATTTCCGGATACTTCCTGCGAGGGGATCACGTGGCCCGGCGGCCATGTCTGCGGCCCCGCGCGGGCCGGCGCCGGGCCACGCCGGGCCGCAGGCACGGGCGATGGAGGCGCCCCGGTATAATTCCCGGCATTCCACAAGGCCTCCCGATGTCCGACCTGCTTGCCAATCTCAACGCCGAACAACTTGCCGCCGTCACCCTGCCTGACGAACCGGCACTGATCCTGGCGGGCGCGGGCAGCGGCAAGACCCGCGTGCTGACCACGCGCATCGCCTGGCTGATCCAGAACGGGCGCGTGTCGCCGGCCGGCCTGCTGGCGGTGACGTTCACCAACAAGGCCGCCAAGGAAATGACCGCGCGGCTCACCGCGATGCTGCCGATCAACACGCGCGGCATGTGGATCGGCACCTTCCACGGCCTGTGCAATCGCATGCTGCGCGCGCATTTCCGCGACGCCGGGCTGCCGCAGACCTTCGCCATCCTCGACAGCCAGGACCAGCTCTCGGCGCTCAAGCGCCTGCTCAAGTCGCTCAACGTGGACGACGAGAAGTACCCGCCCAAGAGCCTGCAGTACTTCATCAACAACGCCAAGGAGCAGGGCCTGCGCCCGGCCGACGTGGAGGCCAACGACGACTTCAACCGCCGCTTCGTCGACCTCTACGCCGCCTACGACCAGCAGTGCCAGCGCGAAGGCGTGGTCGACTTCGCCGAGCTGCTGCTGCGCTGCTACGAGCTGCTGCGCTACCACGACGCCATCCGCCAGCATTACCAGCACCGCTTCCGCCACGTCCTGGTGGACGAGTTCCAGGACACCAACGTGCTGCAGTACCGCTGGCTCAAGCTGCTGGCCGGCTTCGGCACGCCCAACCCGGCCGCGGTGTTCGCGGTGGGCGACGACGACCAGAGCATCTATGCGTTCCGCGGCGCCAACGTCGGCAACATGCGCGATTTCGAGCATGAGTTCCGCGTGCGCCACATGATCAAGCTCGAGCAGAACTACCGCTCGCACGGCCACATCCTCGATTCGGCCAACCACCTGATCGCGCACAACGCGCGCCGCCTGGGCAAGAACCTGCGCACCGACGCCGGCCACGGCGAGCCGGTGCGGGTGTTCCAGGCGGGCTCGGACGGCCAGGAAGCGGCCTGGATGGTGGAGGAGATCCGCGACCTGGTGGCGCAGGGCATGAGCCGCGCGGAGATCGCCATCCTCTACCGCAGCAACGCGCAGTCGCGCGTGATCGAGCACGCGCTGTTCTCGTCGGGCATCCCGTACCGCGTGTACGGCGGCCTGCGCTTCTTCGAGCGCGCCGAAGTCAAGCACGCGCTGGCCTACCTGCAGCTGCTGGAGAACCCGCGCAACGACGCCGCCTTCGGGCGCGTGGTGAACTTCCCCGCGCGCGGCATCGGCGCGCGCTCGCTGGAAGCGCTGCAGGACGCCGCGCGCCAGTACGACTGCTCGCTGGCCGAGGCGGTGGCCTACGTGCCCGGCAAGGCCGGCAGCACGCTCGGCGCCTTCGTGCGGCTGATCGAGAAGATGCACGCCGAGACGCGCCGCCTGACGCTGCCGGAGACGGTCGAGTACGTGACCAACACCAGCGGTCTGATCGAGTATTACCGCGGCGAGAAGGAAGGCCAGGACCGCATCGAGAATCTGCAGGAACTGGTGACGGCGGCGCAGGCCTTCGTGATGGAGGAAGGCTACGGCCTGGACGCGCTGGCCAGCGCGATCCCGGTCGGGCGCGCCGGCGCGCCGGCAGCGCCGGCGCTGGCCGACGGCGACCAGGCGCAGCAGGTGCTGGACCCCGAGGCGCTGCCGGTGGTGATGACGCCGCTGGTGGCCTTCCTGACCCACGCCTCGCTCGAGGCCGGCGACAACCAGGCGCAGGCCGGCCAGGACGCGGTGCAGATGATGACCGTGCACGCGGCCAAGGGGCTGGAGTTCAACGCGGTGTTCATCACCGGGCTGGAGGAGGGCCTGTTCCCGCACGAGAACAGCGCCAACGAGGCCGACGGGCTGGAGGAAGAGCGCCGCCTGATGTACGTGGCCATCACGCGCGCGCGCGAGCGGCTCTACCTGTCGTTCGCGCAGAGCCGCGTGCTGCACGGGCAGATGCGCTATCACGTGCGCTCGCGCTTCTTCGAGGAGTTGCCCGAGGAAGCGCTCAAGTGGCTGCAGCCGCAGGCGCCGTCCTACGGCGCGCAGCGGCGCCAGCAGAGCGAAAGCGGCTGGGGCCGCGACTGGTTCAAGAAGCCCGAGGACGTGCCCTACTCGGGCACCAGGCCCACCGGCGGCATGGATACCGGCAACGGCTACGCCGACGCCAAGCGCGAGGCCGGCTCCGGCCTGCGCATCGGCCAGAGCGTGTTCCACAACAAGTTCGGCGAGGGTGTCATCAAGGCGCTCGAGGGCGACGGCGCCGATGCGCGCGCCAACATCGAGTTCAAGCGCCACGGCGCCAAGTGGCTGGCGCTGTCGGTGGCGAAGCTGGATCCGATCGACTGAAGGCGCGCCGTCATGCCGCGGTGTCGAGGCTGCCGGCCGGGTTTTCCGGTACCACGTTGAAGCAGCCGCGGTAGGTCGCGTAGAACGAGCAGTACATGATCGCCAGCATCAGCAGCGAGTACGGCGTGACCAGGAACGAGAGCAGGGTCTCGGCGCCGAGCGCGCCGAACAGCGCCTCGAGGAAGAACGGAATCGCCACCAGCAGCACCGCGAACACCACCGCGTAGGCCAGGAAGGCGCCGCGGTTGCGCCAGCACGCGGTCCAGCTGAAGAACAGCGCCTTGACCGGCGGCACGTTGTGCCAAGCGGTCAGCAGCGGGGCGAACCAGAACATCATGGCGATCGGTGTGTACAGCGCGGCGCCGATCATCAGCGCGAAATAGAGCTGGCGCACGGCGTCGGGCGAGGGCGCTTCCTCCTTGAGCAGGATCGGCACCAGCGTGCTGATGTCCACCAGGCTGCCGGCGATCAGGCTCAGCACGAACACCAGCGCGGCGTAGATGCCGCCGAGCACCAGCAGGTTGCGGCTGGCCAGCTTGCCGTTGGCGCGGAATCCCGCCAGCAGCACGGTGGGCAGCACCCGCTTGTTCTGGATCACCTCGCGGCAGGCGGTCATGATGCCGACCGACAGCCCGGGGGTGATCACCAGCAGCGCGATGATGCCGATCAGCGGCACGAACACGGCCAGTTGCGCGGCGATCAGGTAGATGAACAGCAGCATCAGGAAGGCGAGCGGGTTCTTGCGGAACAGCCAGACGCCCTGGCGGAACCAGACATAACCTTCCTTGGCGGAAACTTCCAGTAATTGCATGATGCTCAGGTCCAGGGCAGCGCGGCGGCTTCGATGCGCCGGCGCAGGATGCGTTCGAAATGGGTCGGGTCGTGCGGCTGCAGCATGTCGGCCTCGCGCGGGAGGTAGAAGTCCCACAGGCGCGAGACCCAGAAACGCAGCGCGCCGGCGCGCAGCATGTCGCGCCAGCGTGCCGCCTCGACCGCGCCCAGCGGCCTTACCGCATGATAGGCCCGCAGCAGCGCGCGGGCGCGCGTGTCGTCGAGCGCGCCGCTGGCCAGGTCGATGCACCAGTCGTTGACGGTGACGGCCAGGTCGAACAGCCACTTGTCGTTGCCGGCGAAGTAGAAGTCGAAGAAGCCGCCGAGCTTGTCGTGGCCGTGCCCGTCGGTCTCGAACAGGGCGTTGTCGCGGAACAGGTCGCAGTGGCAGGGGCCGCCCGGCAGCGCGGCGTAGTCGGCGCCGTGGAAGAAGGCGGCCTGGTGCGCCAGTTCCTGCTGCAGCAGCGCGCGCTGGCCGGCATCGAGGAACGGCAGGATCTCGGCCTCGGTCTGCTGCCACCACGGCAGGCTGCGCAGGTTGGGCTGCTGGCGCGGATAGCTCTGGCCGGCCAGGTGCATGCGCGCGAGCATGTCGCCGACCTCGGCGCAGTGCCCGGCCGCGGGCGCGAGCTGCGAGCTGCCCGGCAGGCGCGTGACGATGGTGGCCGGCTTGCCCTTGAGCGCGCGCAGGATCTCGCCGTCGCGGCCCGGCACCGGCGCCGGCACGCGGATGCCGTGCCCGGCCAGGTGGGCCATCAGGTGCAGGTAATACGGCAGCTGCGCGAAGGTCAGCCGCTCGAAGATGGTCAGCACGTACTCGTGCGTGCCATCCTCCCGCTCCGTGGTCAGGAAGAAATTGCTGTTCTCGATGCCCGAGGCGATGCCGCGCAATTCGCGCATTTCGCCCAGGTCGTAGTCAAGGAGCCAACTGGCGATCTCGTCCGGCGAGACCGTGGTGAATACGGCCATACTCTTTGTGTGAATCGAAACGGATGGCGGCGCGCGCAAACGCTTGCGCATCGCCGCGGCGTGGATGCCGGATGTTGCCGGCGCGGCCCCGCCGCGCTGGCCTGGCGGGGTCGTGGGAAATCGGAAAAGCGATAGCCGGACGCGTCTCCGGGCGCAAGCGCCCGCGGCCGCATGCCGGCGTCATGGCCCGGAGGCCCCGCGCGCGGGCCGGATTGCGCCGTCCGGCCCGCGCATGGCTCAGAACTGCAGCACGTTGACCGACGGCACGCGGTTCATTTCGCGGTCGCGGATCTTCGGCGAGCTGTCCTCCGGCTTGCTCATCTGGTACTTGGTGCCGACCCCGGACTTGACCTCGATGTCCGTGGCCTGGCCTTTGTTGCGGTACTCCCGGATCTGCGTGCCGTCCGGCTCGTTGAGCTGGAAGCTCGGCTCGCGCGGCTGGTTGAGCTGCGTCTTGGCCGGCGGGGCGATCGGGCTGTTGTTGATCTCGTTGAGCTCTTGCTGGGTCAGCGCGCCGCCGACCTGTTCGGTGCCTTGCTGCGCCAGCGCCGCGAACGGCACGCCGAGCGCCAGCAGGACGGCGGCGGCCAGCATCCGGGCGGATGCCGGGAACGGCTGCTCCGGCGCGCCCGCGCTCGCGGCGGCCAGGAGGGAGGGGGAGGTCATTCAGGGCTCCTGTGCGATCCAGCAATCGGGCATGCTGCATCGCGAATGGCGCTGCAGCCCGGCGGCGCCGGGCTTTGGCAGTGGATCAGGCTTCCATTCTAGCAATTCCTGCCCGCGCCGGGCTCCCGCGGTGATCCGCCGGGCACCCGGGCGCGCGCGCCGGCCCGCCCGTGGCACGGCCGGCGGCATGACAGGCGGCACTACAGGTAGAACATCTCCTCCTTGGGCGGGATCGGGTTGTCGCCGCCGCGCTGCTCGTAGTATTCATATACCGCTTCGAGCACTTCATGCGGCTCGTCGACGATCTTCATCAGGTCGAGGTCGTGCTCGGCGATCAGGCCCATCGGCAGCAGCGTGAAGCGGAACCAGTCGAGCAGGCCCTTCCAGAAGCGGCTGCCGAACAGCACCACCGGCACCGCGCGCGACTTGCCGGTCTGCACCAGGGTCAGCACCTCGGCGAGTTCGTCGAGCGTGCCGAAGCCGCCCGGCATCACGATGAAGGCGTCCGAGTTCTTGACGAAAGTGACCTTGCGCGTGAAGAAGTGGCGAAAGCGCATGGCGATGTCCTGGTACGGATTGCCCTGCTGTTCGTGCGGCAGCTCGATGTTCAGGCCGACGCTGGCCGACTTGCCGGCGTGGGCGCCCTTGTTGGCGGCCTCCATGATGCCGGGGCCGCCGCCCGAGATCACGGCGAAGCCGGCGTCCGAGAACAGGCGCGCGATCTCGATGGTGCGCTGGTAGTACGGCGAATCCTCGCGCAGGCGCGCGCTGCCGTAGATCGACACCGCCGGGCGGATCTCCGAGAGGTACTCGGTCGCCTCGATGAACTCTGCCATAATCGTGAACATTTGCCACGAAGCGCGTGCTTTCTTTGCGGTGGCGCGGTCTTCGTCGGCCAGCGCGCGCAGGCTGGGAATCATCTTGCGCGGGTTGGCGCGGATGCCGGCGGCGGGGGACGTATCTCCGGGGCCCTCGGCAGCGGCGCTGACCGTCACGTTCACATCCATATCGGCCGCGGTGGTCATGCTGCCCTGCGCGGCCTGCTTGAGTGCCGCGGCCGGTTCGGCGGCGCCTGCCGCGTCCGAGCGGGGAGCGGCGTTCGCACCGCCTGCGGCGGCACCAGTCAATTTTGAGTCCATGGGAATGTCGGATAGTCCAAAAACACTCTTGCTCGTCGATGGGTCGAGCTATTTGTATCGCGCGTATCACGCCCTGCCGGACCTGAGGAACGCGGAGGGGCTGCCCACAGGGGCAATCTACGGCATGATCAATATGCTGCGCAAGCTGCGCAACGATTTTCCGGCAGAGTATAGCGCCTGCGTGTTCGACGCCAAGGGCAAGACCTTCCGCGACGATCTCTACCCCGCCTACAAGGAGCATCGCCCCTCGATGCCCGAGGATCTGGCCAGGCAGATCGAGCCGATCCACGACGCGGTGCGCGCGCTGGGCTGGCCCATCGTGGTGGTGGACGGCGTGGAGGCCGACGACGTGATCGGCACGCTGGCGCGCCAGGCCACCGCCGAGGGCATGCGCACGGTGGTCTCCACCGGCGACAAGGACCTCGCGCAACTGGTGGACGAGCATGTCACGCTGGTCAACACCATGAGCGGCGAGGTGCTCGACCCGCCCGGCGTGGTGGCCAAGTTCGGCGTGCCGCCGCAGCGCATCGTCGACTATCTCTCGCTGATCGGCGACGCGGTGGACAACGTGCCCGGCGTGCCCAAGGTGGGGCCCAAGACCGCGGTCAAGTGGCTGACCGAATACGGCACGCTCGACGACATCATGGCCAATGCCGCCGGCATCAAGGGCGTGGTCGGCGAGAACCTGCGCAACACGCTGGCGTGGCTGCCCAGGGCGCGCGAGCTGGTGACGGTCAAGACCGACTGCGACCTGACGGCCGCGCTGGGCGATTTCCACCATCTCAAGGACGCCGGCGAGGACAGGGAGAAGCTGGTCGAGTTCTTCTCGCGCTATGGCTTCAAGACCTGGCTGCGCGAAGCCACCGGCGAGAGCCTGCCCGATCCGCGCGCCCAGGCGCGCGCGCGCGCCGGCGAGCCGCTGCCGCAGGGTAGCGCGCAGGGGAATGGCCCGGCCGCCGGCCCGGCCCAGGGCGGGCTGTTCGATGCCGCGCCGGCGCAGATCCGCTACGAAGCCATCACCACCGAGGCCGAGCTGGAAGCATTCATGCGCCGCGTGGAAGCCGCGCCGCTGGTGGCCATCGACACCGAGACCACTTCGCTCGACCCGATGCAGGCGCAGATGGTCGGCATCTCGATGTCGATCGAGCCGGGCGAGGCGGTCTATATCCCGGTGGCCCACGCCGGCCCCGACGTGGTGGGCCTGGAAGGGCGCGGCCAGTTGTCGCGCGAGTTCGTGCTCGGGCGCATGCGCGCGTGGCTCGAAGACCCGTCGCGCGCCAAGCTCGGCCAGCATCTCAAGTACGACGTGCACGTGTTCGCCAACCACGGCGTGGCGCTGCGCGGCGTCGCGCACGACACCATGCTGCAGAGCTACGTGCTGGCCTCGCACCGCAACCACGGCATGGACAGCCTGGCCGAGCGCCTGCTCGGCCTCAAGACCATCACCTACGAGGAAGTGTGCGGCAAGGGCGTGAACCAGATCTGCTTCGACCAGATCGACATCGCGCGCGCCACCGAGTACGCCGCCGAGGATGCCGACGTCACGCTGCGCCTGCACCGCAACATGTACCCGCAGCTCGAGGCGCTGGACAAGCTGCTCTACGTCTACGAGAAGATCGAGATGCCGGTCTCGGTGGTGCTGCAGAAGATCGAGCGCAACGGCGTGCTGATCGACGCCGAACGCCTGGCCGCGCAGAGCGCGCAGCTCGGCCAGCGCATGCTGGAACTCGAGCAGGCCGCCTACGACGCGGCCGGCCAGCCGTTCAACCTCGGCTCGCCCAAGCAGATCGGCGAGATCCTGTTCGGCCAGATGAAGCTGCCGGTGGTCAAGAAGACCGCCAGCGGCGCGCCCTCCACCGACGAAGAGGTGCTGCAGAAGCTGGCCGAGGACTATCCGCTGCCCAAGCTGCTGCTGGACTACCGCGGCCTGTCCAAGCTCAAGTCCACCTATACCGACAAGCTGCCCAAGATGGTCAACGCGGCCACTGGGCGCGTGCACACCAGCTACGGGCAGGCCACCGCGGTGACGGGGCGCCTGGCCTCGACCGATCCCAACCTGCAGAACATCCCGGTGCGCACCGAGGAAGGCCGCCGCATCCGCGAGGCGTTCATCGCCGGCCCCGGCAACGTGATCGTCTCGGCTGACTACTCGCAGATCGAGCTGCGCATCATGGCCCATATCTCGGGCGACGAGAACCTGACGCGCGCGTTCGCCGAGGGCGCGGACGTGCACCGCGCCACCGCCGCGGAAATCTTCGGCGTGGACCCGGCCGCGGTCAGCAGCGAGCAGCGCCGCTACGCCAAGGTCATCAACTTCGGCCTGATCTACGGCATGAGCGCGTTCGGCCTGGCCAGCAATCTCGGCATCGAGCGCGAGGCCGCGCGGCACTACATCGACCGCTATTTCATGCGCTATCCGGGCGTGGCGCACTACATGGAAGAGACGCGCCAGACCGCGCGCGAGCAGGGCTTCGTCGAGACCGTGTTCGGCCGCCGCCTGTGGCTGCCGGACATCAACGGCGGCAACGGCCCGCGCCGCCAGGGCGCCGAGCGCGCGGCCATCAACGCGCCGATGCAGGGCACCGCGGCCGACCTCATCAAGCTGTCGATGATCGCCGTGCAGGACTGGCTCGAGACGGACCGGCTCGGCACGCGCCAGATCATGCAGGTGCACGACGAACTGGTGCTGGAAGTCCCCGAGGCGGAGCTGGCGCTGGTCAAGGTCAGGCTGCCGGAGCTGATGTGCAACGTGGCGAAGCTGCGCGTGCCGCTGGTGGCCGAAGTGGGCAGCGGCAGCAACTGGGAAGAAGCGCACTGAGCGCCGGGCCCGCCCACGCGCGCCGCCGTGCCTGCATCCGGTTTCGATTGAAGCGACCGCTGAATCGGTGAATGGCGGCTTGCCAGTCTGCTGCCGTGCAGCAGACTGGCGCCAAGGCCCGGCCGGTCCGCGCGCACCGGCCGGGCAACAAGCCTATCGACGACACTGGGTAGATCATGAGTACAGAGGCAAGGGCGCATCGCATCATCGTGGTCGGCGGTGGCGCGGGCGGGCTGGAACTGGTCACGCGGCTGGGCGACAAGCTCGGCAAGAGCGGGGCCGCGCAGGTGGTGCTGGTGGACCGCTCGCCGACCCACATCTGGAAGCCGCTGCTGCATGAAGTCGCCGCCGGCAGCATGGACCCCAACACCCACCAGCTCGAATACGTGGCGCAGGCGCGCTGGCACGACTTCGAGTTCCAGCAGGGCGAGCTGACCGGCATCGACCGCGCCCGCAAGACCATCTCGGTGGCCGCCTGCGTCGACCTCGACGGCATGGAGCTGCTGCCCGCGCGCGAGCTGCCCTACGACACGCTGGTGCTGGCGATCGGCTGCGTCACGCATTTCTTCGGCGTGCCGGGCGCCGCCGCCAACGCCATCGCGCTCGACACCGTGGCGCAGGCCGAACGCTTCCGCCGCCGCCTGATCGCGGCCTGCGTGCGCGCGCAGAACGGCGGCGGGCGCGTCGGCGCGGACGGGCGGCCGTGCGTGGACGTGGCCATCATCGGCGCCGGCGCCACCGGCGTGGAACTGTCGGCGGAGCTGCGCAACACCGCGCACGTGCTGAGCGCCTACGGCCTGCACCAGCTCGACCCGCGCCGCGACGTGCGCATCCACGTGATCGAGGCCGGCCCGCGCATCCTGCCGGCGCTGTCCGAGCGCGTCTCCACCGAGACCACCAAGCTGCTGCACAAGCTCGGCATCGACGTCTTCACCGCCGAGCGCGTCACCGAGGTCACCACGGACGCGGTGCTGACCGCCAGCGGCAAGCGCATCGACGCCGACCTGACGGTGTGGGCGGCCGGCATCACCGCGCCGCCGGTGCTGGCCACGCTCGGCCTGCCGGTCAGCCGCATGGGGCAGATCGTGGTGGGGCCCACGCTGCAGAGCGAGACCGATCCGGACATCTTCGCCTTCGGCGACTGCGCCAGTTGCCCGTGGCCGGAGAAGCAGGGCACGGTGCCGCCGCGCGCCCAGGCCGCGCACCAGCAGGCCACCTTCCTCTACGGCGCGCTGTGCGCGCGCCTGGCCGGCAAGCCGCTGCCGGCGTTCCAGTTCAAGGACCTGGGCTCGCTGGTGTCGCTCGGGCATTTCAGCGCGGTGGGCAGCCTGATGGGCGGGCTGATCGGCGGCTCGATGTTCATCGAGGGGCTGATGGCGCGCGTGATGTACACCTCGCTGTACCGCATGCACGTGCTGGCGCTGCACGGCGCCGTGCGCATGGCGCTCGATACCGTGACCCACTGGCTGCGCAGCAAGACCAGCCCGCGCGTGAAGCTGCACTGAGGGTTGAGAGCAGGGTGGGGCAGGGCGCGCGGCTCCAGCGTGCGCGGTACGCCATGTTTGCTTAGAATCGGTCTCCCCAACCCGCCAAGCAGGAGACCTCATGCTGAAGCCTGAAGTGGAAAGCCTCGTACCCGGACAGTCCTTCGACCGCCGGGCGTTCGTCAAGACCGCGCTGGGCTCGGCATTCGCCGCCGCTGTCCTGCCGGTGTCGGCGCAGACCATCAAGACCGACTTCGCCGGGCTCACCGCCGGCGAAGTCACCATCGCCTCGAGCGGCTTCAACATGCCGGCCTACCGCGCCCAGCCCGAAGGCAAGACCAATCTGCCGGTGGTGCTAGTGGTGAGCGAGATTTTCGGCGTGCACGAGCATATCGCCGACATCTGCCGGCGCTTCGCCAAGCTGGGCTACCTGGCCATCGCGCCCGAGCTGTTCGCGCGCCAGGGCGACCCGAACAGCTTCGGCACCTTGCAGGAATTGCAGACCCAGTTGATCGCCAAGGTGCCGGACGCGCAGGTGCTGGGCGACCTCGACGCCGCCGCGGCGTGGGCCTTCGCCAATGGCGGCGACGCCGGCCGGCTGGCCATCACCGGCTTTTGCTGGGGCGGGCGCGTCGCCTGGCTGTACGCCGCGCGCAACCGGCAGCTCAAGGCCGCCGTGGCCTGGTACGGCCAGCTCGTGGGCGAGCCCAGCGCGCTCAAGCCGCGCAACCCGGTCGACGTGGCCGGCGAGCTCAAGGTGCCGGTGCTGGGCCTGTACGGCGCCAAGGACACCGGCATCACGCAGGAGCACGTGGCGCGGATGAAGGCGGCGCTGGCCGCCGCGGACAATGCCAACGCCCGCGCGTCCGTGTTCGTGGTGTATCCGGATGCCGGCCATGCATTCAACGCCGACTACCGGCCGAGCTACGTCGCCGCCGACGCCAAGGACGGCTGGCAGCGCTGCCTGGCGTGGTTCAGGCAGCACGGCGTGTAATCGCATGTAATTGCGCGTAATCACGCGCAGGGGTGGCCGGCGGACGCGGCATTTGCAAAGTCGGCGCCAATCTACGTACAATGCGGGCTTCGTTTCTTGCAACACTGTTGCGTTTGAGGCCGGTGCCGCTCCCCGTGGGGCGCATCGCCGGTCCCGGGAGCCCATCATCGATTCCACCCTTGCCTACATCCTGCTGGCCGCCACCATCTCCGGGGTGGGCAGTATCTTCGGAGCGGCGCTGCTGTCGCTGACGGTGGCCTCGCGCGTGGTGGAGCGCATGGTGAGCTTCTCGGTCGGGGTGCTGCTGGCCACCGCGCTGCTGCATTCGCTGCCGGAGGCGTTCGAGTCGGGCGCCGATCCGCGCGCGCTGTTCGGCACGCTGCTGGCCGGCCTGCTGGGCTTCTTCCTGCTGGAAAAGATCGCGTTGCTGCGCCACTCGCACCACCACGAGGGCGACGGGCATCACCACCACCACGGCCACGACCGCGAGGAAGCCGGGCGCAGCGGCCTGACCATCCTGGTCGGCGACACCTTCCACAATTTCGCCGACGGCATCGTGATCGCGGCCGCCTTCCTGGCCGATCCGCACATCGGCCTGGTCACGGCGCTGGCCATCGCCGCGCACGAGATCCCGCAGGAAGTGGGCGACTTCATCGTGCTGCTCAATGCGGGCTTCTCGAAGGTGCGCGCGTTCGCCTTCAACCTGCTGTCGAGCCTGGCGGCCATCGCCGGCGGGCTGGTCGGGTACTACCTGCTCGACCAGATGAGCGGCTGGATTCCCTACGTGCTGGTGATCGCCTCGAGCAGCTTCGTCTACATCGCCGTGAGCGACCTGATGCCGCAGATGCAGCGCAAGCCGCGCTGGCGCGAGTCGATCATCCAGATGGTGCTGGTGGCGGCCGGGATCGGCGCCATCTTCTTCATCACCAACGGCGTGCACGAAGGCCACGGCCACGGCCGCGCGCACGCGGCGGCGGCCGGCAAGTAAGCCGCGCGGGCCGCGCGCGGGGCGCTAGGCGCCGCTGGCCACCGGCCGCGCCGGGTCGGCGCACCATTCGCTCCAGGAGCCTGGGTACAGGGCGGCGCCGCGCAGGCCCGCCACTTCCAGCGCCAGCAGGTTGTGGCAGGCGGTCACGCCGGAGCCGCACTGCATGATGGCGGCGCTGGCCGGGGTGGCGCCCAGCACCTGGGCGAATTCCTCGCGCAGCGTGGCCGCCGGCTTGAAGCTGCCGTCGGCCCGCAGGTTGTCCTTGAAGAAGCGGTTGGCCGCGCCGGGAATGTGCCCGCCGACCGGGTCCAGCGTCTCGTTCTCGCCGCGGAAGCGGTCGGGCGCGCGCGCGTCCACCACCAGCCGGCGCGGCGCGTCCAGGTTGGCGAGCACCAGGTCCGCATCCACCGTGGCCACCAGCGAGGCCTTGCGCGTGAAGTCGCCGGGCGTCTCCGGCTCGGGCGCGGTGCCCGCTTCCAGCGGCAGGCCGGCCGCCACCCACGCATTCCTGCCGCCGTCCAGCACCGCCACGGCCTCGTGGCCCAGCCAGCGCAGCAGCCACCACAGGCGCGCCGCGAACATGCCGCCCTGGGCATCGTAGGCCACCACCTGGCTGCCGGTGCCGACGCCGAGCGCGCGCAGGCGCGCGGTCAGCGTGTCGGGGTCGGGCAGCGGGTGGCGGCCGTTGCTGCCGGTCTTGGCGCCGGACAGCTCGTTGTCCAGGTGCAGGTAGAACGCGCCCGGCAGGTGGCCGGCGTGGTAAGCCTCGCGGCCGGCGGCCGGGTTTGCCAGGTCGAAGGTGCAGTCGATCACGACGCCGTGGCGGCCGCTGCCTTCGCGCAGCGCGCGCAGGTCCTGGCAGGAAATCAGGGTGGTGAACATGGAATGGCCTCTGGTTGGAAATGCACAGGGGCGCGCCCGCGCGCGGGGCATGGCGCGCCACGGTCGATGCTACACCTCGGGATGGACTTCCGCCTCGGGCGAGCGCAGCGGCGTGGCGCTGGTGGGCTGCCTGCCGGCGGTGTCCTCGCGCGCGCGCGTCAGCGTGGTGGCGATGCCGCTGGCGATGATCAGCGCCATGCCCAGCCACGACAGCCAGTTGAGCTTGTCGCTCCAGACCAGCATGCCCCACAGGCTCGAGAACACGATGCCCGCGTATTGCAGGTTGGCCGTGAGCAGCGTGTTGCCGCGCTTGTAGGCGCGCGTCATGGCGGTCTGCCCCAGCGTGGCGAGGATGCCGATGCCCAGCAGCAGCGCCGCGCCGTGCCAGCTATGGGGGCGGACGCCGCCGATCAGCATCCAGCCCAGGCCCACCACCATGCCCACCGCCGAGAAATAGAACACGATGCGGCCTTCCGGCTCGCCCAGCTGCCCGAGCTGGCGCACCTCCACGTAGGCCAGCGCGGTGAAGATGCCCGAGATCAGCCCGATCAGGCCGCCGGTGAGCTGGTCCTTGCCGACCGACGGCTGCAGCAGGCACAGCACGCCGGCGAACGACATCAGGATGGCGCCGATCAGCTTGCGGTCCGCGCCGGCCCCGCGCGTGCCGGCCAGCGCCGCGCCGGCGCCCAGGATCAGCGCGATCCACACCGGCGACATGTAGTTCAGCGTCATCGCGGTGGCCAGCGGCAGCAGCGTGATCGAGGTGAACCACAGCAGCAGCGCGGTCACGCCGAACAGGCTGCGCTTGATGTGCATGACCATGTGCGGCGTGCGCACCGAGACGCCCGAGCCCGCCAGCACCACCCACATGATGACCACGCTGACCGCGCTGCGGTAGAACACGATCTCGCCGGTGGTGTACAGCTCGGATGCCAGCTTGACGCCCACCCCCATCAGAGAAAAGGCGAAGGCGGCGAACAGCATCCAGAGCGATTGCATGGCGGGGCGACAGGGAAGGAATGGACAGCGCGCGGGCCCGGCCGGCCCCGGGGCGGGGCGGCCATGCCCGCGAAAGGCTTCGCGGCGGCGAATGGCCCGCGCGGCGCGGCGCGGCGAGACGCCGGGCGCACGCGGGAAGCGGAGATTGTAGCAGCGCGAGTGCGCTGCAACAAAGGCAAAACGGACCGCCTGGGCGGTCCGTTCCGTTGGTTTTGCGCATCAGGCCGCAGTCGCGGCCGTCGCGGCCGTCAGGTCCCCGGTCCGCCATTCACCCGGTGAAGGACATGGCGCGGCGATACCATTCGTGGAAATGCTGCATGCCGTCTTCCATCGGCGACTGGTAGGGGCCGGTTTCGCTGACGCCGCGCTTGAGCAGGGCGCGCCGGCCGGCATCCATGCGCTCGGCGATCTCGTCGTCCTCGATGCAGGTTTCCATGTAGGCGGCGCGCTCCGCCTCGACGAACTCGCGCTCGAACAGCACGATTTCCTCGGGGTAGTAGAACTCCACCACGTTGCGGGTCTTGTCCGGACCGAGCGGATGCAGCGTGGACACCACCAGCACGTTCGGATACCACTCCACCATGATGTTGGGGTAGTAGGTCAGCCAGACCGCGCCGTACTTGGGCAGCTGGCCGTTGTTGAAGCGCAGCACCGCGTCGTGCCATTTCTGGTACGTCGGGCTGCCGGGCCGCTTCAGGCCGGCGTGCAGGCCCACGGTCTGGACGCTGTGCCAGTCGCCGAACTCCCAGCTCAGGTCGTCGCACGAGACGAAGCTGCCCAGGCCGGGGTGGAACGGCACGACGTGGTAGTCCTCCAGATAGACCTCGATGAAGGTCTTCCAGTTGTAGTTGCACTCGTGGATCTCGACGTGGTCGAGCATGTAGCCGTCGAAGTTCAGGTCCTGGGCCACGCCCAGGCGCGCAAGGTCGGCGCGCACGTCGCGCTCGCCCTCGAACAGCAGCCCGTTCCAGTTCTGCAGCGGCGAGCGGTTCAGGTGCACGCACGGCTGCTTGTCGAAGTGCGGCGCGCCGAGCAGGTCGCCCTTCAGGTCGTAGGTCCAGCGGTGCAGCGGGCAGACGATGTTCTGCGCGTTGCCGCGGCCGTTGAGCATGATGGCCTGCCGGTGGCGGCAGACGTTGGACAGGAGCTCGATCCCGTCCGCGTTGCGCACCAGGATGCGGCCTTCTTCCTCGGCCGCGAGCGCCTGGTAGTCGCCCGTTTCGGGGACCATCAGTTCATGGCCGACGTAGCCCGGGCCCTTCTTGAACAGCAGTTCCAGTTCTTGTTGATGCAGCGCCTCGTCGAAGTAGACGTTGACGGGCAGTTGCGAATCAGCCGGCACCAGTTTCAGCGCGGTGCTGAGATTGGACATTATCCCCACTCCCTATGACAGGCGAAAGCAGTGAACAACCCAACCATCGAAAAGAAATCGATTTGGGAAAGACAGTCAGCGGCGCCCGGACCTGCTTCCCGGCCCCGGCGTGAGATGGCGCTGACGAACCGCGGATTGTACCCGAGCCAAAAAGTTAAGGGACTGATTATTTTGCCTTTTTAGCGAAAAAGTCGACCCGGGTCGTCATGGAGGTGCCGTTCCGGGCGCATTCGGAAAGACGACCCAAGCGCACAAGTCACTTTCCGGCAACGCTGCCGCGCGCGCGTGAGCATGGATGCGGCCAATCTCGCGCTTTGGCGTAAAATCCCAGCTTCCCCAGATTCATTGTCCGCAATGCCAAAGACTACGAGCTCCCCGGCCCAGCCCGGAACGGCCTCGGCCGACCAGCGGTCCGCCACCGCGACGCCAGCATCCTACGAGGCCGCCCTGGCCGAACTGGAGGCGCTGGTGGCCAGCATGGAAGGCGGCGCGCTGCCGCTGGAAGATTCGCTGGCGGCGTACAAGCGCGGCGCGGAACTGGTGAAGTACTGCCAGCAGACGCTGGAGCGCGTGGAACAGCAGGTCAAGGTGCTGGATGGCGACGTGCTCAAGAGCGCGCCCGCCGAAGCCGCCGCGGTGCCGGGAGAGCAGGAATGAGCGAATCCAGGCAGAATCCCGACGCGGGCGATTTCGCCGGCTGGATGCGCGCCCGTGGCGCCCGCACCGAACAGGCCCTCGAAGCCGAGCTGCCGGCCGTCGATGCCGTGCCGGCCAGGCTGCACGACGCGATGCGGTATGCTGTGCTCGGCGGCGGCAAGCGCGTGCGGCCGCTGCTGGTGCATGCCGCCGGCGAAGTGGCCGGCGCGGCACCCGAGGCCTGCGATGCGGCGGCCTGCGCGGTGGAGATGATCCACGCGTACTCGCTGGTGCATGACGACATGCCGTGCATGGACGACGACGACCTGCGCCGCGGCCGTCCCACCGTGCACAAGGCTTATGATGAGGCGACGGCGCTGCTGGTGGGCGACGCGCTGCAGACCCAGGCGTTCATGGTGCTGGCCGAATCGGCCTCGCTGGCCTCGCTCGATGCCGCCGCGCGCATGCGCCTGGTGGCGGAGCTGGCCCGGGCCTCGGGCTCGGTCGGCATGGCCGGCGGGCAGGCCATCGACCTGCAGCACGTCGGCCTGGCCATGTCGCTCGACGAACTCGAGGCGATGCACCGCATGAAGACCGGTGCCCTGCTGCGCGCCAGCGTGCGCATGGGCGCCTGCTGCGGCAGCGTGGACGAGGCCGGCCTGGCCGCGCTCGACCGCTATGCCGCGGCGGTCGGGCTGGCGTTCCAGGTGGTGGACGATATCCTCGACGTGACCGCGGATACCGCCACGCTGGGCAAGACCGCCGGCAAGGACGCCGCCAACGACAAGCCGACCTACGTCTCGCTGATGGGCCTCGAGCCCGCCCGCGAGCTGGCCGCGAAACTGCGCGCCTCGGCGCACGAGGCGCTGGCGGTGTTCGGCGCGCGCGCCAAACGCCTGGGCGAACTGGCCGATCTGATCGTGCTGCGCTCGAACTGAAATGATAAGTAGAAAACCGATAACCGGGCACAAGAATCCGGCCGCCGAACGGACATCATGACCTACGCACTGCTTAAAACCATAGACGACCCCGCCGCCCTTCGCAGGCTGGACCGGCGCCAGCTCCAGACGCTGGCCGACGAACTCCGCGCCTACGTGCTCGAATCCGTGTCCCAGACCGGTGGCCACCTGTCGTCCAACCTCGGCACGGTCGAGCTGACCATCGCCCTGCACTATGTGTTCGATACCCCGGAAGACCGCGTGGTATGGGACGTGGGCCACCAGAGCTACCCGCACAAGATCCTGACCGGGCGGCGCGACCGCATGCACTCGCTGCGCCAGTGGGGCGGCATCTCGGGCTTCCCGCGCCGCGCCGAAAGCGAATACGACACCTTCGGCACCGCGCACTCGTCCACCTCGATCTCGGCCGCGCTCGGCATGGCGCTGGGCGCGCGCACGCAGGGCGAGCAGCGCGTGTCGATCGCCGTGATCGGCGACGGCGCGATGACCGCCGGCATGGCCTTCGAGGCCATGAACAACGCCGGCGTCTACAAGGACCTGCCGCTGCTGGTGGTGCTCAACGACAACGACATGTCGATCTCGCCCCCGGTCGGCATGCTCAACCGCCACCTCGCGCGCCTGATGAGCGGCCAGTTCTACGCCTCGACCAAGAAGCACATCGAGCGCGTGCTGTCGGTGGCGCCGCCGGTGCTGGAATTCGCCAAGCGCTTCGAGGAACATGCCAAGGGCATGATGGTGCCGGCCACCATGTTCGAGGAATTCGGCTTCAACTACATCGGCCCGATCGACGGGCACGACCTCGAATCGCTGGTGCCGACGCTGCAGAACATCCGCAAGCGCGCGCTCGAAGGCGGCGGCCCGCAGTTCCTGCACGTGGTCACCAAGAAGGGCCAGGGCTACAAGCTGGCCGAGGCCGACCCGATCCTGTACCACGGCCCGGGCAAGTTCAACCCGGCCGAAGGCATCCGCCCGTCGGCCAAGCCCGCGCGCAAGACCTACACCCAGGTCTTCGGCGACTGGCTGTGCGACATGGCCGCGGCCGACCCGCGCCTGGTGGGCGTGACGCCGGCCATGCGCGAAGGCTCGGGCATGGTGGAGTTCGAGAAGCGCTTCCCGGACCGCTACTACGACGTGGGCATCGCCGAGCAGCACGCGGTGACGTTCGCCGGCGGCCTGGCCTGCGAAGGCCTCAAGCCGGTGGTGGCGATCTATTCCACGTTCCTGCAGCGCGGCTACGACCAGCTGATCCACGACGTGGCGCTGCAGAACCTGCCGGTGGTGTTCGCGCTCGACCGCGCCGGCCTGGTCGGCGCCGACGGCGCCACCCACGCGGGCGCCTACGACATCGCCTTCCTGCGCTGCATCCCCAACATGATGGTGATGGCGCCGGCCGACGAGAACGAATGCCGCCAGTTGCTGACCACCGCGTTCCAGCAGGACTGCCCGACCGCCGTGCGCTATCCGCGCGGCGCCGGCGCCGGCGTGGCGACCGAGGCGGCGCTGACCGCGCTGCCGGTGGGCAAGGGCGAGATGCGCCGCACCAGCGGCGCGCGCGCCGGCCAGCGCGTGGCCATCCTGGCGTTCGGCTCGATGCTGCACCCGGCGCTGGCCGCGGCCGAGGCGCTCGACGCCTCGGTGGCCAACATGCGCTTCATCAAGCCGCTCGACGTTGAGCTGGTCAAGAAGCTGGCGCACGAGCACGACTACCTGGTCACGGTCGAGGAAGGCAGCGTGATGGGCGGCGCCGGCAGCGCGGTGCTCGAGGCGCTGGCCGCCGCCGGCCTCGCCGTGCCGGTGCTGCAGCTCGGGCTGCCCGACCGCTTCATCGACCACGGCGATCCCGCCTTCCTGCTTTCGCAGTGCGGGCTCGACGCGCCGGGCATCGAGCAGTCGGTGCGCGAGCGCTTCAAGCTGGCCCAGGCCACGGTCGCCACGCGCGCGGCCTGACCTGCGCGCCACGCATGCCCGCCGCCGGCGGGCATGCGGTGTTCCCCGCGATGCCGCCCGCGCGGCCCGCCTTCCGGCTCCCGCCTTCCTCCCGCCTTCCACCTCCCGCCTTCCGGGCATCCCGCGCTTGGTGTGCGGGTATCGCCGCCCTCCCGGCAGCCCCGGGCGATTTCCCTTAAAATCCGAAGTTCTGTGTTCGCAGCTGCGGGAGGCATCGGTTGCCGTCGCCCGCGGTTTCACACTCGTTGCGCGGCAGTGTTGTCTGCGAAAAATGCCGCGACCGTAGAGGAAACCTAGGAATCCGGTATGAATGACATCAATCCCGCCTTCGTGATGCCCGACGTGCAGTCGAGCCTCGACACCCGTCAGATCCCCATCCAGCGGGTCGGCGTGAAGGGCGTGCGCTATCCGCTGTCGCTGAAGACGCCGGCCGGCGTGCAGGCCACCGTGGGCACCTTCAACCTCGACGTGCACCTGCCGGCGGACCAGAAGGGCACGCACATGTCGCGCTTCGTGGCGCTGCTCGAGGAAGAGCGCGAGCCGCTCGAGCTCGCGGGCTTTCGCCGCCTGCTCGACAAGATGCTGCTCAAGCTCGAAGCCGAAGCCGGCCGCATCGAAGTCACCTTCCCGTATTTCATCAACAAGGTCGCGCCGGTGTCGGGCGTGCAGTCGCTGATGGACTACGAGGTCACGCTGGTCGGCGAAGTGCGCGGCGGCGCGGCCAAGGTGTTTCTCAAGGCGCTGGTGCCCGTCACCAGCCTGTGCCCGTGCTCGAAGAAGATCTCGCAGTACGGCGCGCACAACCAGCGCTCGCACATCACCATGAACGTCGAGCTGGCGGGCGACCTGCCGGTGGAGGCGCTGGTGCGCATGGCCGAGGAAGAAGCCTCGTGCGAGCTGTGGGGCCTGCTCAAGCGGCCGGACGAGAAGTTCGTCACCGAGCGCGCCTACGAAAACCCGAAGTTCGTCGAGGACCTGGTGCGCGACATCGCCATGCGCCTCAACGCGGACGAGCGCATCGTGGCCTACGTGCTCGAGGCGGAGAACTTCGAGTCCATCCACAATCACAGCGCCTACGCCGTGATCGAGCGCGACAAGCGCGTCGCCTGATCCGGGCCGCCGCCGCCGGCCTTGCGCCGGCGGCGCGCCCGGGTGCCCGCGGCTACGCCGGCAGGCGGATGTCCGACAGATCCCAGCGCGGCGTCACGCCGTAGCCGTAGTCGTGCCGCGCCAGCTCCGGCGCGGCCTGCAGGCGCATCGCGCCGGCGAAGGCGATCATCGCGCCGTTGTCGGTGCAGAACGCCAGGTCGGGGTAGTGCACCTCGATCTTCTTCTGCGCGGCGAGCTGGTCGAGCCGCTCGCGCAACTGCCGGTTGGCGCCCACGCCGCCGGCCACCACCAGCCTGCGGTGCCCGGTCTGCCTGAGCGCGGCCATCGACTTGGCGGCCAGCACGTCGACGATGGCGTCCACGAACGCGCGCGCGAGGTTGGCGCGGTCCTGCTCGCAGACGTTGCCCATCTTGCGGGTTTGCGTCAGCACCGCGGTCTTGAGGCCGGCGAACGAAAAATCCAGGTTGCCCGAATGCAGCATCGGCCGCGGCAGCGCGTAGGCGCCGGGCGTGCCGAACTCGGCCAGGCGCGAGACTTCCGGCCCGCCCGGATAGCTCAGGCAGAGCAGCTTGGCGGTCTTGTCGAAGGCCTCGCCGGCGGCGTCGTCGAGGGTCTCGCCGAGCAGCGCGTAATCGCCGATGCCGCGCACTTCCATCAACTGCGTGTGGCCGCCGGAGACCAGCAGCGCGACGAACGGGAACGGCGGCGGATCGCGCGTGAGCAACGGCGACAGCAGATGACCTTCGAGGTGATGCACGCCGAGCATCGGCACGTTGAGGGCAAAGCCGAGCGCGTTGGCGACCGAGGCGCCGACCAGCAGCGCGCCGGCCAGGCCGGGGCCCTGCGTGAACGCGATCGCGTCGATGTCGGCGCGGGTGCGGCCGGCCTCGCCGAGGACCTGCCGCAGCAGCGGCAGCACGCGGCGGATATGGTCGCGCGAGGCGAGCTCGGGCACCACGCCGCCGTAGTCGCGGTGCATGGCGATCTGCGAATGGAGCGCGTGCGCGAGCAGGCCGGCCGTGGTGTCGTAGAGGGCCAGGCCGGTTTCGTCGCAGGAGGATTCGATGCCGAGGACAAGCATGGGAACAGGCAGCGCCGGCCCGGAAGCGGGCCGGCAAATCAATCGGTTGGCGCCGGCGCGCGGGCCGTCCGGCCGGCGCGCTGGCGCAAGGCCAGCAGGGTAGCACAGCGGCGCCGGCCCCGCCTTCCGCAGCCTTTCGCCGCCATTTCGCTACAATCGCCGCTTCTTCAGCAGGCAGGACGGACATGAGCAGCAGGCACACCACGGGAGCCGCGCCGGGCGGCGCGCGCGCCGCGCGCTTCGACGTGGCGGTGCTCGGCGCCGGCGCCGCGGGCATGATGTGCGCCGCGGTGGCGGGCCAGGGCGGCGCCAGCGTGGTGCTGGTCGACCATGCCACGCGGCTGGCGGAGAAGATCCGCATCTCCGGCGGCGGCCGCTGCAACTTCACCAACCTGCAGGCCGGGCCGGCCAACTACCTGTCCGCCAACCCGCACTTCTGCCGCTCGGCGCTGGCGCGCTACACGCCGCAGGACTTCCTCGGCCTGATGCGGCGCCACGAGATCGACTGGCACGAAAAGCACCGCGGCCAGCTGTTCTGCAACGACAGCGCCGAGCAGGTCATCGAGATGCTGCGCGCCGAGTGCGGCGCCGGCAACGTGGCCTGGCGCACCGGCTGCGGCGTGGAGGAAGTGCGCCGCGAAGGCGACGACTTCCTGCTGGCGACCACGCAGGGGCCGATCCGCGCCGGCGCGCTGGTGGTGGCCACCGGCGGCCTGTCGATCCCCAAGATCGGCGCCACCGACCTGGGCTACCGCATCGCCCGCCAGTTCGGCCTGGGCATGGTCGAGACGCGCCCCGCGCTGGTGCCGCTGACCTTCGACGGCCAGGGCTGGGCGCCGTTCGCGCCGCTGGCCGGGGTCTCGATGGAGGTCGATATCGCCACCGGCAGCGGCAAGGCCGCCGGCGCCTTCCGCGAAGACCTGCTGTGGACCCATCGCGGGCTGTCCGGCCCCGCCGTATTGCAGATCTCCAGCTTCTGGCGCCCCGGCACGCCCATCGCCATCGACCTGTTCGACGGCGCCGACGCCGGCGACTGGCTGCTCGAGCACAAAGGCACCAGCCGCAGGCACCTGGCCAACCTGCTGGCCGAGCGCCTGCCGGCGCGGCTGGCCGATGCCTGGTGCGCGGCGGCGGGCCTGAACGGCGCCCAGCCGCTGCACGACATGCCCGACAAGGCCCTGCGCCGGCTCGGCGCGGCGCTCAACCGCTGGGAACTGGTGCCGTCCGGCACCGAGGGCTACCGCAAGGCCGAGGTCACGCTGGGCGGGGTGGACACGCGGGCGTTGTCGTCGGCCACCATGATGGCGCGCGCGGTGCCGAACCTCTATTTCATCGGCGAAGTGGTCGACGTGACCGGCTGGCTGGGCGGCTACAACTTCCAGTGGGCCTGGGCGTCCGGCGTGGCCGCGGGCCGCTCTGTGGCGGAAATGGCACGCGCGGCCGCGCCGGCGGCGCCATAGCTCCGATAGGGGGATTTCCTGCAATGCGGGCTTGACAAAAGCTGTGATAGACTTGGCGTTTTCGTAAAATCCTCGCAAGACCGCTCAACCGCTGCGTTCATCCGCGGCACTGCCACTGCTACTTATTTCAGCAATGACTACCATCCGCCTTAAAGACAATGAGCCGTTTGAAGTCGCCATGCGTCGTTTCAAGCGCACCATCGAAAAGAACGGCTTGATCACCGAGTTGCGGGCTCGCGAGTTCTACGAAAAGCCGACGGCCGAGCGCAAGCGCAAGAAGGCCGCTGCCGAGAAGCGCCACTACAAGCGCATCCGCAGCCAGATGCTGCCGAAGAAGCTGTACTGAACGCTGCTTCGTTCTTCGCATCAGAACCCGCTGTGGGCAAGGCTCCGGCGGGTTTTTGCATTGGCGCCCGCGCGGCGCCCCGCATCACTATTTCTGGAAGATAGCCATGTCCCTCAAAGCCCGTATCAGCGAAGACATGAAGGCCGCCATGCGCGCCCGCGAGTCCGAGCGCCTCGGCACCATCCGCCTGCTGCTGGCAGCCATCAAGCAGCGGGAAGTGGACGAGCGCATCGAGCTCGACGACGCCGCCGTGCAGGCCGTGATCGACAAGCTGATCAAGCAGCGCAAGGACTCCATCAGCCAGTTCCAGCAGGCCGGCCGCACCGACCTCGCCGACAAGGAAAGCGCGGAAGTGGAAGTGCTCAAGGTCTACATGCCGGCAGCCCTGTCCGACGCCGAAGTGGCGGCCGAGGTGCAGAAGGCCGTGGCCGAGAGCGGCGCGGCGGGCCCGCAGGACATGGGCAAGGTCATGGCCGTGCTCAAGCCCCGCCTGGCCGGGCGCGCCGACATGACCGCGGTGTCCGGCCTGGTCAAGGCCGCGCTGGCGCCGCGCTGAGCGTACGCCGGCGCCTGCCGGTGATTGCCGGTGACGGGTGGCATGGGTTTCGCGGGCGGCCTGTGCGCCGCCCGCCGGCATGAAAGTCTGTCTTGCGCTGCTTTCGCCGGACATCGCTCACCGGAACTGCCTGCAATCCGTTGCGTCTGCACTACAATGTATTGTTAGGGACCGGGAAAGCGCAGTTCCGGTCACGCCTTCCAACACGATCATATCGCCGCCGCCCGCCCCCGACGGGCGTTCCGGCACGAGGACGACAAGCCGGGTGATTCCGCAATCCTTCATTCAGGACCTGCTCAACCGTGTCGACATTGTCGATGTGGTGGGCAAATACGTGCAGTTGAAGAAGGGCGGCGCCAACTTCATGGGGCTGTGCCCCTTCCACAACGAGAAGTCACCGTCCTTCACCGTGTCGCCGACCAAGCAGTTCTACCACTGCTTCGGGTGCGGCGCGCATGGTTCCGCCATCGGCTTCCTGATGGAGTATTCCGGGCAGTCCTACCCCGACGCTGTGCGCGAGCTGGCGCAGTCGGTCGGCCTGTCGGTGCCCGAGGAGCGCGACCGCCTGCCGCCGGCCCAGCGCGCCGAGCAGCAGGCGCGCTCGCTGGCGCTGTCCGAGGCCATGACGCGCGCCACCGATTTCTACCGCAAGCAGCTGCGCGGCGCCCCGCAGGCGGTCCAGTACCTCAAGGGCCGCGGGCTGACCGGCGAGATCGCGGCGAATTTCGGGCTCGGCTACGCGCCCGACGACTGGCAGGGCCTGGAAGCCGTGTTCGGCAGCTACCGCGACGACGCCATCGCCGGCCCGCTGGTGGAAGCCGGCCTGCTGATCGAAAGCAGCGACAAGCGCGACGCCGACGGCAAGCCGCGCCGCTACGACCGCTTCCGCGACCGCATCATGTTCCCCATCCGCAGCACCAAGGGCCAGGTCATCGGCTTCGGCGGGCGGGTGATGGGGCAGGGCGAGCCCAAGTACCTGAATTCGCCCGAAACGCCGCTGTTCAGCAAGGGCACCGAGCTGTACGGCCTGTTCGAGGCCCGCCACGCGATCCGGGAAACCGGCTACGTTCTGGTGGTCGAAGGTTATATGGACGTGGTGGCGCTGGCCCAGCTCGGCTTTGCCAACGCGGTGGCCACGCTCGGCACCGCGTGCACGGCGGTGCACGTGCAGAAGCTGCTGCGCCAGACCGACGCCGTGGTGTTCTCGTTCGACGGCGACGCCGCCGGGCGCCGCGCCGCGCGGCGCGCGCTGGAAGCGTGCCTGCCCTATATCGCGGACAACAAGACCATCCGCTTCCTGTTCCTGCCCGCCGAGCACGACCCGGACAGCTACGTGCGCGAGCAGGGCACCGATGCCTTCGCCGCGCAGGTGCGCGATGCGATGCCGCTGTCGCGCTTCCTGCTGCAGGTGGTGGCCGAAGGCCAGGACCTGCGCCAGCCCGAAGGCCGCGCGCGTGCCCAGTACGAGGCCAAGCCGCTGCTGCAGGCCATGCCGGCCGGCGGGCTGCGGCTGCAGATCGTGCGCGAGCTGGCCGACGCCACCGGCACCACGCCGGCCGAGATCGAGGCGGTCTGCGGCCTGGCCAGCGACCCGGCGCGGGTGGGCCGCTTCGCCCAGCCGCGGCCGCGCGCCAAGCGCCAGGCGCCGACCGGGCTGGAACAGCGCGTGCTGCAGCTGCTGATGTGCTATCCGCAGTTGTCGGCCCGGCTCGACGCCGACAGCCGCGTGCTGCTGCTCGAGGACGAGCAGGCCGGCGCCGAGGTCCTGACGCACCTGGTGTCCGCCTGCGACGAACTGCGGGGCGAGGTGAACTTCGCCGCGTTCAGCGAGCACCTGGCGCAGTCGCCCCACGCCGAGGTCTACGCCAATGTGCGGGCCGCGGTACTGCGCGAGGAGATCGAGGAGGAGCCGGCGGGGCAGGAATTCGAGGCGGCCATCGCCAAGCTGCTGGCCGAGCCGCTGCGGCGCGAGCTCGACGGCCTGCAGGTGGCGGTGATCGCCGGCACGGCCGACGAGGCCGCCAAGAGCCGCATGCGCTGGCTGGTCAGCGAGATCAACCGCCGCCGGCAGCTGGGCTGAAGGCCGGCCCGGCGCGCGGCGCGAGGTGCGCCGCAGCGGGCATGGCGGTGGATTTGTGAAGCAGAGATGGAGGCTTGGCCCGGCGGTATTGAGCTTAAGCCTTGATTTTTCAGGTGAAAACCTCACCTGTTGGGAAGCCGGCTAGCTGCAACGTGCTACAATAGCCGGTTTGGATAGCGAAATCTTTCTCTCCAGTTCTGGTGAAAGTGAGCGTGCCAATGGCAAAGGCCAAAGCAACCGAAAAGGTTTCCACTAAAGCTCCCCAAGCGGGGAGCGGCAAGGCGTCCGTGAAATCAACGGCGGCTGCGAAGTCAGCCGCGTCAGTCAGGACGCCCGCCCAGCCTGTGCCAGCTAAGACCGCTCGGAGCGCCAAGGCGCCCGCAGCGAGCACTTCCTCCGGAACCCGTCTATCCGAAAATTTGAGGCCCTCGACTTCGGCACGCGAGAGCGGCAATAGCGCCAATGCAAGCGGCATGCACGCCGCATCTGTACCAGTGAAAGGCAAGAGTATCACCGTGGCGAAACAGCAGATTACCGAAGTCGAGAGCAAGCGAACGGCAGCGACCAGCGCCAAGACCGGAACGGCCAGGACGGCCGCCGCCGCGTCGGAGGCCAAGGCGCCCGCCACCACTTCCGCCCCCGTTGCATCCGAGCGTCCCGCCGCTCCGGCAGTCAAGCCGGAGCCGAAGAAGCGTGGCCGCAAGCCCAAGGCCGGCATGCAGCACGACGACAGCACCACAGACGACGTGACTGAAGAGCTTTACGAAGACGATATGCCCGCGGCAGCACCCGTTGCCACCGCGGCGCCCAAGACCGAAAAGCAGAAGGCCCGTGACCGCAAGGCCAAGGAAAAGGCCCTGCTCAAGGAATTCGCCTCGACCCAGCAGGGCACCGAGGAAGAACTGGAAGCGCGCCGCCAGAAGCTCAAGGCGCTGATCAAGCTGGGCAAGTCGCGTGGTTATCTGACCTACGCGGAAATCAACGATCACCTGCCGGACGACATGGTCGATTCGGAGACGATCGACACCCTGGTCGCCACGCTCAACGACATCGGCATCGCCGTCTACGAACAGGCGCCCGACGCGGAAACCCTGCTGCTCAACGACAACGCACCGTCGGCCACCAGCGAGAAAGAAGCCGAGGAAGAAGCCGAGGCCGCGCTGTCCACGGTGGACTCCGAGTTCGGCCGCACCACCGACCCCGTGCGCATGTACATGCGCGAAATGGGCACGGTGGAGCTGCTCACGCGCGAAGGCGAAATCGAGATCGCCAAGCGCATCGAAGCCGGCCTGAAGGACATGGTCATGGCGATCTCGGCTTGCCCGGTCACCATCTCCGAGATCCTGGCCCTGGCCGAGCGCGTCGCCAGCGACGAGATCAAGATCGACGAATTCGTCGACGGCCTGATCGACCCCAACGCCGAAGACGTGCCCGCCGCCGCCAGCGCGCCGGTCGCGGCGGCCGCGGCCGACGATGAGGACGTGGAATCGGACGACGACGAGGAATCCGACGAAGACGAGGACGACGACGCCGGCGGCCTGGCCGCCTCGGCCCGCCAGCTCGAAGAACTGAAGCAGGCCGCGCTGGAGAAATTCCGCGTGATCGCCGAGCAGTTCGACAAGATGCGCCGCTCGTTCGAGAAGGAAGGCTACAAGTCCAAGGCCTACGTCAAGGCCCAGGAAGCCATCCAGGCCGAACTGATGAGCATCCGCTTCACCGCGCGCAACGTCGAGCGCCTGTGCGACACGCTGCGCGGCCAGGTGGACGAAGTGCGCAAGCTCGAGCGCTCCATCCTCAAGATCGTGGTCGACAAGTGCGGCATGCCGCGCGCGGACTTCGTCGCCCGCTTCCCGGGCAACGAGACCAACCTCGACTGGATCCAGACCATCATCGACGACGGCAAGGGCTACAGCACCATCGTCGAGCGCAACGTGCCGGCCGTGCACGAACTGCAGCAGAAGCTGATCGACCTGCAGGCGCGCGTGGTGCTGCCGCTCAAGGAACTGAAGGACGTCAACCGCAAGATGTCCGAAGGCGAGAAGCGCGCCCGCGAAGCCAAGCGTGAAATGACCGAGGCCAACCTGCGCCTCGTGATCTCGATCGCCAAGAAGTACACCAACCGCGGCCTGCAGTTCCTCGACCTGATCCAGGAAGGCAACATCGGCCTGATGAAGGCGGTGGACAAGTTCGAATACCGTCGCGGCTACAAGTTCTCCACGTACGCCACGTGGTGGATCCGCCAGGCCATCACCCGTTCGATCGCCGATCAGGCGCGCACCATCCGTATCCCGGTGCACATGATCGAGACGATCAACAAGATGAACCGCATCTCGCGCCAGATCCTGCAGGAAACCGGCAACGAGCCGGATCCGGCAACGCTGGCCGAGAAGATGGAGATGCCGGAAGACAAGATCCGCAAGATCATGAAGATCGCCAAGGAACCGATCTCCATGGAAACGCCGATCGGCGACGACGACGACTCCCACCTGGGCGACTTCATCGAAGACACCAACACGCTGGCCCCGGCCGAGGCGGCGCTGCACGGCTCCATGCGCGACGTCGTCAAGGACGTGCTGGACTCGCTCACGCCGCGCGAAGCCAAGGTGCTGCGCATGCGCTTCGGCATCGAAATGAGCACGGACCACACGCTGGAAGAAGTCGGCAAGCAGTTCGACGTCACCCGCGAACGGATCCGCCAGATCGAAGCCAAGGCACTGCGCAAGCTGCGCCACCCGAGCCGCTCCGACAAGCTCAAGAGTTTCCTCGAAGGTAGCTGACCGGAGCGCGCCCAGCGCGCCGGTCTGACTTTCCAGGGCCTCTAGCTCATGCCTGGTTAGAGCAGCGGACTCATAATCCGTTGGTGCCGTGTTCGACTCACGGGAGGCCCACCAATGTGCCAAAGGGTTTGCGGGGTAATGCCTGCAAACCCTTTGTCTTTTGTGTTTGCCATGCAGGCAAATTTCCCTGGCGGCGCGGCACGACAGGCCCGGGGATGCAAGCACTGCACGGGCAACGGCATGCCGCGCCGGATGGCGGCCTGAATTCAAGAAGGCGCTCGCCGTAGCCGGCCCAGATGGTCGCCCGCACGTTCACAACAGAAAGCGGTTGCTCCCTCGCTCGCTCTCCGAGCCGTGGCGGAGATGCCGGGGCTAGGCAAGCACGGCGAGCCCCCCGCCTACAACCTCTGCGCCGCCGCCAGCCCGATGATTTTCTCCCAGCGCAGCGCCTCCTTGCGGCTTGCCATCGGTATGTCCCAGCGGGCTTGCGCATTGTGCTCCAGCGCCAGGCCCAGCATCCACGTGCCGCCGTTGTCCGCTGCCGCGGCGTCGGCGATGTCCGCGAACAGGAATTTTGCCTGCTGGCCGCCGAGGTCGAGGTAGCCGCGCTTGTTGTCGGCTTCGATGCGCAGGCTGCCCCACGATCCGGCCACGGCCACGATGCGTTCGCCGTCGATTTTCCTGCCGTGGATGGCGCGGTAGCGGCGCAGCAGGCCGGCGGCCAGCGCGGTCAGCAGCGCCGCGCCGGCGGCGACGGCCGCGGCGCCGGCGAGCGGGCCGGACAGGGCGGCCACGGCGGCGTAGAGGCGGACCGCGCCGTAGATGAGGGCGCCGATCAGGGCGAGGCCGGCGAGGATGAATGGCACGTCGTTAGTCCTTCTGGAGCGGCGGGGGTGGAAGCCGGGACGTCGATTATGCCGCCGCCGCTTGGCGCGCGCAGCGCGCTAGCGCTCGCACAATGACGCCACGAAGTCGATGAAGGCCCGCACCTTGGCCGGCAGGTGGTGCCGCGACGGGTAGAGCGCGTACAGCGGGAAGCGCTCGTCGGGCCAGTCGGCCAGCACCGGCACGAGCCGGCCTTCGGCCAGCAGGCTTTCGGCGCCGAGCTGGAGGATCTGCGCGATGCCGTGCCCGGCCATGCACACGCTGTGCATGGTGCCGACGTCGTTGACGGTCAGCCGGCCTTTGGCCTGGATCAGGATGCGCTCGTCGCCGCGATGGAATTCCCACTGGAAGGGCCGGCCGGTCTCGGGGTCGCGGAAGTGGATGCACGCATGGGCGCCGCTTTCGAGGTCGGCCGGCGTGGCGGGCGCACCGTGCCGCTTGAGGTAGGACGGCGCCGCCACGGTCAGCACGGGGATGTCGAGCAGCTTGCGCGCCACCAGCGTGGAGGCGCGCGGAAAGCCGAAGCGGAAGGCGAGGTCGAAGCCGTCGCCGATCATGTCGCCGAGGTTGTCGCGCGTGACCAGGTCGAGCGTGAGGCCGGGATGGCCTTCGACGAACGCGCCCAGGCGCGGGGCGATCACCAGCCGCGAGAAGAGCGGGTCGATGTTGACGCGCAGCCGGCCGCGCACGGCGCTCACGCCCTTTGCCGCGGAGGCGGTGGTTTCTTCGAGCTGCGCCAGCAGCGGCAGCATTTCCTCGTAGAAGCGGCGGCCGTCGTCGGTCAGCGTGACGGCGCGCGTGGTGCGGTCGAACAGGCGGATGCCGAGTCGCGCCTCGAGCCGCGCGATGGCGCGGCTGACGCCGGACTGCGTCATGTCCAGCGTCTCGGAGGCGCGCGCGAAGCCGCCGTTGTCGACCACCGCCAGCAGCACGCCGATGCCGTCCAGGATGCGCTCGTCGAAGCTCATCGATGCTCCGCAGTCATCAATCAAGTGACGGTCATGTTATCGCGAAATCCCGCGCCGCCGACCACAATCCAGTCACCGCGGCATGCGCCGCAACCGACCGGAGATGACGATGTTTGCTGTGACTGGGATTACCGGACAAGTGGGTGGCGTGCTGGCGCGCGCGCTGTTGTCCGCGGGCAGGGACGTGCGCGCGGTGGTGCGTTCGGAGCACAAGGGTGCCGAGTGGGCCGCGCAGGGCTGCGAGGTGGCGCTGGCGGACATGGGCGACGCGCAGGCGCTGCGGCGCGCGTTCAGCGGCGCCGAGGGCGTGTTCGTGCTGCTGCCGCCGGTGTTCGATCCGTCGCCGGACCTGTCGGAGTCGCGCCGCGTGGTGGCGGCGCTGCGCGAAGCGCTGCTGGCCGCCCGCCCGCCGCGCGTGGTGTGCCTGTCGACCATCGGCGCGCAGGCGAGCGAGCCCAACCTGCTGCAGCAGCTTTCCCACATGGAGCGCGAGCTGGGCACGCTGCCGGTGCCGGTGGCGTTCCTGCGCGCGGGCTGGTTCATGGAGAACGCGCAGTGGGACATCGAGCCGGCGCGCGCGAGCGGCGTGATGGCCAGCTTCCTGCAGCCGCTGGACCGGCCGGTGCCGATGGTGGCGACCGCCGACGTCGGCCGCGTCGCGGCGGAGCTGCTGCAGCAGACCTGGGAGGGCACGCGCGTGGTGGAGCTGGAAGGCCCGCGTCGCGTCACGCCGCTGGAGCAGGCTGCCGCGCTGGCGGCGGTGCTGGGCCGCGAGGTGCGGGCGCAGGTGGTGCCGCGCGACACCTGGGAAGCCCTGTTCCGCGCGCAAGGCATGAACAATCCCCTGCCGCGCATGCAGATGCTCGACGGCTTCAACGCCGGCTGGATCCGCTTCGAAGCCGCCGAGGCGGATACGCGCAAGGGCACGGTGCCGTTGCAGACGGTGCTCGCGTCGCTGGTGGAGCGCGCGCAATAAGCGTGCGGCACGGCTTCGCTCTCCTGCGCCGCGCGCGGTACCGTGCCCGCGGCGGGCTGCCTGGCCCGCTGACACGCGCCTGAAATCCGCCTTGCCTAGACTGCCTGATACGCCACACCCGCACTACCCATCCGAGGGGCTCTGGTGCTACAATCTAAGTCTTTGATTTACATGAGCTATTGATCTCGCGGGAGAATTTCCCCGCGAAAGGCACTGGCAGCGCGGCAAGCGGCGGCGATGATGTCGTCCGGCCGGGCCCCGAATCCATGCGCAGATCTACCCCGCTCGGTTCAAGACGCGTGTCCGTTGGCGCCGGGTTCGCCTATTGCAAGACACGGAAACCATGACGACTACGACCACCGAGACCGCCGGCCAGACCACCTCAGCCGACCAGACCACCCCAGAGATCACCTTCGACAGCTTCGGGCTCGACGCGCGCATCCTGCGCGCGCTGACCGAGCAGGGCTATACCAAGCCCACGCCGATCCAGGCGCAGGCGATTCCCGTGGTGCTGCTGGGCAAGGACGTGATGGGCGCGGCCCAGACCGGCACCGGCAAGACCGCCGGCTTCGCGCTGCCGATCATCCAGCGCCTGCTGCCGCTGTCGAGCGCCAGCGCGTCGCCGGCGCGCCATCCGGTGCGCGCGCTGATGCTGACGCCCACGCGCGAGCTGGCCGACCAGGTCTACGACAACGTGGCCCGCTACGCCAAGCACACCGACCTGCGCAGCACGGTGGTGTTCGGCGGCGTCGACATGAACCCGCAGACCGAGGCCCTGCGCCGCGGCGTGGAAATCCTGGTGGCCACCCCGGGCCGCCTGCTCGACCACGTGCAGCAGAAGTCGGTGAACCTGTCGCAGGTGCAGATGCTGGTGCTCGACGAGGCCGACCGCATGCTCGACATGGGCTTCCTGCCCGACCTGCAGCGCATCATCAACCTGCTGCCGGCGCAGCGCCAGACGCTGCTGTTCTCCGCCACCTTCTCCGCCGAGATCAAGCGCCTGGCGTCGAGCTACCTGCGCCAGCCGGTCACGATCGAAGTGGCGCGCAGCAACTCGGCCAACGAGAACGTGCGCCAGTCCGTGTTCCAGGTCGAGGACGGCTACAAGCAGGCCGCCGTGGTGCATCTGCTGAAGAAGCGCGCCGGCGAAGGCCTGTCGCGCCAGTGCATCGTCTTCGTCAACAGCAAGATCGGCTGCTCGCGGCTGGCCCGCCACCTGGAGCGCGAAGGCATCAACGCCGCCGCCATCCACGGCGACAAGACCCAGACCGAGCGCATGCAGACGCTCGAAGGCTTCAAGCAGGGCACCATCGACGCGCTGGTCGCCACCGACGTGGCGGCGCGCGGCCTGGACATCCCCGACATGCCGTGCGTGATCAACTTCGACCTGCCGTTCAGCGCCGAGGACTACGTGCACCGCATCGGCCGCACCGGCCGCGCCGGCGCCAGCGGCGACGCGCTGTCGATCTACGTGCCCAGCGACGAGCGCCTGCTGGTGGACATCGAGAAGCTGCTCAAGCGCAGCATCCCGCGCGGCACGCTCGACGGTTTCGATCCCACCGGCTCCCGTGCCCGCTCCGAGGAAGGCGAGCGCCGCCGCGGCCGTCCCGATGGGCGTGCCGATGGCCGCACCGACAGCCGCACCGACGCGCGTGCCGATGGGCGCGCCGACGTGCGCCGCCCCCGCAACGGCGACGACGGGGAGCCGCGTCCGCGCCGGCACGACCCGGCCAGCTCGCGCAATGCGTTCCGTCCGTCCGACGACCCGTTCTTCTCGCGGCCCTACGAGCCGAGTGGCGGCGCCGCCGCGCAGCCCGAGGCGGTGGACAACAATGCCGCCGCGTTCGGCCGCGGCCGTCCCGCGCCGAAGCGCCCGCTCGCGGCCCTGCTGGGCGGCGTGCCGCGCAAGTCCTGATCCGCCGGGGCGCGCCGCGCCCACGCGAGCCGCATCTGGCCTGACACAGCCGGTCTGACACAGCCGGCGAGCGGATCCAGCGAGCACATCCGGCGAGGCCCGCGCGCAGCGGGCCGCCGGCCAGTCTCAGTCGTTCCGGCGCAGCCGTCCGAGCAGCGCCTGCCATCCGGCCGTCGCCTCGGCCAGCCAGCTTTCCACCGCATCCGCTCCGCTCGCCAGTCCCAGGTGCGCGCCCGCCGCGCGCAGCGCGTCCAGCGGCGCCATCGCGTCGACGGGCTCGGCGCCGCTTTGCTTGCTGAGCTTTTCCCCGTCGGCGTTGGTCACCACCGGCACGTGCAGGTATGACGGCGTGGGCAGCCCGAGCAGATGCTGCAGGTGGATCTGGCGCGGCGTGGAGTCGAGCAGGTCCGCGCCGCGCACGACGTGCGTGATGCCCTGCTGCCCGTCGTCCACCACCACGGCAAGCTGATAGGCCCACAGGCCGTCGGCGCGGCGCAGCACGAAATCGCCGACCTCGGTGGCGAGGTCCTGGCATTGCCGTCCCTGCCAGCGGTCGTCGAAGCAGATCACGGCGGCGTCGCCATCGGGCACCCGCACGCGCCACGCGCGCGGCGGCTTGCCGTGCAGGCCGTCGCGGCAGGTGCCGGGATAACCGAGCGTCTGGTGGCGCTCGCGCGCGTGCAGCAGCGAGTCGGCGATCTCCTTGCGCGAGCAGCCGCACGGGTAGGTGTGGTGGCCGGCGTCGAGCCGGCGCAGCGCCTCGGCATACAGCATCTCGCGGCGGCTCTGCCACTGCGGCGGCTCGTCGGCATGCAGGCCGAGGCGCGCCAGCGTGTCCAGGATCTGCCGGTCGGCGCCGCGCACGCAGCGCGGGTAGTCGATGTCTTCGATGCGCACCAGCCAGCGGCCGCGGTGCGCGCGCGCGTCGAGCCAGCTGGCCAGCGCCGTGACCAGCGAGCCCATGTGCAGCGGGCCGGTGGGCGAGGGCGCAAAGCGGCCGCGGTAGCCGGGCGCCGGGTCCGGAGCTTGGAACGTCATCGGGGTGCGGGCGGAAGGGCGGCGGCGGTCAGTCGGGTTGTCCCGGCAGCTGCTGCAGCAGTGCCTGCGCCAGGCGCGGGTCCTCCAGCTTGCTGGCCCACCATTGCAGCGCCTTGCCGCGCGTGCTGGTGCGCCAGGCCACCTTGAAGTTGCCGGGCGCGCGCACCTCGAGCGTCTCGCGCGCCTGCAGCACGCCGCTTTCGATGAAGGGCTGCGCCATCGGCGCCGGCAGCCAGCCGCAGCCCAGGCCACGGATCTGCGCCTCGAGCTTGTCGCGCATGGTGGGCACCACCAGCACGTCCTGCCCGGCCAGCACGCCGTGCGTGCGCGCGGGCAGGTTGCGCGAGGTGTCGCCCACCGCCACGATGCGGTGCTTGGCGATCTGGATGGTGGTGAGCGGGCCGGCCTCGCTGGCCAGCGGGTGATGCGCGGCCACCGCGAAGACGAAGGGCATGGTGCCCAGCGGCCGCACCTGGAAGCCCTGCGTGCTGGGCGCGTCGTAGGCGCCGCCGATGACCACGTCGGCGCGGTTGCTGACCAGCGCGTCCCAGGCGCCGCCCAGCACTTCCTTGGCGAAGCGCAGCCGGGTGGCGGTGTTCTCGGCGTAGAAATCCTGGATCACCGGCAGCAGCGCGCGGAAGTTGATGAGGTCGTCCACCACGATGGTCAGCGTGGCTTCCCAGCCGGTGGCCAGGCGCTTGACGCGGCGCGCGAGGTCGTCGGCGGCGTGCAGCAGGTGGCGGCCTTCGTCGAGCAGGGCGCGCCCGGCCGGGGTCAGCTCGGCGCGGTGGCGGCGGCGGTCGAACAGCAGCACGTCGAGGTCTTCCTCGAGCTTGCGCACCACGTAGGTCAGCGCCGAGGGCACCTTGCCCATCTCGTGGGCGGCCGCGGCGAAGCTGCCCTTGCGCTCGATGGCGTCCAGGACTTCCAGGGATTCTAGTGAGAGAGCCATGTTCAGAAATTCTGAATGAATGCTACTAAGATCGTCCTGCCCAATATACTCCTGCCGCCATAAACTGCCTAGCATCGAAACGTAATGCAAGGCAGGAACTCGGTCTTTGTGAGTTTTCCCGCCGATGTGGCCTCAAGGAGGGCCGTCAAAATGATTGAAATCAGAAAGGCGGGCGAACGCGGATATGCCGACCACGGCTGGCTCCAGTCTTACCACAGCTTCTCCTTCGCGGACTACTACGACCCGCAGCACGTCCAGTTCGGACCGCTGCGCGTGATCAACGAGGACCGCGTCGCGCCGGGCATGGGCTTCGGCACGCACGGCCACCGCGACATGGAGATCATCAGCTACGTGCTGGAAGGCGAGTTGGCCCACAAGGACAGCATGGGCAACGGCAGCGTGATCCGCCCGGGCGACGTGCAGCGCATGAGCGCCGGCACCGGCGTGCGGCACTCGGAATACAACCACGCGGCGCACGACACCACGCATTTCCTGCAGATCTGGGTGCTGCCGGAGCAGGCCAACCTGCAGCCCGGCTACGAGGAAAAGCACTTCGAGGCTGCCGACAAGCGCGGCCGCCTGCGCCTGGTGGGCAGCCGCGACGGCGCCGACGGTTCGGTGGTGGTCCACCAGGACATGCGCCTCTATGCCGGCCTGTTCGACGGCGACGAGTCCGCCACACTGGCGCTGGCGCCGCAGCGGCGCGCCTATGTGCACGTGGCGCGCGGCCGCGTCACGGTCAACGGCCGCGCGCTCGAGGCCGGCGACGCCGCCAGGATCGAAGGCGAGGACGCCGTGAGCCTGTCCGGCGGCAGCGGCGCCGAGGTGCTGGTGTTCGACCTGCCCTGAGGCCCGGCGCGCGCCTCGCGCCTGTCGCGCGCCTCGCGCAACAGGCGCGCCCGGCAAGCCCCGCAGCCCGCCATCGTCGCGGCGGCCATGCGGGGCTTTGTCTTGGCGGGTTTGCCGTGTGCTATCTTCTCGCTATAGATAAGCGCCCGGGCCGGCACATGCCGCTCCGGACGCGCCCAGGCCTACGACCCCCAGACCAGAGATGACTTTTGTATCCGTTCTCCTCGCGCTGATCGCCGAGCAGTTCCGTGCCCTGGGCCGCAACAATCCGATCTACGACATCGTGCGCGTGCTTGCCGAGCGCGCCGAGCATGCCTTCGACACCGGCCGCCCGCGCGATGCCGCGCTGGCCTGGTGCACCGTGGTGCTGCCGCTCACGCTGGCGGTGGTGATCGTGCATTACCTGCTGGCGTCCATCAGCGTGGCACTGACGCTGGCATGGAACGTCCTGCTGCTCTACCTCACGCTGGGCTTTCGCCAGTTCAGCCACTTCTTCACCGACATCCACGAGGCCCTGAACCGCGACGACCTGCCGCGCGCGCGCGCGCTGCTGCACCAGTGGACCGGGCTCGACACCGTGGAGATGCCCGTCACCGAGATCGTGCGCCACACGCTGGAGGCCGCCATCGTGGCGGTGCACCGGCATGTGTTCGGCGTGTTCTTCTGGTTCCTGGTGCCGATCGGCCCGGGCGGCGTGGTGCTGTACCGCATCGCCGAATACCTGGCGCGCCACTGGAACCTGCCTTCCACCGAGCGCAGCCCGGCGCTCGGGCGCTTCGCCGCGCGCGCGTTCTACCTGCTGGACTGGGTGCCGTCGCGGCTGACCGCGGTGGGCTTTGCCATCGTCGGCAATTTCGAGGACGCGGTCTACGCCTGGCGCAACCACGCGCGCAAGTGGAACGATGCCGTCAACGGCATCCTGCTGGCCAGCGGCGGCGGCGCGCTCGGCGTGCGCCTCGGCGTGCCGCTGGCGGAAGAGGATTCCGCCGTGGTGCTGCGCATCAGCATGGCCGGCCCGGCGGTGGACTACGCCCCCGGCATGGAGGACGACAGCGAGCCCGAGCCGGCCGCGCCCGAGTTCGGCGCCGAGCCGGGCGTGCGCACGCTGCAGTCGGCCATCGGCCTGGTGTGGCGCGCGGTGGTGCTGTGGATGCTGCTGCTGGCGATGCTGTCGCTGGCGCTCTGGGTGGGCTGAGCCAGCTGTCCGCGCCGCCCGAGTCGCTCAGGGCTGGCGCGCCGCGCCGCATTGCCAGCACGAGCCGAACTGCGCCTCGTGCCATTCCCCGCAGGACGCGCAGCGCCAGCGCGGCCCCGGCGCGGGGTTGTCGGCCGCGCGCAATACCGCCCACGCCTGGGCTTCCATCTCGTCGTCGACCAGCCAGACCTGCGGCGCGCTTTCGCGAAACGGGATGTCGCCCATCGCGCCGGCCAGCCAGGTGTTGCGCAGGTCGGCGCGGATGCCGGCGGCTTCCAGCAGGTTCCGGCAATGCGCCGCGTGCACGAGCGAAGGGGTCGAGAGCAGTAGTTTCATGGCAGCCGGGCGTGCCCGCGCGGGCACCCGGCTACGTTACCACGGCTCACCACGGTTTTTGCTGGCGGGATTCGTGCAGCAACTGCGTGTAGAGCTGGTGGCGGCGCTCGGAGATCTCGCCGGCCTCGATGGCCGCCAGCACGCCGCAGCCCGGCTCGTTGACGTGATGGCAGTTGTAGAAGCGGCATTCGGTCAGGCGCGCGCGGAACTCGGGGAAGGCGCGCTCGAGCATGCCTTCGCTGAGGTGGTGCAGGCCGAATTCCTGGAAGCCCGGCGAGTCGATCAGGCAGCCGCTTTCGCGCTCGCCGGCGTGCTCACCCTCGCCGAGGTTGGCCGGCAGGTGGTACAGCCGCGTGAAGGTGGTGGTGTGCTTGCCCGAATCGAGCTTGGCCGAGATCTCGCGCGTCTGCGCTTCCACGCCCGGGATCAGCAGGTTCAGCAGCGACGACTTGCCCATGCCCGACTGGCCGATCAGGATGCTGGCGCGCTGCGCCAGGCGCGGGCGCAACTGCGCCAGCGCGTCGTCCGGGGCGCCGTGCACGGACAGGAACAGGACCTCGTAGCCGAGCGCCTGGTAGGGTGCCAGGCGCGCGCGCGCCTCGTCCAGGCGCGCGCTCAGGTCGACCTTGTTGAGCACGATCAGTGGCTTGATCGCCATCGCCTCGGCCGACACCAGCGCGCGGCCGAGCAGGTCTTCCGAGAAGCCGGGCTCGGTCGCCAGCACGATCACCACCTGGTCGATGTTGGCGGCCAGCAGCTTGGACTTGAACTGGTCCGAGCGGTGCAGCAGGTTCTTGCGCGGCTTGACGCCGGCGATCACGCACTGGTCCGCCGAGGCGTACTCGACCGCGACGCGGTCGCCCACCGCGCACTCGCTGCGCTTGCCGCGCGGAAACGCGTGCAGGCGGCTGCCGTCGTCGAACTCGATCACGTAGTGGCGGCCGTGCGCGGCGACCACCAGCGCGTCGGCCGTGGCCGCGCCATTGCCTTTGCCGGCGCTCGCGGCGCGCTGCGGGCCCGTCCTGCCGGCGCGGCTCATGCGTGCGCCAGCAGGCGGTCGATCCGCTGTGCCGCGGGCGGATGCGAGTAGTAGAAGGCGCTGTAGAGCGGATCGGGCGTCAGGGTCGAGGCATTGTCCTTGTACAGCTTGACCAGTGCCGACACCAGGCGGCCGGCATCGGTCTGCCCGGCGGCGAAGGCGTCCGCCTCGAACTCGTGGCGGCGCGAGGTCTGGCTGGCCAGCGGCCCGAGCAGGAAGGTGAACACCGGCAGGGTCAGGAAGAACAGCACCAGCGCCAGCGCATGGTTGCTGGCGCCGAGGTTGGGCAGCACGCCCAGGCCGGTGTAGAACCACGTGCGCCCGGCCAGCCAGCCCAGCAACGCGAGGAAGGCCAGGCTCAGCGCGAAGCTGACCAGCATGCCCTTGAGGATGTGGCGGCGCTTGAAGTGGCCGAGCTCGTGCGCCAGCACCGCTTCGATCTCATCGTCGGCGAGGCGCTCCATCAGCGTGTCGAAGAAGACGATGCGCTTGGCCGCGCCGAAGCCGGTGAAATAGGCGTTGCCGTGGGCGCTGCGCTTGCTGCCGTCCATCACGAACAGGCCGCGGCTGCGGAAGCCGCACTTCTGCAGCAGGCGCGTGATGCGCGCTTCCAGCGTGGCGTTGGCCAGCGGCTCGAAGCGGTTGAACAGCGGCATGATGACCGACGGCGCGATCATCTGCACGAAGATCGTGAAGGCCATCCAGGTGAGCCACGTCCATGCCCACCAGAACTGGCCCATGTGTTCCATCAGCCACAGCACCGCGAGCAGCAGGGGCAGGCCCAGCGCGATGCCGACGCCGGCCATCTTGAGCATGTCCACGACGTACAACCGCCACGTCATGCGGTTGAAGCCGAAGCGCTGCTCGATGACGAACTGCCCGTAGAGCGAGAAGGGCAGGTCGACCAGGCCGCCGAGCACGGCCACGCTGGCGATCAGCGCGACGCCGTAGCGGTAGCCGGGCCCGAAGGCGTCGAGCCAGAACAGGTTGAGCCACTGCAGCCCGCCCAGCATGGTCAGCACGATCAGCAGCGCGGCGCCGGCCAGCACCTCGAGCATCGACAGCCGGGTGCGCGCGATGGTGTAGTCGGCCGCCTTCTGGTGCGAGTCCAGCGTGATGGTGTCGGCGAAGCGGCCGGGCACCGCGTGGCGGTGCCGCGCCACATGGCGCACCTGGCGCGCGGCCAGCCAGAGCTTGGTCAGCACCATCAGCATCAGTGCGGCGAGGAACAGATACGTGAACATCGGGCGGGGCCTTGTCGTGTGAAGCGTTGCGCGCCGCGCCGCAGAGCGGCCGCGGCGGCGGATATGCGAGAATTATAAGTTGTTCGTGCCTGCCGCCCCGTGTTCCTCGTCCGGGGCCGGGCGCGCCCTTTCCCGCCCCTCCTTCGATAGCAGTCCAGATGACCAGCCAAAACACCCACGCCGGCGCCGGCGCCAAATCCGTCAAGAGCGAAAACAACCTGATCTGGCTCGACATGGAGATGACCGGCCTGCTGCCGGACCAGGACCGCATCATCGAGGTCGCGCTCGTCGTGACCGACTCGGAGCTCAACATCCTGGCCGAAGGCCCGGTGCTGGTGATCCACCAGGAAGACGCCGTGCTCGACGGCATGGACAACTGGAACAAGGGCACCCACGGCCGCTCCGGCCTGATCGACAAGGTCAAGGCCTCGAC
>Ga0255336_100474_pt1 | contig 62046 bp, 58 predicted proteins | sample MeOH1_35cm_T3_17_FD_189102 | JGI IMG/M metagenome (GOLD analysis project Ga0255336, IMG submission 189102) | Sandy soil microbial communities from University of British Columbia, Vancouver, Canada - MeOH1_35cm_T3_179 | ecosystem: Engineered > Artificial ecosystem > Sand microcosm > Unclassified ... | reverse complement strand
GCTTCGCCTTCCGGTTCCGCGTCATGAGATTTCGGACCTGATCGTTGGCGGACTGCCGATGGGCAGGGCTCGCCCGGTGCGCAGTGGAGATCACCGTGGGGCTCGTCTGGAGATTTTGAATCACGGTGGAATCGCATCGGTGTCTTCAAACCCCGCAGCAGGGTTGCGGGTGAACTGAGAGGAGAGAGAGATGGAGCAGGTTGCAGGTGGAATAGAGGGGCTGGACCCGAAGATGGAGATGTTATGCGACATCGATCTGGACGCAACGCTGCGGTTCGGTACGCGTGAGATGTCGTTGCATGAGGTACTGGAGCTTGGTCCGGGGACGGTCGTGGAACTGGACCGGCACGTTGCCGAGCCCGTGGACCTGATTGTTGGTGACAGGATTGTGGCGCGTGGAGAGGTGGTTGTGGTGAGCGGCAACTTCGCTCTGCGCGTTACGGAAGTGGCAACGCCGCAACTGCGGCTGGAGAGCATACGATGCTTTTTCTAGGGAAGAGAGCGAACGATCAGGAGCTGAGCTTTTCACAGGCTCCGGCAACCAACGAGAGTACGCCGATCTGGGGCGAGGATAGCTATCAACCGTCCGGCATAGTCTCCGATTCGGTAGCGGCGATCTCAGGACGCAGAACATGCGGCAATCTTCAGTGCGCGTCGACATGGATTGCGCCGTGGCGCAGCCGGAAGAGACCCATCTTCGAGGGGCAGTGGGGCTGCAGCGGACGATGCGTCCTCGAGCTGGTGCGAGGCGCGATACGGCGTGAATCCGGCAACGGTGCTGCGATTATGCCGTCCCAGCACAGACATCGTGTCCCTCTGGGCCTGTTGTTGCTGGCGCAGGGATGGATCACTCATCCGCAGCTGCAGCGCGCTCTGGAGATTCAGCGAGAGCGAGGCGGTCGCATCGGCGAGGTTTTGGTGTCCGAGTGCGGAATTGAGGACGACCTGATTACTCGCGGTCTGAGCATGCAGTGGAGCTGTCCGGTTCTGGGAGCCGGTGGATTCTCTCCCCGGTCGATGGCGCTGGCAGCACCGAAGACCTTCATCGAGCAGTCAGGTCTGCTGCCGCTCAGAGTGGCAGGGGCGCGGATTCTCTATGCCGGTTTTGAGGATCGTCTGGATGCTTCGGCGGCTTTGGCCCTGGAGCGGATGACGGAGCTGAAGGTCGAGAGCGGTCTGATGAAGACGGAAGAATACAGATCGGCGTGGAGCTCCCTGCTGGAGAGCGAGGCTGTAGAGCTGAAGGAAGAGTCCTTTGGCGATACCGATGCCGTAGCAGCCAGAGTTACGGCGATTCTGGAGCAGAAACAGCCGATGGCATCGAAGCTGGTTCGAACCTATCGCCACTACTGGTTGCGTCTCTGGCTGGAGCCGATGAAGGGGCAACAGGGAATGTTGCCGCAGAGCGGTGAGGATATGCTCGATTACGTATTTACGGTCGAAAGACTGGTCTGAAATCTCTGCAGGAAGAGGAACCTGTGTTTTGCAGAAGTTCATAATTCTGCAGGCACAGGTTTTTACCTATTTAACGAGCACAATAGATCTGGAGGCGATGCCTATCGCTGGGAGAGGTTGGATTCGCCGCTGTCTGCAACGGACTGTGCCGCGGAGATAGTTCCGGCGGAGGCCAGGGAGCTGGTCTGCGAGGGTCCAAGACCAAGCTTGATGATGGCGCGGGAGTCGGGCATCAGCTTTGTCTGCCAGCCATTGTCGGACTGGTACTTCCGCATCGCGGTCTCGGTGGCTGAATCCCAGTGCCCACTTGGATCGGACATGTAGCCCGAGCGTACCAGGGCCTGCTGAATCTCAGTGGCCCGGCTGTCGTCGATGGAGCGCTGGCCAGTGGAACGCTTCGCGGGAGACTTGGAGGCCGACACGTGGGTACGGGTCTTGGCGAGGCAAGGAGTCAGCGCGGTTGCGAGAAGAAGTGTGGAGCTTAGGAGTCGGCCTGGCCGCATGAAGATAGAAACCTCGCGTAACAGTGTAAAGGCAGAGGATCGATCAATTCTGCCGATTCCTCTATAAGGGTATCCCGGCGAGGAATCGGATGCAAGAAAAAGGTAACCGGGAAAGGCACTGTTTTTCCGAAATAGGAAGCGCTTGTGGCGTGATTTGCCGCATCTGGCACTGTATCAGCAGATAAAAGATAAGGCGGCACGAAGGCCGCCTTATCTCGATGAGTCTCATTACGTTGAGACGGTTATGGAAGAGTGCCTCCGACGTAGTTGTTGCCACTGCGCGAGTGGATCACGAAGACTACGTCGTCCTTCGATTTGAGAGCGCTGACCACGGCCCGGTAAGAGGGCTCGTCCGTCACCGGCTTCTTGTTGATCTCGGTGATGATCGCGCCCTTGGCGAGGCCAATCTCATCCGCAAAGGATCCCGGACGAACGCTCGTAACGATCACGCCGCGGCTGGTTCCGGCCTTCTGAGACACCGAAGGCGGAATTGACGAGACCGTGATTCCGAGCTTGCTCTGACCGGCATCGGACTCCTGCGGGCTGTTATCGTCGTCGTCGTTGTTTCCTGCCAGATCGGCATAGGTCTTGGCGCGATCTCCGATCGTGACATTGGCGGTGTTCTGCTTGCCGTCACGGAGGTAGCCGATCTTGACCGTGCTACCCACCTTGCGGTTGGAGATGTCGTTGACCAGATCGTCGCCGTCTTTGATCTGGCGGCCATCGATGGAGACGATGATGTCGCCGGGTTGGAGTCCCGCCTTCGCCGCTCCGCCGTTAGGCGTGATCGTGGAGACGATGATGCCGTTCTTGAAGCCGTACATGCGTCCCACGGCCGCGCTCATCGAACCCTGGAAGCTGATGCCGATCGAGCCGCGAACCACCTTATGGTCAGGCCCGATGAGCATGTTGTAGACGCTGGCGATGGTGTTGGAGGGCATGGCAAAGCCGACGCCCTGCGATCCCATCGACTGAGTGTAGATAGCGGTGTTCATGCCGATGACCTGACCGGCCATATCGACAAGCGGGCCACCGGAGTTGCCGGGGTTGATGGCGGCATCGGTCTGGATGAAGCGCTGAAACTGCGTCTGCGAGACTCCGCCGGGGCCGGGCGCCTCATCGATAGCGCGGTTCTTGGCGGAGACGATACCGGCCGACACAGTCTGAGAGAGCCCGAAGGGGCTGCCGACCGCGAGAACCCAGTCGCCGACCTGTGCGCCGTCGGAGTTGCCAAGCTTGATGGTAGGCAAAGGCTTGTCGGATTCGATCTTGATGACGGCGATGTCGGTGTCTTTATCGACTCCGATCACCTTGGCCGGACGACCCTCGGTATCAGGTCCGTTGTTCGGGTCCGTGGACAGGCGGACGAAGATCTTGTCGGCCTTGTCGACGACGTGATTGTTGGTGATGATGTAGCCGCGCGGGTCGACGATGAAGCCGGAGCCGAGAGCGCGGCGCTCGCCGCCCATGGGACCGTCGCCGTCGTCATCGCCGCCACCGGGGCCGCCGAAGAAGCGATTGAAGAAGTCCTGCATATCGCCCTGCTGATCGTCGTCACCGCCGCCCGGAGCCTGGGGGACCGGCCCACGCTGGGCACCCCGCCGTCCACGGCGATTCTGCGACTGCTTGGGAAGCGATTCGGTATTGATATTCACAACGGCAGGGCCAACCTGTTTGGCGATCTGCGAAAAGCCGCTGGAAAGCGATGATGCAGAGGGGATCACCAGAGGTTTGGCGTCAGAGGTGTCAGGTGCCTGTTCTTTACCGCTGACACCGTGCGTGATTACAGAGCCGACGAGGATGCCGGCTGACAACGTGGCCAGGAGGGCGAAGGTCGTAGTAAGACGGTGGCTGCGCATACGGTCGAGCCATCCCGTGAGCTTGCTTGTCGGTGTATCCATCAGTAGATCGAACCTCTTTCGTTTGCATCCGGTCCGCCACGGAGGTGGAACGGGCGAAGACTTAAGTATAGTCCTCCGGGCTTTTAGGGACATGCTGTTAGAGCACGTCCAAAGGGCTTCGGTTGGTTAGACGCGAAGAGGAGGCAAAGGTATTTCCGCGATCTGTCGTTATGAAGAATCGATGTGTGTAAAAAGTGCTGCATTCAGGCTAATGCGAGCGCGCCGAAATTGGCAGAAGTTCTGTAAAGAGGATGCCGGAGAGAATGAGGCCCGCCCCCAGAAGCGAGCGGGAGCCCATGTGTTCTCCCAGGAAGAGAAATGAGGTAAGCCAGGCGAATACAGGTTCGAGGGTAAGAAGCAGTGCGGTATGCGTGGGGGGCAGGTGTTGCTGCGCCCAGCTTTGGATGGTGAAGGCCGCGGCGGTTGCCAGAAGGCTGGTGACTGCAAGTGCGATCACCAGCCGAGGCGTTACAGAGAGGTGGAGAGGTGTGCCCAGCGGAAGAGTGACGGCCATGATCAGGGCGGCGAAGGCGATCTGGAGGGTTGCAAGCTGCGGAATCGGGACACGGGGCGAGGTGTGAGCAAGCGCAAGGAGATGTCCGGCGAAGGCAATGGCGCAAACGAGGGTCAGAAGGTCGCCCGAACCGATGGCGGTGAAGAGGTTAGCCCCGGTGGTTCCCGGGGGAGTGGTGAGAAGAACGAGGCCCGCGAAGGCGAGCAGCGCCCCGAGGAGGGTGGTCAGGGAGGGAGCGGAGGCAGAGGCGGGGCGCAGGGTCGGGATCGTGGTCAGCAGGGGAACGAAGACGACGACAAGGCCGGTGATAAAGGCAGACTTCGCCGCCGTGGTGCGGGCCAGGCCCGAGGTCTGGAACTGGTATCCGGCTGCGAGGAAGACTCCTACGACAGCTCCGGCGATGACGGTTCCGCGTGTGATGTGTCGAAGATGGCGACGGTTGACGATGGCGAGCGCGATTGCGGCCAGAGTCATGCGAAGCAGGTTGAAGAGCAGCGGCGAAGCGTCGTGGAGAGCGTCCTTGATGAGAACGAAGGTGACGCCCCATACCATGACGACTCCGAGAAGCAGAAGGTGCGCGAGCGTGGATGGGCTAAGTCTGGACAATGCGTTCCTGCGTTGTGTGGGTCTAGTGGGAGGTTGCAGAGTGGATCGCCGAGCCGGACTCGATGGCAAGGTCGGGAGCGATCTGCGTGCAGGCGAGCAGCAGAAGAAGAATGCGCCGCAGAGCGGTTTCGCGGCCCGTGGGGTCGTACCACTCGTCGAGCGTATGGATGCTGCCGCCGATTCCCCCGGTTCCTATAGCCAGTGCGGGGATAGAGAGAGACAGGGGAAGATTGGCGTCGGTCGATCCCAGTCGCAGCTCTGTATGCAGGTTGAGGTGCCGGTCCACGGCGCGCAGGGTGGTGAGAAGCGCGGAGTCGTGGGAAAGGGCGGCTGCTGGACGATCCCCGATGGTTTCAAGGTGAAGGGTGGGGGCCTGAGGCAGAGAGTTGAGGGATGTGAATGTGCCGGTGAGAATTTCCCGGATGGACATTGCAGCGTCATGAAGCGGCTGCGGCTCGCTTGAGCGGAGCTCGATGAGCGCGGTGGCCGAGGATGGAATGGAGTTGACGGAGGTTCCTCCGGAGATATGCCCGACGTTCAGTGTGGTCAGGGGCGAAGAGGGAAGTGGAAGGTCGGAGATGGCTGTGATGGCGCGGCTGAGCAGAACGATGGGGTTGGGGGTTCCCGCATCGGACCAGGAGTGACCGCCGGGGCCGCCGATGGTGATGCGAAAACGCAGGCTGCCGAGCGCCTTGGTGACCACTGCCGTACCGCTGCCTTCGAGGGCAATTGCGGCGGCGATGCGGTTTCGGTAACGGCCATTTCCGAAGAGGTAGCGCATGCCGCGCAGATCCCCTTCGCCCTCCTCGCCAACATTCGCGGCGAAGAGAATAGTCGCCGGAGGATTGATGCGGGCGTGGCGGAGGGCCGCGGCGATGGCGAGCAGGGCGGACAGGCCCGCTGCGTTATCGCAGACGCCCGGGCCGTGGATGCGAGGCGTGTCCGTCCGTTCGATCGGCTCGCACGGCGTGCCTGCGGGAAAGACCGTATCGAGGTGTGCGGAGAGAAGGATGACGGGCGAAGAGGAGGACGTCTGATCTTCCGGGACAAGCTCGGCCAGAGCGTTGCCCTCTTCGTCGAGATGAACATTGCTCAGGCCGAGTGCGTCGAAACGTTCGAGGAACCACGCGGCCCGCGCCTGCTCTCCGAAGGGAGGCGCGGCGATGCGAACCATCTCCAGCAGCCAGCGCCGCAGCTGCGGCTGATGCAGGTGCAGCCAGTGAAAGGCGCGATGGACCGCAGTGAGAGTTGCGAGGCTGGTGATGCGCTGATGTGCGGAGGCCGACATGTGTTCTTTGAAGGTTAGCGCGATTCTTCCTGTATATAGTCGACTTCGACGAGAAAGAGTCCTTGAGGAGGCGCTGTCGGACCTGCTGCGGAGCGGGAACGGGCAGCGATGATTCCAGGAATATCGCCTGCCCGGGTGCGTCCGCGGCCGACATCGATAAAGGTTCCGACGAGGTTGCGCACCATGTGGTGGAGAAAGCCCGAGCCGGTGACGCGGTAGATCAGAAGATCGGATTCGCGGTGCCAGGTCGAGGCGAAGATCGTGCGGACAGCAGTCTTTTCGAAGGCAGGGTCCGCAGGCGTGTCCGAGTCGTTATTGTCGCGTGTCGCGAGATCGGGATCGGTTGCGGCGAACGAGGTGAAGTCATGCGTTCCGACGACATGTGTTGCACCCTGCTGCATCGCGGCGAGATCGAGCGGCCAGGTGCAGTTCCAGACGAAGGCCGCAAGCGTCGGCGGGCAGATCGGCTGGGTGGCGATGCGGTACTCGTAGGTCTTACGGCGCGCGCTGTGGCGGGCGTGAAACTCCGGGGCCACGTCCTCGATGGCAACGATACGGATATTTGTAGGCAGCAGATTATTCAGGGCGCGTTGCAGGTTGGGGCCGGGGATCGGTGAATCCAGCGAGACCGAGGCGACCTGCCCGAGGGCGTGGACTCCGGTATCGGTTCGACCGGAGCCCTGGGGAAGGACGATTTCGCCGGTAATGTGGCGCAGGGCCTGGGCGAGCGTTCCTTGAACCGTGGGCAAACCCGGCTGAATCTGCCAGCCATGGTAGGGGGTGCCGTCGTAGGCAATAGTGAGCTTCCAGTGAGGCATGAGGACAGTTTGGACGGTAACACGGAGCTGGGGGACGAGGTGAGGCTCCAGGTTCCGATTGCGGATTAAAAAGAGTAACCGGCAGGGGTTGATATACTTAGCGGGTTACGAATGGGAAAAATTAAGGGGAGCCTCGGAACGAACCGGTGGATGTGTGCGTATCAGTGGCCAGCCGCAGCTCAAAATTTGCGAGTGGAAGTGAAATGTCTGCGAATCGTCACTTAAAGAGTCTTGAACAAGGGACTGTGCGTCTTTAGAGAGACACTGGTAAAGAAAAGAAAGTCTGCTGCGATCTGTCGCTGTTTGCGATAGGTCCGGACGAAGGAAGTATCCCGTGAGCTCTCCCGAGTAGAGGGGAGTGCCCGGTCAGAATAAGGGAAGGTTTTGGAGATCGCATCGTGAGATTAAGGGATATGCAGGCAGCAGCGAGTATAGGACTGCTGCTGATGAGTGTGAGTACACAGCCGCTGATGTCACAGCAGGCAAATCCGCAGACGCAAACCCAGATCAACCCAACCGTCCCAGCCCCGCAGCAGCCGGTGGTCACCGACACGACGGGGGCAGAGGGTCTGCCGCAGGCTCCTCAACCCAAGCCCACGGAGCCGCTTTACCTGCGGGATACGGCTGTGGACTATACGAAGGCCAAGAGCCACTTCAAGAATCCCATCGCTCCGTATACTGCGTTGAACCTGCCTCAGGTGCGGCTGGGCAACACGCCTCAGCTGAACCAGCTGCTGCGCGATGGCAAGATTTACCTGAGCCTGGCCGATGCCGTTACCCTGGCGCTTGAGAACAACTACGACATCGAGATCGCCAGAATCAACCTGGATATCGCCGACACCGATATTCTCAGGACCAAGGCTGGCGGCACCCTTCGCGGTGTCTCGACAGGTCTTGTGGCGAATACGCTGGGCGGAACGACGTCGACGATCACCGGCGGCGGTGGTCCCGGCGGAACTTCGAGTGCAGTCGGCGGTGGCGCTGCCGGTGCGCAGGGTATCGTTCTCAGCACGAACGGCGGTGGTCCTGCCGTGATGAATCTGGATCCGGCGTTTACTGGAACGGTGCAATATGAGGACGCCAACTCGCAACAGCCCACTACCTTTATCACCGGAACCGATACGCTGAAGCAGACGACGGGAACTTATAACTTTGGCTATCAGCAGGGATTCGAGACAGGTACGCTGTTTAACTTCACGTTCAATAACTCGCGAACGACGACAAACAGCATCCGTTCCAACTTCAGCCCGCAGTTGAACTCGCAGTTTCAGGCGAAGGTCACGCAGCACCTGTTACAAGGCTTCGGCTGGGGAATCAACGGCCGCTTCATGCTGCAGGCAAGGAACGATCGCCGCATTACGGATTCGGCTTTCAGGCAGCAGTTGCTGTACACCGTAACCCAGGTAGAAAACATCTACTGGGGCCTGGTGAGCGCCTATGAGGACGAGCAGGCTAAAGAGCGGGCGCTGACGCAGTCCACACAGTTGACGTCCGACAATCGCAGACAGCTCGAGATCGGTACGCTGGCTCCACTTGACGTCGTGAACTCGGATGCCGCGGTCGCGACCGACAAACAGGCTCTGGTGGCCTCTCAGACCAACCTCGAGTACCAGCAGTTGCTGATGAAGCAGGCGATTGCCCGCAACCTGAACGATCCCCAGCTCTCGAGCGCGCCGGTTATTCCCACCGACCGCGTAAGTCTGGACCGTCTTCCAGAGGAAGATACCGCAATCGAAGAGCTCGTACGGCAGGCCTATGCGAATAATCCGCAGATCGAGCAGGCCACGCTGAACATGAAGAACAACGAGATCACGATCAAGGCGTTCAAGAACGGTTTGCTGCCGACGGTTGATGCCTATGCGTTTTATGGTGGATCGGCGCTTGGCGGTGCTCAAAATCCTGTGCTGCAGTGCTCGAACAGCACCGGAACAGCCACTGCTCCCTGCCCCCCGGGTACGGTTACCAATAGTGGCTTGAACGATGTATTTGGCAACACCTTCAATGGCAGATACCCCGATACCGGGGTGGGCGTCAACATCAACATCCCGCTACGCAACCGTGTGGCTCAGGCCGACCAGGCACGGTCGCAGATGGAATACCGCCAGTCGCAGATGCGTCTGCAGCAGCTTTATACGCAGACGCGGATTCAGGTCATCAACGCTCAGTACGCTATCACCAACGACCGTGCCCAGGTTCAGGCGGCACAGGCGTCGCGTGATTTCGCGGCGCAAAGCCTCGACGCCGAACAGAAGAAGTACAAGCTGGGAGCATCGACCACGGCGCTGGTTCTGCAGCAGCAGAGGAATCTGGCTATTGCCGACAATACGCTGATCTCGGCGACGGCAGCCTACGCAAAGGACCGCGTGGCGCTCGGCCAACTGCTCTCGAACCTGCTGGATAAGTACGGCATCAACATCGTGGATGCCGCAACGGGCAACATCTCGCATCCTCTTGCGGTTCCCGGACTGACTGCTCCCAAGCAGCCTGATGTTCCGAAGCCTCTTTCGACTCCAACCGCTCCTCCGCAGTAGTCTTTACTGACAGCACTGCAAAGCCCGGACAAAGTCCGGGCTTTGTTATTTGTGTCGTGCATTCTCAGGCGGCAGCCGTTGCTGAACTACACTGGAAGGTATGAGTGAAGGACAGACGACGGCGCAGGGAAATGCTCTTGCAAATGCAGCTTCGGCATACCTGCGATCTGCGATGCATCAGCCGGTGAAGTGGCATGAGTGGGGCGAGGAGGCGTTTGCCCGCGCTAAGGCCGAGGACAAGCCTGTCCTGTTGGATATCGGAGCCGTGTGGTGTCACTGGTGCCATGTGATGGACCGGGAATCCTATGAGAATCCCGAGACGGCGAAGATTATCAACGAACACTTCGTGGCGGTGAAGGTGGATCGCGACGAACGGCCCGATGTGGATACGCGCTATCAGGCAGCGGTCTCGGCGGTCAGCGGGCAGGGGGGATGGCCGTTGACGGCGTTTCTCACCCCGGAAGGAAAGCCGTATTTCGGGGGGACTTACTTTCCTCCTGAGGATCGTCATGGGCGTCCGGGACTTCCACGTGTCCTGTTGACGATGGCGGAGGCGTTCTACACGAAGCGCGATGAGGTGAACGACTCGGCAGGCAGCATCATCGCCGCCATCGAGCACAACGAGTCTTTCATGGGGCGCTCCGGCAACCCCGGGCCCGAGCTGGTGTCGAAGCTCGTGACCTCGGCGCTGAAGCAGTTCGACTCCCGCTCCGGCGGATTCGGCTCTCAGCCGAAGTTCCCTCACTCGGGCGCTATCGACCTGCTGTTGGATGTCTCTTCACGTTCTTCTTTGCCGGACGTCGAGATGGCGGGACAGGCAAAGACTGCGGCTCTGGTAACGCTCGAAAAGATGTCGAAGGGTGGAATCTACGACCATCTGGCCGGAGGATTTCATCGCTACTCGGTCGACGATCGCTGGGTCGTTCCGCACTTCGAAAAGATGGCATACGACAACAGCGAGCTGCTGAAGAACTACGTTCATGCCTTTCAAACCTTCGGCGAGCCTGAGTGCGCACGTGTAGCGCGGGAGATCATCCGCTGGATCGACGAGTGGCTGAGCGACCGCGAGCGCGGCGGCTTCTATGCCTCGCAGGATGCGGATTTCTCACTCGACGACGACGGAGACTACTTCACCTGGACGGTAGACGAGGCTCACGCGGTATTGACAAGGCAGGAGTTCGCGGTAGCCAGTGCGTTTTACGACATCGGCGAGATTGGGGACATGCACCACAATCCTTCCAAGAACGTCCTGCATATCCGGGTCACACTGGAAGGCGTTGCGAAGACGAACGGCTTTACGCTCGATGAAGCACGGGATCTGCTGGCCTCGGCAAAGGTGAAGATGTATGCCGCGCGGCTGAAGCGTCCGACCCCTTATATAGATAAGACAATCTACGTGGGTTGGAACGGGATGTGCATCTCGGCCTATCTGGAGGCGGGACGCGCGCTGGGAATCGACGAGGTTCGCAACTTTGCCTTGAAGTCTCTGGATCGTGTGCTCGCTTCGGCGTGGGACGCGAAGGTCGGGCTGTCGCACGTTGTGGCCTATGGAGAAGGTGGAACCGCACAACGCGTCGCGGGCACTCTCGAAGACTATGTTTTTGTGGGCAATGCTGCCCTCGATGCATGGGAGGCGACCGGTGAGCTGCGTTACTACAATGCAGCGTCGGAGATCGCCGAGATCCTTGTGAATCGGTTTTACGACAAGGTCGGCGGAGGATTCTTCGACACCGAGGCCGCACCTGAGGGGCAGGAGAGGCTGGGTGCTCTATCGGTCCGAAGGAAGCCTCTGCAGGACTCCCCCACACCCGCCGGGAACTCTGTCGCGGCGACCTTGTTGCTGCGTCTGGAGGCCTTGAACGGTCGGGATGACTACGCTGCCAAGTCCCTCGAGACGCTCGAGACCTTCGCGGGAGTCGTGGAGCACTTCGGTCTGTACGCGGCAAGCTATGGTCTTGCGTTGCAGCGCATGGTGCAGGGAGCGATCCAGGTCTGCGTCATCGGCGATGACGCGGAAGCCCGAACTCTGGAAGCGGCAGCACTGGCCCGTTACACGGCCAACAAGAGTGTTATCCGGCTGCGTCGAGATCAGCTTGATGCGTTGCCGCCATCGCTGGCCGAGACAGTGCCTCATCTTCCGGGGGTGAAAGAGGCGACAGGCAGCTTCGCCGTTGTATGCACGGGACGCGGATGCCTGCCTCCGGTGAAGACCGCAGAGGAACTGGTCGCGGCCCTCAACCAGTCCCTGTAAGCCGAACTACGCTCCGATCGTTGGTGGAGCGGGAGGGGCTGTCGGGTCGGGTCTCTGCTGCATCACCAGCATGTTGCTGGAGATGCCGAGCGGGATTCCTTCCTTCTCGAAGACGAGGATGATGCGGCGGCGTAGCTCTCGCAGCACGCCGTCGCGCTGGTTGGCGCGGACGCGGATGTTGGTCAGGTAGATGACCTCGCGTCCGCGAATCTCGTTGATTCCGAGGGTCTCGGGATCGGAGATGACGATGTCCTTGAAGGCTGAGTCGTTGCGAACGTCGTTGGCCAGCTTGCGGAGAATCTCCATGACGCGGTCGGGGTTGGCGCTGGCGTCGACTGAGACCGGCAACTGGGCGACCGAGAAGTCCCGCGACTGGTTGGAGACGGTGGCGATCTGGCTGTTGGGGATCAGGTAAAGCGTTCCGTCTCCATCTCTAAGCCGGGTGCTGCGCAGCGAAAGATCTTCGACCGTTCCCTTCAGTCCAGCGATGGAGACGACCTCCCCAACGTTGTACTGGTCCTCCAGAAGGATGAAGATGCCGTTCAGCATGTCCTTGAAGATGGATTGCGCGCCCAGGCCGATGCCTACGCCGAGGATTCCGGCGGAGGCCAGAAGCGGCTGATAGGGGATGTCGAAGATCGTCAGAACCTGCAAAAACGCGAGAAATCCGATGACTCCATAGGACGTAGCGCGAAAGATGGAGGCCATGGTCCGCAGCTGGGCTGCGCGGTGGAAGTTTCCGACCTGAAGTTCGGCTCTTTTTTTCAGACGCTTCACAAAGAACTGCACTATGCGAAGCAGTACAAACGTAATAAGCAGGACGCCTAAAAGCTTCGGTACCTTATCGCGCACGAAGACAACGACATACTCGTGCCATTGATGGGTTAAAACGTAGGATATGGATTCATCCGCTGGTGTTCCTTGCAGGGCCATGGCCAGATGGAGCATGATACTGGCATCTCGCTTTCGCGCTGGAGTTGTTCCTTCAGCATGAAGGAACTCTGGGGTTGGATGCAATTGGGGGAAGGCGAGAAGAGGAGGCCGTATGAAAGGACTACGGTTTACCGGTATGTGGGTTTTCCTGGCCACGGGTGGGCTGGCCGTCGTCGGATTGTGTCAGCGTCCGAGCAGTTCTCCGCCGGTTCTTCAGCCGCCGTCTGCGACGCGGGGCAGCTATCCGCCGATGGGGATGGGTGGAATGCCCCCCATGGGCGGAGCCGACCCTACGTCTCCTCCGGACATCATGGGGGGACGCATTGCGGCGCAGCAGGCTCGTTCGCGCAACACTGAGCGGCAGAAGCGCCTGGAGACGGACACGGATAAGCTCGTCGACCTGGTGAATGAGTTCAAGGAGCAGGTAAAGAGCGAGAAGACCCTCTCCCCGACCGACGTCAGTAAGCGGGCCGAAGAGATCGAAAAGCTGGCCCGCAGTGTGAAGGACAGGATGAAAGGGTAACCCTTCAACCCTTCCTAGGGGGTTGCCGCCAGGGCTGCTGCTACATTTACCTGTGGGAAGGGCAGGGTGGCAGTCCCCGGTGTTGCGGTGGAACGGAGCGCGTTGACCACTGTGTCGGCATCCCAGTCGGGATGGGCCGCTCGCAGGAGAGCCGCCGCTCCGGCGACAAGGGGAGTGGAGGCGCTGGTTCCGATGGCCTGAATGTAATCTGTGTGCCCAAGGTTGAAACAGCCGAAGCTGTGTCCCGGATCGTCCGGCACTCCATCGACGGTACCCGCAAGCCCTGAGCTGCACGCCCCGCGAATCCAGCCGCTGACGGCCATATCGCTGCCGGAAGGGTAGCTTCCTCCGGGAGCGGCGATGGCGTTGAGAGGAGCTCCATAGTTGCTGTAATAGGCCAGCGACGGCTGTCCGGCGACGCAGGCTGCTCCACTGCTTGTGTTCTCCATGCATGCGGGATTGGTCGATGCGACCACCGCCAGAACGCCCCGCGATTGTGCGGGGATCTCGATGTATCTGGAGTTCGCGAGGTTCGTGCTGTCGTTTCCAGCAGCGGCCACAAGCACCGCTCCCGCCTGCGTTGCCGCGTAGGTGATGCGGTCGAAGGTCGCCTTGGTTCCGGCACCGTCTCCGGTTGAAAGATCGACCAGCGTGCCAAGCGACATCGAGATAACGTCCGCATGGTTGGCGATGGCGTCGTCGATGCCCTGGATGACCCAGCTCAACAGGCCGCTGGCCTCGCCCGCGGCGCATCGTTCCGCGTCGGTGGCACCTGTTGCGGCGGGCATGCGCTGAAGCACCTTGATGCTGAGAAGGGTCGCCGAGGGTGCGACCCCGACGGTTCTTCCGCTGCCGGGGCCAAGTGCAGCTGCTGCAAGCGATGCGGTCCATGTCCCATGCCCGGCCTGGTCCTGGGGAGAGCCATCGTCGCAGACGCTTGGGAGCTGTGTCTGATCGATCTCCGAGAGATGGAGCGCGAGGTTGGGGGAGATGTCGGGGTGCGATGCGTCTACACCACTGTCGAGGATGGCGATTCGGACGTCTTTGCCGGTGGTCGTGTCCCATGGGCCATGCGCCGGACCTCCGGGGATGTTATTCCCGTAACCTCCGACCTGACGAACGGCCCATCCTTGGGGAGAGTTGTAATACGTGTCGAAGGTGGAGGCCCCGACGGCGACGGAGAAGACCGGCTCGACCACAGGACGCACGTAGAGATGGTGGGCCGTCACGATGCGGTCATGCAGCACATATTCGACGTCTGGTTGAGAGGCCAGCAGGCGCATGGTGGCCTGATCGTCGCCTTCTGGCTGGGGTGAAGATCCCGCGATTCTCGGCTGAAGTGTACGCGGAGCTGTCTGGATTGCGGCCACTCCAAACCTGGGGTGCCGTTGTATCAGGCGCGCTCCGAAGGCCTGCGCTCTCGATCCCACATCGGCGGGTACGACGCCGTCGCGGTAGACCACAAGGTAGCGGCCGGGAACGATGTTGTCTGCGCCCTGTGCTACGGGAGCCTGTGCGGCCCCGGACAGAGGGGCCGCGATCAGGAGACAGAGCGAGAGACGGGGAAGCAGGGAAGCCGGCACGACAGCACCTCGGAGGTAGGCTGTTTTTCTTGATCGGCAAAAAAAGAAAAGTCTGCAGCCGATGTGCGGTGTGCTATTACTTTGGTTTATCAAATAGGCACAGGTCGAAGATTGCATTTGACCTGAATTGACCCTGTTTGGGGCCGCATGCTCTAATTGGCCGCTCTGCGGAGCAAACCCAGGAAAGTCCGCTGACTACAAGTTTGCCGATTCAAGGAGACCTTTGCATGCATGCAGTGAGCCTTCTGGCTATAGCGTTTCAAGATCAGATTTCTTATACAGGTACAACGGGAGATGGAAGTGATGGGCGGGTATGGCTTTGGATCGCACTTGCGGTCGGAACGCTGGCGCTGGTCGCGGCCATGGCGCTTGCCCGTACTGTAATAGCCGCCGATGCGGGAACGGCGGATATGCAGGTTATCTCGAATGCGATTCGAGAGGGAGCTGAGGCCTTCCTGCGAAGGCAGTACAAGACGATCGGGATTATTGCCGCGATCATCGCCGTTGTGCTCTTCGTCGGGTATCACATGTCGGAGCGCATGGCGCCCTACGCCATGAAGACAGTGCTGAGCTTTCTGACGGGGGCGATCTGCTCAGCTCTGGCCGGATACACCGGCATGTACTGCTCCATCCGTGCAAACATCCGGACCGCATCCGCCGCCAGAACCAGCCTGAATCTGGCTCTGCAGATGGCGCTGCGTGGAGGTGCCGTAACCGGTCTGGTGGTTGTGGCGCTCTCTCTGCTCGGCATTGGAGTGCTCTTTCTTCTCTTCGGAGGCCTCGAGAACCCTCGGGCTGTCCCGTATCAGCTCGTAGGCTTCGGCTTCGGAGCATCGCTGGTGGCTCTCTTTGCACAGCTCGGCGGAGGCATCTACACCAAGGCTGCCGATGTGGGTGCGGATCTTGTGGGCAAGGTCGAAGCAGGAATCCCGGAAGACGATCCGCGCAACCCCGCCGTGATCGCCGATCTCGTCGGTGACAACGTCGGCGACTGCGCGGGCCGCGGTGCCGACCTGTTCGAATCCACCGCTGCGGAGAACGTCGGCGCGATGGTTCTGGGAGCGGCGCTTTATCCTGTCTTTGGCATCAAGGGAATCCTGTTCCCGCTCATCGTGCACGCAATCAACCTGATCGCCAGCATCGCAGGCGTCTTCGTCGTGAAGTCCAACGAGCACGAGGACCCGATGCATGCGCTCAACCGCGGCTTCTATCTCACCTCGGGGCTGGCTCTGCTCGGCTTTGCGGGCGCGGTTTACACGATGCTGAACGGTCCTGCTGTGCAGCCCCTGTGGCTGCTTGGCTGCGGAATCATCGGTCTCGCGACGGCCTTTCTCTTCGTCTGGATCACGGAGTACTACACAGAGTCCGCCTATCGCCCGGTGAGGTCTATAGCCGAAGCCTCCCTGACCGGTCCCGCGACGAATATCATCAGCGGCCTCGCTGTAGGCATGGAAACTCCGGCGCTCCCCGTCATCGTAATCTCGGTTGCGCTTCTACTGAGCTACTACTTCGGCGTGCGCGGGCTTGCGGGAATCGTGGGCATCAGCGAGTACGAAAAGGGCATCTACGGCACAGCCATTGCAACGATGGGAATGTTGAGCTGCGCCGCATACATTCTCGCGATGGACACCTTCGGGCCTATCACTGACAATGCGGGCGGCATTATCGAGATGTCGCACCAGCCGCACGAGATACGCGAGCGCACCGATAAGCTGGACTCGGCTGGAAACACGACTAAGGCCCTGACCAAGGGATATGCCATCGGTTCAGCCTCGCTGGCCGCCTTTCTTCTCTTCTCGGCCTATCTCGAAGAGATCAAGGCAATCGTCACGGATAAGGTTACAAATGCAGGTGGCTACATGCCCGCCGGGTGGAGCTTCACCAACATCAATCTGGCACAGGTTCCCGTCTTCGTCGGAGCTCTGCTGGGCGCGATGCTTACCTACCTGTTCAGCTCTCTCGCAATCAAGGCCGTCGGTCGAACGGCGCAGATGGTCGTTCAGGATGTAAGAGCGCAGTTCCGCGAGAACCCCGGCATCATGGAGGGAACCTCGAGGCCCGACTATGGCCGCTGTGTCAGCATCGTCACCGGCGCGGCTCTGCGTGAGATGGTCGTGCCGGGATTACTTGCTGTAGGACTGCCAGTTGCAGTTGGTCTGATCTTCCGTCATCTCAGCCCGAGCTATCACGCCAGTACGACCGTCTATGCTCCGGGAACGATCCTTCCTGTTCCTGCGATTGCCGGCCATGCCATCAATCTTGCAGGAGCCGAAGCTGTCGCCGGACTGTTGATGGTCGGCACCATCTCGGGCGTCCTGCTGGCTATGCTGATGAACAACGGCGGCGGAGCCTGGGACAACGCGAAGAAGTTCATTGAGACCGGAGAGTACGGAGGCAAGAAGAGCGAGGCACACAAGGCGGCGGTTGTCGGCGATACCGTGGGCGATCCCTTCAAGGACACGGCGGGCCCCAGCCTGCATGTGCTCATCAAGCTGCTGGCGACGATCACTCTGGTGCTTGCTCCGCTCTTCGTTTAGATCGTGTGCTTGCCCGTGGCCAGAGCTGTTGCAGGTCCTCTGGCCCACAGGAAGGTCATACCGGTTCATTGGCAGGTTGACATAAGTGGCTTGAATTCGCTTATCGTTTCCTCATCGCCGCGAGTCATTTCCCTGACATAACCGGTACAATCTTCTTCGGCGGTGTGGGTTCGAGCCGCCCGGGAAAATGATTTATGGCTCGTCAGTCTGGCAGTGGTGTTGTTGAGAAGAAGAAGGCAGCAGGCGCTGTGAGTGGAACCTCGCTCACGCGCGAGCAGCTGGTGCAGTTCTACCGGCTGATGTACCTTTCGCGGCGAACCGACGATCGCGAGATCGTACTGAAGCGGCAGCAGAAGATATTCTTTCAGATATCATGCGCTGGTCATGAGGCACTGCTGGTCGCCGCCGGTATGGCCATGCGCCCAGGCTACGACTGGTTCTTTCCGTACTACCGCGACCGCGCTATCTGCCTCGCCATTGGAAATACCGTCGAAGAGCAGTTGCTGCAGGCTGTAGGCGCGGCCGACGATCCTGCGAGTGGTGGCCGCCAGATGCCTTCGCACTGGTCGAGCCGAAAGCTGAACATCGTCAGTCCCTCTTCTGCGACTGCGACGCAGTGCCTGCATGCTGTGGGCTGCGCTGAAGCAGGACGCTATTTTTCGAATCATCCTGATGCAGCTGCAAAACACGACGGAGACTATCGTCAATTCAAGGACATCGTCTTTCACGGAGACGAGGTCGTCTATGTCTCTATCGGTGAGGGCTCGACGAGCCAGGGTGAGTTCTGGGAGGCGCTGAACACCGCGAGCAATGGCAAGCTGCCCGTGCTCTTTGTCGTCGAAGATAACGGCTATGCTATCTCCACACCGGTAGAGGCCAATACTCCTGGTGGAAATATCTCGCGGCTGGTGGCGAACTTCCCTAACTTCCACTTCGCCGAGGTCGACGGCACCGATCCCATCGCCAGCTACAACGCCATGGTGGAGGCAGTCGCCTACTGCCGAGCAGGGAAGGGCCCCGCACTTGTTCACGGACACGTCATCCGTCCCTACTCGCACTCTCTGAGCGACGATGAGCGTCTCTATCGCACCGTGGCCGAGCTCGAAGCCGATGCGTTGCGAGATCCCATCTCGCGCATGCAGATGTGGCTTCTTCGCGAGGGAATCCTCGACGCCGACGCAATCAATCGTCTGGAACGGCAGGTGGATGAAGAGGTACAGCGCGCAGCCGACCGTGCTGTGACTGCTGCTCTTCCTACGCCCGACACCATCCTGAAGCACGTCTACTCCGAGCATCTGAAGCCGATGGATGCAAGCTTCGATCGTCAGCCTCAGCCAACCGCCGACTCGAACGAGCGCACGATGGCCGACCTGATCAACGCCTGCCTGAAGGACGAGATGCGTCGCGACAACCGGATCGTCGTCTTCGGCGAGGACGTGGCCGACGCTACGCGCGACAAGGCTCTGCGTGAAGGCAAGCTGAAAGGGAAGGGCGGCGTCTTCAAGCTGACCTCGGGGCTTCAACTGGAGTTCGGCAATGACCGCGTATGGAACTCTCCTCTTGCCGAGGCCAATATCGTTGGCCGTGCCATCGGCATGGCTGTGCGTGGCCTCAAACCTGTTGTCGAAATTCAGTTCTTCGATTACATCTGGCCCGCCATGCACCAGATGCGGAACGAGATGTCCGTCATGCGCTGGAGATCGAATGACGGCTTCAGCTGCCCGATGGTGATCCGTGTTCCCATCGGCGGATATCTCACCGGCGGCTCCATCTATCACTCGCAGTCGGGAGAGAGCATCTTCACGCACACCCCCGGCGTACGCATCGTCATGCCCTCGAATGCTCTCGATGCCTTTGGCCTTCTGCGTACAGCGATTCGCTGCGACGACCCCGTTCTTTTTCTCGAGCACAAGCGGCTCTATCGCGAGACCTTCGGCAGGGGAGTCTATCCCGGGCCGGAGTATACGATCCCATTCGGCAAGGCGAACATCGTTCGTCCCGGAAAACACCTCACCGTCATCACCTACGGAGCGGTGGTTCCGCGAGCCCTGCAGGCCGCGCAGAAGATTCACCGCGACAAGGGCATCGATGTCGAGCTGATCGATCTGCGCAGTCTGGCCCCCTATGACTGGGAGACGATTGCAGAGAGTGTCCGCAAGACCAATCGTGTCATCGTCGCCCATGAAGACATGATGAGCTGGGGCTATGGAGCCGAGATCGCGGCCCGCATCGCGGACGAGCTCTTCCACGATCTGGATGCGCCGGTGCGGCGTGTTGCTGCGATGGACACCTTCGTCGCCTATCAACCCTTGCTGGAGGATGTCATCCTGCCTCAGTCGCAGGATCTGTACGAAGCGATCTCCAATCTCGCTGCTTTCTGATCGCATTGCCCAGGAGATTGCGTGCCGCGGCGAAACTTCCCGGTTCGGATGGAGTTCTTAAGCGAAGGGGAACATCGCCACAGGTGGTCGATGTCCCCGGACCTTGCATCCAAGGGAGTGAACCATGGCACAACCACCGATCACGAGACGAGGCTTCATGAAGAGCGGCGCGCTGGCGCTGGTGGGAACCTCGACGATCCCGGCTTTTCTCACACGCAGCGTAATGGCCGAGGTGACGACCGCAGCGGCGAACAATAAAAAGCTCGTCGTACTCTTTCAGCGGGGAGCCGCGGACGGCCTGAACATCGTCGTGCCCTACCGCGAGAAGAACTACTACGCGATGCGGCCCTCCATCGCCATCCGGCAGGAGGAGGTCCTCAATCTCGACGGATTCTTCGGCCTGCATCCCTCCATGGCCTCGCTGAAACCTTTATACGACCAGGGACATCTCGCCATCGTGCACGCCGCGGGGTCGCCCGATACGACGCGCTCGCACTTCGATGCCCAGGACTATATGGAGAGCGGAACCCCGGGAGTAAAGGCCACCTCCGACGGCTGGCTCAACCGGGCCCTGCAGGAGGAGAAGCTGCTCAAGACCTCTTCTCCCTTCCGGGCGGTTGCCCTCGGACCCCAGGTGCCCCGCACCCTCGAAGGCAAGGTTCCAGCCGTCGCGGTCAGCAATCTCTCCGACTTCTCTGTCGCCGGAAGAGGGGCTCAGCCCTCTCCGATCAGTAACGCCTTCCAGGCGATGTACGACTCCTCCTCGGACGCCCTTCTGCATGGAACCGGGCAGGAGACCTTCGAGGCGGTCCGGATGCTCCGATCCGCCGATCCGGCAAAGTACAAGCCTGCGGCAGGGGCGAACTACCCGGTGACTCCGTTCGGAAACAGCCTTCGGCAGGTTGCTCAGCTTCTGAAAGCCAACCTCGGAGTCGAAGCCGCCTTCGCCGACATCGGGGGATGGGACACCCACCAGAACCAGGGCAACAGCCGAGGTCAACTGGCGAACCGGCTCCAGGAATTCTCCGATTCGATCGCCGCTTTCTGGAAAGACATGGGTAATGATGCGGATAATATCACTTTAGTTACTATGTCCGAGTTCGGCCGCACCGCCCGCCAGAATGGAACCGGCGGAACAGACCATGGTCACGCCAATGTGATGTTCGTTTTAGGGGGCCAGGTCAAGGGCGGCAAGGTCTACGGCAAGTGGCCCGGACTTGCAAACGAACAGTTGAACGAAGGACGGGATCTTGCTGTAACAACAGATTTTAGGAGAGTCCTGGGAGAGGCGGCTTCGAGAACTCTCGGCTGCCGCAACTTTGATATCGTCTTCCCGGGTGGAGAGGTCGATCCCTCAGCTTTCCTGGGAATCCTGTCTTGAGATTTGTAAAAGGATGCCTGGGCGGAAATTCTATTTTTAGAAGACTTGATTGTGACTGCTTCAAAAAAATGAAGAAACACACACAACTTTTCACTATATCTGGCGTCTTATTGAGTGTACCAAGCAAACGCCAAGGTTAGCAGTTCCCACAACGTTGGCTTCACCTATCCGCAATACCAAGCTCCCCCCTTTTGTGAGGCCTCCAGTGTATCGGGGGCCTTCTCGCCTCTTAGGTATCAGATATTTAGCTCAGGAGAGCCCGAGCCTGCGGTCGAGTGCGCAGACGCCTGCTCCATAAAAGAAGAGCATCAGGGCGATTGCGGCGAGGGCCAGGGAGTACTCCGACCCGGCATATCCGTGGTGGCGATTGACCGTCATGACGGCTACCACCATATTGATGGTGATCAGAAACGCCGCGAACCGGGTAAACAGCCCCAGAACGATAAAGATTCCGCCCACAAACTCCGTCAGCGCCGAGACGATCCCCAGCCAGTAGGGCAGGCCGAGAGAGGTCACGAACCGGCTATGCCGTTCGAGAGCCGAAAAGGCATTGCCTCCATGAAAGCCTCCCGCCGGGATCACCTTGCTGTAGCCGTGATAGATCATCGAGGCTCCCAGGACGAGCCGGAGGAAGAACGCTCCCCAGGGCTGCAGATTGTTGAGTGATCGGAACATCGATTCCACCTTCAGGAGATGATTTGAGGTTAACGCAGCCTCCGCTCCTCAGTTCGCCTTTGTGCCTGAAGGTGCCACGGGAGGCAACGTCAGATACTGGTCAAGGAAGCGGATGACCGCTCCATCGAACTGCCCCTCGGTTCTCCCCGGGAGGGTGACCATAATCTTCGGGTCCGATGCTGTGAGAAAGGCTGCCGATTCGGGCCCCTGCACGGTCGAGATCAGGAGCTTCGGCTTCTGAAGCCGTGCAAGAGGCCCCTTCAAGGGGAACTCCTCATGGAAGAGCAGCCCCGTCGGCAGCAGTCTCATACGAGCGTCGCGCCGGATAACCTCACGCAGGTCGGTATACGGAGAATCGAGGATGACCGCTGGAATCTCCGGGTGGTTGGAGGTCAACTTAGCTGCCAGCGAGGCTCCCACACCGACGCCGTATGGAAGGATCGCCGCTCCCGGGATTCCCCGCGTGCTAGTGAGATAGTTCCAGACTGCTTCGCTATCCTCCGTCATGCTCTGCTGGCTTGGATGAATATCCGCGCTCTGTCCATAGCCTCGATAATCGAAGGTGAAGACATTCAGACCGATCTTCCGAAGCGCGACCTGTATGTCGGTGGAGTTGGCTCGTGTGCCGTCTCCTCCAGCAAGGAACAGGACCGTCAGGCCACCATATCGGTTGTTTGCGGTTGCCGGCAGCCACTCTCCCGTAAGCTGTGGTTGAGCGGATTCGCCGGGAGCGAAGCGGATGAGATGCTCCTGTGCAGCTGCCTTGTTGGAGGTCCGAGCCGGGTGCAGCACGAGCTGCCACTGGCCGCGGTAGAAGAGGATGCAGATCGCCAGATAGGTGCAGAGGATCGCAACGGCTAAGACCACGGCAAGCGCCTTGAACAGCCAGGCCCCTTCCACGGTCTCCACGTGTCGTCTGTGATGTTGTTTTGATTTAGGAGCGGAGCGGGGCATCGGCGGGTCTGTTACGACTTTAGCATCCTGGCCGCTTCGAGCCGTTAGCATGGAAGAAGCGGAGGAGAGGAAGTTGGCAAAGTGGGTAAGGTTGTGCGGCATCGCCGAGGCTCCGGCACCTGGAACCGTGGCAGAGGCCGAGGTCGAGGGAACAGCGGTCTGCATTGCGAACGTCGACGGCGAACTTTCGGCTCTCGATAACGTGTGTCCTCACCGTCAGGGCCCCCTGGGGCAGGGATGGATCGAGCGAGACTGCGTGGTGTGCCCCTGGCACTCCTGGACATTTCACGTAAAGACGGGGCAAGCGGAGTTTCCACCCGACGAGAAGGTCGCGGTCTTTCCGCTGCGAGTTGAAGGTGACGACGTCATGATCGAGCTTAAGTAGCCGCGTGTCTTCTATCGCCTGCGTCGTGTTTCCTCAAATCCTGATCAACTCTTGTTATCCTGCTCTCAGCAATGGCTAACAAACCTATCGTCCTCACTATTCTCGACGGATGGGGCTACCGCCCCGACACGCACGGCAACGCCATCGCGCTCGCCCGCAAGCCCAACTACGACCGGCTTATCGAAGAGTTCCCCAACACTCTCATCCACGCCAGCGATCACTTCGTCGGTCTGCCCGATGGTCAGATGGGCAACTCCGAGGTCGGCCACCTCAACCTGGGAGCAGGCCGCGTCGTTCGCATGGACATCACCCGCATCGACACTGCAATCGCCGACGGCAGCTTCTTCACCGATCCAACGCTTCTCAAGGCCATCACGCTTGCCTCTGAGGACAATCGGGCTCTGCATCTCTTCGGTCTGGTCTCCGATGGCGGCGTCCACTCGCACCAGCGCCATCTCTACGCTCTTCTGCGTCTGGCTGCGAAGCATAAGCTCACTCGTGTCTATATCCATGCCTTCATGGATGGCCGCGACACCATGCCGACCAGTGGTCTGGGATATCTCGAAGCTCTCGAGCAGCAGATCCGGGAGATCGGCGTCGGACAGATCGCCTCCGTCTCCGGCCGCTACTACGCAATGGATCGCGACCTGCGCTGGGAGAAGGAGCGTCAGGCCTTCGACGCCATGGTTACCGGTCGTCCGCAGGGTGGAACCTACACCAGCCCTCTGACCCGCGTCCGCGAGCTCTACAACAACGAGATCACCGACGAGTTCATCCCACCGTTTACGGTGGTCGATCAGCATGGAACTGCCATCGGTCCTATCCGCTCCAACGACGTCTGCATCTGTTTCAACTATCGCGCCGATCGTGTCCGCCAGATCACCCGCGTGCTCGCGCGAAATATCTCCGGTGGCCTGACTGTGGGGAATGCGCTTGATCTTCCGAAGGCAGAAGAGCTCGATCTCGAAATCCCACGCGCCGAAGTCCCTTCGAATATCCACTACGTCTGTATGACGCGGTACGACAAAAACTTCACCGTGCCCGTCGTCATTCCACCGGAGTCGATGGAAAATCTCCTTGCTAACGTTATGGCCGATGCCAATCTTCGCAACCTGCGCGTTGCAGAGACGGAGAAGTACGCGCACGTCACCTACTTCTTCAACGGTGGAATCGAGAAGCCGTTTCCCGGCGAAGATCGTATTCTTATTCCTTCGCAGAAGGTTGCGACCTACGATCTGGCTCCCGAGATGTCCGCTGCGGGAATCGCCGATGCTGTCGTGAAGGCGGTCAACGACACAGCATTCGACGTCATCATCGTCAACTTCGCCAACGCGGATATGGTGGGACACTCCGGCAAGATCGAGCCCACGGTTCGCGCGGTCGAAACCGTGGATACCCAGCTGGGCCGCATCTATCAGGCCATCAAGCAGCGTGGGGGAGCTCTTCTGGTGACAGCCGACCACGGTAACGCCGAGCTGCTCATCGATCCGGTAACCGGTGGACCGCACACCGCGCACACTACGAATCCAGTGCCCTTCATCCTCATTACCGACGAGAAGGACACAAGCCATCACGATATCCTGCGCCCGGGCGGAAGCCTCCGCGACATCTCGCCGACGATCCTGAAACTTCTCGGCCTGAAGAAGCCGAAGGAGATGACCGGCGACGGCCTGCAAAACGTTTAACCAAACTGGACAGTCAAAACGAAACCGGCAACGAGAGATCGTTGCCGGTTCATCATTTCAGTCGCTTCCAAAGACGCCGTCATTCTGAGCGAAGCGAAGAATCTCTGTATTTTGCTCGTACCCTCGAAATAGCAAGCCGCAAAGATCCAGATTGTCAGGAGCGGCCGAAGCCGCGCCCTCCCAAACACAATCAGCAGCTGCGACTTAGCTGAGAATCTTCACCGCACCGTCCGGAGCCTTCGTGAAGCCATGAATCACCCGGCCCGTCTCGTCCATGTGCAGCAGTGTCAGCTTGTCCTGCGCGATCTGAAGATGGCTGAAGCCATGAACCTTCGCCGCATAGGGACCGCGCTGCGCCTCATCGATCTTCAACGTATAGAGCCCCGCGCCGCCGCCGCCCGATAGAACGAACGACGTTGGGTGCGACTCGAACTCCAGATGCTGCATGTCGTGATCGTGACCGGCGAGGTAGAGGTGAACCTTGTGCTCGCGAAGCAGCGGCTCCCACTCCGCGATCAGGACCTTGTGATCTCCATGCGGTCCGTTCGAGTAGACAGGGTGATGCGCCATCACAATCAGGTAAGGCGTACGGCGTGGCTTCTCCAGCTCCGTCTTCAGCCAGCGAAGCTGCTCGGCCTGATCTTCCTGGGTCAGTGTGAAGTTCACGCCTTCGCTGTGCTGCGACTGAGGGTGATACACATTGCTGTCGAGTGCGATCACGGTAGCAAGCGGATTCTTCGCTGGAAACTCAAAGCTGTACCAGCGCGAGGGCATCGTCCAGCGCGAGTGGCCGCGCTTCGCATAGGCAAGCTCAGCGTCGAGCTTGTTGACGGTCAGGGGCATGCGCTGGTAATCGTGATTGCCGGGGATCGCATAGGCGGTGCAGTCGAAGACCGACTTCGGATACATGTCCTCGAACTGCGTCTTCCAGCGCGCGTCGTCGACTCCGCCGGGAAGGTCGCCGTACCAGTTGTCGCCGAGCATCAACAGGGCATCGGGCTTCAGCGAATGCTCGCGCACATAAGCCTGCATGGCTTTGGCAACGGAGCCCTGCGCCGTGGGGTCTTCCGCTCCCCAGTCGCCCACCATGAACCACTGAAATCCATCCGCGTTTTTAACCTGCGGTTTGGCCAGCGAGGGAAGAGAACCAAGCCCTGCAAGCGCACTGAAAGCAAAACTCTGACGAAGAAAACTGCGACGGCTAAGAGACCCATTCATAAGGGCGCTTATACCACGTTGAAATTAAACGAAGACTAAAGTTCGCGCCGTCCTTCAAGCGCGCGCGACATCGTTATCTCATCGGCATACTCAATGTCGCTGCCTGCGGGAACTCCCGTCGCAATCCGCGTCACCTTCACGCGGCCATCGGTGCGGCGAATCTCTTCTGCCAGATATCGCGCCGTAGCCTCACCCTCTGTCGTGGGCGAGGTCGCTAGAATCACCTCGTCGACCTCCGGAAGCCGCATCATCAGATTCGCGATCCGAAGCTGCTCCGGACCCACGCCGCCAATCGGCGACAGCGTTCCATGCAGCACGTGATAGACGCCCGCAAAGCTCCGTGTCTTTTCGATGGTGGCGATATTCGTAGGCTCTTCGACGACACAGACCAACCTCTGGTCGCGCACCGTGCTCGTGCAGTAGCTGCAGGGATCGACGTCGGTGATGTTGTTGCATACCGAACACAACTGCAGCCGCGCCTTCAGCTCGCGAATCGCGCCCGCAAGCTTCTCTGCATCTTCCGACGACGCACGCAGCACATGGAACGCCAGCCGCTGCGCGCTCTTGGTCCCGATGCCCGGCAGTTTGCGCAGCTCGTCGATCAGCCGCGTCATCGGCTCTGCAAATCGCGCCACTAGCTCAGCCCCGGAAGGTTAAGGCCACCCATCATGCCTGCGACGCTGGCCTTCATCGCCTCATCGGCGCGTCGCCCTGCTTCGTTGACCGCCGCAGTAATCAGGTCCTCCAGAAGCTCCAGATCGCTCCCCGAGCTTCCAATGGCGGTCGGCTCGATCTTCAGCCGCAGAACCTCTTTTTTGCCGTTCATCCGCACCGTGACCATGCCGCCGCCGGTCGAAGCCTCGACGACTGTCTCTGAAAGCTTGCGCTCCATCTGCTCCTGCATCTGGCGCGCCTGCCCCATCATCTCTTTCATCTTTGCCAGGTCAGAGAAATCCATACTCAAATCCTTTGTCGATGTCCCGTTCTTAATCGTTGTCCCGCAGGTCGATCACGTTTCGGATCTCGGCATTGAACAACCGCTGTGCCTGCTGTACGACAGGATGATCCATCGCCTTCGCCTGAGCGCTTCCGCTCTTCGCTGCTCTGGGCTTCTTTGCGGCCGCTGCATTCTTCACTCCAGGCAGCAGAACCAGCTTCAGATGGGCGGAGCCCGTACCTCGCAACGCTGTGCGAACGATGCGGTCGGCGTCTGCGTTGATGACCATCGGCAGCATCGTCTTCGACAGCTCCGTCTGCACGCGAATCTCGTCCCCAACGACGGTCCACTCCGCATCCGCGAGAGCATCTGCCGCCGATCCCTGACTCTTCGCCGATCCCAACGCTTCGATTGCGATACGTTGCAGATCCTCTGCCGGGCTGCCGGTGGCCGCTGCGGGCTCTTCCGTGCTCGCCGCGAGGGTAATCTCGGGCTCAAGTATGGCAGCGGGAGCTGCACCTGCTCCCAGCATCTCTGCGGCCACCTCGACAGCCGTAATCTCCGCTACCGGGTCGACCTGAGCAACCGTGACCGCCGGTGCAGGAGCTGGCGGCAACTGTGTCTGTACCAGCACCTCAGGCTGAACGATGCTTCGCGGCGTCGGTGGTGCCGGAGCTGGTGGTGCCAGTGTTGCCGGAGGAGGGGGCGGCGGTGGCATTGGAATCGAATCCGCAAAGCTCTTTCTGCTGCGGTCCGCCACAAAGGGAGAGAAAGCAGGCTTGGCCGCAACCGTAGCCGAGGAGGCGGAGGCCTGCGGCGATGGTGCCGTTCGCAACGTCTGCACACCTGCGGAAGACGATGAAGAAGGAGTGCGGGGCCTCTGCGGCTCCGACCCTCCCGACCCTCCAGTCACAGGAAACCGGCTCAGCAACTCTTCCACAGGAAGCAGCCGTTGCAGGTGAACCAGCTTCAGCAGGCCGAGCTCAAAGTGAAAGCGCTGTTCCTGGCGGTAGCCCAGCTCGTCGAAGGTTCGCAACATCACCTGCAGAAACCGTGTCAGCTCCTCCTCGGTGAATAAGGCAGCCGAACGTGCCGCGCGCCTCTGCTCATCTGACGAGATCTGCAGAAGCTCCGTGGACGCCCCATCGACCTCGACGCCTGCAACCTTCGCGATGACGCAGTTCCTCAGATAGCGCACGAACTGCCGCGCCAGCTGCGCCGGGCTATTGCCCGCGTCCAGCAGCTCATTGGCAACTGTCATCACCTCGGCGCTGCGATTTTCATGCACTGCCTCAAGCACGCGCTCGAAGACTGCATTGGGAACCGTTCCCATCAGCTCGCGAATCTGCGATGCCTCCAGCCGCGGGCGTCTATCTTCCAGGGGAGCGCTGGCAATCGCCTGATCCATGATCGAAAGCGCGTCGCGCATGGACCCGTCGCCCGCCTCGGCAAGCAGCGCCAGCGCGGGCTCATCGGCCTCCACGTTCTCGTGTGCGGCGATGCCGCGAAGCTGCGCCAGAATATCCACCAGCTTCACCGCATGAAAGCTGAAGTGCTGGCAACGCGACCGCACCGTCTGGGGAATATCCTCCGGCTGCGTCGTCGCCATCATGAAGACGATGTGGTCTGGCGGCTCCTCCAGGGTCTTCAGAAGGGCATTGAAGGCGGCATCGGTGATCTGGTGCGCCTCGTCGAGGATGTAGATCTTGTAGCGGTCACGCGCCGGGCGATACCTTGCCGCATCCCGCAGCTCGCGGATCTCGTCGATGCCGCGATTGGTGGCGGCGTCGATCTCGATCACGTCGACGGCGTTGCCCGCGCGAATCTCCACACAGGAATCGCAGACCTCGCACGGCTCAGCCGTCGGCCTCTCCGCGCTTCCAATGGCGTTGCGGCAGTTCAACGCCATCGCCAGAATGCGCGCAATCGTCGTCTTTCCGATGCCCCGGTGACCGCTGAAGATATAGCCGTGGGCGATCCGCCCCTGCGTGAGCGCGTTCATCAGCGTCACGGTCACATGGTCCTGCCCCGCGACGTCGGCGAAGCGCTGGGGGCGGTACTTTCTCGCTAAAACCTGATATGCCATAAACCCGAGGCGGCCCTTAGCCGCATCTGGCTATTGTAGCGTCCCGCCGACGGCCTTAGGCGGCGGACGCGCGAGCTTTCCGGCGGGCCTTGCGTGCGCGGCGTTTTACCTCGTCTTCGCTGAACATCGTTCCCCGGCACTTCTCCGACCCGCAGTGGCAGTCTGCGTCGTCATCGTCGCTGTCGTGCAGGTTGTATTCGTAGGTCAGCTCTTCGCCGGGCTCGATGTCGCGGACCGCCACCACCCAGATCTCGTCGCCGATATGCTGGGTCTCGCAGTTCGGATCGCACGAGTGATTGATGAACATCGCCGTTCCGAAGCCGTCGATCACGTCACCGTTGCCGGTGCTGAACAGATAGGTGATAAAGCGGTCCTTATACCGCTCGTCCGCCTCGTCCTTGGTAAAGACAGGCCCATCATATTGAATTACTTGGGTGCCCTTGCGAATCCTTCGCGTGGTATAGCAACCGGCTGCATGGATAGACGAAGAGCGAATCATCAAACCAGGGATCATCGGAACTCGTTCTGAATGTATGGATTCGAAAGCAGAGGAGCATCCATCGGTGTGGAGGATATCTTCTCCACAGGAAGGAGCTAGCTGACTATAACAAACCTGCGCACTCAGGCGTCAAACTGCAGAGACGAGTAGTCTAAATAATGATGAGCCGTGCTCCCATCTGCGCCCTTACGGTCATCGTCGCCCTTGCGGCGGCTGCGCCGTCGCGCTCTCAGACAACCGCCCCTTCTCCGCCCTGTAAGCCGGACGGCTCTTCAGCTCAGCAAGGAAATAGCAAGTCCTCCAACGGCACGCAGGCCAAAGATCAATCCAGCGATCCTTGTGCCCAACCTGCCAAAGAGCCCCCTGCCGCGGAGAAGTTCCCCTTCCCCGGTGAAGCTGCTCCTCCTCCCATGCCCTCTCAGGGAACGCCGGATGCTCCCGCACCCAGCGGAAAGCCACCTTCGGCAGCCGCTGAGCACCCCTTTCCGGGCTCAGCTCCTCCCATGCCCGGCTCCGATGGCAGCAGTAGTTCAAGCTCGTCCAGCAGTTCGTCCTCGAGCTCCGATGATCCGGGCGACGTGCCTCACACCGACGCCGACAAGCCTCCTCTGGACGACAAGGGAGGGACTCCCCGAGCCTCCGGTCGCCGCCGTCTGCCCAAGGTGGAAAAACTCCAGAGCGACGAGGAGCGAGCCGAGGAGGATCTGAAGATATCCAAATTCTACGAAAATGCCGGTAATCTCAACGCCGCCTACCTTCGTGCCAAAGACGCGGTAAAGTACCTGCCCTCGGATGCCGATACGCACTTTGCCCTGGCTCATCTCGCCGAGAAGCTCCAGAAGCGTGACGAGGCCGTTGCAGAGTACAACGCGTATCTGAAGCTGGACCCCGACGGCCTGAAGATCAAGCAGGCGCAGAAGGCTCTCGCCCAGCTCCAGCACTAGTCTTCATCCGTTATTGCAGGTGATCGAACAGATTCGTCTGTTGCAGTGCCGTAATCACGCTCAGCAGTGCCTGATACTGCGTCTCGTTCGCCTTCAGATCGGTCGCCACAGCTGCCGGATCGGAGGAAACCAGCGATCCCTGCTGCACCTTCAACTGCGCCTCCTGCGTCTGCGCATAGGTGCTCGTGGACTTGATCGTGCTCAGCGAGTTATTCAGAAGGCTGCGCTGGCTCGAGACCGTATTCAACGCATCGGTCAGCGCCGAGCTGTCCGCTTCTACATTGGAAGCGGGAGCTCCGCTCGTCAGATCGTCGACCAGCTGGTTCAGTACGCCTAGAACCCCTGTGCTGCCCGAGCCGAAGATCGTCGTTCCCGGCAGGCTGGTCTGAATCTTCTGTCCCCCCGGCGTAACAAGCGTCCGCACATTGCTGTCGCCTGCATAGTTCACAGTCGCAGGGGTCGTCGACGTATCCAGGGTGAAGGGCTGAGTATCTCCCTTGCTTCCGGCAAAAAGATAGACCCCTTGATAGCTGCTGTTGGCCAGCGACAGGACGGTATCGCGAACCGACTCCACCTGCTGCGCGATCGATTGCTCGTTCGAGCCGTTCAGCGTGCCATTCGCGGCGCTCACCGCCAGGGAGATAGCCGAGGTAAGCTGCGTGACCACCTCTCCCAGCGCCGAGTCCACCGACTGCAGCTGCGACGAGACTCCTGAAGCAGTCGAGACATACGTGTCGATGCTCGCAATCATCTGGTCCAGCCTCAGGCTCTGGGTGGCCGCCGTAGGATCGTCCGAGAGCGATCCTACACGCAGCCCGCTCGAAAGCTCTGCGGCGAGGTCGTTCGAGTTCCTCATCGAATTGTTGAGAGCCTGTACGACGGTGTTGTAGTAAGTAGGGTCTGCTCGCATGATCTCGCTCCGCTCTCGTCTTAGGAGACTGTCGTGGTTACACCAAGGTTGATCGCCGCAGCCATCATCTCGTCGGTGATCGAGAAGATCTTCGCCGCTGCCTCATATGCCCTCTGATACTGCGTAAGATTCGCAGCCTCTTCATCCAGCGAAACTCCCGACAGCGAGTTGCGCTGGCTGGTCAGCTGCGACAGAATTCCTTGCTGCGCCGTGTTGTCCGACGATGCCGCCGCGGTGTCGGTTCCAATCTCTCCCATCAGCGTCGTCAGAAAATCCGAGGGAGTCTTGCCTGAAACCGTCGCGCTCGTGGCCAGATCCGCCAGCTTCTGGGCGTTGCTGGCTCCGGTCGCTCCTTCACCGGTGGCCGCTGCTGCAATCGCCTGGGGATCTGTGGTCGCCATCCCGATCTGTCCCGCTGCTCCGGCCGAGCTGCCGGGAAGATCGAAGATCGCCTGTCCCGCATTGCCGTTTCCATCCAGCCCCAGTTCGTTGATCTGGTTGAACTGATTGCCCACTTCATAAGCGAGCTCGTCCAGAGCATTCTGATACTGGGGCAGCATCTTGTCCCTCACCTGGAGCACTCCGCCTAGGTCTCCCCCCGTGAGGTTATCGGTCACATCTTTAGGTGGATTGCCCGCCATGATGTTCGTCTTTCCCAGAACAGAGGTCGTGCTGACCTTGTAGGAGTCCCCGCCGCTCACCAGCAGAGCTCCTCCTGTCGTGGTCAGCGTAATCTGATTGTCTTCGTTCGTGATCTGGTCGAGACCGATGTACTGCGACAGCTGAGTAATCGCCTGCTGCCTCTGATCTTCCAAAGTTCCGGCATCGCTGTTTGGACTCGCGCTCGCAATCTTCTTGTTCAGCGTGGCAATCGTCCCCAGCAGGCCGTTGATCGCATCCACATCTCCCGAAGCCTGCTGGTTCAGATCGTTGGACACGCTGGCCATCTGGTTCGACGCCGAGTTGAACTGGCCGACGAGGTTCTGCGCCGTCGAGATCACCTTCTGCCGTGCCGCCGAATCGGAGGGATTCGCCGTCAGCGACGAGAGCGCACCGTAGAAGTCGTTCAAGGCCGACCCCAGTGCGGTCGTGCTCGCCGAATCCTGATTCGAGCTCAGGCCGAAGATGTTCTGAACCTGGTTCAATGCATTCTCCAGAGCCTGGCTCTGGGTCTGCGTCTGGGTCTGCTGTTGAACTCTCTGTTCCAGCACGCGATCACGCTGCGAGGCCTGGCCAACGGTCGATCCCTGCCCCAGATCCGTGTTTCCAATCCTGACCGTGTCGTTCTCCTGCCATATCGCGACCTGCCGCGTATAACCGGGGGTATTCTGATTCGCAACGTTATTCGCGGTTGTATTCAGCGCCGCCTGATTGTTCATCAGTGCCTGCTGCGCCAGCGCCAGTGCCGAGTTCAGCGTTCCCATGTCTCACATCCCTTTCTCAAGCACAATCTCCTAAGAGCCCCAGGATTGAACTGCATCTCGCTCCACGTGCGTTCCAGCCTCTTCCGCTTCTCTTCTTCTCTCCAGAAGAGAGCGCGATAGAGTGATAGAGGCTCCCGATCGGACAAGCAGCATTGATCGTTCTCTCCAGCACGCCGGAGATATCCTGTTCAGGCATCGTCCTGGTCTTAGCCCTGCAGAGACTGAATCATCTTGTCGGCGATATCCGACGACGAAACGTTGTAACTTCCGTCCTGAATCGACTGCTGTAGAGCAGCGACCTTCGCCGACCGCACATCGGACCCCTCCAGCGCCTTCGTAATCAGCTCACTTGCAGAGCTCAACTTCGTCTGATCCACCTGCACCTGTCCTGCCGGTTCAGCAGAAGTCCTCTTCGTCTGCTCCGCCTGACGATTCTCCGAGACAGCAGCAGGGGCAATCGGATTCAAAGTCTGCTTCCAGTCGCCGATTCCATTTGAATAACTCATCTCTGGTTCCTCCAACTACATGAGTTCATCGGCAGATCGGCGGCAAACTTTAGTACCTTGTCTTCCTCTAAAAAAGAATCTTTCAAGGAGGAGGAAGGGAAGAACGAAGACTGTATCGGCACTCAACCGGTTTCTCGTGACGCTAAGAAAACCCAGCCGCAGGCGGATATCCTCACCTCGTGCCCCATCTTCGTCTTGAAGCAACGAAGGTGGGCCATCGAACGTAAGTGCGATCCACTGATCTCTCAGGGGCGAAGATCCCATAAACATATCTTCATCCTGCGGTACGATTCTCTTCGGATGTCCCTTCAACCCAGCGCCGATCCGATCCAATCACGAATCCTTCATGCCTATACGGCCCTTCACCAGCTTCGTCCCGACTGGGGAGGCGCACTCATACTCTCTCTCGGGCTCGACGCGCATGGTGCCGCCCTCGCAATGGCTGCCCACATCGCGGGCGCTGTCTCCCTCTCCATCGATAACGATCCAGCCCACATTCGCGAGGTCGTTCGCACCGGAGCCGCTGACTTCGTCGTTACCACTCTCGACGAGGCCATCCGCACGATGAAGAACGAGGTACGCAGACACGCCCCTCTCTCCGTCGCCCTTAACTCCGCACCTCTTCCGGCCCTTGAAGAGATCACCGAGCGAGGCCTCGCCCCGCAGCTCTTCACCAGCTTCCTTCTATCCGATCCTCGTATATCCGAGGTCGCGCTTCGTCTTCAGAGCCACGGTGCAACCCTCATCCACTTCGGCGAGGAGGAAGACTCCGCCGATCAACCCCAAGAGAGCTTCCGCAGCAGCCGCTCTCTTCTCGCCCCGCTGCTTGAGCAGCAGTCCTGGCAGCTCCATACCTTTACCTTCGACACCCCGGTAGCCCTTCGGCACTTCGACGCGCAAGCTCTCGTATCGCTCCCAGCCGAAGAGACGCTTCGCCGCCGCTGGCTGGAGTCAGCCCCGCGTCTGTTTCTACGCCAGCGTCCCCCACAGCGCACCCTCTGGCTTACCAAAGAGGAGATACAGGCTCTTCAATAAAAGAGAAAATCCCAAAAGAGAAAACCCCGTCATTCTGCGGCGTAGCCGAAGAATCCCTGTATTTCGCCCGTGCCGCCACTGGTGACGCCGGTGCCACTACTCCGCGACACTCTGAATCCGCTGCCACAGCGCCGGTATCCCCGCGCCGGTCTTCGCAGAGACAGGAAGAATCTCCTCAATCTCGTGCTCGCGTTTCAGCGCAGCCATATTCTTTCCCAGAACATTATTGGAGAGCCGGTCGGCTTTCGTCCCCACCACGACAAACGGCCGCTGAGTCTGCTTAAGGTAAGTAATCAGCTGTCCATCGCTCGCCTGGGGAGGAATATTCGTGTCCACCAGACAGACGCACAACGCCAGCGTCTCTCGCTCCGCCAGATACGGCTCGATAAACAGTGGCCACTCCGCCGAGATCGACTTCGAGATCTTTGCATACCCGTATCCGGGAAGATCGGCAAAGATGATCGAAGGCGCCGCCTTCTGCTTGCCTCCTGAAACCTCATGCAGAGCGAAGAAGTTGATCGCCCGCGTTCTTCCCGGAGTGGAAGAGACTCGCGCCTCCTTCGAGCCCAGCAGAGCATTGATCAAAGAAGATTTGCCGACATTAGACCGGCCCAGAAACGCGACCTCCGGCGCACCAAAGGTCTTCGCCTCGGTGGGGAAGTGAGAGGCATCGGTGGCGGAGAGCAGAAAGACAGGATTAAGCCGCATACTCCCAGTCTATCGGGATAGCCGGGCCATCAGGGAAATAGAAGAGGGCGTCCCCGTGAGGACGCCCCTTCTGTGTTTGAGGAGGTGGAGGCTACTTGGTGATCGTGACCGGAGACTGCAGGGTGAACGAGACCACCGACTCTGCCGGGATCACCACGTCCTTGTTGCCCGTCAAAGCAGCGCCTGCGGTACCCGCGCCAGCACCGGCCAAGGCACCGATCAGGGCACCCTTTCCGCCGCCGGCCAGACCGCCGATCAGAGCGCCCGCGCCGCCGCCGCCGCCGATGAAGCCCGCTGTCCGCTTACCCTTGCCCGAGATCTGCTTCAGGTAAGAGCTCGTCGTCACCTGATGTCCGCCGATTGAGGTCAACTGGATCGCCAGATCGCCCTCGCCCTTGAACCGGCCTTGACCCTTGGCCGCGGTGACGGTGCCTTCTACACGGGTTCCGCGCGGAAATACAACCTTACCGCCGGAGGTCGTTACCGCTGAGGACAGCTCACCGGCAAATGCATCGCCTACGTTGCTGTTCTTCGCGCTCACCGCCTGAGACAGGACGACCGAGACGCGTGCTCCACGGGGAGCCGTCAGAGTGACTGGCTCAGGTGGCGGAGCCGGAGCTGGGGCAGCCGCTGGAGCCGGTGCCGGTGCAGGTGCCGCAGCGGCTGGAGCTGGTGCAGGTGTGGCCGCCGGAGCAGGAGCGGGTGCCGGGGCTGCCGCCGCCGACTGGTCCGCCGGTGGTGGAGCTGCCGGTGCAGCCTGTGCCGCAGTCCCGTTGGCTGGAGCCGCCGGAGTCGAACTCTTGCATCCTCCGAGGACAAGAACAGTAGTCAGAGCAAACGTTGTTGCCAGGTTTCTTTGTATTGCGAGCATGAATCTTCTCCCTGGTGCGATCAATACTGGGTAGCAGTCTACTCCCGATAGATTACGGAAGGTTCTGTAAAAGTTGTATGTAGTTTATTTTTCAACCACTTTTTCACCTGAGCCGAACGCCCTCAGGCCTTCTCTCCTTCGAAATAACGCTCGATCTCCTCCAGAGTCTTGCCCTTGGTCTCCGGCAGGAAGAAGGTGACGACCGTAAAGTAGATCACCGTAAAACCGGCGAAGAGAAAGAACATCGAAGAGTATCCGTACTTGCTGACCACCGGCAGAAAGATCCCCGCCAGCGTCGTCGACACCAGCTGATTGATCACCAGCGCGATACTCATTCCGTTGGACCGGATGCGAGTCGGCATCAGCTCCGACAGCGCCAGCCATACGCCCACGCCCGGCCCGATGGCATAGAAGGACATAAACAGATACAGCCCGATGGCGACCATCCATCCGTGGCTGGAATCGGGAACCCTTCCCACCAGAGCCCGGTCGATCTTCAGCGGAGCCGTCCGGGCAGCGTCCAGATTCGCGAAGGGATTCTTGAAAAACGCCTCAACCTTGTTGGAAGGAACAGCGCTCTCCCGCGTGATCCGAATCGGAGCCGCGCTCAGGTCGTCAGAGCGGACAAAGCTCGTTGCCGCCGTAAAGTCCCCGTAGGAGTAGATGATCGCAAGCGACGCCTTCTCGCTGTCGATTGCGCTGCTACTCTTCATCTCCTCGGCATTGAGCAGACGCTTCGCCTCGGCGGGAGTGAAGGTCAGGTTGAGAGTCTGGTCCGGAGCAACCATCGCCTGCACGGTTGTGCGGCGGTCCTGATTGACGGCCTCGGTGGAGAGGAACAGCATTCCGACACCGATCAGAGAGACGATGATTCCCGACGTCCCCACGATGAACAGGAACTTGCGTCCCTTGCGATCGATCAGGTTCATCCCGATGATCGTCATCAGGAAGTTGACCATCGTGAACAGCACATAGCCCCAATGGGCATGCAGGTCCGACAGTCCGCTCTGCAGAAGGATGGCCGTGTTGTAGCCAATAATCGAGTTGACGCCCGTCGCCGTATTGCAGAACAGGATCAGGCAGGCCAGAACGAAGGGGATGACATACTTCCTTCGCAGCAACGACTCCCTGACGGCTCCGCCCGAGTTCGAGGAGACCTTCGCCGCCGCGGCGGTACGCTCCATCTCCTTCAGCTCGATCTCGGCATGCTGCGGCTCCCGCGAGCGCAACAGCGAAGCCAGAGCTTTTTCCGACCGGCCGCGCAGCAGCAGCCAGCGAGGAGATTCTGCGACAAACAGGCTGCCCAGGACGAAGAGAACTCCCGGTGGCAGCGACACCCAGAAGATGCGCCTCCACGCCTGATCCTTGAAGGCAAAGACAGCCCCGGCATCCGCGGTTCTGGCGACCGCCTCCACCCTGTAGCTGTAATAGATTCCGATCAGCGCAGCCGAGACGATCCCCAGCGTCAGCAGCCACTGAAAGATCGCCGTGCCCTTGCCGCGATTGTTCGCCGGAAGACACTCCGCCAGATAAAGCGGAACCACCACACCGATCAATCCGCCGCTGACGCCCTGCAGCAGGCGTCCAAAGAACAGCGGACCATAACCGTCTGCGAGCGCGATCATCGGAATGCTCAACACGAAAGTCAGCCCGCTGACCACCATCAGCGGCTTGCGCCCCATCCAGTCGGCGAGCAACCCGGCAAACAGCGTCGAGATCACGCTGCCCAGAAGCACCGCGGCCACAATAATGGAGAGCTGGCTGGCGTTCAGATGCGAAGTCGCTTCAAGGTAGGGAAGCGCACCTCCGATAATGCCGACGTCCACGCCATACAGCAGGCCGCCCAGCCCCGCCACCAGCAGAAGAAAACGGTTATAGCCGGACTTCATTCCGGCGGAAGCTGGCGCAGAGGCAGAGTTGGGAGGGGTATAGGTCATAATCTGATCGTCTTTGCTGAAAACAATATCAGTACAGGCACAGATAAGAAACTTACTGCTCCTTTAGCTGGAAGATGTGTTCTATCGGGACTCGTCGCCGGACGATTTGCGGCTCCGGCAGAGTCTCAGGTTCAGGGAGCCTGCCATGACGTGGCACAGCCCCCTCCTTAACTCATCGGATTCGATTTGATCGCACTTTGAGGCGCAAAACGAGGTATGCTTTTGAAGGACAGTATTTCAATATATGAGTGAAGCCTTTTACCTGGAAAATAAGACCGCCCTCATTACCGGTGCTGCCAGCGGCATCGGCGCCGCGACCGCCCGCGAGCTCACTCGCGCCGGCGCGCATGTCATCATCGCCGACATCGATCTCGCCGCTGCGGAGTCCCTGGCTGCGGAGCTTCCGCGCGCACGCGCCGTCAAGATGGACGTAACCGACTCGACCTCCATCGCACTCGCCTTCGACGGCATCTCTCAGCTCGACATCCTGGTCAACAATGCGGGCATCGGACTCGTCGGAGATATCTCGCGCACCTCCGAAGAGGACTTCGAGCGCGTCATGCGCGTCAACGTCAACAGCGTTTTCCTGGTGACCAAGGCGGCTTTGCCTCTGCTGCTGGCATCGCGCGGCTCCATCGTGAATATCGGCTCTGTTGCCGGAGCTGTCGGGGTCAAGCAGCGTTTTGCCTACTGCGCCAGCAAGGGAGCCGTGCAGGCGATCACGCGTCAGATCGCAGTCGACTATCCCAAGGAGCTGCGCGTCAACTGCATCGCTCCCGGAACCGTTCAGACTCCATTCGTCGAAGGGTATCTTGAGAAGTACCACGCCCACGAGAAGGAGAAGGTGCGCGCCGAGCTGGTTGCGAGACAGCCCATCGGAAGACTTGGTACTCCGGAAGACGTCGCGTCTCTGGTTCGTTTTCTCTGCTCGAAGGAGTCGGAGTTTATCAATGGCGCTGTAATTCCTATCGATGGCGGATGGACCGCCGCATAATCGTTGTCATCGCTGAACTCTCCATATGAGAAGAAGGGAAAGCCTGAGCCTTGAATGAAATTCTGATTACTGGTGTTCGCGTCATCGATCTCCGTTTTCCTACATCACGCGAACATATTGGCTCCGACGCCGTCAATAAAGACCCCGATTACTCGGCAGCCTATTGCATCCTCGAGACCAACGCCGGAATCACCGGCTACGGCCTGACGTTCACGCTGGGCCGTGGAACCGATCTGGTCGTTCAGGCAGCCCGCTATCTCTCGCGCTATATCGTCAATCGCTCCCTTAGTTCCATCACCGAGAACCTCTGCGCCTTCTCGCGAGAGATGACCGACGATTCGCAGTTTCGCTGGCTGGGTCCGGAGAAGGGAGTCATCCATCTCGCCACCGGCGCGCTCATCAACGCAGTCTGGGATCTCTACGCTCGCGTAGAGAAGAAGCCGCTCTGGCAGCTTCTTGCCGATCTCGAACCCGATCAGTTGCTGAAGGCCGTCGACTTCCGTTACATCGACGACGCTCTGACCCCGGCGGAGGCGAAGGACATTCTCGAGAGAGGACGCAGCGGCAAAGCGGATCGTCTTGCCCTCCTCCAGAAAGACGGCTATCCAGCCTACACCACCTCCGTAGGCTGGTTCGGATACTCCGAAGAGAAGATTCGCAGGCTCTGCCACGAGGCTCTCGCCGAGGGCTGGACCTACTTCAAGCTCAAGGTCGGCGGCGACCCCGCAGAGGATCTTCGCCGTGGCCGCATCGTTCGCGAAGAGGTCGGCTGGACCAACAAGCTGATGGTCGACGCCAACCAGAAGTGGGGCGTCCTCGAGGCCATCGACCGCACCCGTCAGCTCGCCGAGCTGAAGCCCTGGTGGATGGAAGAGCCCACCAGCCCGGACGATATCCTCGGCCACGCGCGCATCCGCCGCGAGGTCCCTGAGGTCCGCATCGCAACCGGCGAGCACTGCCACAACCGCGTCATGTTCAAGCAGTTCCTCCAGGCGCAGGCACTCGACGTCGTGCAGCTCGACAGCTGCCGCGTCGGCGGAGTCAACGAGAACCTCGCTATACTTCTGCTGGCGGCGAAGTTCAACACCCCCGTCTGCCCGCACGCCGGTGGTGTAGGTCTGTGCGAGTACGTGCAGCATCTGGCGATGTTCGACTTCCTCGCAGTCTCGGCGACCCTCGACAATCGCGTCATCGAGTTCGTCGATCATCTTCACGAACACTTCGTCACGCCGGTCCACATCCGCAACGGCCGCTATCAGGTACCGATGGAGCCGGGATACAGTATTGAGATTCGGGAAGAATCCCTCAACCGCTTCGCCTATCCGCAGGGCGAGGCATGGAGCACGAAGGCATGAAGTTCGTTACGTTCTCAGGCAAGAACTCCTCGACCCAGAACCCCTCCGCCATTCTCAGCCGCGACGTTCCTACCCCGGGCGTGCTCGTAGGCGACGAGATCGTCGACCTCACAGGACTGGCCTACCCCAGCGTGCTCTCCATCATCGAAGGCGGCAGTCTCGCTCTCTCCGAAGTCGCCGCGAAGCTCGACAAAGCCCCCCGCGTCCCTCTCTCCGAGGCCACACTGCACGCCCCCGTCCGTCCTCCGCGCATCTTCGGCATCGGTCTCAACTACGCCAGCCACGCGGCTGAATCCAAGATGGCCGTGCAGAAGGTTCCCACGGTCTTCATGAAGCTCTCCAGCTCCGTCACCGGCCCGGACACCTCCGTCATTCTGCCGAAGATCAGCAGCCAGCCGGACTACGAGGCAGAGCTCGGCGTCGTCATCGGCAAGGCCGGCTACCAGATTCCTGCCTCCGATTGGCAGCAGTACGTCTTCGGATACACCAACGTCAACGACATCAGCGCCCGTGACATCCAGCTCGCCACCTCGCAGTGGACCCTCGGCAAGTCGTTCCCCACCTTCACGCCGCTCGGTCCCGCCATCGTCACCGCCGACGAGGTCGCCGATCCGCACGCTCTCGATATCTCGCTGACCATCGACGGCGAGACGCTGCAGTCCTCCAACACCCGCGACCTCATCTTCAAGATTCCCGCGCTGATCGAGTACATCTCCCACGCCACCCCTCTGGAAGCCGGTGATATCATCAGTACCGGAACGCCCGAAGGAGTTGGGCTGGGACGCACACCACAGCGCTGGCTCAGGCACAATGAAGAGATGGTCGTCACGATCGAGAAGCTCGGCAGCCTGCGCAATCGCACCGTCGCTGAATGATCTTCGCTGTGTCGCCGTGGTGTCCTCTCTCAACCGGTCTACTGCGGCGGCGCAGCTATGAAGTCCCTCAAGACAACCAACCTGCTTCTGGCAGCAATCGCTCTTCTCCTGTTGGCTCTCGTCCTTCGGCCTTTGCGCGAGCCTTCCCCCGTCTTCGCTCAGTCGCCGGACACCGACTTCTTCTTCGAGCCCGGAACCTTCTTCGTCCGCTCTCCTGACAACAGCCAGCAGGTCTACGCCAAGGTCGTCGTCGATCTCCGCAACGGCCGCGTCTGGGGATTCCCCACGCTTACCCCGTCGCCCTATCCCTCCGACCCCGTCTACAACAAGCCGCAGACCTCGCATCCCTTTCTCCTCGGCCGCTTCGCTCTCGAAGACACCAAGAAGTTCATCGTCGACTCCACCACCCCCTGAGTCGACAGCTTTGACTTCACCCTCGTCCATGCCGCAAACTTGAAACACGATATTAACTTTGCGGCCGCACTCAAGACCCTCTGTGCTCTGCCGCGTGACTTCACCTTGTTCCGCAACGAAATGCTCGGGAAGCGCGGTGAAACTCCGCCACTGCCCCGCAACTGTGATTCGCGCACACTCCTTCAGCGAGTGTGAATGCTGCCTGGCTCACTCCCACTGACCTCACTCGGGAAGGGACAGCCGCAACTTTGGCAACATCGAACGCGACAGTCAGGAGACCGGTTTCGTTGTCGCACAGCAGCCACGTTCCCGAGGGGGGAACGAGGAGTTGATCTTCATGCACGTACCCGCGCGCCCTTTTGCGGCCTCGCCTGTCTTCCGCCGTCTTCTCTCCATCGCGCTTCTCTCCTTTGCCGCAGTCTCTTCCCAGGCCGTCATCGTTCGTGGCACCGTCACCGATCCCCTGGGAGCAGCCATCCCCGGAGCTCGCGTTCAACTCGTCCAGGGCAAGACCGTCGCCGGGGGAGCACTTAGCGGTCCCGACGGCTCCTTCGAGATCCGCAGCACCTCCTCCGGACGCTTTATCCTTCTGACCTCGGCTCCCACCTTCACCCCCGGCATCGGCCAAAGCTTCTACGGCGGACGCACCGACCTCGTCACCCGCAACGTCACCCTCGAGATCGCCTCCGTCACCGCGCAGATCACCGTCACCGCCACCGGCGTCCCCACACCCATCCAGCAGGCCAGCTCCGCTATCAACCTCGTCCCGTTCACCGCGCTTCAGACTCGCGTCGGCGTCATCGACGACCTCCGTCAGTCGCCTGGCATCAACGTCGTCCAGAGCGGACAGTACGGTGGCGTAGGCTCGATCTTCGTTCGCGGCGGAAACTCCGATGCCAATAAGGTCATGATCGACGGCATCACCTCAGAGGATGTCGGTGGCCGCTTCGACTTCGGCACCGTCTCCTCCACCGCCCTCGATGGCCTCGAGCTCTACCGCGGACCCAACAGCGTCCTCTACGGCTCCGACGCTGGAGCCTCGGTCGTCAACTTCTCCACCCCTCGCGGTCAGACTCCGCACCCCATCCTCAACTACTCCGGCGACGCAGGGAACTTCCACACCTATCGCAACGAGGTCACTGTAAGCGGAGCCCACAACCGCCTCGACTACTACGGAGCCTTCTCGCGCTTCGACTCCTCGAACGCCCTTCCTCTGGACCGCTTCCATGCTTCAACCAGCGCCGCCAACGTCGGCTACAACTTCACCGCCAACACCTCTCTGCGCTTCACCATCCGCAACGGAGTCTCGGCGACCGGCGTCCCCAACGCGCACGACTTCTTCGGAATCTCAGCCAACGGCAAGCAATCCGATCAGGACCTCTACTCCGGCGCCACCCTCGAGAACCGTCACAACCGATGGCACAACCTCGTCCGCTACGGCATCGCCCGCAAGCGTGAACAGCTTGTGCAGTTCACCCCGGTAGGCGAGGACATCCCCGTCTTCGGCTTCGATACCTACTTCGGCAATACCGTCACCATCCGCGGAGCCAACGGCTACACCGCCACCGGACGCGCCTCCATCAACTTCGGCGGCGTCTACCCGATGGCCAACGATCTCTCCTCGCTCCGCGACGAGCTTTACTTCCAGTCCGACTACACCTTCTCCCCGCACTTCATCGCCCTCTTCGGCTTCCGTTATGAAGACGAGCGCGGCTCCTCCAACAATCCCGCCTTCTTCTCCTTCGACAAGACCAAGCGAACCAACTACCAGTACACCCTCCAGTTCCAGGGCGACCTGAAGAACCGACTCTTCTACTCCCTCGGCGGAGCCATCGAGCGCAACGATCTCTACGGCACCGCCGGCACGCCGCGCTTCGGCCTCGCCTGGGTTCCCGTGCGTCCCGGCAACCAGTTCATGCACGGCACCAAGATCCGCGCCAATGCCGCCACCGGCGTGCAGGAGCCCTCGCTCTCCACCGAGTTCCAGTCTCTCTACACGCAGCTGCTTGAAGCCGGTGCGACCGATCTCATCACGGCCTACAACGTGAAGCCGGTTCAGGCCCTGCGCTCCCGCACCTTCGACATCGGTGTCGACCAGAACATCTTCAACCAGAAGCTCATCCTCAAGGCCGGATACTTCCACAACCAGTTCAGCCATCAGCTCGACTTCGTGGACCCGGGCACCATGCTCCGCGTCTTCGGCATCGACACCAGCAAGGCGAATCTCTTCGGTGCGCTTCTGAATACCCTCGCCTACCGCGCTCAGGGCTTCGAAGGCGAGCTGCAGTTCGCGCCCACCCACGGCATCCTCCTCCGCGGCGGCTACACCTATCTGGCCTCGCTGGTCGAGCAGTCCTTCTCTACCGACGCCGCAGCGAACGGAACCTCTGCCAACAATCCCAATCTTCCCGGCATTCCCATCGGCTCTTCTTATCCGCTCGTCGGCCAGCGCCCCTTCCGCCGTCCTCCGCAGACCGGCTTCTTCGCCGCGCAGTACACCTCCACGAAGTTCTCCGCCGCTCTCAAGGGAGCCTTCGCCAGCCGATCCGACGACTCCACCTTCCTCTCCTTCTCCGATATCAACGCTGGCAACACGCTGCTGCTTCCCAACCGCAACCTCGACTACGGCTACGCCAAGCTCGACGCCTACGGAACCTACGCAGCAACCCACCACGTCACCGTCTTCGCTGAGCTGGGGAACCTCCTCTCCCAGCAGCACATCGCTCCCATAGGCTTCCCCTCACTCCCATTCACCTTCCGCACCGGTCTCAAGGTACGCGTAGGAGGAGACTAAGGGAGACCGAGTACCGTCATTCTGAGCCGAAGGCGAAGAATCCCTGTATTTCTCCCGAACAGCCACCAAGGCTCGGGTGCCCCACCCTTCGCACAGCGAAGGGTGGGGGTGCAAGCCCTCCGACCCGGCCACTCCATCCTGTCAAGCAACATAAGATCCTAAACACATAAAACATAAGCACTTCCTCCTCGCCGATCTATTCCAGCCGGTCCATTAAAATAGAAAAGAGGGAAAGACCAAAGGCTCCGTACACCCCGGAGCCTTTGTCATGGAACTGTCTCCTGAGAGTCAACAGGTGGTCCCATCCTAAAGTCCTTCTTTCTAAGACTTTGCGCGAAAAAGATACCCGTGGGGAAAGGAATCGACCGCAGCCCCTGCGCGTCTAATCTCTTAGGAAAGGAATAGGGCTCATGACTATCCGAAATGTTCTACTTGCGACTGCACTTTTTGCTTCACCCCTTCTCTACGCTCAGGAGGGACCAGCGCCGACCCAGGCGATTATCACGGTAAATTCGAAGACTCCTCAATCCCTGACCCCACAGAACCTCAAGGCGAAGGTCAATAACCGCGATGCCAAGGTCACCGACGTCGTTCCGGTCAAACCCAATGGAACCCAGATCGCCCTTCTCATCGACGACGGTCTCCGCACCTCCATCGGCCGCCAGCTCTCCGACATCCAGGGATTCATCAAGGGGCTGCCCGAAGGAACCGAAATTCTTATCGGTTACATGCAGAACGGCCGCGTAGTCGCCGCTCAGCCCTTCACCACGGATCACGCCGCCGCGGTCCGTAACCTCCGCATGCCCATGGGCTCGCCCGGCCTCAGCGCCAGCCCCTACTTCTGCCTCTCGGACTTCGTAAAGCACTGGCCCGGCGGCTCCAGCTCCGAGGGAGCTCTCCTCACCCCGAAGGCGCGATTCATCATCATGCTGACAAACGGCGTCGATCCTTATAACGGAAGCGTCAGCCCCATGAACCAGAACAGCGTCTACGTCGAGAATGCAATCCGCGACGCCCAGCGCGCAGGAGTGCCCGTCTATTCCATCTACTACGGCGACGCGGGAATTCGCGGAGGCGCTGCCAGCTTCAGCGGACAGAACTACCTCACCCAGGTAGCCTCCGAAACCGGCGGGCAGGCCTACATCCAGGGATTCGGCAACCCGATCTCCCTCGCTCCCTACTTCGATCAGTTTCGTAAATCGATTGAGGAGAGCTTCGTGGCGACCTTCTCCGCGGCTTCGAGAAACAACGAGCTCGTCCCGCTGAAGTTCACGACCTCGCTGAAGTCCACCAAGTTGCAGACATCTGAGAAGGTCCGCCCCGGAACACGTATCACCTCAACCCAGCAGGCCGTCAACCAAGAGTAAGCCCAGCCGCCTTGTAGATCGACTGAATGTGCTGCATATCCTTGAGACCCTCTTCACCGGCCGTATCCGGTGTACGGTTCTCGAGGATGCAGCCGCTGAAATGATCCACCTGCCGAACGAAGTGCATCGGGTCTCGCTCCGGATTGGTCTCGTCGATGGTCGTGAACGGACCGCTCGGGCCGGTGCGGTAGCGTGCCTGGAGACGCTGGTTCTCATAGTTGAAGGGAGTCACCTCAAGAGAGCCCTTCGAGCCGAAGACCCTGTAGTAGCTGCCCATGTTGCCGCCATAGGTCGTCGAGCAGCTTGCGACAGCGCCGGAGGGGAAGCTCATCGTCCAGGCGAGATTTTCTTCGACGCCCTTGAAGCGGCCGTCCTGGTCGGGCGTGGAGGCGACGGCAGTGAAGTGCGCTGGCTCTTCGCCCGTAAGATAGCGCGTGGCGTTGAGCGAGTAGATGCCGACGTCCATCAACGGCCCGCCCCCGGCGAGCTTGCGGTCGGTGCGCCACTCGTTCTGCGCAATGTTGAAGCCATTGGCGCTGTCGATAGCCTGGACCTTGCCGATGGCTCCGTCGCGGATCAGCTTAATAGTCTTCTGCGTGATCGGCTCGTAATGAAGCCGATAAGCAATCATCAGCTTCACGTTTGCCGCCTTGCAGGCCGCAATCATCTCCTCGGCTTCGGCAACCGTGACAGCCATCGGCTTCTCGCACAGCACATGCTTGCCCGCCTTGGCCGAACGGACCGTGTACTCCACGTGCATACTGTTCGGCAGGCAGACGATCACCGCGTCGATCGCCTTGTTATCGCGGATGCGATCCATCTCTTCGTAGCTGTAGATCGAGCTCTTCGGCACGCCATACTGCGCGGCGATTCTCTCGGCCTTGTCCCGGTGACCGCTTACCAGCCCTGTAATGCTCGAGGTTGATCCCTGAGCGATTCCACGCATGTGGTGATCTGCGATGCGGCCCAGGCCGATGACGCAGTAGCCGATCTTCTTCTGGTTGGCCTGGCCGAGAAGGGGAAGCGCCGAGAATGCACTCGCCGCAATTCCAAATGTTCCAAGCTTTGAAAACTCTCTCCGTGAGATCGCCATGACATACCGCTCCAGTTTCGCAAGGATTTCTTTCGGGGACCAGAATAAAGGAATATTCGTAACAAAAGTAAAAGGCCCCCGGGAATTCCGGGAGCCTTTCGGTTTTGAGCTTCGGATGAAGCTTAGTACATGCCGTCCATGCCGCCGCCGTGATTGTGTCCGCCGCCGCCCTGGGCTTCCTTCTTTTCAGGAATCTCAGAGATCATCGCTTCGGTGGTCAGCATCAGACCGGCGATCGAGGCTGCGTTCTGCAGGGCAGTGCGCGTAACCTTGGTCGGGTCGATGACACCGGCCTTCACCAGGTCCTCGTAGGCTCCGGTTCCGGCGTTGTAGCCGAAGTTGGTCTCCTTCGATTCGTGGATCTTGCCGATTACCACAGCGCCCTCTTCGCCTGCGTTCGAGACGATCATGCGCAGCGGCTCTTCGATAGCGCGACGGATGATCGAAGCACCGATCTTCTCATCACCCTCGAGCGACTTGATGATCTCGTCGACTGCGGAAGAAGCGCGGATCAGCGCAACGCCGCCGCCGGGGACGATGCCCTCTTCGACAGCCGCACGGGTCGCGTGCATTGCGTCCTCAACACGAGCCTTCTTCTCCTTCATCTCGGTCTCGGTCGCAGCGCCAACCTTGATGACGGCAACGCCGCCAACCAGCTTGGCCAGACGCTCCTGCAGCTTCTCGCGGTCGTAGTCGGAAGTGGTCTTGTCGATCTGGGCGCGAATCTCCTTCACGCGGCCCTCGATCTCAGAACCCTTGCCGCCGCCATCAACGATGGTGGTGTTGTCCTTGTCGATGGTGACGCGCTTCGCGGTGCCGAGATCCTCGATCTTGACGCCCTCGAGCTTGATGCCGAGGTCCTCGGTGATCGCCTTGCCGCCGGTCAGGATTGCGATGTCCTGCAGCATGGCCTTGCGGCGGTCGCCGAAGCCGGGAGCCTTGACGGCAGCGACGTTCAGGGTGCCGCGCAGCTTGTTGACAACCAGGGTCGCCAGAGCCTCGCCGTCCACGTCCTCAGCGATGATGATGAGGGGCTTGGCGGTGCGGGCGATCTGCTCGAGCAGGGGGAGCAGGTCCTTCATCGAGGAGATCTTCTTCTCGTAGATGAGGATGTAGGGGTTCTCGAGAGCAGCTTCCATGCGCTCCGCATCGGTCACGAAGTAGGGCGACAGGTAGCCGCGGTCGAACTGCATACCCTCGACCACATCCAGCTGCGTCTCCATCGTGCGCGACTCTTCGACGGTGATGACGCCGTCCTTGCCGACCTTCTTCATCGCCTCGGCGATGATGGTGCCGATCTGCGCATCGCTGTTGGCCGAGATCGTTCCGACCTGAGCGATCATGTCGCCCGAGACAGGCTTCGACAGCTTGCTGAGAGCGCCGCCCACAACAACGCCGTGCTCGTCGCGCTTGCCGATGATGGCCTCAACGGCCTTGTCGATGCCGCGCTTCAACGCCATCGGGTTTGCACCGGCGGCGACAGTCTTGACGCCCTCGCGGTAGATGGCCTGAGCCAGAACGGTGGCGGTGGTGGTGCCGTCACCGGCGACGTCGGAGGTCTTCGAAGCAACCTCGCGAACCATCTGCGCGCCCATGTTCTCGAGCGCATTGCCCAGCTCGATCTCCTTGGCAACGGTCACGCCGTCCTTGGTGATCGTGGGCGAACCGAACTTCTTCTCGATGACGACGTTGCGGCCTTTGGGGCCGAGCGTGACCTTGACTGCGTCGGCCAGCGTGTTGACGCCACGCAGGATCGCCTGACGCGAATCTTCTCCATGCAGAATCTGCTTTGCCATTGTGTTGCTCCTATTTCCCGGCGACATCGCCGGTCAGAATTTATGAAGTTGAGCGGATTCATCCGCTGGTATATCCGTAATCCGGGCTGGGAACGCGGCGCAGCCGCCTCCCGCCGTCCGAGAAGGACCTACTTGAGGATGCCGAGGACTTCTTCCTCGCGCATGATCAGGAACTCTTCGCCGTCGAGCTTGATCTCGGTGCCGGAGTACTTGCCGAAGAGAATCTGGTCGCCAGCCTTGACGTCGAGCGGGAACACCTTGCCCTCGTCGTTCGACTTGCCCTTGCCGACCGAGATCACCTCACCCTGCTGCGGCTTTTCCTTGGCAGAGTCGGGGATGATGATGCCGCCACGAACGGTTTCGTTCTCTTCGACGCGGCGGACCAGAATACGATCGTGCAGCGGTGTAAATGTCTTCGCCATTTCTTAACTCTCCTTGTTACGTTTTTCCAGACAGAGAAGCTCTGACCGGGGTGAAACCGCGCACCGGCCGGAAGGCGACCAATCGCCTCTGAACCCGATGCAAGCTGTTGGAATCGCTATCGCCGCCCTCCCAAATGATCCCTTGCCCGGGGGAGCCTGCGGCGGATTAGCACTCAATGCTTCCGATTGCTAACGATAGGGCAGCAACTACTGAATGTCAACCTGCGGAGATGAAATCTGAGTGAAAGTCACGCAAGGGCCGCTGCTGTCACCTTCGCGATCCCGGATTTCATCTCTGGAGCCTTCGGGTGCGAGCATCCATTCCGTCAATCGGGTGCGCGTCTGCGAGATTTCATGGCGAGAGCATCACTTTGTTTTCTTCCACCGGAGTCGACAAATACATGAGCCAACTTCGAGACTCCTTGCAGACGTAACGAAGGCGTAAAATACCTGCCATGATGTTGTCTCGCCGCAATCTTCTGCTTCGTGCTGCTCCTCTCTGTCTGACTGCTGTGCTGTCCGCTTCCGCTCTCCTTGCGCAGGACTCACCCGAACGGCATGGGCGCAAGTACAAACCACCTCCCCCGACCTCGAAGATCACTGTTACGGTCTTCAAGCAGTTCAATGGCAAGCCCATCATGAACGCGGCCGTGATCTTCAATCCCTACAAGGACGGCAAGGACATCGGCAACCTCGAGGTGAAGACGGATCCTGAGGGCAAAGCCACCATCGATATCATCCCGACCGGTTCTCTGGTGCGGGTTCAGGTGATCGCCGGCGGTTTCGCCACCTTTGCCGAGGAGTATCAGGTCGACGAGGCCAATCGGGATATCTCGATCCCGATGCTGCGCCCACGCGAGCAGGTCTCCTCCTACATAGACAACTCGGGCAAATCTTCCACCAGAAAGCCCGGGGTGCAGGAGCCGGTCCGGCCGAAGTCGACGGATCCGAACGCGCCTAAATCGTCGTCTCCGCCACCCGCGAAGTCCAACTCGACCCAGCCTCCGGCGCAGAGCACGACGCCCGCACCACAGCAATAGCCCGGTGCTCATGAAGCCACTTGCAGGCAGGACCGCGCTGGTGACCGGTGCGGCAAAGCGCATCGGTCGCGCCATCGCTCTCGCTCTCGCCGAGCAGGGAGCCGATGTCGCCATCACCTATCTGAACTCGCAGGTCGAGGCGGAGCAGACTGTGCGCGATCTCGCTGCACACGATGTCGATGCCCTCGCGATTCGCTGCGATCTCTGCGATCCCGAGGCGATTGGCCATGCAGTCTCCGAGGTGGCCGGCGAGTTCGACCGCATCGATCTCGTCGTCAATAACGCAGGTATGTTCGAATCGCTTGCGCTCGAAGATATCTCGGTCGAGCAGTGGAATCGAATCTTCGATACCAACACCCGCGCGCCGTTTCTGGTGGCCCGCGCGGCGCTTCCGCACCTGCGGGCAGTGAAGGGAAGGATCGTGAATATCGGCTCTCTGGGCGGGATGCATCCCTGGGCGACTCACGGTCACTACTGCACCTCCAAGGCGGCGCTGCACATGCTGTCGCAGACCATGGCGAAGGCGTGGGCCCCGGAGATCAGCGTGAACTGTGTCGCGCCGGGAATGATCGTTCAGGGCGAGATCGAAGAGGCCTACGAGCACTTCGCCCAGAAGACCCCGATGCAGCGCAACGGAACGGCCCACGACGTTGCCGCTGCGGTCCTGTTCTTTGCCACGGCGCCCACCTTTATCACCGGACAGCTGATGGCGGTCGACGGCGGTCTGGGACTTACCTGACAGACTGATCCGGATCGATCTCCATGCCGAAGCGCGACAACTCGCGCCTCTGCAGGTAGTAGTCGACGAAGAAACCGACGCCGATGGTCAACGGGACGAGACCGGCGGCGGCCCCGGCAAGCACGTTGTGCTCGTTAACGATGTTCGACAGCGTGATGAAGAAGAGGATCAGTCCGACCCCGCTGGAGACCAGCACGATACCCGTGCGGCGAGCATTGCTTAGGCTGCGCAGAGGGTCCTTCGGCGGATGTTCTTCTTCCTTGACCTTGCCCAGAACCTTCTCGATGTCTTCGACGGACATCCCGCGGGCCAGCATGGCCATGCGCTGATCGGCGCGTATTCGTTTGTTGTGCATATCGGACCAGACACCGCTGATAATGGCGACAATAGCGACGGCGAACGCTCCTATGGGAATGATGAACGGACTGTGGAATGCTTCCATGGCGAACCTCTCTTTTCTGCCAGCGTTAGACAACAAGGGGGTGATTAAGTTTCATTCTTCGTAGTGAAACTTTCGCTTTACCGCGAGGTCTAACGTCTTTCGTGAGTGCCGATCTCAGCTTCGAGCAGGTGGTGCAGGAGCACCAGGCGATGGTCTTCCGCACGCTCTACCGGCTGACGGGAAGCCGTGAGCACATCGAGGATCTCGCGCAGGAGGTCTTCCTTCGCCTCTACCGTGCACTCCCCAACTTCCGCGGCGAATCCCTGGTGACGACTTACCTCTATCGCATCGCGGTCAATGTTGCTCAGAACGAGTGGAAGCGCCGACGACGAACGGATCGTCCGCTCGTCTCTATCTCAGAGGAGGCGACTGCGTGGGAGGAGCGGTTGGAGCATCCGGATCGCAACGCCGAGCAGCAGATGGAGGAGCTCGAGTTTCGTCTGCGCGTCGAAGAGAATCTGCAGGAGTTGAGCAGCGTCGAGCGCACGGTTCTTGTGCTCTACCATCAGGAAGAGCGAAGCTATGAACAGATCGCGGCGGCGCTTGGAATGCCGATCGGGACCATCAGAACGCATCTGCATCGCGGGCGAAAGAAGCTTCGTGAACGTCTGCAGGCACAGATGCCGAGGGAGAGGAGAACGACATGTCCAGTGACGAGATGAATCTGCATGAGCTAGAAGAGCGGGCTCTCGATCTTCGGATCCTCGATCTTCGGATCGTAGAGGAGCTGGAGCGCTCTCCGAACCTCTCCTCGGCAATTCCTTCCGACTTCGCCGCGCGTGTCGCCGCGAAGGTTCCTCCACAGCGGCCGGTTGCCGTGGCCTCCGTAACTCACTATGGCCGCACATTCATGTGGATCGGCCTGGTGGTTCTGATGATTGCGCTGGTCGTCCTGGCTGTGCGTGGCGCTGCCAGCTCTCCGGCAGGGATGGCCGTAGAGTGGACTCTCTGCCTTCAGTTCCTGGCATTTGCCGTCTGGATGGGAGTCCGCAGCTGGAGATCGAACTAGTGACATACTGAAGCGGGCTAACTTTGCTGGCCTACCGTTATCGGCGGTACTCTTGCGTCATGCGACCCCTTCGGTATTCCATCAACGTGACATTGGACGGGTGCTGCGATCATCGTGGCATCACACCGGATGAAGACTTGCATCGTCACGCGGCCGAGAACCTCAACCAGGCCGATGCCCTCCTCTTTGGCCGGGTGACTTACGAGATGATGGAGGCAGCGTTCGGGCCGTCGGCGGGGACAGTAGCGAGGCCCGATTGGATGGAACCCTTCGCACGGATGATCGACGCGGCAAAGAAGTACGTCGTGTCGAGCACCCTGGACCGGGTCGATTGGAACGCGGAGCTCGTGCGCGGGGATCTAGGCAAGGCCGTTCAGCAGCTCAAGCAAGAGTCGGGTAAGGGACTGCTCGCGGGAGGCGTGAAGCTCCCGCTGGCGTTGGCGGAGCTGGGACTGATCGATGAGTACGAGTTCGTGGTGCACCCCAGGCTAGCGGGCCACGGACCGACGTTGTTCGCAGGGCTATCGAAGCCTGTCGACTTGAGGCTCGTGAGCCGGTTGGAGTTAAGCTCGGGGGCGGTGGCGATGCGGTACGAGCCGAGAAGATAGCCAGTGTTCGCCGAGTCGGCTGCATCCCGGAGTAACTCGGGCAGATCCAGTGGAAGTATTCCGATCCGACCTGCCGTATCCGCAGTAACGTTGTCTCAGCGACGGGCCACTAGCCGCGCTTTTCTTTGTCCTGACGCACCATGTCGAGAAAGAGCTGATGAACGCGGGTGTCGTGGCCCAGCTCGGGATGAAAGGTGGCAGCGAGCAGGTGGCCTTCCCGAACCAGCACAGGATCTTCCACGCGGGTGGCGAGCGTCTCCACCGCTTTGCCGGTGCGTGTGATGCGGGGCGCACGAATGAAAACCATCTCCAGCGGGCCGCCGGGCAGCTTTGAGTCGGCCTGAAGAATAGTGGAGTCGATCTGACGTCCGTAGGAGTTGCGTTCCACCGTAATATCGAGAGCCCCAAGCGACTTCTGCGCAGGGTTGGTGACGTCCTTCGCCAGAAGAATGACACCGGCGCACGTCCCGAAGGTGGGAGTGGTGTGCACGAAGTTTTTCAGCACATCGAAGAAGCCGCGCTGCTCCAGAAATCTCAGCATCGTGGTGGATTCGCCACCGGGCATGATGAGTCCATCGACGCCTTCCAGGTCCGCAGGAAGACGGACAAGCTTCGGGGTTACACCCAGCTTGCGCAGAGTTTGGGCGTGCGCCTCATAGGCTCCCTGAAGCGCGAGGACGCCAATGGTGAGAGGTGGCTGATTCGTCTTGTGCATGTTCTTCTTTGATTGTAGAGAATACGGCGAGTTTTGACCGGAAGAGTTATCTTCATTCTGCTGCAGTCCTCGGGAGTTCTCTCGCAATGAATGCAAACAGGTCGGCACTTTATCCCAGCCTTGAAGGGCGTGTTGTGGTCGTTACCGGCGGTGCCAGCGGCATCGGCGAAGCCATCGTCGAGGCATTCGCAAGACAGCGTGCTCAGGTGGTGTTTCTGGACATACAGGATGATGCCGCAGCGAAGTTGATGGAGCGGATGAAGGAGTCAGGTGGAACCGTCCTCTATCGGCACTGCGATCTGACGAAGATCGAGCAGGTGCAGCGAACGGTTGCGGAGATTCTCGATCTGCATCCGGTGGTTGATGTCCTGGTGAACAACGCCGGCAACGACACGCGCCATTCCATCGAAGAAGTGACCCCGGAGTATTGGGATCAGTCGATGGCCGCAAACCTGAAACACCAGTTCTTCATGGCGCAGGCGCTGATCCCGGCCATGCGCCGTGCCGGTGGAGGCTCGATCATCAACATGAGTTCCATAGGCTGGGTCATCCCTTCGACGGGAGTGCCGGTGTACGTCACGGCAAAGGCCGCTATCGTAGGGATGAGCCGCGCACTGGCGCACACGGTCGGCAAAGACAATATCCGCGTGAACAGCGTGATGCCCGGCGCAATTCTTACCGAACGCCAGAAAAGACTGTGGCTGACCGAAGAGTACAAGGCCGAGGTGCTGGCAAGGCAGGCATTGAAGCGCATGATCCTTCCGGAAGAGGTTGCCAAGCTGGTCTTATTTCTCGCCTCGGACGATAGCTCTGCCATCACCAACCAGAGCTACGTGATCGACGGAGGCTGGATCTAGCGCGGTTTCACGCATGATACAGAGTCTCCCCCAAAGGTCGTCATTCTGAGGCGTAGCCGAAGAATCCCTGTATTTTGCAGTGTTCCCACAGCTATGCCCCACAACCAAAGGTGTCATCCTGAGCGAAGCGAAGGATCTGCGTTTTATCTGCATTGCTACAACAAAGCGTTCTGCGACACCACGGACAAAAAAAGCAGATTCCTTCGCTTCGCTCAGGAATGACAAGTTCTAAATAAATCTTGCCGAGACCTGGTTAATCGAGGCCTCGGCAAGATCTCGGGTTGCAAAATTGCACGCCGAGCTGAGTTATGCATCTACCAACCGCGGGTCTGAAGCAGCTCGTGCTCTTCGAGCGCAGCAGCCGCGAGTCCCTTCATGGTCCCGGTGACCTGCTCGCTGGCCTCGGCGACGATCTTGGGATCGTTGTAGTGCGTCGTCGCGATAACGATGGCCTTGGCGCGGGAGACAGCCTCAGCGCGCTCCTTCGGGTCATTCTCCACGTCGAGCGGGGTAGCGCGCTCCTTCATGAAGATTCCCGAACCCACGAAGACGGCCTCGGCGCCCAGCTGCATCATCAGAGCTGCGTCGGCGGGGGTGGCGATGCCGCCCGCGGAGAAGTTCGGCACAGGGAGCTTGCCGGCTGCCGCGACCATCTTGATGATCTCGTAGGGAGCCTGGTGGACCTTGGCGGCGTTGTAGAGCTCGGACTCGTCGAGAACGGTGAGCGCGCGCATCTCGCGAACGATCTGGCGCATGTGCTGGACGGCGTGGACGACGTCGCCGGTCCCGGCCTCGCCCTTGGTGCGGATCATGGCCGCGCCTTCCGCGATGCGTCGACAGGCCTCGCCCAGATTGCGGGCTCCGCAGACGAAGGGCGTCGTAAAGGCGTGCTTGTCGATGTGGAAGGTCTCGTCGGCGGGGGTGAGGACCTCGGACTCGTCGATAAAGTCGACGCCGAGCTCCTGCAGAACCTGTGCCTCCGCGAAGTGGCCGATGCGGGCCTTGGCCATCACCGGAACGGAGACGGCTGCGATGATCTCCTTGATAAGCTTGGGGTTGGCCATGCGGGCGACGCCGCCCTCAGCCCGGATCATGGCCGGGACGCGCTCCAGCGCCATGACGGAGGTCGCGCCCGCCTCTTCGGCGATGCGAGCCTGCTCGACGTTCATAACGTCCATAATGACGCCACCTTTGAGCATCTCGGCCAGGCCGGTCTTAAGGCGGAGAGAAGAGGATCCGAGGTTGCCGTTGGTGGTATGGTCTGCCATGACGATTCTCCTTGGGAGCCGCGGTCCCATTGGGAAATTTTGGAGGTGACCGCGAGAGACTTAAGTTTATCAGTTTTGTTTCTGTGGGATGAAGGGCTGAGCGATAGTTAACCAAAAGGTGTCCGCGCCCGGCTATTTAGCAGGATTTTCAAACAGCGTTGACGTTATTGGCAGCAGAGGAGTTCAATCTGCCCTAATGGGAGTCCGAGATGGCTCCGGAGGTCGGATGAGCGCTGAGCTTACGATTGTGATCCCAGCAAAGAACGAAGTAGAGATGCTGCCAAGGTTGCTGGGTTCGCTGGCCAGGCAGGACTACGAGGGAATGTCGGAGACCCGGGTTATTGTGGCCGACGCAGGTTCGACCGATGGCACGGTTGAGGTAGCGCTCAGCTTTCGCGACAGGCTGATGGTCGAGGTAATCGAAGGCGGTCTGCCTTCGGTGGGAAGAAACGCAGGCGCCCGGCTGGCGACTACCCCTTATGTGCTCTTTCTCGACGCCGATGTAGAGTTGCCGGAGCCCACCCTGTTACGTCGCGCTCTGTGGAGGATGCGGCGACGGAAGCTGCATCTGGCAACGACCAGCATCGGATGCCGTGAGGGAAGCTTCTTCGACGACGCGCTCTACGCGGGCAACAATTTCATGCAGCACATCGGATCGTTCCTGAAGCCCTTCGCGACGGGCATGTTCATGCTCTTCGACCGCGAGGCATTCTGGGCGTTGGGCGGCTTCAACGAGCGCGCTCTCTTCGCCGAGGACTACCTCCTCTCCAAGGGAGTGGCGCGGACGCGCTTCCGCATCGTGCGTGGAAAGATCCTGACGACCAACCGCAGGTTCCAGAAGCTGGGACACGCACGGATGGTCTGGATGTTCTTCAAGACCATGATGCACAGCTGGAACGACAAATACTTCCTGCGCGATCAGGGCTACTGGGAAGAGTCAGAGGTCTAGGAAAAGCCCGGGGTCTAGAAAAAGTCCGGGCTCAACGCATTTCCCCAGACGGTGTAGAGAGCCCCCCAAAGGTCGTCATTCTGAGCCGAAGGCGAAGAATCCCTGTATTTTGCCGTTGCCTTTGTCTTTGTCTCTTCTGTTGCTCCCCACATCCGCGAAATCGCTCTAGCTCTCTGGCTGCGTGAGGCCGATGCGTGCAAGCACGGCCTTGTCGATCTCGACGAAGACTGCCTTGCCGCAGGCAAGCACGCTGCCATTAGAGGACCGAATCTCCGCCGTGTGGAAGAGCTTGCGTCCCTCGCGTCGTAGATGATGTCCAACCACGCTCAGCGGCTTGTGAAGCGGAACAGGATGAAGGTAATCGACCTCCATGTGACGCGTGACCGCAAGCACATCCAGAGGCCGGTTGAGCTTGCTCATCGCCTCGTCGAGCAGGGTAGCGATGATGCCGCCGTGGACGTAGCCGGGCGGTCCTTCATGCATGCGATCAAGCTGGACATGAGCGCTGACAGTGGGATGCTCGGCGTCCGAAAGATCGCTTGCGAAGACGAGGTGGAGTCCCTGGGGATTGGCCGGGCCGCAGCCGAAGCAGTGGTTGGCGCGCTCATCGATCGTGGGATTGCCGGCCATGGAGGCCGGAGTATGCCGGGTTGAATCTGCAGAAGACATAGGAAGTCCGGTTTACTGCGTTATGGAACGTCTTTGAATGTTATCCAACAGCTTCGAGACTCCGGCCACGATCAGTTCATACACCGCGACGAAGAGAGCGACGAGGATGATTGCTGCAAGCAGCGTTGCCATCGAGGTATGCGGCGTGGCCATGTAGCGGTCGTAGCGTTGCATCTCATGCGCCATGAAGGCCTCTCGACCGTGTCGTCCCCACCACAGGTAGGTGTTTTGGAGATATCTCCAGAATACGAATCCAAGGAAGATGACTGCGACCATCTGGCTGCTCAAAGGACGTTTCATGTGCCCCCTTGCTCGTACCTGATTAATCATGAGGTGCAGAGCTCGAGAATGCCAGGGCCGAACCTCTCTATTTTTTCAGGTCCGATGCCGGTGATGGATTTAAGTTCTGCGAGCGTCTGCGGACGAGCGAGAACGATGCTACGCAGCGTCGATGTACCGAGGATAAAGAACTGCGGCAGACCCAGCCGCTCGGCCTCGGAGGATCGCCAGTCGCGGAGCCGCTGGTCGAGAAGTTGCTGCGCGGGTGTAAGAATCTCGGCGGGTTGGACCTCGGAACGAGGGCGCTCCATCGGAGCAGCCGGTCGAAAAGCAGGCCTCTCCCCAGGTTGAATCTTTGGACTGTTTTTATTGGGGGAGTGAGACGAGGCAGCTACACCACCTCGGTTCGATTTCGGTGCCGCCTGTGTTGTCCGTGGACGGTGTTCGGGCGCGGATACTGAATTGGTATCGGCAGTGTTGCGACAGATTGCAATGATCTCGGCTCCGTAGCGGTCAGCCTTCTCCGGACCGATGCCGGATACGTTGAGCAGATCGGAGATCGTTGCCGGGCAGGCCTGAACGATGGCGCTGAGCACGGAGTCGCCGAAGACGATGAAGGCAGGTTTGCCTGTCCTGGCGGCCTCTGCTTTGCGCCACTCGCGCAGCCGTTGCTCAAGGGCCTTCTGTGCACCGGTGAACTCGACAGTGCGGGAGGGCTCGCGGCTTGAACGGTCTCTGCTGCGTGGCTCGGCCTGTTGCGAACGGGATGCGCCGCGCTTCGAACGCGAGGATCGCGAGGAAGAAGCCATCTCGCTGGCCTCAGGCAGAACGACACCCAGCGCATCGCCCTCGTCGCGGGTGCGGCCTTCATGCGTGAGCGAGGCGCGCTTGAAGGTGATGACGTTGCCTTCCGCGTTGGTGAAGGTATCGCTGGTGATCGTGATCAGTCCGGCGCGGGTAAGCGCATTCAGGTAGCCGTCGAACTGTTTGCGGTCGACGCCGAGTGCAAGGTCGGTGTGAAGCTTGCCCGTAGCCCGCGGTGGGGCTCCATCGAGAGCCCTCAGGATGGCCCGCAGCTGGCGATCTTCCTGTGTCGTAGGCTCGCGGAAGCTCTGCGCACGAGCGCGTTCAGGCGAGCAGAAATCACAGTGACCACACGGGCGAAGACCGTCATTCGTGTCGCCGAAGTGCTGGATCAGCGCGGACATGCGGCACTGCGGCGTTTCGGCAAACCGGGCCATCATCTCAATCTGCGAGCGGCGAAAGGCGAGCTGCGAATCGTAACCCGAGCGCCAGTTGTTCTGGCCCGTGCCACGCAGATTGCCCGCGATGTCAGCTGCAGCCGCACCCTGTGCGATGAGTTTTTCTGCGGTACGCCCGAAGGTCTCGAGATCGAGGCGAAGCTTTCCGCGCAGATCGTCGGGAGACTGAAACTCGGCAGTCAGGGCGCGTGCCAGTCGCGCAAGCTCATCGGCAGGAGGATAGTCGCGCTCCAGAAAGAAGTCGTGCATCTTGCGGTCGGCAAAGGAGTGCAGAAGCACCGTGCGCGAGGGCTGGCCGTCGCGTCCGGCGCGGCCGATCTCCTGGTAGTACGCTTCGACCGACCCCGGCAGTGCTGTGTGAATGACCGTGCGGACATTGGCCTTGTCGATGCCCATGCCGAAGGCAATCGTGGCGACGACGACCTCGAGCTTGCCTGAGAGAAAGTGCCGCTGAACCCGTTCCCGCGTCGCTGGATCAAGACCCGCATGGTAAGCCGCTGCATTTCCTCCCAGCTTCGAGGCCAGCTCTTCAGCGGCCTTGCGCGACGGCGCATAGACAATTGCGGGGTGGCTCTCCACAGGCTTCAACAGATCGATGGTGAACTCGCTTCGGCGCGGCTTCGAAAGCTCGACCACTTCGATGGCGAGGTTGTGGCGGCGAAAGCCATGGATGAAGAGGGCAGGATCGTGAAGCCGAAGCTGCGCGGCAATATCTCGCTGGACCGTCGGCGTCGCGGTCGCGGTCAATGCAATCACCGGAGCAGGGCGCAACGACGGCAGATAATCTCCAAGCGTGCGGTAGTCCGGGCGAAAATCATGTCCCCATTGCGAGATGCAGTGCGCCTCGTCGATGGCGATCAGCGCAGGCTTGCGCTTGGCGAGCATCTCCGGAAAGCCGGGAACGCGCATGCGCTCGGGAGCGATAAAGAGAAACTGCAACGTGCCGTTCAAATAATCGCGGCAGGTCTGGCGAGACTCGTCCCGCGAAAGCCCGGAGTGGATACGAGCCGTGCGCAGTCCAAGCGCCGAAAGCTTCGCGGACTGATCGTCCATCAGCGCAATCAGGGGAGAGATGACCAGCGCCGTCCCTCCACGCGCCAGTGCCGGTAGCTGGTAGCAGAGACTCTTTCCTGCACCTGTCGGCATCACCAGCAGCACGTCGCGCCCGTCGGTTGCGGCGCGGCATACGGCCTCCTGGTTGGCGCGAAAGCCGGAGAAGCCAAAGGTCCTGTGGAGCAGGTCTGAGAGTGCGTTTGAATCCATGAGGCCTTTGGCCATCTTCGCATATTGTTTGCCCTCAGGCCTGTTGAAGATCACGATGGCATACAAGAAGGTACATCGATACCACCGGTATACTTCGGAGCATGAAGTCCGGACAGAAGCGCGTGCTGAGAACGATAGCGGTCGTCGTGGTCACGATGAGCCTGCTGCTTCTGCTCGCACACGTCGACAGCCATGGAGCGCTGGCGCTGGCGATGCTGGTCCCGGATCTTCTGTTTGGAGCGGTCGATGTACCGCTCTCCCTCTGGACCTCCGCAGAATCCGCCGAGGCGAGGCTTCTGTGTCCGCCCGATCCTGAAGTTTTGTTTCAGCGTCCTCCTCCGTCACTCGCATAAATCCTGAGCCATGTAGTGCGGCGCATCTCCGATGGCATGCGTCGTTGCGTCTCTGCGCCGGCCACAAGATGATCTGCGAGGTTCGACGGATATTATGGATATCTTCGATTCGATTTTTCCCTGCTTTTTACTGTCTATAAGCGCGTTATTCTGCTGTGTCTTCTTTTTGCAGCGTCTTCGGTGGAAGCTGAAAGGACGCACCGGCTTTTACCCCAGTTCGGCAATGTTGGGGAACGCTCTTCACAACCTGCAGGCACTCGCGCAGCCGCAGGTGAAGCACGTTGTCGAAGAAAAGCAGGACGAGCACGAAGAAGACGACGGCGATGCAGGGCCTGAGGGTCCGAAGGCTCATCTGAAACGTCAGCTTCGAAAGATACGGGAAGGGAAGGAGCTGGATAGACTGACGGTCTTCAGTAGATATTGAAGTTGACCGTGATATCCATCTCCTCGGCGGGGGGGCAGCGTATCTCTTTGTTGCCTCTTTGGAGATGTCTTCCGAATCCAACGCACCCGAGAGAGAATCAGAATATAGACATAGACCGGTAAGTTGCTGAAAGAGAGAGGGAGCAAACCATGCTGTATGCAACTGCGGTGTCGATAATGGTGGCGGCCGGGCTTGCGGTCGTCGTCGCAATCTTATGGATATTCCGGTCCAGACGTCTTCGTGAGTTCGAGATCTACATCATCGACCCGGATGATCTGCATCGTCTTCTCGAACAGGAGCCCAAAGTGCTGGTGTTCGATGTGCGCCAGCCACTGGACCTGCTGGCGTACTCGGAGATGATCCCCGGGGCGAAGCGAATCTCTCCCAAGGAGATTCTGGCGGACCCCTCTCTCATTCCCAGGGACGAGGAGGCCGTCCTCTACTGCACCTGCGGCGGACAGAAGACCAGCCGCGAGGTTCTTCGGAGGGGGCTGGCTCTCGGCTTTCGCAACATAAAACTGCTTCGAGGCGGGCTGGAGGCCTGGAAGGCAAAAGGCTACCCCGTAGTGCCGTATAAAGAATCCTTCCGCCTGGATACAGCAGTCTGACGAGCCCCCGGCACCGTCTGCAAAGATTCACTGTCTGCTCCATCTTCGTTAGAAACCATCCCGCGGCTATGATGGAAACATCCGAAGAAGAGTTGGCAATTGCAGACAGGGGGCCACGATTTGATCTTGTGGAAGAGAATGCGTCCGGCAGCGGCTGTGATATTGGCGGCAACAATGGCAACTGTAACCATGGCGCATGGGCAGGAGAGCCAGCCAAAGAGCCAGGATGAGAAGCGTAAGGAGGATGCAGGCGTTCCCGTTCCTCCCGAGACGACCTCGGTCACGAAACACGATCTCACCGTTGGCGGACAGGTCATCCATTACACGGCGACCGCCGGTAATCTCCTCATCCGTGACGACCAGGACCGCCCCAACGCCAGCCTCTTCTACGTGGCCTACACGCAGGATGGAGCCGACCAGAAGTCGCGGCCTGTGACCTTCTTCTACAACGGTGGCCCGGGCGCAGCGAGTA